>ERZ795046.86-NODE-86-length-115480-cov-10.863860_pt1 | contig 115480 bp, 103 predicted proteins | sample MGYA00375130_ERZ795046 | MGnify/ENA primary metagenome ERZ795046 (study PRJEB30175, sample SAMN05720202) | activated sludge metagenome | isolation source: anaerobic digester from wastewater treatment plant | place: Japan | collected 2015-05-15 ... | reverse complement strand
CGGACTGAGGCGGCTTGCGGGTTGCGGCCGCCGAATGACAACCCTCGGCCGGCAACCTGGTCGCGAGAATCGGCGATCCGAAATCTGAAATCCGAACATCCGGGATTCGAGATGGCCTGAGCTCTGCTCTCATGGAACTGCGCAAGAAGTTCTTGATCGTCGCCCTGATTTATGTCACCGCGCTGGTGGCCAACCTGGTTCTCGCCAGTTGGTGCATCGTGGTGTATTTCGACTCGGCGTTCGCGGAGTTCGAGACCGACCTTGCTTTGGGATGGGATCTCGAAGCGTTGCGGGGCCTGGTGCGGCGTCAATCCATGCTACTCGACTCCGGGGGGTCGCCGGCGGAGGTGTCGCACGCATACGCCGAACTCGAGAAGCAACTGAAGTCCGGGTTGGCCCGCCTCGAGGACTCGCCGGTCTTCCCCGGCTCACATTGGCCGCTGATTCGCGAGGCGGCCCAAGCCAAAGAGGAGGCGGCTCGAAACCGTATCGACGCCCTCCAGGCCGGCGCGTCCGGCCCCATGCTCCCAAGGGACAGCAAAGCGTTCGTCAAACTGGACGAGACGCTGGGCGAGGTCATCCGCGAGTTGAACGTCCAGCGACAGATGAACGTGGTCCGAACCGCCTCTACGCAATCGCAAGTGGTTCTCATCCTGTTGTCCAGCACAATTCTGGGCGCGGGCCTGTGCTGGCTGGGTTGGCGATTCATGCACCATTGGGTCGTCCAGCCCGTCGCCAAGTTGCGGGAAGCGACCTGGCACATTGCCCAGGGCGACTTCGACTATCGCCTGCCGATCAACTCGAAAGACGAACTCGGCCGACTGGCCGGCGAGGTCAACCACATGTGCTCGACCATTCGCGACATGCAGCGTCGCCTGATCGAGCAGGAACGCCTGGCCGCGGCCGGCGAGATGTTCGCTCGCCTCGCCCACAACATTCGCAACCCGCTCGCGGGCATCCGCGCCCTGGCCGAGGCCACCATGCAGCAGCGATCCGAGTCCGAAGAAGTCGTGGAGTGCCAGCGGCGTATCATCAGGACCGTCGATCGCTTCGAGAAATGGCTGCGGGATACGCAGCAGTCGGTCTCGCCTTTGACGCTGAATCTCCAGCCGGTGGCCATCGCCGAGCCGGTCGAGAGCGTGGCCGCGGCATTGGGCCCGCTGTTCGACCGTCGCGGCGTGAGTCTCAACGTGCAGATCGAGCCCGACATGCCGCCGGTATTGATCGATTCGGCTCACTTCGAGCAGGGCCTGGCCGCGCTGGTCACCAATGCCGTTCAGGCCTCCGCGCCCGGTCAGCAGATTCGGATCGCCGCGTCGCCGGCGCCCTCGGGTGAGGACAAGTGGCAGATCGTGGTTGAAGACGCGGGCAGCGGCATTCCCCCGGAAATTCGCGACAAGATCTTTCTTCCCTGCTTCACCACCAAGCCAGACGGCAACGGACTGGGCTTGGCAATGGCCCACAAAATCGTCAAGATACATGGTGGAGAACTGACCTTCGAATCCGTGCCCGGACAAGGCACGCGATTCACGGCGACCTTCCCCGGGCTGGTCAGGAGCCGCGCTGAATGGCCGACATCCTCGTCATCGACGACGAAGAAAACCTGAGCTACTCCATCCGGCTCGCGCTGCAGAGGCAGAACCATCGCTGCCGCGTAGCTGACACCGTGCGCGGCGGCATCGACGAGTGCACCCGCCGAACGCCCGACCTGATTCTTATTGACATGCAGTTGCCCGACGGCCAGGGCATGGACCTGATGGTCTGGCTCCGCGAGCAGGGCATCGAGGTGCCCATCGTGGTCATCACCGCTTTCGGCACGGTGGACAACGCGGTCACGGCCATGAAGTACGGCGCCGCCGACTACCTCCAGAAGCCCGTGTCCATTGAGGAAGTCTGCCTGACCATCAACCGCTGCCTGGAACATCGGCAGATCCGCGAGCGTCTGAACTCCTACCAGGAGGCCCAACGGCGCGAGTCGGGGCACCTGCAGATCATCGGCGAGTCGCAGGTCATGCGGGACGTTCTCACGCTGGCTCGCAAGATCGCCGAGATCCCCGCCGGCACGGGCCCCGCCCTGACGTCGGTTTTGCTGCTCGGCGAAACCGGGACGGGTAAAGATCTCCTCGCCCGTTACATCCACCATCGCAGCGCCCGCGCCGACCGGCCGTTCGTGCACATCAACTGCACCGCCATCCCGCACGCGCTGTTTGAGTCCGAGCTGTTCGGTCACGACAAGGGCAGTTTCACCGACGCCAGGACGGACAAGAAGGGCCTGTTTGAGACCGCGCACGAAGGAACGCTGTTTCTCGACGAAATCGGCGACATGCCGCTGCCCGCGCAGGCCAAGTTGCTGACCTCCATCGAGAGCGGACGATTCCGCCGGTTAGGCTCCACCACCGAGCGCGCCTGTGACGTCCAGATCATCGCCGCCACCAACAACGACCTGCGGGCCAGAATCGATCGCGGCGAATTCCGCGAGGATCTGTTCTATCGGCTGAAGGTCTTCTGCGTCGAGCTGCCGCCGCTGCGAGACCGCGGCGACGATCTGTTCCTGCTGACCAACTACTTCCTCGAGCAGTTCAGCCGCAAGTTCCACAAGGACCTGCCCCGCCTGTCCGAGTCGGCCCGGGAGGCTATTCGCGCTTACCCATGGCCGGGCAATGTGCGGGAACTCGCCAACGTGCTGCAGCGAGCCGTCCTGCTCAATGACGGACCGACGCTGGACAGTGCCTGCCTGGGGCTCGGCCCGGCACCCGAGCGGCCGGCGGCGCCGGCTGGTTCCGGCCTCCAGTTCGACTTCTCCCGCGAGGATCTGACGCTCGCCACAGTGGAAAAGAAGCTGCTCGAAGCGGCCTTGGCGCACGCTCGAGGTAACATTTCCGAAGCCGCCCGGCTCCTCGGCGTCTCCCGCGGTTCTCTTCGCAACCGCCTGGAAAAGGCGGGAGTCCATATCCCCAACTGATCACGCCGGCTAAAATTTTGGCCACCTGGCACGATTTGGCCAGCTCTCCACCGGTCCGCCCTATCCGACCCACATTCCGATAAACTACGGGATTACAGGCGCTTACGGCCCTTTTTGTATTGTGCCGGCATTTGGCATCCTGATTGCTACAGATATGGCGGCTCTTTAGCCAAACTACAAAGGCCTTCCCATTAGCCAGACAAATGGCCCTGCTCTCCCGGGCAGGGCCTTTGTCTTTCTTGAGCTGTGAGCTGTGAGCTATGGGCTCTCAGCTATGAGCTACGGACGGTGGAGGGCTTTCCGAGAATCGACTCGAACCAGACTCCGGAGATGGGATTCGCTCGGAGATCGTGAAAAGTCGCCTGGCCCACAGCGCATAGCTCACAGCCTATAGCTCAGAGCTTCCACCCACCTGGAAGTGCGTTCCCCCACGGGTTATAGTTTGATCCTCCTGTCGCTGCGGACGGGACGTCGCCGTTGCACGACCGGATGAGGACTCGACATGAACCGACTGGAAGAGACGATGTCGTCGCTGGTGGCGTCCGGCGGCAAGGGGTTGCTGCCCTACGTAACGGCCGGTCTGCCCAATGTGGCGACCACCGAACGCATCCTGGCCGCGTTGGCCGACGCCGGTGCCACGGCCGTGGAGTTGGGGATCCCCTTCTCCGACCCGATCGCCGACGGGCCCGTCATCCAGTCGTCGTTCACTCGTGCCCTCGATCGCGGCGTCCGCGTGGCCGACATCCTGGCCGCCGTCGCCCGCTTCCGCCGCACGCATCAGATGCCCATCCTGGCGATGCTCTCGTACTCCATCGTGCACCGGCTGGGCGTGGAGCGTTTCTTGGCCCGAGCCGCCGAGGCCGGCGTGGATGGGCTGATCATCCCCGACTTGTCGCTGGAAGAAGCCCCGCCCGTGGCAGAGAAGGTCGCCCAGGCCGGGCTGTGCATGCCCATGCTGGTCTCACCGCTGTCCGGCCCCGACCGACGGCGGGCCATCGCCGCCCTGTCCACGGGGTTTGTCTACTACATGTCCGTCACCGGCATCACCGGTGAGCGCGCGGAGTTGCCGCCGGAACTGGTCGAGAACGTCCGCGATCTGCGGGCCGCCACCGGCCGGCCGGTGGTCGTGGGTTTCGGCATCAGCACGGCCGAGCACGTACGGCGTGTCTGCAGCGTGGCCGACGGTGCGATCATCGGCAGCGCCCTGGTCCGCCGCATCATGGAGGCCGAGGACGCCGGCGCCAGCCCCGATGCGATCGTCCAGACCGCCGCCGATGCCGTCCGCGACTGGATGACCGGCCTGCGAGCGTGAGGAGAAGGCTTGAGCCCTGAGACTCGAGACCTGAGCTCGAGATCACCAACACGTTTCCTCAGTGACATATATAGTGCACATCTATACTAATTCGCTCTGTGAAGTTGGTGAGCGTCCCCAGATCGAGCTGGCCTGTTCATCTTGTAAACTTGCAATCTGTGGATCATTTCCGTCGGTGAATGGAGCAATGGAAGGCAGAAAAGCCGCGGCGGGTCAGGAAGCGGGCGTGATCGCTACCTGACTCACCGCGGCTTGTGTGCTGGCTGACAGGGATTACTTGCTGCCGTAGATCCGCGTCCGGGGAGTCGGCGCCGGCTCCTGCGGGGCCATGGGCTGCGGCGAGGGGCTGGCCACTTCGGCCTGGCTGACCGCCGACGGCGCGGCCGCACCGCTTTTGGCCGTGGCGTTCTCGGCCGCCTTCAGCTCGTTCGCCCGCCTGAACGCATCCAACGCCAGATCCTGGCTTCCCGCCCGCTCGTACAGCTTGCCCATGCTGGCGTAGGCCCGGCTGTTGTTGGGGTCGATCGCCAGGGCGGTCTTGTAGGCACGCAATGCGTTGTCGAAGTCGGCCCGCTCGCGGTACTCGTCACCCAGATAGATGAAATGGTCGGCGATTCCGCGATTATTCTCGGCCTGCTTCTCGGCCACGGCGAGCGCGGCGTCAAACTTGCCTCGCGATTCGAGGGCTTCGTTCTTCGCCTGGATGGCCGCCATGTAGTTCGGCCAGGTCTTGATGGCCTGCGTGAAGTAGAGGATGGCGTTGTCCAGCGTTCGCTTGGCCGCAGGCAGATCGCCGGCCTGGAGCCGCCGCTCGGCCAGGGCCCGGTAGTTCAACCCCATGTAGTAGTTGGCTTCCGCGTCGTTCGGGTCCTTCCGCAGGGCGTACCGCAGCGTTGCCATCGACTCGGTGTACTGGCGAGCCCGGAACTGCTCGATACCCTCGGTGCGGATGTCCTTGACGGATTCGGCGCAGCCGCTCAGGAGCACTGCCACACAGGCGAAGACCAGACCGCAGACCACTCTCGGGATGGAAAAATCAGATTGTCGTGCGTGCATGACCTCAGCCTCCGTGCTAAGGAACTCGGGCGCTGGTGCCGGCGGTATCCTAGCTCACCCAATGTGGGGAATCAAGATATTCCGGGGTACAATCCAGCCCATGCCCGAGTCCCCGCAAACGTTCGTCGTACTGCTGCACGTCCTGCCGGACGGCAGCCGGCATTGGGATCTCGGCCTCGATCAAGGCGAGTCGCTGGCCACCTGGCAGATCCTGGATGACCCGGCCCGGCTGGCCCGCCGCGAGGTCGCAGCCCTTCCGCTCCGCCGCATCGCCGATCACCGGCGGGCCTACCTCGACTACGAGGGGCCGGTCTCCGGCAACCGCGGGTCCGTGACCCGCGTGGATCGCGGCGTCTATCACCTGCTCGCCCGGCAGCCGGACCGCTGGCGCGTCCGGATGGCCGGGTGCGTATTGATCGGCACGTTTGAGATCGTCTCTGGAGATGATTCGCAGGGCGAGGGCGTGCTTCAGCGCCTCGAATGACGGTATGGCAAGGGGCGAATCGTCAATGTCAGACTGCCCGGCTCGAGATCCAGTCCGATAACGCGGTACGGCCGCTCGGGCTCCCACCACACGCCTTCGTTGGGCAGCCAGGCCCCCTCGAAGATGCTTTTCAAATTGAACTTACGGTCGCCCTGACCTCCGAACGAGGCTGTGAGTTTTTGTTCCACGCCAGCGCGTCTGAGCAAATCCTCGAGCCACCCGAGAGGAACCGGCAGCGAGCCGGAACGTACGTCGGCAACTCGAACATGAAGGGCCTGTTCGTCGGCCCCTATCTCCAGCAGGACGCTGAGCACGGTCTGTATGGAACCGTTGTCGAACGTCGCCGCCAATCGAACGCCCTCGGGCTGGATGACGACGAACGGCTCCGCAATTTCCGGCGGCAGCCACTCGCGCGACAACGGCCACATCTCTTCGCGGGCGGCGATCCAGGCGTTGATCTGGTCCTGCGTAATCCGGATCTCGAATGGCTGGTTGGCGTTAACGATCCGTTCGCCAAGCTGGTCCTGGACGCGGGCGAGGTCATTGCGAACGGCCTGCACCCGCTCGGGCGGGACCTGGACAGGCTGGTACCACGCGGGCACGTGCTGGAAGAGCATCCACGAGACCAGCGTGAACGTGACGGCCGCCAGGGCGATTCCGGCGACGAGCCACTTCCACCACTTCCACCAGGCGTGTCGTTTCTTGCGGTCTTCCAAGCGCACCCTTTCGCCGCAGCCCCCCGCTCGCTCCGTCGCACCGGACCGCCACCCAGTATATCTCCCGTCGTGCCCCTTGTCCCCGGGGTCACACCCGGACCGGGTGCGGGTTTCGCTCACGAGCGACGGCCTCGGGGCGCAGGCATCCTACCTTTGTGCATGCTGGAAGCGTGCACCACAATCCCGTGCGAACCCGAGGGCCGCACGCTAAGCTACAATTCCATCGGGTGGAGCGCACGGCAACGACACCCACCCGTTCGTGAGCAGACATCGAGCCTTGGCCCGCCAAGTACGGGCGTCAGGCGGATGCCGATCTACTGGGTTGTGATATGACACAGATCGGACGCATCATGATGGTGGCCGGGCTGGTCCTGGCCCTCGCTGGCGGAATCGTGTGGATCCTCGGCCGTATCGGATTTCGCGGACTGCCCGGCGATATTCGCTATGAGGGCGAGAACGTCCAGGTCTACTTTCCGATCGTGACCTGCATCCTGCTTTCGCTGATCCTCACCGGCCTGCTGTGGCTGTCGGCATTCCTCCGTGACTGGTGGCATCGCTGATGAACTGGGAGTTCGCCTGAAGATCTTCAGGTCCCGGCGATCTTGCCTTACAATACGGTCATGGATGACCGGCCCACTATCACGGAACCGATCCTCGGCGTCGTCGTTCCCGCGTACAACGAGGAAGCAACGATCGAGATTGTGCTGCGCAGACTGGACGCGCTCGATTGTGTCAAGGAGATTGTCGTCGTGGACGATTGCTCGCGGGACCGCACGCCGCAGATCGTCCAGGCGTTCGATTCTCCCCGCGTGCGTCTGATTCGCCAGTCCGTCAACGGCGGCAAGACCGCAGCCGTTCGGCGCGGCGTGGCCGAGATCACCGCCCCTGTGACCATCATTCAAGACGCCGACCTCGAATACGACCCGGAAGAGATTCCGATGGTGATCGATCCCATCGTCCGGGGCGTGGCCGACGTGGTATACGGCAGCCGATTCCTGGTTCGCCGGGCGTCCCGCGTGTTGTACTTCTATCACTATCTGGCCAATCGCGGCCTGACGTTTCTGTCCAACCTGTTCACCAACATCAACATGACAGACATCGAAACGTGCTACAAGGCCTTCCGCACGCCGCTCATCCAGAAGCTTCCGCTGACCAGCAAAGGTTTCGGCATGGAGGTGGAGATCACGGCCATGATCGCCAAGACGCGGGCCCGCGTGTACGAGGTGCCCATCTCGTATTACGGCCGCACGTACGAGGAAGGAAAGAAGATCTCCATCAAGGACGGCTTCGCCGCGTTGTGGTACATCTTCTACTACAACACGCTCCGCTCACGGACGGCCCCCTACCGCGCTTACGCCGCCGAGATAAATGATTGGCTCGCCCGCAACCGCTGCATCGGCCGGACCGGGTTTTGCGAAGTCGCCGCGAAGTAGAACGAACGACGCGTGACGCAAGCGCATGCCCGCGTCCAGCGAGCCGCTTGCCCTGGCGAACTCAGTTCGAACGGGTAAACGCCGTTCGACTCGTCTTCGCAGTTCGACTCATCTTCGGCGCGTCCGGCGCACATGCACGCACCAGTGGTCAGGCCCAGTTTGTGACGCTCCGCGTAGTCACCGATGAGCCGATCGATTCGGCTGGCCACGACACCGTGCTCGAATTTACCCGGGCTCATCCGTACGAGTTCTCTTTCGATCAACTCACACCGGCCGATATCGCCCATTGCGAGTAGTTCGTCGGCGGTCAGGATGGCCTGGTTGGTCGCCATGGCACTGATTATACCATCCATCCCGGGGCCGTCCGTTACACTACACCCGCCTGGCCGGTGGGGATCGGTCCGGAGATGTACTCCCGCGGGTCGGTAATGTGGCCGGTCAGAGCCGAGGCGGCCACGGTCAGCGGACTGGCCAGGAACACGCCGGCGTTGCGGTCGCCCATACGGCCGGGGAAGTTGCGGTTGGTCGTGCTGATGCAGTTCATGGGCGAGTTCAGCCGACCGAACGTGTCCTTGGGCCCGCCCAGGCAAGCCGCACACGACGCCGGGCCCATGGTGCAGCCGGCATCGACGAGCACGTCCCAGATGCTCTTCTCACCGTCGGCCTTGGGCTGCCCCTGCAGGTTGAGCCGCAGCATGTCCGCGTGAACCTCGGTCGAGCCGGGCACGACGAATGTGGGGACCTTCACCTGCCGGCCGTTGAGGATGGCCGCGGCGAAGATCATGTCCGTAATCTTCCCCCCCGTGCACGAGCCGATGTAGGCCCGGTCGATCTTCACGTCCCGGCAGTTGCGAGCGGTGTCCTTGTTGTCGGGCGAGTGCGGCTTGGCCACCAGCGGCTCGAGCTTGCTCAAGTCCCACTCGTACACGCTGTCGTACTCGCAACCGGGGTCGTCCTTGAACACTTCCCAGTCCGGCCGGTTCGAGCGGGCCTTCACGTAAGCGAGCGTCTTGTCGTCCACGTCGCAGATACCGTTCTTGCCGCCGGCCTCGATGGCCATGTTGGTCAGCGTCATGCGGTCTTCCAGCGTCAGGCTGGCGATGCCGTCACCCGCGAAGTACATGGCCTTGTAGGTCGCGCCGCTCACGCTGATCTCGCCGATGACGGCCAGGATGAGATCCTTGGCAGTCAGGTACGGCGGGATCTGGCCGTGGAACACGAACTTCATGGTCGGCGGGACCTTCAGCCAGAGCTTGCCCGTGCCCATGACGAAACCCGCGTCGGTATTGCCGATGCCGGTGGCGAACTGGCCGAAGGCCCCCGCGGTGCAGGTGTGGCTGTCCGTGCCCAGCAGCACCTCGCCCGGCCGCAGATGCCCCTCTTCCGGCAGGGCCTTGTGGCAAACGCCCTTGTACTTCGTCTGCGTGGGGTCCTTATAGGGATTGGGCATGCCCTCGCCCCGGATGAAGTCGGGGTCGTAGTAGTACTTGATGCCCTGCTCCTTGACGAAATCGCGCAGGATCTGGATGTTGCGATGGGCGTGGGTATCGGCGGTGAAGATGTAGTGGTCGGGGATGATGACCACCCGCTCGGGATCCCAGACCCGGGCATTGGGGCCGAACTGCTCCTTGAACACGCCGATCGTGCCCGGACCGCAGACGTCGTGCGTCATGAGCACGTCCACGTTCACCCAGACGTTGTCCCCGGCGGCAACCGAAGCCTTACCCGCCCGGCGGGCGAGCACCTTTTCCGTCATCGTCATGGCCATGGCAGGCAAATCCTTTCGTTCAGTTCAGCACCCTTCCCGGAGCCGTGCCGGCGAGCGGCAGATCGCAATAAACCGCCTCGCGTGGCTCGGCCGGGCGTCGAGTCGCTCGCCGTTTCCGCCCGCCCGGTTCTGCGAGGACGGCGGCAACCGGGGCTAATCCCGCTATTCTATCGAACCGCCCTGGCCTCAACAAATCGCCCACCACGAGCACCGCGAGCGGCGGGGTTTACCCCCGCCGACTCTTTTCGATGTGGAAATGCTCACCTCTCGAGAGATGTGGAAAGGGATGCCAATTGCTGGAGGAAAAGAGACCGCCGGGACACGCACGGCGGCTCGCTGGAGTCCCTGCGGCCGGATGTCGCGTCACGGCTGCTGGAACAGGACGTTGACGCCTTCCTTGCGGGCGGCCTCCGCCGCTTCGGGGAAGCACTTTGGGCAGCGGGTGTCCTTGCACAAATACAGGATGCGCTCGGTCCCGCAAACCTCGCATTTGGTGACGGGAAATGCCCACCCCTTGTTGCAACGCAGACAATGAACGATGGAATCCGAGGGCGCCCCTTTCGGCACGCGGTAGTTGCGATAGTCGGCCTTGATCTCCGCCAACGGGAAGACCGCCTTACAGTCTCTGCACACGTAGGGGTAATCGACGCGACTCGAGGGCGGCCCCATGAACCGCGAAACCACGGCCAGCACGCCGCCAGTGGCGACGACGACGATCGCGCCAAGAATCAGTATGCGTTTCATCCCGTTTGTCCATATTGTTTGATGATGCGACGGATGCCGGGCTGCAAATTGTATGCGCGAATGGCCTTTCCGAATTCACCGAGATCCGACTGCCACCAGAAGGCCAACCGAGTTCGGTTTGAGTGCCAATCATTGAGCATCCACATGCGACTTTCGTGAATCCAGGCGGCCGCCCCGTCTAACGTGAGAACATTCCCTCCTTCCGGCCAGCCGTCGCGGTTCGGGTGTGGCGGGATTTTCTCGTAGGCACGACGCACACCGCCGCCCCAATACCCGTCCACCATAATGTTCGCATCGGCGGCGAGCGCCCAGTGTCCCGGCGAATTCATATCCACCGGCGATCGTGCCTTGTAGACCGAGGTGCTGCTGGGAAAAGTGGTTCTCCATTCCTGCATGCCGCCGAAGTACTGGAAGCCGATGATCCATTGGTTGTAGCTGAGCTGGTCGTACACCATATAGCCTTGGCTGCGGAGTGACTCCGCCGTGTAGCCCTGAACGCTCGGGTCCGGGTTCCCCTCGTAGGCAAAGATGCCCTCGCGATTCGGGCATTCCCAGGTGATTTTGTCGAGCTTGTACTTCTTGGCCGCGCCCTGCCAATCGACGAGCAAGTGGTCCGGGTTAGTGCCCAGCTTGCTCGGCGTACTTCTCCGCGGACTGATGGCGATCTGCGTATCCGGGATCCCCGCACCGCTGGAGTGACACTGAATGATCTTGCCCTTGTTGTCGACCCCGTACGTGGTGACCGCCAGGCCGATGTTGTGCAGTCGCGACGCACAGACCGCCCGCCGTGACATTTCCTTGGCGCGGGCCAGTGAGGGCAGCAGGATGGAGATGAGCAGCGCGATGATCGCCACCACCACCAGGATCTCGATCAGCGTAAACGCCGATCGCCGGCTTCGTGCGTTGCCGTTCCTCGAGCCAGGCATGGTATCGCTCCTTCGTGACTGATCCGGCCGGACAGAGATCCCGCCAGCCGTCGAATTCGCCGTCGGCGCCTGGTCAGCCGCCCCGATCGGATCTCGGGGCGAATGGCCAGGGACTCGGCCCGTCTGCCGCCGCCGCATCGGGAGGAACGATCCTGTTCCGGTTCGACTGGTCACCGCCGGCATACAGATAGAACGGACGGCTTCTCGGGTACCGATCGCCTTTTGTTTGGATCTTCAGACCTGCACACACTCACGGACTTGCAGTTTCTTCAGCAGTAATTTACATCTCGATCCGTGCGGCGACAATGAGATTCTGCGTATGGCGACTGAGATCCTTTTCGATCGGCTGCCTGGGCGAGAAGAACCGTTGCCGCCGCACCGGCCAAGCCCGGTCGTGTAACGCGGCTGAGCCCATAAGCCCGAGAATCCAGAAGGGTTATGATCACATTCGCGAGCAAGACGTGGCGAGCAAGCCGAAAAAGATCTCAATCGCGGCGGCGATCTGAGGCCCCTGACCTCGGTCCATGAAGCGAACTCAAGCTGCGAAATATGAGACGCCGTTCAGCCCGCGGGTTTTGGGCCGTCGGCGACTCAATGCACGTGCTTGCGCTTCTTCTTCCCCGAGAGATACGACTCCATGATGCAGTCGGCCAGGTCCCCGCTGGCGCAGTAGAACGCGACGCCGCGCGTGACCTTGGTGAGTTGATCCACGAAACCGACCCAGTCCATGTAGGCGTAATCCTCGGTCAACGCGAACGTGGAAATGCGCACGCCCTGCCGCGTGATCTGAACCGCCTCCTTCAGCGTGGTGATCGTCGTGGACGCTTGCGGCGGATATAGCAGGTAGATGTAGTCGCCCTGCACGTGGGCGGTCGGCTCGCCGTCGGTGATGATGAAGATTTGTTTGTTGTCGCCGCCCCGCCGGGCCAGGATGCGCCGCGCGAGCATGAGTCCCATCTGCAGATTCGTGAAATGCTGCGGGGCCTGATCGATCTGCTCCATGGCCACGCGCATTCGGACCTGATAGTCGAAGATGGTCACCGGTTTGGGGCTGAGCAGCGGCAGCTTGTGATCGGGAATGACCGCGGCGCCGGAATAGAAGCCAACCACATCAACCGTGTCTTGCGGGAAACGCTGCGTGATCAGCGCGTGCATGGCCATCGCACACTTCTTGGCGTGGTAGAACCGGTGATAGCGAGCCATTGAGCCGGACATGTCCAGCAGGATGACGGTGCTGCAACTGGCCTGGTGCTCGGACTGGTGCAGTTCGAAGTCGCGTTCGGCGATCCGCAGAGGCACGCCCGGGCCGGTGCGTTTGATGGTGTTTCGCAGCGTGGCGTTCAGTTCCAATTCGCTGACCGGATCGCCGAACTCGTACGGCTTCGTGCCCTCGGTACGCTCGCCGAGTTGACCCCGGTCGCGAGTCTCGTGGCCGTCACGATGCCCCTTGCGAAGGTTGGCGAACACCTCCATGAGGGCCTTCTTCTGCATGGCGTCGACGGCTCGCGGCGTCAGCCGCCAGCGCGCCCCCACCTTCTCCAGCAGCCCGTCCTGCACGAGCCGGTCGAGGATCTCCGACTGCTCGGGATCCAGCTCCAATTGCCGCAGGGCGTCCAGGGCATGATCCCCGTACTCCAGCACGAACTCCATGAGCTGGTCGAACGCCTGAAGCCCCTGCTGGCCCTGGAATGGCTCGCCGTCGAATTCACTGTATCGAAACCGCATGCACGACCCCCGCGTGTCCGGGCACAAACACGTGGATTATAAGCCCCAGCCAGGCGAAAACGCCTCGAGCAAGAGCCGATAAGGATCCGCGCGCCGCTCGCAGGGCCGGCACGATGTTTGGCGGCGAGCGTGGAGCTTTTCGATCCAAGATTGTATAATTTTCAAAACTCGCCCCAGAACGCCCTTCGGATGAGGTCGGTGGCGATGAAGATCATTCTCGCTTTGCTCTGCATTCACGTGTTGGTCTGCTCAGCGGGAACGGAAACGCCGGCCTCCGATGCCACGTCACCGGCGGCCGAGCCGCCCAGCGTGGCCCGGCTCGCCTACGAAGCGCACGCAGAGGCGCCCGTGTCGCCGGACCTGATCGGCACGGCCGGCATCACCACTTCGTTCACGCCCCTGCAGCCTCGGATCCCGGGAACAGGCCCCTGTGCGACCATCTTCGGCTACCTGCCCTACTGGGAGAGCGCCGCCAACGTCCGATGGCAATTGCTCACACACGTGGCATGCTTCTCCGTGGGCGCCAATCCGAACGGCACCATCAGCAACCCGCACAACTGGCCTTGGACGGCTGTCATTAATACGGCACACGCAAACGGCGTCAAAGTGATCCTGGTGGCCACGCAATTCGACCCGAATTCGATCCTGACGTTGATCACCACGCCGGCCTACAAGAGCGCCTTCTTCGCCAATATCAAGGCTCAGATCCTGGCCGGTAACGCCGACGGCGTGAACATCGATTTCGAAGGTTCCGGGCCCTGGCGCAGCCACATCAACGGATTCATGGCCGAGCTGACCGCCTACCTGCACGCGGAGATTCCCGGCTGCGAAGTGACGTTCGCCGGACCGGCCGTCAACTGGAGCAACTCCTGGGATCTGGAGGGACTGGCGGCCAGTTGCGACGGCATCTTCATCATGGGCTATGCGTTCAGCGGTTCGGGCAGCGCCAACAGCGGGCCGCAAGCGCCGCTCACCGGCGGCAGCATCAACATCACCAACACGGTGACCGTGCAATACGGGGCGGTCACGCAAAAGCATCCTGAAAAGCTGATCCTGGGCGTGCCCTATTACGGCGGGCACTGGAAGACGACCACCGCCAACCCGCGATCCGCCGTGGTTTCCTACGTTGGTTCCACCCGGTTCCGCGACACGTACGAGGAGTCGATGCTCTACGGACGGCTATGGGATTCCGTTTCACAGACACCCTGGTATCGCTGGCATGACGGGACGGACTGGCACCAGGTGTGGGCTGACGACGCCGAGAGCCTCGGCCTCAAGTACGACCTCGCCCGCCAGCACCGGCTGGCCGGCGTGGGTATATGGGCGCTCAACTACGACGGCGCGCGGCCCGAGCTGTGGGACGAACTGGATCGGCAGTTCCGCACGGGTTGCCCGCGGCCGGCCGATCTGGACCACGACGGCGACGTGGACATGGAGGATTACGGCCTATTCCAACGTTGCCTGAGCGGCCGCAACGTAGTCCAGGCCAGCCCTGCTTGCGCCGGCACCCACCTCGACCTCGATACCGACGTGGACGAGAACGATCTCGCCTTGTTCCTACAATGTTTCACCGGGCCCGGCCAGAAAGCGGCTCCGGGTTGCACGACCGTGCCATGATGAGGCGGGCAGGATGCCCGCCCCCGGTTAATCCTTCTTCAACAGTGCGCCCTGCCCCGGCGCGAGCCAGCGGCCTTCGCCGGCCCAGCTTGTCAATTTACCCGTGTAGTTGTTCACCTGCCGGCACTCGCCCGGCTGCTTGAACTGGATGTCGGCATACATCGAGCGATGCAGGTCCTTGTTCACCAGCATGACGTAGACCTCGCCGTCCGGCCCTTCGAACTCACCCATGAGCAAATCGCCGCCGGAGACGTTCGCCACGTGCTTGCTGTCGGCCAGACCCGCGCAGCCATCAGGCACGCTGGGATGATGGAAGACGCCGACGCTGCGAAGCTTGACCAGCGTAGGGGCCAACGCATGGATCTGCAGGTTCGTGCGCCGCAGCATGTCCCAGGTGGCGGTCTTCTCGCCGAACTGATCGAGCGGCGCCAATCGGTAGTTGCCGTGCAGCGGCGTGGTGTACGTGAAGTAGCTGATGCCCCGCCCGCCGTATGCCAGCGTGGTGAACGCCTGGAAGCGGAAGCCCCCTTCGTACGGCTCGGCGTAGTGGAAGTGAGCGTTGGACAACACGATGTTCCAAAACGGCAGCTGATGAGCCAGTGACGCCTTGCGAACGGCCTCCAGATTCTGGAAGTACTGGCGGCGCAGCGAGCCGTCGTTCATGAGCGCGTAATGATCGTAGCTGACGAATGGGGGCTTGACTGTCGTGATGAACCGCTCGAGGTACTCGTCGTACGTGGCCGTGCCCAGTTGCTCCGCAGTGGCGTAATTGGGGAACAGATTGATGTAAGGCCGGGCAGCTGGATCGGCCTTGCGCAATGCATCCACGTACACCGCCAACGCCGGGAAGAGCGCGGCATTGGGTTCGTCGCGCAGGTAGTAGCCGTATATCGCCGGGTGCTTGCCCACTCGCTCGACCAGCGCCGAGACCTTCTTCTCCACCGCGACCGGGTCCTCGGCGGGCCCGTCGTTCACGTGGAGTCCCGACACGATGGCCTTCAGCCCGGCGGCCTGCACGGCGTCGAGCGCGTCGACCGGCACGAATCCCGCCAGGTTGAAGCCGCACTCGTAGATGCCCTTCAGCATCTCGGCGTCGTTGGGAATCCAACTCCAGGGCAGGATCGCGAAATCCTCCGGGGCCACGCGAGCCGGGGATGCGGCCGAGACAAGTTGGGGAAGAACCGCCAGCACGCACGCGCAACAGATTAATCGAGTTGTCATGTTGGTCCCCTGCTTAAAGAGTTGTACTTGACCGGGCCAGGTTGCCCCGGGCCGGAACGCCCAGGCCTGCGGGCACTGGCCGGCGAAATGCCTATCTTACCGGCACCCGCGAACGATCTGCACGAGCAGATCAGGCCTTCGTTCTGCCGCGTCAAGACGTCTACAGGATGACCCCGCTGAGGATCAGCGTGGCGAACGTGAAATAGATGATGATGCCCGTGACGTCCACGATGGTTGCCACGAACGGAGCGGACGAAACCGCGGGGTCCAATCCCAGTCGTTTCAGGATAATGGGCAGCATGGCCCCGGTGATCGTGCCGACCGTCACCACGCCGATGATGGCCCCAGCCACCGTCAAGCCGATCATGCCGTAGTTCGGCCCGTACAGTTTTTCCCGACCGGGCCACAGCACCACGCGGGCGAAGGCGATCACCGCCAGAATCAGCCCCAGACCGATGCCAGACACCAGCTCTCGGCCGAGCACCTTCAACCAGTCACGTAGGGTCAGCTCGCCCAGGGCCATGGCCCGGATGATGAGCGAGGTGGCCTGCGAGCCGCTGTTGCCCCCGCTGGCGATGATGAACGGCAGGAAGAAGACCAGCACTTCGGCCTGGGCGATTTCACTCTGGAAGAAGGTCATGGCGCTGGTGGTAAGCATGCCGCCGATGAGCAGAATGCACAGCCACAACCCGCGCTTGCGGATCATCTGCAGGACGCCCACCTCGAAGTACGGCGCATCGAGTACTTCCACCGCCGCCATCTTCTGAATGTCTTCCGTGGTCTCCTCTTCGGCGACGTCCATGATGTCATCGACGGTGACGATGCCGACGAGCAGGCTGGTCGAATCGACCACGGGCAACACCGTGCGATCCAGCTCGGTGAAGAGGCGCACGGCCTCTTCCTGGTCCTGCTTGGCCTCCAGGGCGAAGACCTGCCCGTCCATGAGCTCCGACAGGGGCGTGGCCGGGTCGGCCAGGACCAGTTCTCGCAGCCGGATGTCATCGACCAGCTTTCCCTGCTGGTCGACCACGAAGATGAGGTTGAGCGTTTCCTTGTCGTGGCCGACCTGGCGGATGTGCTCGAGGACCTGGCCCACCGTCCAGTTGGAGCGGACGGCGACGTAGTCGGGCGTCATGCGTCGGCCGACCGAGTCCTCCGGATAGCCCAGCAGCGTGGTGGCAATCCGGCGTTCCTCGGGGCTCAGCAGCGAGATGAGCCGCTGCGTGACCTGCCCGGGCAGTTCCTCGAGCAGGGCCGTGCGGTCGTCGGGGTCCATCTGGTTGAGGACCGCCGCCACATGCTCCTGGCCCAGCTCCTTGAGCAGCGGCTCCTGGGCTTCGAAGGGCATGTATTCGAAGACGTCGGCGGCGAATTCACGCGGGAGAATCCGGAAGACGATGGCCACGTCCTTGGGGTCCATGTCTTCGAAGATCTCGGCCACGCTGGGGGCGGGCAGCGCGGTGAGCGAGCGTCGCAGAGCGGTGAACTGCCGCTCTGTGATCATCTCGACCACATCGGGACCGACCAACTGACCCAGCACGCGTGAACCTCCGCATCTCGCCGTCCGGAGAAAGACCTCAGACCGTCATGCAAAGTTCGGTATCATACCCATCCCCCCGCCCCTCAGGTAGGCGCAACCCCCAGCTCGCGGCAAAAATCTTCCTGCCGGTCATTCCGATTGTATCCCCCACCAATCCTAGCGCGAGAAGGCGTATGCTACCCTGGCCTTGCGGGCGTGGAACTTTCTCGACGTGAAGACGGATCCGTGCAACGAAATAAACAGCCCGAAGCACATGGCCCCTCATTCAGGCTTCGTCATTCAGGCTTCCTTCGTCATTCGGATTTCGTCATTCGGATTACGCGTTCAGTCCAGCGTCCGGTGACCGAAGCTCATCGCCCCGGGGCTGGAACCGACGAGAATCTGCGGATGCAGGCGGGTCTTCCCGGCGAAGCATTCGCAAGCCTCGGCCAGCGCCTGATGAGCCTGAGGCGTGTCGGCCATGAGGACGGCCACGGTGCCGCCGCAGCCGGCGCCGGTGACCTTGGCTCCGTACAGCCCGCGGGCCGCTCCACGGTCGCGGATGAAGTTGACCAGCAGATCGGTCTCAATGCTGGCCATCCCGCAGCGCTGGCCGTAGCTCCAGTGCGAGGCGTACATGAGCTCGCCGGCTTCCACCAGCGCGTCGCGTTCCCCCGTACGGCGGGCCCGGGCCAGGCGCTCCATGAGCCGGTGCGTCCGATCGTTCTCGTAGATGTGGTGCTCGGTGCGCGACCGAACCTTGTAGATCCGGTCGGGATCGAGCAGGCCGTCCACATCGGCGGGAATCCCGAACCGCGCCGCGAAGTCCTTTCCCTTAATCTTCACGGGCAGCTCGTTACGGAATCGACGCACATACTCGTTGGGCGACACGTTGGCCAGGTACCCGCCGGTCGGATCACCGACGTCGCCGCTCTTTTTCACGATGCGATCGATGAGATAGCGTCCCAGCAGGCTGGACACACGATTGTCGGAATAGCGCTGGGCGTAGATGGGCAGCCGGCTGCCGATCTCCACACCGGCGAAGATGACCTCGTCAGGCAGCGGCAACTGACCGAGCACGTCGTCGGGCTGGCAGCGGATCTGCAGCAAGTGATCGGCCTCGCCCAGCAAGCAGGTCAGGTGATCGACGAGGCCAGGCTCGGCCCCCACCACCTCGACGTTCGCGGTGCGGCAGGCTTGCACGATACGACGAGCGTCGCACTCGACGCCCATCAACGTGGCGATGGCCTTGGCGGTGGCCACCTGAATGGCCGCCGAGGACGCCAAGCCCGCGCGGATGGGAATGTCGGACTGCACGACCAGCGTCACGCCGCCGGCCAGGTGCGGCACGTCGCCGGATTCGAGCATGCACAGCATCACGCCGGCGATGTGACGAGCCCACGGACAGGCGTCGAAGTGGCGCCCCAGCGCCGCCGGCATCAGAAACTGGCCGTCGGACTGATAAAACAGCGAAATAGGCCAGGAAAATCGGGCGGGTTCCCCCTCGGGTCGAGGGCTGGCGATCTCCACGTGAATGCGCTGATCGTCACGGCGGCCCGCCGCCACGTAGGCGGCCCGCTCGATGGGCATCTGCAACACGAGGGCGCCGCTGTAGTCCGCCATGCCGCCCATGCAGTCCAATCGGCCCGGTGCACGCGTGACGATCGTGGCCGGCGGCTGGTCAGCCGGCCACAGACTCTCCACCACCTGCACAAACCGCTCAAACCCGGCGGCCACCCCGTTTTCAGTTCCCGTAATGCCCACCGTCTCCCTCACCCTTGTTGATCGGCCGGTCATCGCAGGCGCAGCTTCAGGCTCGCCTACGTGCCGGCCCGGAAACTCGGCCTGTGAAGATCCCATCCCCGCGCGGTCTGGCGCCGCACCGGGCGATCATCCCTTCCTCTCGCGAGATCCCGCGCCGGGAACCCGCGCCTCTTCATGCGGTCGTGCCGCCTCGGACGAGCGCGGCGTCGGTCAACTCTCCGGCCCGTCGGAAACCTGCCGCAGTACGCTTTCCTCGACGTAAATCGGCGTGTCTCCGGCGACCCCCAGCGCAATGGCGTCCGAGGGCCGGGCGTCCACTTCGTACAACCGCCCGTCTCGGCGAATCACCAGCTTGGCATAGAACGTATGGTCCCGCAGATCGTGAATCACGATCTTGTCGAGCTCGCCCTCCAACTCATGGATCACGTTGGCCAGCAACTCGTGCGTGAGCGGACGGGCCGTGGTGATGTTCTTCACCCGGCGGTCGATGGCGTAGGCCTCGGTCAGACCGATTACGATCGGGAACTGCCGGTTGCCATCCCGTTCACGCAAAATGATGATTTGCTCCTGGCTCGTTTCGCTGATGACGATGCGAGCCAGATCCATCCGCACTTCCATGTCTATGCTCCGCTCGGGTTGCGAGCCTACCCACGCCTGAGAATGGTGTCAAGCAACTCCCGGCCGGGCCCGGAAAACGGGGACCAAACGCACGGAGTGTTCGGCAGGAAAAGGGCTTGACACGCGACGACGTCTCGCGCCCCGGCACCGGCCAGCCACCTAACCGGCGTCGCGTCACCCATCCTGTCCGGCTTACCGGCCGACCACCAGGAAAACGTTGTCGTGGCCGGGCACGACCAGATCGGCCACCTCCATCACGTCGCGGAACGACTCCTGGGCAGCCTCCAGATCGTACACCTGCTCGTAGACCCGGCCCGCCTCGAAGTAGTCGCGCGAGATCACGGCGTCGCCCATGATCGCCACCGTCCGGGAGGTCTCAGTGAGCAACAGGCCAGCCGAGCCCGGCGTCACGCCGGCCGACGGGAACAGATGCACCCGGCGAGTGAGCTTGTCGTCGGCCCGCTGCATCCGCGCGAGGATGGCCCGCTCCTGCTCGATCATCCGGGCCACGTCGCGGTCAACGGCCCCATCACCCGAATCCCGCGTCTGCTCTTTCATCGACGCCGCCAACTGATCCAGGTGCTCGCGGACGGCCGTGATCTCCGGCTCGTACATCATCCACGTGGCGTTGGGAAACAGCCCCAGAGCTCGCCGATGGACCGGCCGGAAATTGGTCAGAAAGACCATGTCGATCTGCTCGGGCTTCAGGCCCGTGCGCTCGTCGAGACGCTGGGCCAGCGGCTGCTCGGGCAGGCCGGGATCGACCAGGATGGTCGTGTTGCCATCACGCACGAGCGTGGTTGTGGAATGGCCCAGCCGCTTGGGCTCGTTCTCGTTCCAAAGCCGGTTTCGGCTCAGTGCGCCGATGCTGACGACGGTGTAACTCAACGACATAGGTTGTTTTCTCTTCGGATTGCTTCTCACCTGGTTGGTTATGGTCACGCTTCCAGCATGCCCGATGTCCCACGATCAACGTTCGCCCGCGCTCTGCGACTCGGACGAGCCGGCCCCCCCGCTGCGCGCGTGTACATAGCCGCGAATGGCCGCAACCAGCCCCGCGACGTCGTGGGGATCGGCTTCGACGGCTTCCGCGTAGCCGCGCTCACGAATCGCTCGCGTGGTCACCGGACCGATGCTGGCCAACTTCACATTGTAGAGCCCGCCGGCGCGCTGCGGCCCCAACAGGCTCAACAGGTTGTACCAACTGGACGGGCTGGTCAGCGTGATCCACCCGATCTCGCCCCGGTCGAAGCGGCGCACGAACTCCTCCGGCAACTGCTCGGGGCAGACCGTCCGGTAGACGGCCAAGTCGTCGCAGGCCGCTCCGGCGGCCGCCAGAGCGTCATTGAGCACGCGACGAGCGACCTCCGCTCGCAGGAGCAGGACACGCTGACCGGCGATCCCCTGCGCGACCAACGCTTCGGCCAGTGCTTCGCCCACCGCCTCGCCGGGCACCAGATCGGGCTTGATGCCGTAAGCCGCCATGCGGGCGGCGGTGGCGGTGCCCACGGCGGCGATCTTCACGCCCGCCAGCGCCCGACTGTCGAGACCCATCGCGGCGAGCCGTCCGAACGTCGCGTCCACGCCGTTGGCGCTGGTCAGAACGAGCCACGCGTATCGGCCGATGTGACGTAGCGCCTCATCCACCGCGGAGTAATCGACCATCGGCGCAAGGGCTATCGTCGGCGCTTCGATCACCTCCGCCCCCAGCGAGGTCAGTTCACCCGCGAGCGAATCCGCCTGACCGCGCATGCGCGTGACCGCGATCACCTGCCCGTGCAGCGGGCGGCGTTCAAACCATTCGATGGACTCGCGCATGCGCACCACCTCGCCGATCAGGACCAGTGCCGGCGGCTGGATGCCCGCGACCGCGGTCTTCGCCGCAATCGTAGCCAAATCGCCGATGACTGTCCGCTGCCAACACCGAGTGCCCCACTGGATCACTGCCACCGGCGTGCTCGACTTCATGCCCGCGTCGATGAGTTGGCGGCAGTTGCTGTCCAGCGTGCGCACGCCCATGTAGATCGCGATGGTTTCCATCCGCGCCAACGCCGCGAAATTCAGCGGACTGCCCCCGTCGCCATCCCCCGGGTCCGCGTGCCCGGTCACGAGCGTGAACGACCGGCTCAGTCCGCGGTGCGTAAGCGGGATGCCCGCCGTCGCCGGAGCGCCGAACGCGGCCGTAATGCCGGGCACGACTTCAAACGCGACGCCGTGCCGAGCCAGATACTCGCACTCTTCGCCGCCGCGACCGAACACGAACGGATCGCCGCCTTTGAGCCGCACGACTCGACGACCCGCACGAGCGTGCGCGACCATCGCCTCGTTGATCCGCTCCTGTGTCCAGGGCACGCCGCCTGGCGGCCCGGCCGACGCTCCGCCGGAACCGCTTCCGTGCGCCGGCCACTTGCCCACGAAAATACGTTCCGCATCCGGCCGCACCAGCCCCAGCAGTTCCGGACCGATGAGCTTGTCGTGCAACACGACGTCGGCCTGCGTCACGCGCACCGCGCCGCGCAGCGTGATCAGCGTACTGTCACCCGGCCCGGCCCCCACGAGGCTGACCGTGCCCGGTGACAACTCGCCGACCATGGACATCAATCTCGACACCTGCTGCCAGTCCATCTCCTCGATTCTAATTCCTGGCGAGACATCTTGCGATTCTGCCCCGCAATGGTCCCATCCCCCACCGGACTACAATGGAAAGACTCGCTGAACTTGTGAGCCTCCACGCTCGTCCGTAAACTGGGATGTCGCCAACGCTGCAAAGACTGTCCGACGGTCTGAGCCGGCCCGCCCGGCTGTCAGAAGCAAGGAATCCACACATGCGCAATGCCATGATTCGATACTCCCTCGTCGCCATGATCGCGTTGTCCGGCCTGCGAGCCGGCTCCGTGGCAGCTCAGACGACGACGCGCCCGGCCGGCGAGACCGGCACCCGCACGCTGCAGGGCAAGGTCATCTCCTTTGATGCGGCGACCGGCGACCTGAAACTGGCCTGGAGGCATCGCGGTGGACATGGGCAAATGGAGATCGTGGTCAAGGTCGATTCGCAGGCCCAGATACTCGCCGGCGGCAACCCGGCCACACGGGCCGACCTCCAGCCAGGCATTCAGGTGGCGCTGACCGGCCAGTCTAAAGGCACGGGTGTCAACAACCACTTCCTGGTGTCCAAGGTCGAGATCACCGGCCCCGCCGCCACGGCGCCCGCCCAAGCGACGACGGGCGTCGTGCATCCGGATCCACAGGTAAACGACATCCTCGACCGGCTCGAACGCAAGAAGATCGAGGATGTCGAGACGCCCATCCGGTTCACCAAGATTGACCCCATCCTGGAAGACAAGCAGGTCTTTCAGGGCATCCTGCGGTTCAAGCAGGACCAGCCCAACCCCCGCTTCTTCATCCGCTTCGACAAGTTCACGCAGGAAGGCATCACGCGTGAAAAGCTCGAATGGCACGTGTTCGACGGCCAGTGGTACATCGAAGCCCGCCAGAACACCAACACCATCGTGAAGCGTCAGATCGTCCGGCCGGGCGAAGAGATCAACGTCTTTCGCATCGGCCAGGGGCCGTTCCCGCTGCCCTTCGGCCAACGCAAGGCCGACATCCTCAAGTACTTCGACGTGAAGCTCGTGCCGGCAACCGACAAGGATCCGGCTAACAGCGTTCACTTGGAGTGCACGCCCAAGCCCGGCACGGATATGGCCGAAAAGTACGGCAGCGTGCACTTCTACATCGACAAGCGGTCGGACATGCCCGTGACCGTGCGGACCATCGAAAAGAATGAGAACGTCGAGGTCATGGCCGAGTTTCCGCCCGACCAGATCAAGCTGAACACCGGCATGGCGGCCAGCCACCTGAATCTGCCCGACCTGCCGTCCTACCAGGTGGACACCATCCCGCTGCCCGCGCCCGGCCCGCGTTGAGCGCGCAAGCGAGAGGATACCGCTGACTACTGTCCGTCGCTCCAAGCCGACCGGCATACTTCCGCGGCAAGCGTGCCGGCAAGCCCGGGCACGTGTTTACCGTGCACGAGATCGACGTGGCTCCGCGCTGAAAGAGCGCGAAGTCAGTACAGATCGGCGCAGCTTCGCCCCGAAGGGGCGCGAAGTGAGTAGCCGTCGGCGTTAGCCCACGGACCGCTGGCTCCAAGAAGGGAGTTAGTGCGAGCCCCGGAACGACGGGGCGAGAAGGTGCCGCACGCTAAACACGTACAGCCCGACTTGCGCAGCCATCGGTTCATTGCTGAGTTTTTCGAGTCATAGTGCCAAAGGCAGGCATTCCCGCACTAGGATGCAACACCAAGTGCCCGGAAAGGGACCGAGCGCCACGCATATCCACGACCTCACAAACAGGTGTGCGATGAATGCAACTGCCATGGAGAACGAGCCGCTGGGAACCGGTCGGCCGGAGCGGGATGACTCCGCGCCGTCGTCCTGCGAATCGCCTTGCCGCCCGGATTCGGAATCGAAAGAACCGGCTCTTCCATCGAAGGCCCGTGCGTTCCTGCGCAATCTCGTCGCGAAGAAGCGCAACCGCTGCCAACGCGCACTGGCGCACGTGGCGTCCGTGCTGCCCGGCGGTCCGATCGGCAATCTCTGCGGGCTCGCCGAATGCATGCCGCTCACGGCGGAGAACTTGCTCCTCTTCACCGCGCAGGGACTGTTTCCGCTGGAGTGGCGGGGGAAGCTTCGCTGGAGATCGCCGGAGATGCGCTGCATTCTCCCGCTGGACCGATTCCGCGTCTCGCCTCGCATTGCCCGGCTCGTTCGCAAGAAGATGTTCGAGATCCGATTCGACACCGACTTCGACGGCGTGCTGACCGGCTGCGCCGCTCGCGAGCCCACCTGGATCGGCCCTCGACTCCGCAAGACCTACCGCGAAGCGTTCGAGATGGGCGCCTGCCACACGGTCGAGGCCTGGCACGAGGGACAGTTGGTGGGCGGCGGATTCGGCTTGACCGTCGGGACGGTCTTCACCGGCTCCAGTATGTTCACCCGCATGAATCACGCCAGCAAGATCGCGTTCGTGGTCTTGACCGAGCATCTGATCGCATGCGGATTCACCTGCATGGATTGTCAGAACACCGCGTCGCATCTCACGCAATTCGGCGCCATTGAAATCCCCCGCGACGCATATCGGGCCCTGCTGGCTCGAGCGCTCATCCGTCCGGCACATTTCCTTCCGCATGGAGCAACACCGGGACAAGAGGCCGCATTGTGTACTCCCGCATCATCCGCAACGGGTCGACCGCCGGACGATGAGCTTCCGGCTTGCGTCTGAGGGGGTGAAATTCGCGCGTCAACAACAATGATGCCGGCAGGATCGATGGAATCGATTCGACAGGCACGTTGCCATTCGGCCGATCCGCCGAGTATGCTCCCGCCATGGAGCGGTTGTCGTCGTCTGAAATCACGATTCTGCTCCTGGGGCTGGGCGTGCTGCTGACCACGGCACGCCTGCTCGGGGAGCTTGCTCAACGCTGGGGTCAGCCCGCCGTTCTCGGCGAGATGCTCGCGGGCATTCTGCTCGGTCCAACCGTGCTCGGCACGCTCGCGCCGAGCGTCAACCACTACCTGTTTCCGGAAACCGGCGCGGCGGCGCTGGCGATGGACGGGTTCTCGACGCTGGCTATCACGCTCTTCCTTCTCGTCGCCGGCATCGAAGTGGATCTCTCCACCATGTGGCGACAGGGGCGAGCGGCAGCCATCATCGGCTTGGCTGGCATTGCCGTCCCTTTCGTTCTCGGCTACGCCGTGGCCGTCCAGCTACCGACATTCATCCCCGAGGCGCTGGCCAACGGAGACGCGGACGTACGACTCTTCGCCCTGTTCTTCGCGACCGCGCTGTCCATCTCCGCCCTTCCGGTCATCGCCAGGACGCTGATGGATCTGGCCCTGTATCGAAGCGACCTGGGCATGACCGTGATCGCTGCGGCCATCCTGAACGATCTGGCAGGCTGGATCATCTTCGCCATCATCCTGAGCCTCATGGGCACGACCGCCGGACACGCCGCGAGCGTCCCCGGCACTATCGCGCTGACGCTGGGGTTCAGTCTGCTCATGCTGACGGTCGGTCGATGGGCCATCCACCGATGCTTGCCATGGATCCAAGCCCATACCAGTTGGCCCGCCGGTGTGCTCGCCTTCGCGCTATGCGTGGCGTTGTTCTGCGCGGCCTTCACCGAGTGGATCGGCGTCCACGCCATCTTCGGAGCTTTCCTCGCCGGCGTGGCCATCGGCGACTCGCCGCACTTGCGTGAGCACACCCGCACCATCATCGGCGACTTCGTGTCGTTCATCTTCGCCCCGGTGTTCTTCGCCGGCATCGGCCTGCGCGTAAACTTCGCGGAGGAGTTCCACCTGCCGCTCGTGCTACTGGTCCTGGCCATCGCCTGCGTGGGCAAAGTGGTGGGCTGCGGCCTGGGAGCAAGATCGGCCGGACTGGCTCGCCGCGAAGCCTGGGCCATCGGCTTCGGCATGAACGCTCGCGGAGCCATGGAGATTATCCTCGGTCTGCCGCGCTGCAGTATGGGCTGATCGGCAAACCCATGTTCGTCGCGTTGGTGGTGATGGCCGTGGCCACCTCCATGATGAGCGGCCCGGCCATGTATCGCATCCTGGGCCTTCGCAAACAGCGGCGCGTGAGCGACTTCATCAGCCCGCGAGGATTCATCAACCCCATCATCGCCGACAACCGCGAACAGGCCATCCGCGCGCTGGCCGTCCCCGCCGCTCAGGCCAGCGGCCTGGACCGCGAGCGCATCGTCCGGGCGGTTCTTCAGCGAGAGGAACTCATGTCCACCGGCATCGGCACGGGAATCGCCATTCCCCACGCTCGCATGGAAGGCTTGAGCGGAGCCGTGGTGACGCTGGGCATCTCGCGGCACGGCATCGACTTCAACGCCCCCGACGGCGATCCGGCCCATCTGATCTTCCTGATCCTCACGCCGCTGGAGGACAACACGGCCCAGATCGAGATCCTCTCGCTCGTCTCCCGCCTGTTCCGGGATCCCCAGGTGCGCAGCGCCGCCATGCAGGCCGAGAACTACACGGAGTTCCTCGCCCTCCTGCGTAGCCACCAATCCTGATCGCAGGAGTCTCCGCTTTCGCTTCGTCGCCGCGCCTGGCTGGATTTTGCCGCCGGCCTGCATGCCGTGACCATCGTCTGGATTGCCGAGCGGTTCACGGACGAGCACCGGGCCGCGCTGGACTGGCTGAACGAGGCCACGCGGTCCGAGATCTCCTTCTTCGGCATCGAAGTTGAACTCGGGCGAATCGGCGACCCTCCCCCCGCTCCCAAGTTCAACGTGATGTCCCGCCCGTACGGCACGGTGCCCCCACTACCGGCCGGCTTGACGAAGATAAGAAGCTTCAGCTCGAATACTGGACGCAGTTCGCCGAATTCGTTCGGACCGCCGGCCGCACGATTAAGGCCGCCAAGCCCGCCCCTCAGCACTGGATGAACATCGCCCTGGGCACTTCCGGTGTGCGCCTGTCGGCAGTGGCCTCGTTCTACGACTCCGAGACCGGCAGCTACACCGGCCAGGAGGTGCGTGCGGAAGTTGTTCTCCACGACGAACATGCCAAGGAGTACTACGCCGCACTGGAAGCCCAGCGACCCCGCCATCGAAAAGGAGATGGGCGAACCGCTTACCTGGCACAACCCACGAGACAAGCAGATGTGCCGCATCTGGACGCGTCACAAGTGCAACCTTGAAAACCGCGACCGCTGGCCCGAGCAGCAGAAGTGGCTGCTGGAGAAATTGGAGCGCATGCACGCAGTGTTCGGGCCACGAATGCGTGAGTTGAAGCTGCAGATGGAGGAAGAAACGGCTTCTCAGCTGTGAGCTAGGGGCTATGAGCATTAAGCCGCTTCATTACCCCGAGGATTCGTTGTCACAGCGTATCCATCTGTTCGCACAGGACCCCCGGACAGCACACGCACCACCGCCCCCATCCGGCCCATAGCTCACAGCTCATAGCTGACAGCTGAGAGCTGACAGCTATTCTGGACTTCCCTCCGCGGCGGGTCTAGATTGGACGCCGGTTGCTTGACTGGGAGGAGATTGCTGTGTCGCGAAAATCGAGGAATCGAATCACCATCGGTGACGTGGCCGCGGTGCTGGACATGCTGGCTCCGCCGGCGATGGCACAATCGTGGGACAACGTGGGGCTGCTGGCCGGCGACCGCTCGGTGTCGTGCAGCCGCGTGCTGTTGTGCATCGATCTGACTCCGGCGGTGCTGGACGAAGCAATGGCCGGCCCGTACCAGATGATCGTAGCCTATCACCCGCCGATCTTCCGCCCCATCAAGCGGCTGCTGGCCGACAGCGGCCAGACCGACGCCCTCGTGCACCGGGCGGTGGCCGCAGGCATCGCCATCTATTCGCCGCATACCGCACTGGATGCCGCACCGGGTGGAACCAACGACGTGCTCGCCGGCCTGTGCGACCTCACGGAGGTCGAGCCGTTCGAGTACACGACCGAGGACGGCGGTCAGTGCAAGATCGTGACGTTCGTGCCGGCCGAGAAGGTGGATGCCGTCGCGTTCGCCATGGCGGCGGCCGGCGCCGGACGCATCGGCGGCTACGAACTCTGCAGCTACCGCGTGCGGGGTGAGGGAACTTTTTACGGCACCGAAGGCACGCAGCCGCGCGTCGGCCGCCGCGGACGGCTGGAGAAGGTGCCCGAGATCCGCATCGAGATGGTCGCGCCGCGCGGGCGTCTGCCCGAAGTGATCAACGCCCTGCTGCGGGCGCATCCGTACGAGGAGCCGGCCTACGACATCTACCCACTGGCCGGCGCGCCGAGCTTCGGCATCGGCCGCACGGGCCTGTTGCCGCCCAAGACCACGCTGGCCGGCCTGGCCGCCAAGCTCAAGGCCCGCACGGGTTCGCGCGTGGCGGTCGTGGTGGGCCACGGCAAGGCGCGTCTGACCCGAGCGGCCGTCTGCGTCGGTGCTGCCGGCTCACTCCCGCTGGAAAAGCCTCGGGCCGCCGATTGCGACGTGATCATCACCGGCGAGATTCGGCATCACGAAGCACTCGCGCTGTTACGACTGGGCAAGACGGCCATCGCTCTTGGGCACTGGGAAAGCGAACGACCCGCGCTACCGTCGCTGGCGACCCGCCTCGGCCAAGCCGTGCCCGGCCTGTCCGTCCGCGTGAGCAGGAAGGACACCGGACCGTTCGCGTTGGCGTGACGCGGCAAGAGCATGAAAAAAGCCGCGGGTGCGAACGGTGCCGATCACTCGGCGGCTCGCTCGCGCTCGCGGCTCGTCAATTCGGGCTTGTCTCAAATGTCCTCGGTCGGACGCTGCTTCCGCAGGACTTCCAGTTCGTCGCGAAGCCGGGCCGCATCCTCGTAGCGTTCTTCTCTCAGCGCCCGCTTGAGCAGCCGTTGCGTACGGTGAATCGGATCCTCGGGCACGTGAGCGAGGATTTCCTTGCGAAGCGTCTTGAGCACCTCGACCTCGCCGCTCACTCGGTAAGCCTTGGGCTCACCGTAATTGCGGAAGAACTGCTTGATCCGCCGCAACCCGCTGTTCACGTGAGCCAAAGCGGTGCGGAACCGACGATGCTCCAGGGCAAGCAGGGCCTTGCTCCGGGCGTTCATCATGAGGATGTACGGGTGGTACTGCTCGAGAGCGTACTTGTCCTCATCCTCGTCGGCGAACTTGGCGCAGAGCTCGAGCACTTCCAGATTCCGCTGCGTGTCACGAGCCACCGCCTCGTAGTCTTCGAGCACGAAGTTGGCGAGGTAGCGATGGTAGTACTGGACGGCCTCTTCGCGGATCTCGCGGCACTCTTCCGAATCGAGCGTGAAGCCCAGATCGGTGCCGTTGCGTCGCCGGTACTCTTCGAGCCGTTCGAGGTGATGGTGCAGGAGCGACTCGCAGTTGTAGGGCCGCGTGCCGTCGGGCCGGCCGTCCACTTCCATCTGCAAGACACCGAGGTTGACGCGCATCTGGATCTTCACGCGCCCATCTCGACCGCGGATCTTGCGGACGCTGATGTGGCCGGGCTCATAGGGCCATTCATCGATGATCGGTGATAAATCCTTCGAAGACATTGTCTCGCCAGATCTCTGGCACCCCCGGTTGCCGTCGAGTCCTGCTCGCCGGAGCAACGCCTCCAGCCGAGCCTCCTGTACCCATAGATGATAGGCCTTTTTGAGAGGTGAATCCACCGCATCAGCGGTTGCCCGGTTCGCCGGACCGGACCTACCCTTTAGCGACAGCCTGACGGCGCAAGGCATGTCACGCGAGAGGGTTGTGCCCGGTCAGGCCTGGATTCCACCCAAACCCAAAGGAGCCAAGCAAATGCAACGCAAGCACCTCGTTAGAACGACCGCCTTGTTGTGTGCCGCCCTGGGAGCCTATGCCCTGACGCTCGCCCAGAATGCCGCCCCGGACTCGCCGCGAGAGGCGGCCAAGCTCGGTTCGGCGGCACCGGACTTCAAGCTTAAAGATACCTTCGGCAAGGAGTTCACGCTTTCTGAATTCAAAGGGCGGCCGGTCGTCCTCGAGTGGATCAACCAGGATTGCCCGGTGAGCCGAGGGGCTCACGAAAAGAGCAAGATGCAGGACGTCTACAAGAAGTACGCCGACAAGGGTGTGATCTGGTTGGGGGTGGATTCCACCTACAACATGACGGCGGAAAGAAATCGGGTATACGCCGCCCGCATGGGGCTGGCCTACCCCATTCTCATGGACACGGACGGGCAGGTCGGCCGGCTGTTCCAAGCCAAGCGAACGCCGCACATGTTCGTAATCGACAAGAGCGGAACGCTCGTCTACGACGGTGCCATCGACGACAAGAAGGACCAGAACTACGTGGCGGCGGCGCTTGACGACCTGCTGGCCGGCCGCACCGTCAGCAAGCCCAAGACCGACGCGTACGGCTGCGGCATCAAGTACGCTCCGGCACGGTGACCGGTCCGGTCCTTGCTTCATAACCCCGCGTCAGATCGGCGGCAGGAGTTTCGGAAGGGTTTTCGCCGATCTGACTGGTATGAGCCGACGGTTTTTCGCTTTTCTTCCGGCAGCGGGTTACCCGGATGCTCGGATCGGCCATCTGGGATTCTCCCTGTGGCTGATCGGATGTGCAGGGCTGGCCGGCTGTTCGCAGTGGCCGACCGCCCCCCAGCCCGAGGCCGCCTCATCGCCCGCGCTGCCTGCGTTCGTGTACCCGGCCGATCCGCCCGTCGTGTCGGCCGAGACGCTGCGAAGCTGGATCATTCGGCTGGACTCGGCGAAGACGGCGATCTGGGTGTTCGACGCCGCGACCGCTTCGGCCGACACCGCCCGGCTGCTGGCTGACTCTCGCGATGCCCTGCGGGCCAGACAAACAGCGTTGATCTCTCTTTACACCGGGCTGCCAAGCGACTGGGCTTCGCGGGTGGTCCCCCTGCTTCGATCGGCGGACGCCAACTTTCCTTGCGCGGTCATAGAGCCGGGTCAGGGGCCAACCATTGGGGTCTGGCTGGCTTCGCATCCCAGCGTCCCGCCGCCGGGCCTGTATGTGCTCTCGGCAGAGCGACGGGTTATCGCCCGGGCGATTGGCGACGAGGCGACCGTGCGGAATCTGCTCGACGGCTTGGCCGGGAATGTTCCTGCGTCCCAGCCCGGTGACACCCGGCCCCGATGGCTCGCTCGAGTGCGGATCGTGGAGCTGGCCGGCGGGCGCGTTCTCGCCCGGGCTGAGGCTGAGGCGGACGCCCCGAGCCGACTCGCCCGGCTGATCGCGGTTGAACTGTCCAAATCGCTTCCGTCGCCGCCGGCGCTGGCCGTCGCTCCCGTGCGGCTAATCGGGCCGGCTGAGCGGCACACCAACGACTCAGGTATATTGTTCAGCCATCGATTGGGCGAGGAACTCGCGGCAGCAGGCTGGCAGAATCTTATTCCGGTTCAGACCGTGGATGAGATGCTGAAAGCGTCGGGGCACGGTCCCCTATCGGCCGAGTTCGATCCCGGCGCGTTGTCCGCCCAGACGGATTGGCAAGCCATTCTCGTGGGCACCATCGCAGTAAACGCCCCTCCGGAATGACCCTGGATTAACGCTGAGCCCGCATGGCCTTTCCGAGCAGGAGCGCGGTCAGCCCCGCTTCCAAACATAAAATCCGAATGGCCGGTGCCTTGCCAGTCCCGGACCGCTTGGTTACATTGCTGAGCTGTGAACGTTTGTTTCAGAAAAGGCGCGGTCCCATGCAGGAAAAAACGACACGTAACATATACAACGTTTGGGCCTACTTCTACGACATGTTCTGGCCCAGCATCGTTCACCGCCGCACGACCCGGGCCATCCAGCGGATGGAAATCCGCCCGGGCGAGCGGGTTCTGGACATCGGCGTGGGCACCGGCTTGGCCCTGCCCTCCTATCCCAAGCACGCCTCGGTGGTAGGCATCGACCTGAGCGAAGGTATGCTTCGCCGGGCCCGCCGCCGCGTGGAAGAGAGCAACATGACCTGGGTCAAGCTCGCGCTGGGCAACGCCCTGGAACTGCCCTTTCCCGACAACTCGTTCGACCACGTGCTGTTGAGCCACGTGGTGACGGTGGTGAGCGACCCGGTCAAGTTGATCGAAGAAACCCGCCGTGTGACCAAGCTGGGCGGACAGATGGTCATCATCAACCACTTCCGCTCGACCAACCGGATCGTCGGGACGATCGAGAAGCTGCTCTGCCCGCTCTGCCAGCATCTCGGCTGGCGCAGCGATCTCGGCCTGCAGGAGCTCGTCGAGCAAACCGGTCTCGAAGTGGACTTCCGCTACAAGCTCGACAATGTGGACTTGTTCCAAACCGTGTTCATCACGAACCGGCCTGCTCGCGAGGAGCGGCAGACGGCCGCAGCCTGACCGCCGCCCGTAGTCGCGTGTCGTTGCGCGCCCGGGGCCCGGCTATAGAGACCCGACACGACAAGACGTGCCGCAGCCCGGGGCGCCGGCGCATCAAGACCCCCTTGCAGCAAAGGTAATCTGATGTGGGTGCGTGACAACTTCCGAAGGAACGTGTTCGTTTCGGTGGTGGCGTGCGTCTGGATGGTCGGTTGTCACGACTACAAGTGGCAGTGGAGCTTCCAGTCGCCCGAGGACATGCAGAGAATCGAAGAGCAGGCCCGCCAGCAGCAAAAGCTCGTGTTCATCTTCTACAAGTGGTATCTCGACAGCGACGCCAATCGCATGCACGGTGACGTGCTGGCTGACAACGAGGTTGGCGCTCTGTTCTCCGACACGGTGAACCTGCTGATCGACAAGGCCGCCGGCCCGAACTACGAGCGCTATCTGACGAAGTACGGCGTGACCGCTCCACCGGCCTGCATCCTCATCGCCCCCGATGGCCGCTACAAGGTGCTCACCGGCTACGTGCCCAAAGAGCGCTTCATCGAGCTGGTCAAGGCAGCCCGCCGCGAACTGTTGGACAACCAGCAGCGTCCCGCACCGAGCAAAGTGGTGCCGTGAGAATGGGGGCTGGGGACTAGGGCCTGGGGGCTAGGGAAGAAGACCTTAGACCTGAGTCCGGAGGCTTGAGGGGCTGATAAGCTATGAGCTATGAGCTGTGAGCGGTGGGCTTGAGCCAGATATGCCGGCCGACAGCTGATAGCGATCCCCATCCGTGGTGCAAAAAGCCCTCTTCTTCCGCGGCTTCGTCAGGAGTTCTCACGGCGCGATTCGGGCGGGCCCGCACCGGCAGGCACGTCGCCCGTTTCCGTGGTGAGCACAAAGCGATCCAGTTCGAAGCCGTCCTCTCGCTGATAGAAAGTCACGGTATGCAGGCCGGGTGAAGGAATGTGAATGGTGATGGTTCCATTCTCGCCGCAGGGCGTGCCGCCCGAGTCACGCTGGGCACTGGTCCAAGCCCAATCGCCGGTTCCGCACCGTTGGATCCGCCGACCACTATCGGGAATCACGCCGTCGACGCCCACGTGCAATCCGTTGTCTTCGGTTCCAGTCGAATACGCGCGCACCCACACGTAGTAAGTGCCCGGCGTTTCAAACCGGATGTCGTAGCTCAAACTCGCGCCACCCGCGCCGTCGTGGTAGGAGCCGGTCTCCATGGGATCGCCGTGTGTGACCCGCATGTCGGGCAAGACTTCCATGTATCCACCGCCGGACGCGCCTTCGTGATAGCCGTCGGGATCGGGACCAGGTCCGGCAGCAGCACCGGCCTGCAGATACCACTCGCGCGTGCCGGAGACGTCGGCCTGCTTTCGCGTGTAGTGCTCGGCCTCCACCACCACCAGGCCGTTCCGTTCGATGTGCGGGCCTGATCCACTCGAAGCGCCCCCTTGGGTATCAGTAAGTCGCCCCTGACCTGAATCGCCACCTCGATTCTCCGGCCCTTGCGGGCATCCCAGAATGGCCGCACCAATGAACACAACACCCGACAACACGAACAGCTTGTGGCCCATGCAACGGTCTCCTTCGGGCGAAGTGTAGTGACGCCATACTCTCGCAGCCAACGCGCAGCCCGCGTTTGTGCGCATTTCGCAGCAATCAGTGATCGGCGGTGAATGCGAAGGAGGTGGTTCAGCCAGCAGCGTCGGGCGCCGGGCGGATGGTTCGGTAGTACGGATCCCACCAGACTCGCTGGAGCTGGGCGGCGAGTTCATCGCCGGAGGCGGGCGGAGCGACGCGGTCGTCCACGGCCTGGCGGGCGACGGCCAGCGCGATGCAGCGCGAGACCTCACAAATCCGTTCCAGTGGCGGCAACAGCGGCTGGTCGGTGTCATCGGTTCGCAATTCGCACGTGCACAGCGCGCGGCTGGCTGCCAGCATCATGCGATCGGTGATCCGGCGGGCGCGAGCCACGATCGCCCCAAGCCCTACGCCGGGAAAGATGTAGCAATTGTTGCACTGGGCGATGTGGATGCGACGGCCGCTATAGTCCACCGGCTCGAACGGACTGCCGGTGGCGATCAGCGCGCGACCTTGTGTCCATTCGATGAGATCGACCGGGCGGGCTTCGCTGAGCGACGTGGGATTGGATAGCGGCAGGATCACGGGACGTTCCACACGAGCGGCCATCTCGCGAACGACGCGTTCGTCGAACATGCCCGATCGGCCGCTGATGCCGACCAGCACCGTTGGCGCGACCTGCCGCACCACTTCCGCCAGTTCGATGCAATCGCCCTGGCTACGCTGCCAGCTCGCGACTTCGTCCGCCGGCCGTGCCCACGCCGCCTTGGCCGCGTCGACCCGATCGCGACCGGCGTAGATGAGCCCGCAACTGTCGCAGATCCAGCAAGCGTGTTTCGCCTGGGCCGCAGGCACGCCTTCCTCGGCCAGGGCTTTGACCACTTCTTCCGCGATGCCCAAGCCGGCCGACCCGGCACCGACGAGGACAATCCGCTGCTCGGCCAATCGCCCACCCGTGCGCTGCAGCGCGCAGAGAATGGCCGCCAGCGTCACCGCGGCCGTGCCTTGAATGTCGTCATTGAACGTGCAAAGTTGATCGCGATAACGGTCGAGGATGGTCCGGGCCTGAACGGTGGCGAAGTCTTCCCACTGCAGGATGGCATCGGGCATGGTGCGCTGGACGGCCCGGACGAAGGCCTCGATGAAGTCGTAGTATTCCTCGCCGCGGACGCGGGAATGCCGCCAGCCCACGTACAACGGATTGGCCATGGCCTTAGGGTTGTCGGTGCCGACGTCGAGGCATATCGGCAGCGTGCGGGCGGGATTGATGCCCCCGCAAGCCGTGTAGAGCGAGAGCTTGCCGATGGGGATGCCCATGCCGCCCGCGCCCTGGTCGCCGAGGCCGAGGATGCGTTCGCCGTCGGTGACCACGATGACATCCACGTCGCGACAGGGCCGATTCTCCAGGAGCTTGTCGATGCGGTGGCGTTGAAGGTAAGGAACGTAGATGCCGCGGGCACTGCGATAGATCCGGCTGAACTCGAGGCACCCCATCCCCACGCCCGGCGTGTAGATGATGGGCAGCATCTCGCTGAGGTGCGCACGGATCAACGCGTAGAAGAGCGTCTCGTTGCGATCCTGGAGCGAACGCAGGTAGATGTAGCGGTCCAGATCGTTCGAGGCGGCGAGAAAGTTGCCGTACACGCGTTCGAGCTGGGCGTCGAGGTTCGATTCGCACGTTGGTAATAGCCCGAGCAGGTTCAATTGTTCGCGCTCCTCAGCCGTGAACGCGGTGCCCTTGTTGAGCAGCGGGAAACGCAGCAGCGGCATGCCCCGCAGTGTGGTCTCGATCACGTTCGGATCCTGCGTCTGCCGGAAATAGTCCTGCATGACCGCTCCTTTCTGGCTCAGATTCTAGGGAAGGGGAGATGGAAAGAATGACGCGGAGACGCGGAGACGCGGCGACGCGGAGAAAAATCGAGGGAGAGATGGCCCCCTGCGGGCCGCATTGGCGTCGGACGGATCGGACGGCCGGTTCGGCACGAAGGCGGCGTTCTGGACGGAGGGCCGGCAGAACGTATAATGCTGATGCGACAAGAACTTGCGTTTGTGACCTGTTGCGAGGGAATTTCGCTATGCCGGCAGATGCCACACCGAAGCGGACCAAGCTCGAAACCGTCGAGCCGCTGGGAAAGCGCGTGCTTATCCGCAAGGATGAGGACAAGAAGCAGACCAAGGGCGGAATCGCCCTGCCCGACAACATCGAGATTCCCACGCTGACGGGGCGGGTGGTCAGCGTCTCGCATCAGATTGCCAACGACGAGGATTTCCCCATCGCCCAGTACGACAAAGTGCTGTTTAACCCCAAGAACTCCATCCCGGTGGACCTCGAGCCGGGCAACCAACTGTTCGTGGTGCCGATCGACGACGTGGTGGCCGTATTTCGGCCCGCCGTGTGATTGAAAAAACGACGCGGAGACGGCGACACGGAGACGTGGAGAGAAGACAGAACGCGGTTTGGGAGTGAGGGGCCGGGAAACGGAAACTCCGATCGCCACGTGGCCTTCGGCCACCATTCAAAGTGAGTTATCCGGCTCATAGCCTACCGCTCATAGCTCACAGCTCTGCTCGGATTCGAGCACGTCGGGGTGTTGCCTCATGGAATCCTACTATCCACTGCCGCCGCGAGCGCTCATCGGCATGGTCCATCTGGCCCCCCTGCCGGGCAGTCCGGCGTCGGAGCTACCGCTCGCCCGCATCTGCGAGGACGCCTGCCGCGACGCCCGGACGCTGGCGGAAGCCGGGTTCACCGCCATCGTGATGGAGAACTTCGGCGACGCGCCTTTCCGCGCCACAACTGTGGATCCGCACACGGTGGCGGCGATGACACTGGTGGCCAGAGCCATCCGCCGCGCGGTCGATCTCCCGTTGGGGATCAACGTGCTGCGAAATGACGCGCAAGCCGCCCTGGCCATCGCAACCGTCTGTGAAGCGGCATTCGTGCGAGTCAACATCCACACCGGCGTGTACGCCACGGACCAGGGGATCATCGAGGGTCGAGCCGACGAGACGCTGCGATATCGCCAGCGGCTCGGCAGCCGGGTGGCGGTGTTCGCCGACGTGCACGTGAAGCATGCCAGTCCACTGCTGTCGCAGTCGATCGCCGAGGCGGCCGAGGAAGCGGCCTACCGCGGCCGGGCAGACGCGTTGATCGTCAGCGGCACCGGCACGGGCAAGCCAACCTCGCTGGACGATCTGCGATCGGTTCGGGATGCCGTGCCTGACCGACCTCTATTGGTCGGCAGCGGCGCGAACGTGGAGAACATCCGTGAGCTACTGGCGGTGGCGGATGGCGTGATCGTCGGCACGACAATCAAAGAAAACGGCCGCACGACCGCCCCGGTGGACGCCGACCGCGCCCGCACGTTCGTCCAGGCCGCGCGGGTGTAGACCCGCCGCCACGTTGTGGTGCACGCTCGCTTCCAGCGTGCACTGTGCAGGCAGGATGCCTGCACCACAATTCAGTAAGTGCACGCATGACGATAACGAAGGGGACACGCAGCAGATGAAACCCAGGCGAATTCACATCACGGCAGTCGGCAGTCCCGCGCGAGGCGAACTGCAGCGGTTGACGGCCGGTCTGGAACTGTCGCCGACCAAGCAACGAGGCAAAGCCGAAAAGAGTTTCGATACCGAGATTCGCCAGCTCGCGGCGCTGGCGAGCGAGGCGGTCGGCCCGAACTATCGCATCACCATCAATGCCGATCTGTTGACCGCGGAGGAAGACGACCGCAACGCCGGCCGCAACGACGACGAGGCGCGGGCGGCTGAGATCCAGTCGTTGCTCGCCGATGATGATGTAACCGCCCTGGTCACGCTGCGCGGCGGCGCGTGGTTCGTGCGTCTGCTCGATCGCATCGACTTCAGCGTGCTGGAGAAACGCAAGCGTCCCCTCCACATTTTCGGCTTCAGCGAGATGACGCCGTTGGTGAACATCGCGGGACAGTACCGCCAGGCGATCGGCCTGTACGATCTCGGCCCCGGCTTCCTGTACGCGGGCGTGAAGCGGCACGTGCAAATGAACATCGAGCGATACGCACGAGGTATCGAACTGAGCGCGGATCAGCACGAAGCGTTCGCGGCCGGATGGGCGCTGGCGCGGTTTCGCGCCGGCATGGCCGACTTCTTCCGCGACGTGGTGAGCATCGTCGAAGGGCTCGGCTGCTCGCGTGTGCCGAAGGGCCGGCTGCTGGCCGGGCGTCTGCCCGCCCGCAGCACCATCCGAATCGTCGGCGGCAACCTCAGCCTGACGCTTCCCATGATGGGCACGCCCTACGCGCCCGCGTTCGACACCACGGGCAAATGGCTGGCACTGGAGGAAGTCAACGAGTCGCCCGAGCAGTGCGACCGCATGATCGCGGGACTCAAGCACAACGGTCTGTTGGAGCGGGCCGAGGGCATCATCCTGGGCGACTTCCATAGCAGCAAGGACGGCGCGTTCGTGCCGGCCGTGGTGCGAATGCTGAAGTACCATCTGCCCGCGAGCCGCAAGACGCCCATCGTACAGATAGACAACTTCGGCCATATCTGGCCGATCGCCCCGCTGCCCATGCACCGCGACGTGATCTTGCGTCACACGCCCGCCAGTGGCGAGGTTCGTATCGAGATCCCGTGGGACGAGTGGACGGAAAAAGGCTTGAGACCTGAGACTTGAGGCTTGAGTAGCTGTGGGCTATGAGCCCAACGAAGCCAGCATTCGTCATTCGGGTTTCGTCATTCGGGCTTCAGCCGGCCTCATCTGGGGTCCCCAAGATCACCCGGCGGAAAGGTAGCGGCACGACTTCAGCGCGCGTGTCGGTGGTGGATTCGACGGGCAACACGGTGCCGGGATTGGCGTAAGCGACCTTCACGTAGCCCAAGCCGATGGTACCGCCGACGACATACGACTCGCATACACTGGTGACGCGGCCTACGGATGCGGGGGGCGAGGAAGGAACGTCGGGCGAAGTGTTTGCGTCACGGTCGCGATCCGTGGTGCTTGCCGCGAACAACGCGTTGCCCGGCTGAGCGCCCCCACTGCCGCTGAACCTGAGGCCGACCAGTTTGCGGGCGAGGCCGCCCCGCGACCGCATGCGTTCGACGATCTCCTGACCAAGATAGCAGCCCTTCACGTAGCTGACGGCACGCTCGATCTGCTGCGTCTCCGCCGGCAGTGTTTCCTCGTCGATGTCCTGGCCGTACACCGGAATGCCCGCCTCGATGCGCAGGATGTCGACGGCTGTCTGGCCGACGGGCCGGAGTTCCGGACCGCCGGTTGCGAGCAGTTGTGACCAGCACGCGGCCGCATCCTCCGCTTCGACGTAGAACTCGAGCCCGAGCACGCCGGCGAAATCGTGGCGGACCAACAGCCGCGGCCCACCCGCCAGTTGGACGGTGGTCGATCCGATCGACGCCATGCTGCCCGCCTGCCGGGCGCCGAGCGCGGCGGCGATATCGGCAGCGCGCGGCCCGAGCAGCGCGATCCGGCGAAACTCGTCCGAGCGATCCGTCACACGAACGTCTTCGGTGATGATATACCGTTCAAAGTGAGCCAACGCCTTGGCCACATACCGGCGGTCGATGTCGAACCAGATGCGATCGGCGAGCACGATGACGTTGCCGTCGAACAGAATTCGGCCCTTGACGTTGGTGGCGAACGCATAGTTGCCCTCGCCCGGCCCCAGCGTCTTGACGGCATTGGTGAGCAGATTGTGCAGCCAGGATGCCCGGTCGTTGCCGGTGATCTCAAGCAGTCCGCGACTGCGCGCGTCGTAGATTCCGGCGGCATTCAGGGCATGGTGGTACTCGGCCTTGGGGTCGCCGTAGTCGCAAACCGTCGGGATTCCCGCGATTTCGACGGTTCGGGCCCCCGCCGCGGCCGTGATCTCATCCAGCGTACTTGCACTCATGTCGCGTGTCTCCTGATTCACGATGGTATAGGCCGAGACCGTCGGTTCGGCCAGCGAGTCGGGGACGACCGGCACGTCTGTGTTGCCGGCATTCTGCGCACGCGCACGATGAAAACGCGCTGCCGAATGACGTCACCCGAGCGTGCCGCCACGGCGGTGGCCGGCCGTCGCCGGAGATGCCTATAGCCTGACGGGCACGGTGTTGCGGGGAATGCACGGCGGTCGCCGCTGCAACTCTTGTCGATGGTGGAGGCTCGCGTGGAGAACCAGGCCGAACAGCGAAACCAGATCCTGTGGCGAGCGGTGAAGAAGGGCCTGAACCAGTTGTTCACCGACGGGGCCATGAAGTCGGTGGCCGCCCTGTCGTTCTATCTCGCCCTGTCGCTGGCGCCGCTGGTGCTGGTGGCCATCGCCCTGTCGAACCTGGTGTTGACGGAACCGCAGGCCAGCCAGAACGTGGTGGCGCGGGCCGAGCGGTTTATGGGTCTCAAAGGAGCGCAAATCATCACCGGGATTATCGAGCAGGCGGAGGAGGCCGGAGCCGGCACGGCATCGCTGATCGCCGGCCTGTTGGTCGGCCTGTTCGGCGCGACGGGGGCGTTCATCCACTTGCAGGAGGGCCTGGACAGCATCTGGAACGTCCACCCGGGCAAGCTGGGATGGCCGGACAAGATCCGCGATCGGCTGGTCTCGGTGGGAATCGTGCTGGTCATCGGCAGCGTGATGCTGGCCTCGCTCTTGCTGACCGCCTTGGCCACCGCCGTGAACCTGCGATTGCAGACACGGATTCCGGGTATTGCCTGGGTCTGGCAGGGGCTGGATTTCCTCGGCTCGCTGGCGGTCATGACCGTGCTGTTCGCCTGCGTGTACAAGTTCCTGCCGCACATCCAGATCTCGTGGCGCCAGGTATGGATGGGGGCGTTCGTAACCGCCCTGCTGTTCGATTTTGGCAAGACCGCGACCGGCTGGTACCTGGGATGGACCGGGTTGGGCACATCATCCCAGGCGGCCGGCGTGATCGTGGTGATGCTCCTGTGGGAGTATTACTCGTCGCTGGTGATCCTGTTCGGAGCCGAGCTGACGCACGCGTATACGAAGCTCTCGGGCAAGCAGGTTCAGCCGACGGCGGCCACGAGCCTGACCGGCGCCGCCCCGCCGCGGGTGCCGTAATCCTCCTCGGAATAAACCTCCTGGACGGCCAGCGTCGAACGCACGCCGAGATCGTCGTAGTGCTCATCAAGCCAGCTCGAAGCGGCGCGATAGCCCACGTCATGCAGGTGCCGGAGAAACGCCCACTCCGCGTTCAGCTTGCTGGAGACCGACAGTGGCCGCAGCTCGTCCTCCGCGCTGATGCGGTGGAGGAACACGTCCTTGAATCGCTCCTGGTCGAGCCCCTCGGCGTTGATGATCCGCTTGAGATAGGCGATGGAACGCAGCTCCTTGATCAGGCTGGCATTGAACGTGATCTCGTTGAGGCGGTTGAAAATCTCGGCGCTGCGTTTGGGGATGTTGTCGCGATAGATGGGGTTGATCTGCACGATCACGATGTCTCGCGAATGCTCGTACTCCACCAGCGGGAACAGCGCGGGGTTGCCCATGTAACCGCCATCCCAGTAGGCCTCGCCGTCGACCTCGACGGCCTGGTAAATGAACGGCAAGCACGCCGACGCGAGGACCATGTCCACCGTCATTTCCTCGCGGCAAAAGATTTTGAGCTTGCCCGTGCGGACGTTGGTGGCCGCGACGAACAACCGGATGCCCTCGGCGTGACGGACGTGGTCGAAATCGATGAGCTCGCTCAGCAGATCGCGGAGCGGGTTCAGATTGAGCGGGTTGAGATCGTAAGGAGAGAACAACCGGGTGAGCAGTTCGGACCAGATGTAGCCGGGCGAGGTATCGAGCGTCCATCGGCCCAGCAGGTGATCGATGAGCGTGCGTTGAAACGGCGAGAATCGGGCCGCCCGGCTGACGCCGCTCCAGAATCGTTCGAGGGCTTTGATCGCGCCGGGCCGGCCCTCGCGGTCGAGCCCGTCGGCGAGAACGGCGGCGTTCATGGCTCCGGCGCTGGTGCCGCAGATCGCCCCGATCCAAATTCGATCATCCTGGAGAAGGCGGTCGAGAACGCCCCACGTATAAGCACCGTGAGCACCGCCGCCCTGCAGCGCCAGTTCGATGGTCTTGGGGTCGGCCATGTGAACATCCTCGGTATGGATTCGGCCTTCATCGTGAGGGCCGCTGCATCATACGTGCGGCGTCCGTCCGAAGCGCCGGCCGCCAGATGCATTGAGGGCCGGCACGAGCCGATAGCTGAGAGGCTCGCTTAGCTGAAGTTACTGAGTGGTTGTGGTGCACGCTTGTGGTACACGCTTCCAGCGTGCACTGAGCAGGCAAGATGCCTGCCCACCTGGGCGACGGGAAGCTCCGTTTGAGGACAAGCGCTTGCGTGCGCGCCCGGGCGTAATACAATGCTACCCGAACGCAGGAGAGTCACTCAAAGAACGGGAACCGCATGGCCATTCATCCAACCGCCGTCATCGACCGACAAGCCGAGGTCGACACCACCGTCCAGATCGGGCCGTACGTCGTGGTCGAGGGCCCCGTCCGCATCGGGGCGGGCACGAACATCCGCGCCCACGCGTATCTCAGCGGTTGGACGCAGATCGGTGAGAACTGCGAGATCCATCCGTTTGCGGTGGTGGGTCACTTTCCGCAGGACTTCCACTACTCGGGCGAACGCAGCTACTGCCGGATCGGCAATCGGGTGGTCATCCGCGAAGGTGCCACCGTCCACCGGGGCACGCAGCCGGAATCGGCGACCGTCATAGGCGATGAATGCCTCCTGATGGCCTACTCGCACATCGGTCACAATTGCGAGCTGGGCAAGGGAGCCAAGGTTTACAACAACGCCTTGTTGGCCGGGCACGTGGAAGTGGGCGACAACGCCATCGTAAGCGGCGCCTGCCTGGTACACCAGTTCACCCGGATCGGCAAGCTCGCGTTCATCGCGGGCGGAGCCCGGATCGGCATGGACGTGCCGCCGTTCTTCATGGCCTACGGCGAGTCCACGGTGGTCCAGCACAACATCGTGGGCATGCGGCGAGCCGGCTACTGCCCGGCCGACATCCGGGAGATCCGGCAGGCGTTTCGGACGCTCTACCGGTCGGGTCGACTCTTCCGGGCGGCGGTGACGGAGCTGGCCGGGACGGTCCGGACGCAGGCAGGCCGGGAACTGCTGGCGTTCCTCCAGGCCGAATCACGACGGGGCTTCTGCGCGGCGGGCAAGTCCAGCCGCAGCCGGTTACGCTCCGACGGCTCGTCCGATAGCGACGCCCTCGCCGGCGAATGAGCTTCCCGGCCGGCCGCCGACGTATTCTCATGCCCCCGCGGCGGGTAACGACCTTATTTACCAGCGATTTGCGCAAATGGTACCCCACAGGTGCTATTTATCCTTGAAATCGTACCCCCCAGGTACTATATTGTTTCGGGAAAGGCGTTATTCGTCTACTGAGGATAATGCAGACTCATGCTGGCCTTTACTCGCAAGACCGACTACGCCCTGATCGCGCTGACGCACCTGGCACAGCACCCGGATGAGTGCAATAGTGCCCGGGAGATCGCCGGCCGTTATGGCGTGCCGCTGCCCCTGCTCATGAACATTCTCAAGCAGATGACGCAACAGGGGCTGGCTCAATCGGTCCGGGGGCCGCGAGGCGGATATCGCTTGGCCACCTCGCCGGACAAGATCACGTTGAACGACATCATCGATGCCGTCGAGGGTCCGGTCCAGTTGGTCCAGTGCGTGGATTGGTATCAGAACAAGACTCGTGGCAAACTGAAGACGGGCTGCGATTTGATGGCGGCCTGTCCGGTTCGTCCCACGATTTCTCGCGTACACGCCCGGCTGGTGGAGTTCTTGTCGGGCGTCACGCTGGCCGACGTGGTGGACAACCATCACAAGGGACACACGGAAAACAATCAGGCGGAGGGTACCCACGGGACCGGTGCGTCTTACGAGCCATGTGGATGCTCGATGGCGCCCGCCGAGGGTTGCCCGGCCGCTGCGGGAGAAAGCACAAAGTGAAGCCGTTGATCTATCTGGACAACAACGCGACGACGCCGCTGGATCCGCGGGTGCTCGAAGCCATGATGCCCTACTTCCGCGAGAAGTTTGGCAACGCGGCCAGCCGAAACCACAAGTTCGGATGGGAAGCAGAAGAGGCGGTCGAGAACGCCCGCGAGCAGGCGGCCAAGGTGATCGGGGCGACCGGCAAAGAGATCATCTGGACCAGCGGGGCCACCGAGAGCAACAACATCGCCATCAAGGGCACGGCCCATATGTACAAGGAGAAGGGCCGCCACATCATTACGCAGGTGACCGAGCACAAAGCGGTCATCGATCCGTGCAAGTATCTCGAGCAGCAAGGCTTCGAGGTCACGTTCCTGAAGGTGGACAAGCTCGGCCGCGTGAACGTGGACGAATTGCGGGCCGCCATCCGCGACGACACCATCCTGGTCTCGATCATGTTCGCGAACAACGAGATCGGGACGATCCAGCCCATTGCCGAGATCGGGGCGTTGTGCAAGGAACGCGGCGTCCTGTTCCACACGGATGCGACGCAAGCGTACGGCAAGCTGCCCATCGACGTCGAGGCGATGGGGATCGACCTGCTCAGCGCGTCGGGACACAAGATTTACGGCCCCAAGGGCGTGGGCATGCTCTACGTGCGCCGCAAGAAGCCGCGGGTCCGCTGCGAGGCGGTCCTGCACGGCGGCGGTCACGAGCGCGGCATGCGGTCGGGTACGCTGAACGTGCCGGGAATCGTCGGCTTCGGAGCGGCGGCGGAACTCTGCGACGCCGAACGCGAGGAGGAAGCCAAGCGGCTGGCCAAGCTGCGGGATCGGTTGTGGAACGGCATCACCGAGAAGCTCGACGACGTGTACCGCAATGGCGATCCGGAGCATGCCTTGCCGGGCACGCTGAACGTCAGCTTTGCCTTCGTGGAAGGCGAGTCGCTGATGATGGGCTTTGATAATATTGCCGTGAGCAGCGGATCGGCGTGCACGAGCGCGTCGCTCGAGCCGAGCTACGTGCTCAAGTCGCTCGGCGTGGGCGAGGATTTGGCCCACAGCTCGATCCGCTTCAGCCTCGGCCGGTTCAACACGGCGGCCGAGATCGAACAGACGGTGGCCCAGGTGACCGAGACGGTTCAGCGACTGCGGGCGATGAGTCCGCTGGCTGAGCTGGCCGCCGAAGGCATCGACCTGAGCACGGTGCAGTGGGCGGGCCACTAAGTGACCGGGCGGGCGTGAGCGGCCGTGTGTGAAGCACAGCGGCCGCTCGCGGCAGCGGCTTTGGGTGAACCCAACGCATACGGACGGCGACGAGTGGCCGTCGTATCAGGAGTAAAGACCTAATGGCATACAGTGACAAGGTACTGGACCACTACAACCGGCCGCGAAACATCGGCTCGCTCGATCGCAACGCCCCCAATGTGGGGACGGGCATCGTGGGCGCCCCGGAGTGCGGCGACGTGATGAAGCTGCAGATCCAGGTGGACGAGAATGACCGCATCGTCGATGCGAAGTTCAAGACGTTCGGCTGCGGCAGTGCCATCGCCAGCAGCTCGCTGGCCACCGAGTGGGTCAAGGGCAAGACCATCGACGAGGCGCTGGCGATCAAGAACACGGACATCGTCAAGGAGCTCGCGTTGCCGCCGGTGAAGATTCACTGCAGCGTGCTGGCGGAAGATGCGATCCGGGCAGCGATCGCCGACATCAAGCGGAAGAAGAACGGGACCGCCAACGCCGCGACGGCACCGGCCGCCTCGGCATCTGCCGCCTCGGCACCGGCTGCGGCAGCGCCGGCTGCCCAGGCCCAGAGCGGCGTGTAAGCGGAGCCTCGGGCGAGCGGAAGGCCGCCCGGCTTGGCGAAGTTTCGTCGAAGGAAACCGGAGCTGTCAGACAGGAAAACGGGAGAATACACGAATGGCTTTGAGTTTGACCGAACGTGCTGCCCAGGAAGTCAAGACCATTCTCGAGCAGCAGAAGCTGGAACCGGACAAGACCTTCCTGCGCATGGGGGTCAAAGGCGGCGGGTGCAGCGGCTTTACCTACTCGCTGGACCTGACCGAAACCAAGTCGGACCTGGACGAGGAGTTCGATTCCGGCGGCATCAAGATCATCTGCGATCCCAAGAGCTACCTGTACCTGAACGGGACCGTCCTGGACTTCAAGGATGAGATCATGGGCCGCGGGTTCGTGTTCAACAACCCGAATGCGACCACCAGCTGCGGGTGCGGGAGCAGTTTCACGGCCTGACCGACCGGTGGGTGCAGGTTTGGGGTGCCAGCGAACAGGCCTGCGATGGCCCGCCAGCGCGCGGGTCACGCAGGCTCTTTTGTTAGGCCTGTACAAACTCCCACGGGAAGGTGGATAATTGCCTTGGCGAATGCCGCCAGCGGATGCGGATTCGCAAAGGGGCGAGCATCCGGCCCGGCTGAGGCGGGCGAAACGCCCCCTGGATCGAGGACACCATGAGTGACAGCAAGAGCCGACCAGTGTTGTGTACGGAATGCAGCCAGCCGATGGAAAGCCCCATCTGCTGCGCGGGCTGCGGGGCCTTGAATCCGTTACCGCCTTCGCTGTTCACGTATTTCGAGCTGTTCGGGCTCGAACCGACGTACGAGATCGATCTCGGCGAACTTCGCCGCAAGTACCTGACACTGAGCCGTTCCATTCACCCGGACGTGGCCGGCCGAACATCCGACAGCCAGCGGGCCCAATCGCTGGCGTTGAGCTCGGGCCTCAATCGCGCGTACGAAACCCTGCGCAATCCGGTGGACCGGGCGGAGTACCTCCTGCACCTGGCCAACGGTCCCAGTGCCGCGGACGACAAGTCCGTTCCCGGCGAACTGCTGGGCGAAGTGATGATGCTCCGCGAGCAGATCGAAGAAGCCACCGAGGCGAACGATCAGGACTTATTGGCCTCCACGCGAGCCGAGGTGTTAAAGCAGCAGAAGGAGACGCTGGAAGAAATCGCCTCGATCTGCCGCTCGGGCGACCTGAAAGAGCCGGCCACGCAGCAGCGGCTACGCCAGCAGCTCAACGCCGTGAAGTATTGGAACAATTTGCTCGAGAAGATTCCCCTCCAGGTGGAGAGCTGACGGCGGTTCGGGTTTGGGCACAGGCCGTCGCCCAGAGCACCAGGGACGAAGGATCGGGGACGAAGAACGTGACCAGCAACACGACCAACAACATGAGCGACATTATTATCGGCATCGATCTGGGGACCACGCACTCGCTGGTGGCGTACGCCGACGCATCGGGTCCGCATGTCATCAAAGACGAGAGCGGCGATGCGCGTCTGCCCTCGGTGCTGCGATTCGAAGATGACGGCCGGGTCGTGGTGGGCTGGCACGCCAAGACGCACGCCGTCGAGCGGCCGCGTTCGACGGTGTACTCGGTCAAGCGGCTGATGGGTCGCGGGTACGACGAGTTGGTGGCCAGCGGTGAGCTGGCTCACCTCCCCTACCGCGTTGTTCAGCGGGCCTCGGACACGCCGGGCCGCGACATCGCCGCCATCGAGGTCGGTGACCGGCTGCTGACGCCGCCCGAGTTGAGCGCCATGGTGCTGCGTGAACTCAAGGACCGGGCGTCGCGTTACTTCGGGCGAGAAGTCCATAAGGCCGTGATTACCGTGCCGGCTTACTTCGACGACGCCCAGCGGCAGGCCACCCGCGATGCCGGGCGAATCGCGGGGCTCGAGGTGGTGCGGATCGTCAATGAGCCGACGGCAGCGGCGCTGGCCTACGGCATCGGCTTGCGCGAGCAGCTCGCGGAAGCCTCGAAGAATACTGAGAAGACAGCCCATCGCGGAATCGCAGCGGGAGGGCTCAGCCTTCAGCTCGCCGGCGCTTGTTCATCGAGCGAAGGCTCGTCGAGCGAACAGTCACAGGACGGAAGCGACGCCGACGAATCGCTGGTGGCCGTCTACGATCTGGGCGGCGGAACGTTCGACATTTCCATCCTGCGGTTGTGCGCGGGCGTGTTCGAGGTGTTGAGCACGCACGGCGACACGCAACTGGGCGGCGACGATCTCGACCGCGAGATCATGGGCCTGATCTACCGCGAGATTCAGGATCAGTTCGGGCTCAACGTCGAGTCGCCGGCGACGCAGCAGTCGATTCGGCTCCTGGCCGAGAACGTCAAGATGCGCCTGAGCGAAGAAGAATCGGCGGCCATCGAAATCGATCTGGGCCACGATCGCGTCTACCGCCGCACGATCAGCCGCGACGAGTTCGAGAAGATGATCGAACCGTGGGTGGAAAAGACGCTGAATTCCTGCCGGCAGGCGCTGCGCGACGCCAAGGTGCGTGGCAGCGACATCCACCAGGTCGTGATGGTCGGCGGCTCCACGCGCATTCCGTACGTCCGGCGCCGTGTGCAGGAACTGTTCCAGCGCGTGCCCTACACCGCGTTGAATCCCGACGAAGTGGTCGCGCTGGGGGCGGCGGTGCAGGCGGCCGTGCTCGCGGGCCTGGAGAAGGACGCCCTGCTGCTCGACGTCATCCCGCTGTCGCTCGGGATCGAAACCATGGGCGGGGCCATGGGCAAATTGATTCTGCGCAACACGCGAATCCCCTGCCAGGCCACCGAGCGGTTCAGCACGTTCGTGGACGGGCAGACCAACGTGAAGATCAACGTCCTGCAGGGCGAGCGTGAGTTGGCTCGCGATTGCCGTTCGCTCGGCGAGTTCGAGTTGCGGGGTCTGCCTCCCATGCCGGCCGGCATTCCCAAGATCCTGGTGACCTTCCTGATCGACGAGAACGGGATTCTGAACGTCTCGGCGGTCGAGGAACGCAGCCGCAAGGAAGCGAGCATCCAGATCGTGCCCACGCACGGACTCACGCGTGAGGAGGTGCGGCGGATGGAGCTGGAATCGTACGCCCACGCCCGCGAGGACATGACCGCCCACCGGCTGATCGATCTGCGCAATCAGATCGCGTTCGACACCGCCAAGGCCGAGCAGATGCTGGCCCGGGTGGGCGATGAGCTCGATCCGGCATACCGTAGTGAGATCGAGCAGGCCATGCGCGAATTGCGCCGGCTCGGCGAGAGCGAGTCGGATCCGGACGTGATCCACAAGGCATTGAACGATTTCGACCGCAAGACGATCGCGCTGGCGGAGAAATCCATCGTCAACGCGCTGCGATCAGACAACAAGGAGTAGAACATGGGCGGCCAAAACCCATACATCCAGGATGCGGAAGTCGAACTCCCGACGCAAAAGTACAAGATCACGTTCCAGCCCATGAACGTGACGGTCGAGGTGGACCCGGCCGAGCTGCCCTACGGCGATCACGGTTTGCCGGGCAGCATCCTCGACATCGCGCTCAAGCACGGGATCGAGCTGGACCACGCCTGCGGTGGTGTGTGCGCCTGCTCGACCTGCCACGTGGTGGTCCGGGAAGGACTCGACCATTGCAACGAGCCGAGCGAGGAAGAAGAGGACCAGTTGGACGACGCGTACGGGTTGACGCCGCAATCGCGGCTGGGGTGCCAGTGCATCCCCAACGGCAAGAAGGACGTCGTGGTCGAGATCCCGCAGTGGAATCGCAACCTGTCGCGGGAAGGTCAGCCGCAGGAGTAAGGGGCGGCGACATCGGGTGTCAGGGCGGGCTCGCTGAGCCGGGTCGAGCCGGGCACTGGGTGCTGCGTCATTGTCCCCCCTACCGGTTTCGCGGAGACCGGCGTTGACAGGGTTCTCGTAATCCGGAGACATGAACATGGGCGGTCTGAAGTGGACGGACAGCGAAGACATCGCCATCGCGCTGCACGAGAAGATGCCGGACGTCGATCCGCTCACGGTGCGGTTCACCGACCTGCACCGGTACGTCTGTGAGCTGGAGGACTTCGACGACGACCCCAAGGCCTCCAACGAGGCCAAGCTCGAAGCCATCCAGATGGCCTGGCTCGAGGAGCGACAGGACGCTCGCTGAGCCCGGCCGCGCGACCTTCCTACTCCCCGGGCTTCTGCATATAATGCGCGATTCGACGCAGCCGGGGACGCGCCTGTCGGCTCGGCCGCGCCGGCGAGGAACGCAGCATGAGCGAAGCTGAACCGAAATCGCGCAACTTCATCGAAGAGATCATCGACGAGGACCTGCGAACCGGCAAGTGGGACGGGCGGGTCTACACCCGCTTTCCTCCGGAGCCCAACGGGTACCTGCATATCGGACACGCCAAGAGCATCTGCCTGAATTTCGGCCTGGCCCAGCAGTACAAGGACAAGGCCCCCGGCGGGGCTCGCTGCCACCTGCGCTTCGACGACACCAACCCGGTAAAGGAAGAGCAGGAATACATCGACTCCATCATGGAGGATGTGCGCTGGCTGGGCTTCGACTGGGGCGAGCACCTGTACTACGCCTCGGACTACTTCGACCAGTTGTACGCCTGGGCGATTCAGCTTATCAAAGACGGCAAGGCCTACGTCTGCGACCTTTCGGTCGATGAGGTCCGCGAGTACCGCGGCACGCTCACCGAGCCGGGCAAGCCAAGCCCGTATCGCGATCGCAGCGTGGCCGAGAATCTCGATTTGTTCGAGCGCATGAAGAACGGCGAGTTCCCCGACGGCGCGCGAACGCTGCGGGCCAAGATCGACATGGCTTCGCCCAACCTCAACATGCGCGACCCGGTTTTGTACCGGATCCTGCACGCCGAGCACCCGCGCACCGGCCGCAAGTGGTGCATCTATCCGATGTACGACTTCACCCACGGCCAGTCGGATTCGATCGAGCGGATCACGCACTCGATCTGCACGCTGGAGTTCGAGAATCACCGCCCGCTCTACGACTGGTTCTGCGAGAACCTGGGCATCTACCACCCGCGGCAGATCGAGTTCGCCCGGCTCAACCTCACGTACACGATCATGAGCAAGCGGCGGCTGCTGGCGCTGGTCAAGGAAGGGTTGGTCAACGGCTGGGACGATCCGCGCATGCCCACGCTGCGGGGCCTGCGCCGGCGCGGTTACACGCCCGAGGCCATCCGGAATTTCTGCCGCCGCATCGGCGTCAACAAGTTCGACAGCACGGTGGACATGAGCCTGCTGGAGTTCTGCATCCGCGAGGATCTCAACCGCCGGGCCCCGCGGATCATGGGCGTGCTGCGGCCGCTCAAGGTCATCATCGACAACTATCCCGAAGGCCAGGTCGAGTACCTCGAAGCCATCAACAATCCGGAGGATCCGTCCGCCGGCACACGCAAGGTGCCCTTCTCCAAGGTCATCTACATCGAGCAGGACGACTTCCGCGAGGTGCCGCCGCCCAAGTACTACCGACTCAGCCCGGGCAAGGAAGTGCGGCTGCGTTACGCGTACTTCATCACCTGCACGGGCGTGACCAAAGATCCGAACACCGGCGAGATCACCGAGATCCATGCCACGTACGATCCGGCCACCCGCGGCGGCGACGCACCCGATGGCCGCAAAGTGAAAAGCACCATCCACTGGGTCAGCGCGCCGCACGCCATCTCGGCCGAGGTGCGCCTGTACGATTACCTGTTCTCCAAGCCCGATCCCGACGACTTGACCGAGGAGGAACGGGCGGCCGGCAAGGACTGGCGGGCGAATCTCAACCCCAACAGTCTCCAGGTCATCCAAGACGCCAAGATCGAACCGAGCGTGGCCAGTGCCATGCCCGGCACGTCGTACCAGTTCGAACGCAACGGGTACTTCTGCGTGGACCCCGACAGCAGCGTCCTGGGTAGCGGCGCGCCGACCAAGCTCGTGTTCAACCGCACGGTCACGCTCAAGGACACCTGGGCGAAGATCGAGAAAAAGCTGTGAGCTATGAGCTGTGGGCTCTGAGCTCTGGGCTTTGAGCCGGCCTTTGCACTCGGGATGTTGCCGATGCCGTAGAGCTGAGCGCGCCGGGACAAGCCCGCGGCCAGCGCTTACACCTGCAACAGGAGAAGTGCAGCCCCCATGGATCCGACTGGGCAAAGATTGTATAATCTTCGCCCAAGAGGAGGATCCCCATCATGTCCCAGCGCAATTCTCTCCCCAATACCAGGACAACTCGACGCAAGTTCATGCAGACCACCGGCGCGGTGGCGGCAGGCGTGGCTCTGGCCGGCGGATCGCGGGCCCGGGCCGCGGAGACACTGGCCAAGAACGGCGGCCCCCAAGCGGTGACGTTCCCGGCCGACCGCCACAAGGCCGTTCTCAAGTGGCCGCAGTACGATCCCGAGGATTTCGAGGTCATCCAGAAGATCACGGACCTCGATGCCGCGGACATGTACGACCACCTGCCCGCGATGGAAAAGGAGTGGAGCAAGTTCATTGGCGTGCCATTCTCGAAGAACCACAACAACGGCACGGCCGCGTTGATGAGCATGTACTTCGCCACCGGCTTCCCGCCGGGCACGGAGATCATGGTCCCGTCGTACACGTTCTACAGTGCGGCGGTGGCCATGCGCTTCTTCGGATACGTGCCCATCTTTGTCGACATCGATCCCAAGACGGCGTGCATGGACGTGGAGGATGCCGCCCGCAAGCTCACGCCGCGGACCCGGGCCATCGAGGCCATGCACTCGTGGGGCCTGCCGTGCGAGATGGACAAGATCTGTGCCTTCGCCAAGGAGCACGGCCTGCTCGTGTTGGAGGACGCCGCCCACGCACATGGGGCGTCCATGCAGGGCAAGCGCATGGGCGCCTGGGGCGACATGGCCATCTTCAGCTTCCAGGCCACCAAGCCGCTGCCCAGCATCGAAGGCGGCATGGGCACATACCAGAAGCGCGAGCATTTCGAGGCGGCATCGGTATTCGGCGAGTATCGCGACCCGCCGCTTCTGCCCGCCGACAGCCCCTACCGCAAGTACGTGGGCACGGCGTTCGGGCCGAAGTTCCGCATGCATCCAGTGGCCGGCGCGCTCGTGCGGCGGCAAATGAAAGTGCTCGACGCCCGCAACGCGATGATCAAAGCCCAGGTGCGCCGGCTCAACGACGTCATTTGCCAGCTGCCGGGCTTGAGCGAGCCCTACTGCCGGCCCGATCAGGACCGCGTGTACTACAGCAGCAACGTACTGTTCTTCGACGAAGCCAAGGCGGGCTTTTCGCGCAAGGCCCTGGTCGAGGCGCTCAAGGCTGAGGGCGTCAGCATCAGCTCCGGCGCCTACCCCGAGCAGCACAAGAACGCGATCTACAAGGAAGCCAAGTGGTGGCACCATCCGCCGGTCGTGCCCGATCTGCCCGGCACGACAAGGGTGAACGCCACCGCGATCAACGTCGGGCTCATGCGAACCGAGGCGCCCGAACTGGTGGACCAGTACATCAAGGCCTTCCAGAAGGTCTGGGCCCACCGCAAGGAGCTGGCCTGACGGTACACGCGCCGGCGCTACCCGCGGCGGGGGTAGATTCCCCTCTCGGTAGTTCCCGATAACCGAGACGATCCCAGCAAAGGCGGTGCACGCTTGCGGCGTGCACGCGCAGGCGGGATGCCTGCGTCTCGATCTCGCGCCCCGGCGCTTGACGCGGGGGGCCGGCGTCCGTACCGTTTCGGGCCGTGCGGAATCGGCGCTAGAATTGGCCGAGCGTCGTGGAGCGGCCGCGAGACGGACGGCACCGACACCGCATACAGGGATTCACAAGCCGTGCAAGAAGCGATCAATAAAGCCAACGTGCTGGTCGAGGCGCTGCCTTACGTCCGCAAGTACTACGAGAAGATCGTCGTGATCAAGCTCGGCGGCTCGGTCATGGACAACCCCGAAGCCGAGCGGCAGTTGCTGCAGGACATCGTGTTCATGAACTACGTGGGCATGCAGCCCATCATCGTGCACGGCGGCGGCAAGGAGATCAACGCGGCCATGGACGAGGCCGGCCTCGAGCCGCAATGGGTGCAGGGGCTGCGCTACACGGACGATCGAACGCTGGCCATCGCGGAGAAGGTGCTGTGCGGGAACATCAACCGGCGGATCGTCGAGACGCTCGAATCGCTCGGTTGTGAAGCCATCGGCCTGAACAGCCTGACCAGCTGTGTGCTCTTCGCCAGCCGGCTGTATCTGAGCGGCGACGAAGGCCGGCGCATCGACATCGGCTACGTGGGCAAGATCGACGAGGTGAACGCCAAGATCCTCACGCTGCTGTGCAACTCGGACACGATCCCCGTGATCGCCCCTATCGCCCGCGACAAGACCAGCGGCAAGCTCAACTGCAATGCCGACACCGCCGCGGGCGAGGTTGCGGCGGCGGTCAAGGCCGAGAAGCTGGTCATGGTCTCCGACACGCACGGCATCCGCGAGCGGCCCGACGATCCGCAATCGTTCCGGCCCACGCTGAATCGGGCGGAGATCCAGGACTTCATCGACCGCGGGATCATCGACAAGGGTATGCTGCCAAAGGTCCAGGCCTGCCTGCGGGCCCTGGACGCCGGCTGCAGCAAGGCCCACATCATTGACGGTCGCATCCCCCACTCGCTCCTGCTGGAGATCTTCACCGACCGCGGAGTGGGAACGCAGATTGTCCAGTAGACAGAAGACGGGAGCCAGGAGACAGAAGCACGGAAGGCAAGATCTGCTTTTCACTTCTGGCTTCTGTCTGCTGTCTTTTGTCTCCTGACTCCTGACTCCTGACTCCTGTCTTCTCTCCTATTTCAATCTGCTGCGGAGAAATTGCCCCGTATAGCTGGCCGGGTTGGCGGCGATTTGCTCGGGCGGCCCCTCGGCCACGATCCGGCCACCGGCGTCGCCGCCCTCGGGGCCCAGGTCGATAATCCAATCGGCCATCTTGATCACTTCGAGATTGTGCTCGATGACCAGGACGGTGTGACCCTTGTCCACCAGGCGTCCGAGCACGCGCAGAAGGTTGTCCACGTCGGCGAAATGCAAACCGGTGGTCGGCTCGTCGAGCACGTAGAGCGTATGACCGGTCGGCGTCTTGGCCAGCTCGGCCGCCAGTTTGATGCGCTGCGCTTCGCCGCCCGACAACGTCGTGGATGACTGACCGAGCGTCATGTAGCCCAGCCCCACGTTGTCCAGGGCGAGCAGAATCTGATGGATGTTGTCGAAACTGGAAAAAAACGGAATCGCCTCTTCCACCCGCATGTCCAACACGTCGGCGATGCTCTTGCCGCGGTAGCGGACTTCGAGCGTCTCGCGGTCGTAGCGGGTGCCTTTGCACACGTCGCACTCGACGTACACGTCGGGCAGGAAGTGCATCTCGATGCGCTTGGTGCCCTGGCCCTGGCAGGCCTCGCAGCGTCCGCCTTTGACGTTGAAGCTGAACGTGCTCGGCGAGTAGCCGCGGATCTTGGCCTCGCGGGTCTTGGCGAAGAGCTGGCGGATGAGGTCGAACGCGCCGGTGTACGTGACCGGGTTACTGCGGGGCGATCGGCCAATGGGCGACTGGTCGATCTGCACCACCTTGTCCACACGCGACGCGCCGATGATGCGATCGTGCTTGCCCGGCCGTTCCTTCGAGCGGTACAGCCGGCGGCGCAGCGCCTTGAGGAACACCTCGTTGACCAGCGTGCTCTTGCCGCTGCCCGACACGCCGGTGACGCAGATCAGGCCGCCCAACGGGAACCGCACGTCGATGTGCTTGAGATTGTTCTCGGCCGCCCCGAGGATCTGGATGGCGTTGGAGGGATAGATCTTGCGCCGCTTGTCGGGCAACGCCACCCCAAGTTCGCCGCGCAGGTACTTGCCCGTGATCGAATTGGGATGGTTGGTCACCTCCTCGACCGTGCCCTGAGCGATGATGCGGCCGCCGTGCGAACCGGCGCCCGGCCCCATGTCGATGACGTGATCGGCGGCGCGGATGGTGTCCTCGTCGTGCTCGACCACGAGAACGGTGTTGCCCGCGTCGCGAAGCCGGCGGAGCGTGCGGATGAGCTTTTCGCTGTCGCGCTGATGCAGGCCGATGGTCGGCTCGTCGAGCACGTAACAGATGCCCACCAGCGCGCTGCCCACCTGCGTGGCCAGGCGAATGCGCTGAGCTTCGCCGCCGGACAGCGTGACGCTCGGGCGGCTCAGGCTCAGATAGCCCACGCCCACGTCGATCATGAACCGCAGACGCTGCGTGATCTCGCGGACGATGGGCTCGGCGATCTCGTGCCGCTCGCCGGTGAACTTCAGACCGGCCAGGAACGCATGAGCCTGCTCGATGGTCATGCTCACCAGGTCATGAATGTTCGTGCCGTCTATGCGGACGGCCAGCGTCTCGGGTCGCAAGCGTGAGCCGCCGCAGCTTTCGCACGGCCGCTCGCTCAGATAGGCGTGCAGACGCTGCTTGACCGACTCGCTCTCCGTTTCGTTCCACCGCCGCTGAAGATTGGGCAGCACGCCCTCGAACTTCGCGCCGTACTTCTGCTCCGTCTCCGGCGTGGTGCCGAACATGAGGACGTTGCGGATCTCCTCGGGCAGGTTCTGGAACGGCACGTCAGGCGAGACGTTGAACCGCAGCGAAAACTCCGAGAGCAACTGACTGTAGATCGCGTTGAGCCGCTTGCCGCCGTGCCGCCATGCCTCGATGGCGCCGTTGGCCAGCGACAGCGTGGGGTCGGGCACGACCAGATCGGGATCGAATTCTTGCACGTTGCCCAGGCCGCCGCAGGTCGGACAAGCTCCGTGCGGCGAGTTGAAGCTGAACAGCCGGGGCGACAGTTCGGAGAGATTGGCCTGCGGGTGCAGCGGGCAGGCGTACCGGGTAGAGAAGACGACGTCTTCCCATTGATTGCGATCCTTTTCGGCCGCGATGAATACCGTCTCGTTGCCCAGCCTCAGAGCGAGTCCCACGCTTTCGGCCAGTCGGGCCGCGACATCCGGCTTGACCGCGAGTCGGTCCACCACCACGTCGATGTCGTGCTTGCGTTTCTTGTCGAGGCGAGGGATCTCGCGAATGTCGTGCAACTCGCCGTCGATCCGCACGCGAACGAAGCCCTCTTTCTCGACGTGGCGCAGGACCTCGGCATGTTCGCCCTTCTGGCCGCGAACCACCGGCGCGAGCACCATGATCCGCCGCCCCGCCGGCCAGGCCAGGACCGTATCGACGATCTGCGACGGAGCCTGCTTGTCGATCCGCCGGCCGCAGATCCAACAGTGCGGCTCGCCTACGCGAGCAAACAGGAGGCGCAGGTAGTCGTAGATCTCGGTCGTGGTGGCCACCGTCGAGCGGGGACTGGTCGTGCCCGAACGCTGCTCGATGGCGATGGTCGGAGGCAAGCCCTCGATGTGGTCGATGTCGGGCTTGGCCATCTGCTCGAGGAATTGCCGGGCGTAGGCGCTGAGCGTCTCCATGTACATCCGCTGACCTTCGGCGTGGATCGTGTCGAAGGCGAGCGAGCTCTTGCCCGAGCCGCTCAGGCCGGTGAGCACCACCAGTCGGTCGCGCGGGATAAACACCGAGATATCCTGCAGGTTGTGCTGGCGAGCCCCTTCGACGCGGATGTAGCGGTTGTCGTCAGACATTTCGGGTTTCTGGTCCCTCAGCGTAAGCGGTGCCGCACGCGGCACCGCTAAACAGCACCGCTGAACACGCCCCCAAACAAAGCGGACCGATTCAAGATTCGGAAACACACTGGAACCCTGGAGTCTGGCTCAGTGCGCCAACCTGTCAGGGTAGGAGATGGGCGGGAGCAATGCAAGGACCGGCCCAACGCGCACGACGCGCGAGCGGAGTCTCGTTCCAGAAGCGTGAAAACCCGCGGACTGCTATCTGCGGGTTTTCATCGCGCGAGTGAAGGGGTGTGTTTGCGTCCGATTCGCTACCTTCTCCCCCCGCCACCACGGGCGGCGCCGCCCCGGGCGATGCCGGCCCCACCTCCGCGGCTGAAGCCCCCACCGCCGCGTGAGATGGCACCACCGCCGCCCCGGCTGAAGCCACCGCGGGCGATCGAAGGGCTCGACCGTCCGACAGAGGGTCGCGGTGCCGCCGCGATCGAACGGCTGGGCCGCGGCGACGAGAAGCCTCTCGAAAAGCTGCTGGATCGCGGCACGGAGATGCCTCGGGAAGCATTCATGCGCGGCGAGCTGCCCGATGAACGAGGGATCGATACGGCCGGTGATCGACTGGCAATGCCTCGGGAAGGTGTCATCGAGCGAACCGTACCGGAAGATCTCGGCACGGTTGACCGAGTGATGGTCTGCGGGCTACGCGTGATGGTCTGCGGGCTACGCGACAACGAGCGCGACGTCCCGGACGGCCGCGTCACATTCACGGAAGATCGTGGCACGCTGGGTGAGACGAATCCGAACGTGTTACTGCCGCTCGCCCGTGGAACGCTGACCGACAAACGCGGAATGGACGCTGAACTGGTGCCGGATCGGCTCACCGCTCCACGGTTGAATGACCCGCGCGGAACACTTGCGGAACTGGTACCCGCACGGCCCACCGTACCACGATCGATAGTACCGCGCGGGATGCTTGCCGAGGCCGGGCCCGACCGGTTCACCGTGCCGCGGTCGAACGTGCCGCGGGGAACGCTCGCCGATGCGATGCCGGTGCGTCCCGGTATGCCGCGGTCGAATGTACCACGTGGGATGCTCGGGTTGGCCGTGGTGCCGCGGCTCCAATCGCGGGCGACGGACCGTGGGATGCTCGGCGAAGTGAAGCGGTCGATGGTCCCGCGAGAGCCACCGAAGCGGCGATCGCCGAACCGATCGTGACCGTATCGCCAGCCATCGAAGCCGAACACGCCGTGCTTACTGCCGTAGTGCGTGAAGAATCGCGGGTAGTAGCCGTGACTGAACAGCCCGTGCGAGAAGTTGTGATAGCGAGGCCAGAACGACGGAGCCACGATGAACGTGGAGTAGCATGGCCAATAGTACCCGCCGTAGAAGAATGACGGCGTCGCGTAACCGTAGTAGCTGTAGTACGGCGATCCGTAGTAGTCATAGTAGGGTGAACCGTAGTAGCCATAGTATGGCGCGGCGTAGCCGCCGTACCCCATCGCGTACGTGTCGTACTCGGGCGTCGTGTAATACGTGTTGTAGGTGTAGTAGTTGTTCTCGAGCGGCTGCTCGCCCGGCGGCGCGGTGGCCTCGGCCTGCGGCTGCCCATACGGTCCCTCATAGAGCGTCTCTTCTTGCCGGCCCGGCACGGCCTGTTCATCGGGCGGCTGCGTCCGCTGCTCCTGCTGCATCCGGGCCGCCTCCCGATAGAACGCCACCGCTTCATCGTACGATTGCCTGAATCCGTCGCGCCCGGTCATGGCGGTGCGAATGAAGTTTGCGGAAGCATCCATCGCGCTGGTGATTTTGGACGGGTCGGCTTGCTGGTCGAACCAGGCCAACAGCTTGCCTGCGGTCTGTTGGACGAACGGATCATCCGGCGACACGCGAACGGCTTTGGCTGTGTGCCCCAGCGCGGCGTCGGTTTCGCCGCGACGCCCGGCGGCGTCAGCCAGCACGGCCCATGCGGCACCGCGATTCGGATCCCGCTCGACGATTTTGCGGGCCTGCTGCTCGGCCAACGCCGGCATGCCGAACGTGATCATCCTCTCGACGAGAGCCGTTTCCGCAGTCAGATCGTCGGGACTGCTGCGGGCCGCCTCGGCATAGAGCGAAATCGCCGCCGACGGATCGGATGCCTGCCGCAGTTGTTCGATGAGCGAACCGCTCGACGCCGCAGGCTGCTCGCCAAGCCACCGGGACGAGGGCTCGGTCGAGGGAGGCACCGGCGGCGGAAGTGGCCGATTCTCTGAATTGTCAATCCGGGCTGGTGGAACATCGGTGTATCTGTTCTGCGCGTTGATCTGCCCCGCTGCCGCAGCCATGGTCGCAACAGCGATCAGTACGCGCGATGGCGTCATAGAGAACATGGCTTGTCCTGCCTCGTGCGTGGGTGGAGTCCACAATAGATTGTAGGGGCTGGGGGCTGAGGACTGGGGCCTGGGGGGCAGCCATCTTGCCCGCCTCATGCGTGAAGTTGCCCTCCATCCGCGGATGCGGCGGTCTGGAAGGGCAGGCATCCGCACGGCGCAAGAAAAAAGGCACCAGCGCCCGGCGACGGTGCCGGCACGCTGATGCCCCGGATGTCCAAGCGCTACGAGGTCTCAGTCGTTGCAGTGTGGATCGGGCTGGTTGCCAGGGCCGCTGCGGCAGCGCTGGAACGTGCCGTAATCGACGACGTCCACGTCGCCGTCGCCGTCGAAGTCGGCCTGCGTGCACACGGCCGTACCATCGTGAGCGAGGTCACCCCCGGCCGCACACGCCTCGAAAAGCTCGAGGTCGGCGTCATCCACGTCGCAGTCATGGTCGAGATCCGGCGCGACCTGAATGCATTGGGCGGCGGCCAGGCACGGGATGATGCCGGCGTGCAGATAAACGCCCCCACCGATCGTGCGGCCGATCACCGTTTGGCCGGCATTCTGGAAGGATCCGCTGGTGGCGTCGGTTGCCGCTCCGGCCGATACGGTCTGGCACGCGAATGCGACCCATCGGGCCGCCGGCGTGATCGCGAGCACGCCGATCAGAATGTAAGCTGACGTTTTCACATTCGCCTCCACAAGCAGTGGCTGCTCGAATCCTTCACTGCACGCCGATAGGCGGGACTACTGCAGACTGACCAGCACGAGCACCAAACCGCGTCCTTCGGCCAGCGACGACATGGCCTTGCCGAGAACTGCCCCCTGCGCCTTGCCGTGGTCGGTGACCTTCATGGCATGGCCAGGCACGGCCGACGTGGTGAGCAGATCGCCGGGCTCGATGGCGCCGGTGGATGCATCGCAGAGCACGTACACGCGGCCGGTCAGCGCGACCGGAGCGTGTCCGTCGGCGGCCGTGCCCTTCTGGCCCATGAGCATGCCGGGCTTCACGCCGCCCGCCCCACTGACCACGCCGGCCACCGTGCGATCGTAGGCCTTGCTACTGACGACCAGTTCGCCCGGACGTTGCGGGTGAATGCAGACCACCATGCCGGGGACGGCCTCAACCTCGCCCGCGGGAACGATGTTGAACTGCTCGGACAAGTCGCTGCCGCCGGTGATCTGGAGTTCCTGTGTGGTGATCCGGCCATCGCCACTGACGTCCGCATCCAGCGTGATGGTGGCGGTTCCGTCGGCTTTGCGAAGCTGGATCCAGCCCTCGCCGGTCGTGCCGAAATGTCCATCGAGCTCGATTGTCGCGGTGCCAGTGCCGTTGCGAAGGAGCATCTGCCCGCCGGTCCCGGCGGTTTCGGCAGCGAGCAGTTCGATGGTTTCCGTGCCGTCACCGTCAAACAGCGAGATTTCACCCGCAGCATCCGTGCTGTTGCCGTTGAGAGTGATTTTGGTCGCACCGGAGTTATTGCGGACGGTGAGCGTGCCCTGAGACGCGTTGAGTGCGAGACGGATGTCCTGCTCCGCGTCGTACAGATTGATCACGCCTCCGGTCGCGTATCCTTTGACGAATGCCCTCGTCCCGCCGGCCGGTCCATAGAGCGTCAACTCACCGCCGTTGTCCGAGAAGGGCGGGACACCCAAAAAGCCGCTGTTGCCCGCGCTGAGCAGAACGGTCTGCGTGTTGTCATCCTGATCGAACAACATGATCTCACCCCAGGACGGTCCCCAAAGACGAATCTGCTCGAGGCCGTCACTGCCGTACGTGCTGATCTGGCTGTTGGAGCCGGAGAGTTCCACCGACTTGGTGCCCGCTGCGGTTCGAAAGATCGTTAGGCTGCCGGCGGTGGACGACGTTCCCAGGCTGATGATGTCGTCGAGTTCCTCGCTAGCCACGCGGTTGACGCGGAAGGCGTAGGGAACGGCGGTCAGCGGCAGACGCGGGCTCATTTCCGCTCCCCCGTTCACTTTCACGCCCAGCCAGCGAGCCTTGCCGTCGAAGCTGTCGGCATTAACCGGCACCTGCACGTCGGCCACGCCGTTGGTCAATGCCACACCCGGCATAACAATGGGGCCCTGCACCAGCCCCGGACCGATGGCCACGCTGTACAGGTTGAACTCCAAGTTCACCGGTCCGACCAGTGGCGTGCCTACGCCGTCCTTGAGCAGAGCCTGGAAGCTGATCTTGCTCGAACCGGCATCGAAGATGGCCTGCGTGATGGCTCCGCCGCTCTCCTGGCCCGCCTTCTCGCCAGTCTCGACGACCGGCTGCGCTGGCTGCCCCTGCACCGCCGGTGCAGGAGGTGGCGCGGGAGCCGGCTCCGGTTCGGTCAGTCCGGCGTTAACCTCGTGATCGCTGGCAGTCGAAGGCGGTGATGAACCGTCCGCACGCGCAACCGGGACCGTCCCGGCCCAAAGCAGCAACATGGAGAACAGTCCGATCGTGCAGGTCTTGTACGAACGCAGCATGGCAGCCTCTCCCTTTCTCGTGGGATCTTTACTCCGTCGCCGCAGGATCAAAAGCCCAGATTCGCGGCGTTTTGGACAGTTTGAATGGACAGGTTCTTGGTTCCCGTCAGGTTGGCGGCCTCCGGATAGTTACCGCCCGGGAAGATGAGGATTCGCCCTGAACTGGGGGCCTGGTTGTACGCGGCCTGGAGCGTGTAGTTCGGGCCGGTGGTAGACTCGGGCACGTTGTTGTAGCCGCGAGCCACCCATCGGGTGTTGGCGACATAGTCGATGAGGAGCATTCCGCCTCGCCCGTAGATGTTGTCGTTGCCGGACGTGCCCCAATCTCGCCACAGGTCAGCCTGTTCGAGGATGAGCCAGCGAATCGCGGATGCGCCGTAGCCGCTGTGAGCGTCCCAGAACGTACAAGCCGCTCCCGCGCAGTTCGGGGTGGAACAGCTGGTGCCGGAGAAGCCGCCACCGTAAGCGATCGTGGTCGTATTGGTCGGCCCGCAAATATCCGGCAGCGTCATACCCGAGTTGCTCGGGCCTTGGCTGCTGTAATTGGCAATGATACCGGTCGTGCCGTTGGCCGAGTTCCACGAATTGAACGCGACCGCTCCGACGGAGATGACGTTCGGATGCGTCGTGTTGCTGGGCGAGGTCGTCGAACCGGCGGCCATGGCGTATTGGAAGCTCGTTACCGTGCCGCTGGAGTGCAGAAAGATTTCAAACTGCGACGCGCTCCCGCCGTCAAGATATACCGCCAGGTGAACGGTCCGATTGGCACCAAAGGGGCTGGTCCAGGTAAAGGACTCGAAGTTGCTGTTGCCGCCGTTGGTGCTGCTGGCCAGGACCGTCGTGAGATCCTGGTCATACAGATAAAAGTCGTAGTCGGAAGCACCCGCCCACTGCAGGAAGAAACTGCCGCCGCCGTTGGGAGCCACCACGATGTCGATGGTCTCGTCGTTGCCCGAGAACCCGTGCCACTTATCGTTGTCGGAATCGCTGAAATTGCCCTGCCAGTGTTGCTGGGCGCGGTTTCCGGCGGAGGTGAAAAAGAGGATGCCGGCGTTGGCGGCGGCGGTGGCGGCGGCACAGGCGGGGCCAGTGTTGTCGGCCCAACCGGTGTTATACCGGCTCATCGAATGCGTGATGATGTCCACGCCGTTGGCGATGCAATCGTTGACCGCCGTGCCGAGGTCGGTCACCGAATCGGTCTTGTAGAGCCGGTAGTTGGCCCCCGGTGCATGGTCGAACGCCGCCTCGACGCACGCGGTGCCGTGCTGCGTATCGTTGCTGTCCTCCCACGGGGCGGCGGCGTAGTTGATGGTGACCGTCCGCACCGCGGGCGGCGCATCACCGGCATTGCGAGCCATGGTGAAGTTGGCGAACCCGCTGTCGATCACCGCGATGGTCAAACCTGCCCCATTTTGCCCCGCGTCGCGATAGCTGTCGGAGTTCACGGCCGTCGCACCTTGGCCGCCCACATCATCCGGATAGCCGGGATCGGCCCGCTCCATGAAATAGCCGGCGGGCAACGCGCGAGCCAAACCGGTGAGCGCTTCGGCCGGAACCCAGAGATCCGCCCGATTCTGCCACGTGTTGGTAATCTCGCCACCGAGCGGCGCCACCACTTTCGGATCGATCGGCCCCGCACCGGCCGGCCCCACGATCTCGACCTGAATCTTGGCGTCGTCGCGCATTCTCAGGCCGCGGCCGGCCATGTTCTTCTTCAACTCCGCAATCGGAGGAGCCTGGTTGGTCGCTCGGGCAGCCTGGAAGATCTGCTCGGCGTGAGTCCCTGCGTCGTACAGGATGGATTGCATGGGCAGCGACTTGGCGGGATGCCGTGGCGGCACCCGTTGCAGATCTTGCCCGAACGCCGTGGATCCACAACAGGCCAGCCCGCCCGCCAGAAGCAGAACGGAGACAGTTTTCTGATGCATGCCGGAATACCACCCTCTTCAAAAGGCGACCGACAGATGTCGAAAGCGTAACCCCGCGGGAGAACCCCGTTTCATGAATGCCTTGAAAGCGTCCCGGCGGCTGGGGGAGGAAAACGCATGCAGACCGCACGAGATTCGGGGAAACAGTAGGCGGTGCCGCGTAACCCGGCCAGTACCGGCAGCAAATTTTTTCTGCTCAGGCTGGACTCTGCAGCCCGTGCCGATATCGCCCAAAGTGTCAGAATTGAGTCACGAACAAAATGTAGCGAACGCGGACGAGGGCGAAATCACGGCCTAACGCCGTGCTCGGCCGTGATCACCGAGTGGATGCCGCCGCGAACGCTCCAGGTGGTCTGAACCTGCATCCATTTGGGTTGGGTGCAGCGCACGAGGTCGTCGAGGATGACGTTGGTCACGTCCTCGTAGAAGATGCCGCGGCTGCGATACGTCTGCAGGTAAAGCTTGAGCGACTTGAGCTCGACGCACCGCTCGCCGGCCACGTAGCGGATGACGATCGTGCCGAAGTCCGGCTGGCCGGTCTTGGGACAGGTACTGGTGAACTCGTGCACGTGGTGCTCGATGAGGTAGTCGCGACGGGGATGCGGGTTGGCGAACGTCTCGAGCAGCATGAACGGATCGGATTTGTCGCTAGTCATCTCTACTGGTCCTCATCACCCTCGTAGACGCACCCCGACGAGCAGGTCTCGCGCACGACCAGCTTGCACAGCCCGGGCAAGCGCGGCTTGAGCCGCCGCCAAATCCAGCGGGCCAACACTTCGCTGGTCGGGTTCTCGAGTCCCTCGATTTCGTTCAGGTATTGATGGTCGAGTTGGTCGTGGATCGGCTCGAACGCCCGTTTGATGTCCGCGAAATCGGTGACCCAGCCCTGCTGCGGATCGACCGCTCCGCGCACGTGAATTTCCACCCGGAACGAGTGGCCGTGAAGCCGCTGGCACTTATGTCCGGCCGGGGCATGGGGCAGCCGATGAGCCGCCTCGAAACTGATCTCTTTGAAAATCTCCATACACCTACAAGATAAGCGATACCAGGGTCAGACTTCCACTGCTGGCATTTGTGGTGCACGCTTCCAGCGTGCACCGTGCAGGCAGGATGCTGCACCACAAAGCCACTGGCGGGCGAAATGCCCCCCCCAGAAAAAGGGGACTCATGGGATTCGCAGGATCTTGTGCAGTTGCAGGCTCAGTCGCCATCGCGGGTGAGCCAGGCAGTATTGCAGGGCGGCCTGCGTGTTGGTCTGGAGGTCCGGCCCATCCATGGGTTGGAGGAAAAAGTGCCGGAACGCAAGCGGCTCGAAACGCTCGGGCTCAGCCCCGGACTGCGGATACACCAGCTTGAGCTCGTCGCCCGATTGCTGGACGAGAGACGCACCGCCCTTGGGGCTGACGCAAACCCAGTCGATCCCGGCCGGGACGGCGAGCGTGCCGTTGGTCTCGACGGCGATTTCGAAGCCGGCGGCATGCAGCGCGTCGATGAGCGGCCGATCCAGTTGCAGGAGTGGTTCGCCGCCCGTGCAGACCACGAACGGACGACCGGGCTTACCGGTCGCATCCACTCGCTCGCGGCTCGCAGCGTCGCGGTTTATCGGCCAGGTGCGGGCTACGGCAACGGCGAGGTCCTCGGCCGATTCGAAGCGTCCGCCGCCCGGTCCGTCGGTTCCGAGGAAGTCCGTATCGCAGAACCGGCAGACGGCGGTGGCGCGGTCCTGTTCCCGGCCCGACCACAGGTTGCAGCCGGCAAACCGGCAGAACACAGCCGGCCGACCTGCCTGGGCGCCCTCCCCCTGGAGGCTATAGAAGATCTCTTTGACCGTATAGACCACTGGGATTGTCCGTTCAATTCGATGCGGACCGCCCGGGCGCGCTTCGTTGTCGCCCCCGGAAACACCTAATCGTCATAGGCGATCGGATCCGCCACGCCCGCCTCGCGGAAGCCCTTGCGGCGAAGCGTGCACGCGTCACAGTGGCCGCACGCACGTCCGCCCGGCCCTGGATCATAGCAACTGAGCGTCAGCGAGTAGTCCACGCCCAGTTCGAGGCCACGTTGGATGATCTGAGCCTTGGTCAGCAGGATGAGCGGTGTGTGGATGCGGAGCATCCGGCCCTGCTCCACGCCGGCGCGGGTGGCCAGCCGCGCCATCTTCTCGAACGCGTCGATGTACTGCGGGCGGCAGTCGGGGTAGCCGCTGTAGTCGATGGCGTTCACGCCGATGAAAATGTCGTCGGCCCCCAGGACCTCGGCCCACGCCACCGCGAACGACAGAAAGATGGTGTTTCGAGCGGGCACGTACGTGATGGGGATGCCGGTGGAAATCTCCCCGGCCGAGCGGTCGCGGGGCACCTCGGCATCGCCGGTGAGCGCCGAACCGCCGAACACCCGCAGGTCGATGTCCACCACCTGGTGGCGGGCAACCCGGAACGCTTCGGCGACCCGCCGGGCGGCGTCGAGCTCTGCCGCGTGGCGCTGGCCGTAACGGAAGGTCATCGCATAGGGCTCAAAGCCTTCGTGGACGGCAACGGCCAGCGCGGTGGTCGAGTCGAGCCCCCCACTCAGGAGGACTACCGCTTTGGGCCGATCCGATGCGTTACTGGTGGAAGTCTCGGACATAATGCATTCATGTTAGCCCGAGAACCCGTTGCAGTTCAACGCGGAACGCGGCAACCGTCTGCTGTCGGGATATCGCCTATCTGCTTGAGGCGGGCCAGACTGCTACACAACCGTACAACAGACAGAACGCAGACAACGACGAGATAGGCGACGCCGATGACGAACGGAAGGATGTATCCGCCGCGGACGAAGAGTGTCCGCTCGCGGCATGGGTGGACCGTGCCGAAAACCAGCCCCGCCCCCTCCCGGTGCGTTCGCTCGGCGAGCACGCGGCCGGCCAGGCCCTCGCAACGAAGGACTTCCTGTCCGACGAATACGAACGGGCATGCCCACAGCATGCCACTGGCGAGAACCGCTCTATGAGTTTGCGGGCCACGCACATGGCCAGTGCCAGCCATATCGACAGAACCAAGATGATCGCTGCGGCAATGAATCCGTGGATTTGAAACAACCAGCCCAGCCCCAACCGGTAGTACACCAGGCCCAGGAGTACGCCGCCAAGTCCGGCGTCGATTGGCGTGAGGCGCGGCAACCCGAGCAGGTACGGCACGAAGGCGATCCAGGCCAGCCAGTGCGCGTTCAGCGGCCAGTAGCATGCGGAGATGAGCAGACCGGAAGCCAACGATGCCGCGCAGGCCCACAACCACGTTGGCAGCGGTCGTTTTCGTTGTGATTCAGGATTGATCCGTTTCGCGAGGCGGGACGTCAAGGACGCCAGGAGTGATAGGGAGCCATTATTATGTCCCTCAGGGCATGGACCGACAATTCGGAAGAATCGCCCGGCTTCCACCTGTACTATGCGCGCACCGGCGAACAGGTTTCACGACTGTGGTGCAGGCAGCTTGCCTGCACTCCAGACGTTGGAAACGTGCACAGGAGTCGAGGCGGGCGGGACGCCCGCCCCCCGGATACGCGTTAGAAGCGAAGTTGGAGCGGTTGCTTGAACCGGGCGGCAATGCCGAGACGATCGCCCGAGCCGCGGCCGTCACCGAGGCGGTCGCAACGGACGACCTCGGCTGCGGCCAGAATCTGGACATCGTACGGGGAATGCCCCGGACCGGGCGGAACGATCACATCGATCTGGACCGCGGAGCCGACCTGCGGCCGAGGCGTTTGTTCCGGCACGTCCAGTTCGAAGAACACCCCGCCCGTGCTGATGTCACGCGTGCAGGAGCGAAAGGGCTGGACGACTCCCGCCATTCGGCATTCGAGCGGTAGTCGCAGCGTCAGCCGTTGGTGTTGACGCCGGTCGGCTTGCATTGCGTGTCCCTCACTCCCGGGCTGCTCCGCAAGCGCGGTGCCAGTCGTGCCACCGTTGACCGGCCGCTGGCGATCCCGTGCACATAAATCACCCAGAATCCTACAGTTGCGTTCGTCGGAGAGAATCACGCTCGCGATCCGGCCCACGTCTGCAAGCCCGGCGACTGTCGCTTTCGCTCAACGTCGGCCGCAAACGCGTGGCCCGAACGCCTCGTCCGGCCGCGAGCCGAAAGGATTCCGGGGTCCTCCGGCGCCGCGCATTCCCCGGCGTTCCAACCAAGAAAGCTGCCGAATCCGGGCAGGAAAGGCCGATAAAAAGGGTTCGAACGGGGCGAGACAGGGCCCCTGCGGCAAGGTACAATCGCCGCCGACGCTTGGGCGACACTCTCTCGCCTCGATTGCCGGTCGTCTGAGCCGGGTTGGGGAGTCCGGCGTCCGGTGCAGGGGAAGCGGCCGGCCGCAGCAGCTGCCGGCCCGGGAAAAATGGACGTTCGGTCGGTCACGGAGGACTAGCGGTGCTTTCGATTCGCGCATGGGTATGTGTCGGTCTGCTCTCGGCGATTATCATCAGCGGCTGCACGAAGCAGGAACCGCCCCCGATCGTCGAGCAGGAAAAGGATTATCGCAGGCCGTTGCCGCCGGGCGAGAAGGCCCTGGTCAAACTGACCGATCCGGCCATGTTCCCCGACTTCGGCCCGGGCTTTGAGCACAAGAGCGGGCTCGTCCAGGCGGCCATGTACAGTCTGGACTACCTCAACAAGCCTTCAAGCCAGCAATTCTTCCCCTACCTGGATATCACGCATGAACGGGCAATGCGCAGCGTGCAAGCGTTCCTCGACGTGCTGAAGGAGTCCACGTCGCCTGAGGACTTCGACGCCAAGATCAAGGAACGCTTCGACATCTACATGTCGCGGGGCTGCGATGAGAAAGGCACGGTCCTGTACACCGGGTACTACCGTCCCATTTTCGATTGCCGCCTTCAGCCGGATGGCGAGTTCCGGTATCCGCTCTATAAGAAGCCGCCGGATCTCGAGCAGGATCCCGTGACCGGCCAGTATCACGGCCCGGGCGGCGCTCCCTACCTGACCCGTGCACAGATCGAACACGGGGCGCTGGCGGGCAAGGGGCTCGAACTTTGCTATCTCCGCGACCGCTTCGAGGCCTACATCGTCACCGTGCAGGGCTCGGGCAAACTGCGGCTGCCCGACGGCTCGTTCTTCGAAATCGGCTACGCGGGCGACAACGGGCATGATTACAACTCGGTCGGCCAGTACCTGGTCAACAACGGCCTGATCGACGCCGAGGACCTGTCGCTTCAGGGCCTGATCGCCTATTTCAAAGCCAATCCCGACAAACTGGATGAGGCGTTGGCCGTCAATCCGCGCTACGTGTTCTTCACGCCGCGTTCGGGCGGACCGTACGGCTGCTTGAACGTGCCCGTGACCCCCTACTACTCCATCGCCACGGACAAGGACATCTATCCGCGAGCCTGCGTCAGCTACATGATGACCCATCTGCCCGCCCGCACGAGCGATGGCCGCATCACCAACCACCAGTACGCCGGATTCGCCATGGACCAGGACGCGGGAGGCGCCATCCGCGCCGCCGGCCGATGCGACGTGTTCCTGGGCACCGGGCCCGAGGTGGGCGAACTAGCCGGTCGAACCTACTCCGAGGGCCAGCTTTATTACATCTTCGTCAAATGACGATGGTTGTCGAGTGACGACGGAGATGTTCTCGCGAACGTGATTCACGAGGAGGACGGGTCCGGCGGATCCGTCCTCTTCTTTATTGGGGATGATCCTGCGACGACGACACGGCCTCCGGAAAGCTACCGGGTCATGATATGCGGGCGCACCTTCTTCTTGGTGTCGCGATGCTTGGGGGCGGTCTTGCGTAGCACTTTCATGGCCTTGTTCATGTCGGCCACTTTGAACACGCCGTTGGTCTTGCCGCCCGGAGCGCCGGTCGTGCAATAGGCATAGCTGATGTTGATGTGGGCTTCGGCGAGCTTGCCGCAGACGTCGGCCAGCGATCCCGGCTTGTTGGGCATCTCCACCAGCAGGACGTCCGTCTCCGTCATGGGCAGATTGAGTTCGGCCACGGCAGCCCGGAACTTCTCCACACCATCGCTGACCACCATGCGCAACACGCCGTGCTCGCTCGAGTCCATCATGGTCATGGCCAGCACGTTGATCCGGGCCTTGGCCAACTGGCGAGCCACCTGGGCCAGCAGCCCCGGCTTGTTCTCGAGGAAGAGCGAATACTGTTTGACCAACTGCATAAGCTACCTCCGCCTTTTGGCACATGCGGGCGCGATCGGATGACGTCCACGTCATGTATCCGCACGGGCTCAATGCCCGCAGCTCGTTGGTTCCGTCTTGTCGTACGTCCTTGTCCTGCGTCGGCTCGCTGATGCCGATCATCGCGGGCGCCGCCGATACACTTCGACCGCATCCAGCATCGCCTCGTGCGTAGCCGACGGATAATCCCACTCATCATCCGGGCCGACGATGTAGCCGCCCTCTTTACCGAGCTGGCTGATCCGCTCGTGCGTCCGCAAGCGGGTGGTCGCCACGTCGCCGGCCAGCAACGTCGAAGCCTCCACGCCGCCGCACAGGCAGACCCGCCCTGCCGTCCGCCGCCGCACGTAGTCCAGCCGGTTGCAGTTCGGCTGCAGCGGGTCGAGCACGTCGATTCCGACCTCGACCAGATCGTCGATCAACGGCGTGATATTGCCGCAGCTGTGCAGGATCACCAGCACGCCGGCATCATGGTAGCACTTCACGATGCGCTGAAGATGTGGCCGCACGAACCGATTCCACATTTCCGGCGAAAACATCATGGCCGAGTTCATGCCGTAATCGTCGCAGATCCAGGCCGCCTCCACGCCGATCCGCACATAGTGCCGCGCGATGCGTTCCTCGAACTCGCCGATGCGGGCGAACAGCCGGGCTACCCGCTCGGGTCGTTCGGCCATGGCCGTGAGCAGCGGCTGCATGCCCGCCAGCAGCCACGCCCGCTCGTAAATCGCGAACGGGTGCCGCCCCACCAGCAGTAGCTCCGGATCGGGTCGCAGGTGCTGCAGATCGGCAAACAACCGGGGGTCATCAGCGTCCGGCCACGTGACCCGGTTGAAGTCTTCCAGGTCGGCATCCAACGGATGGGCGATGGGAAAAGGCATCATGGCGGGATCGGGGCTTTCCTTGCGCCAGGTCACGCCCCAGTTGTCGGTCCACCGATTCTGGTCTCCGTGTCGGAAATCGCACGGATCGCTTCCCCAGTAGCTGATCCGGTGAATGGGCCAATCAAGCTTGCAGGGCAGCAATGCACCTCGCCGGCACTGCATGGCCGCGGTCAGTTCGCTTTTCGGAAAGTAGGATCCCATTTATCGGCCCGCAGGGTCAGGTTTTGCCTCAACCCTATTATAAGACAACTTGACGGCCGGCCGGTAACCCCTTGGGGGGCGGGCATCTTGCCCGCTTCCGAGGCGGGCGAGACGACCGTCCCCCTCCAGCGCTACTTGTTGGCGTCGCCGGCCGGCAGATCGAGCGTGCGGCGAATGGCCTCGATCATCCGCGGCGTGAACGTCTCGGCCAGAGCGAGGTTCTCTTTCACTCGCCCGAAAGGCGTGGCGGCTCGCAGCGACGGCGCGAGCACCTGGTCGATCCGCTCGTTCTTCAGCCGGCTGAGCGGTCCGACCTGCCATGCCCAGGTATTCTTGTACCCGTGCTGGCCGTACCAATCCTCCAGGGCAGTCAGGTAGCGAGCCAGTGGCGGTCGCGTATCCGCGCCCGCATCGACGGCCGCCGTCAGCTCCGCCATCGCCGCCTGGTATCGCAACTGGAACATCAAATCCCGCATGAATCGACGGGGACTGCCGAAGAGCAATCCTTTGAGCGGACCGGGCAAGAGCGATCCGTCGGCCACCTTCTCCAGCCGGTCCGCCAGCTCCCGCTGCCGGGCCGGTTCGTTCGAGCCGATGGCCTCCCAAGCAGCCAGGATGAGATCGCCCTGCCCGACGATCAGATCGTTGGCGAACTGCAGGTAATCGGCATCGGTCGGCAGCGGCCGGCCCGTCGCCCCCCGCGAGAATGCGAACGTGTTGGGCAACTGCACGCAGTGTGTCTGGGCATTACCCACCACGCCCCGCAACGCCGCCGCTCGGCCCGCGTTGTACGCCTGATCGCTGCCGAAGTTGGTGATGGGCATGGTGGGCTCACCTTCGATGGCGCCATACTGCAAGAGCAGCACCCGCTCTGACCGGCCGATGCGCCGCGCCCGCTGGACTGTACACGCAATGCCCCAGGGCTCGAGATCCTCCGCCTCGATCAGGCTCAGCGCTTCGTCGAATTCCTCCGGCTTGCCCCACTCGAAGTGGCCGCTTTCATAGTAGCGGGCGTAGGCCGGCCAACCCGCCCACATCCAGTAGATCAGCTCGATCCCGGGCCGGATTCGATCGAGCAGCTTGCGATGCTCAACCAAAAGAAACACAAACTCGGCATTGGTGGAGCCCGGGTAGCCTCCCGGATCGCTGTCGATGATGAACAGGCCATCCATGCCGGCCAGACGCGCGAGGAGTTTGCTCCGGCGCTGAATCATGAGCTCGACGGCTTCGGGCTCGGCCGGATTGATCCGGATATCGCTGTGAAAGAAGTGCCGATGCTCGAACGTGGCTTGCCCTGCCGTCGCACTGTCGGCGATGACGTTGGGACAGAGCACCACGTAAACCCGCATCCGGAACTCGGCGTGGGCCAGGTCGATCACTCGCGCGATTTTGAGGAGGTTTTCACGATCGCTCGGCGTGAGCGGCTCGGGCATGGTTTCGAGGACGGGCCAGATCACCACCGCGTTGAACCCCAGCCGATGCAATCCGTCCAGGTATCCCCGCCAGTCCTCCACCGTCCAGGTCCTCGCGGCATAGGGATGGTTGTACGGCCAGTGCTGGTGCACGTACATGGCCACGATGGGTTCGGCTTGTGTCGTGGCCTCCTGCGCCTCGGCCTTCAACAATTGAGCCTGCCCCAGCACGAGTGAGATCGACGTGATGAGGATGGTGCGGATGAACATGTCGGCTTCTCGCATCAAGAGACAACGCTTGGCGGTTGCGGCTGAGCGTGGAGATGGGATCGTCTTGCCTCGGCCGCGGATCCGCTGTGCCCGGTGCCCTACCGCCGCCGTTCCTTGGTCTTGACGTTGTGCATCTGGATCAGCATTTCCGGGCTTTCGGGCTGACCCGTGCGAGCGGAAAGGTACGCGGCCTGAATGGTGGCGACCACGGGCAAATGCTGCCGCAGCGTCCCTCGGAGCTGGCGCGGGTTGCTGCGAAGCGTGCTGAGGAACTCTTCGACCTGGGCCGCCAGCGTGCTGGCCGGCCGCTTCTGGTGGACCAGCTCGCGCTCGCCCGTGCGATCCTTCAGGTATGCACAGTCCTCCCGGACATGTACCGACCCGGTCGTACCGTACAAGTCGATGGAGCTTTCGGCCGGTCCTGTCGTCCACGAGGCATTGACTGTGGCCAACGCGCCGTTCGCGTAGCGGCAGACCACAGCCGCCGTATCCTCTGTGTCGTACTGGAAGCGGGTGCCCGGCCGCGAGATCGCCGAGCAGGCGGCATACACCGTGCTCGGCATGCCCATGGCCTGGATGAGCATGTCGATCAGGTCGTAGGCCCCGTACAAGAGCACGCCGCCGCCAGCCCGTTGCGAGTCGCCTCGCCAGTCGAAGTTCTCCTCCATACAGAACGTCACGCTGATGCGGGCCAGGAAGAACTTGCCCGCCTGGTCCAACCCCAGGGCGTCCGGATGCAGCGCGGGCTCGATCCCCCACGCTCGCGAGACGACGATCGGGCATTTGGCCGCCTCGAACGGCTCGAGCCAGCTCAGCGCTTCGTCGATGCGGCGGGAGGCCGGCAGGAGCATGTACGTGGGAATCTTTCGCTCGGCGGCGAGCGGCAGATAGTTGCCACGCATGAACGGCGGCACGGCAACGAACAACGCGTCCAGCGGCGTGCTGACGATGAGCGAGCGGAAGTCATTGTGGACGGCGATGTCGGGATGCACCTCCTTGAACTTCTCGATCCGGTTGGAGTGCACGCTGGCCACCGCCACCAGTTTGCACCAGGAACTGGCGATCAGGGCGTCGGCCAACTGCCGCCCGCCTCGGCCCAGCCCCAGCAATCCGACCCTCATCTGCTCCATGCGCGTATGCTACCGGCTGGGCGGCGATTCGACCAGAAACCCGGCGAGATCGACCCATTGCCCGACGGTGAGTTGTTCCGGGCGGGCCTCCAAGTCCCAGCGGCCGTCGGCGGCGACTCGCGCCAGCGCCGCGTCGTCCAGGAACTGACGCAGCGACCACTTCAGCGTCTTGCGGCGGTGGAGGAAGCAGGCATGAACGACCCGGGCGAGACTCGCTTTGAGTTCGACGGTCTGATCGGCCCGCACATCCAGCCGAACCATCGCCGAGTCAACTTGCGGGGCCGGCCAGAACGACTGGGGCCCGAGCCGAGCGATCCGCCGGCTGTCGGCCAGCGCCTGAGCATAGATGCTGATGGGGCCGTAGTCCTTGCCTCCCGCGGTTGCGAGCAGGCGATCGGCCACTTCGGCCTGGACGGTGAAACACAACGGCGAGACCGGGTCGCGACCGAGCAGCAGGTCCACGATCAGCGGCGTGGCCGCCTGATACGGCAGGTTCGCGACCAGCATCATCCGGCCGCCCAGCCGCTGCTGCCGATCGTGAAGCGTTTCGAGCACCGCCGCCGCGATCCGGCTCTTGCATTCGAGGACGTCGGTGTGCAGGAGCGTAAACCGATCGTTCCCGCCGAAGCGATCCCGGCAGATGCCGGCGAGCCCTTTGTCGATCTCCACGGCGACGACATGGCCGGCGACAGCCAGCAATTCTTCCGTCAGCGTGCCGGTGCCCGGCCCCACTTCCAACACCACGTCGTCCGGTCGAATCTCCGCCGCCTGCACGAGTTTGCGGATGAGATTGCCGTCTATAAGGAAGTTCTGCCCGAACCGCTTGAGCGGGCGTATTCCCGCCCCGTTGAGCAGGGCTTCAATCTGGCGTCGTGTTTGGGCCAAAGGTCCTCCTGTTCGCCACGCACCACCAAGGCTGCGCTTTACATTCCCGTTCTCATGGCCGACACTAATCCAGACGCGGGCCGGGATCAACACAGGGCCGGGTTCGGCAGCCACGAGGGCCGAAATTCGAAGTCCGAAATCCGAATGACGAATGACCAACAAGACCTGCAGCGAACGGTGAGGTGATGGAACGCAGCGACGAAGTGCTGAAACGAGCGGCGGACAAGATCGGCGTGAAGGCCCTCGCGGCGGAACTGAAGTTGTCGCCCGCCCTGGTCTACAAATGGTGCCAGCCTTTCGACCCCGAGGATCCCGATTCCTCCGGCACGCGCAACCCGCTCGACCGCCTCGCCCAGATCATCGAACTGACCGGCGACGTGGATCTTGTCAACTGGGTCTGCCATCAGGCCGGCGGCTTCTTCACGCCCAACCCGGAGGTCGAGCAAGGCCGCTTCCGCCGTGATCTGCTCATGGGCGCCCAGGGCCTGGTCAAGGAATTCAGCGACATGCTCGAAGAGGTCAGCCGAGCGATGGCGGACGATGGCGCCATCACGCCGACCGAGGCCGCTCGCATCCGCAAGCACTGGGAAGTCCTCAAGCGAGTGGCTGAGCACTTTGTCGTCTGCGCCGAGGCCGGCCTCTTCCACGAAGAGGACGCGTAGTAAGATGAGCTGTGAGCTATGGGCTATGAGCTTTGAGTCATCTCACTAACCCGGGGGCTCCACGAGACCATAGCGCGTGTCAGTTCGCGAAGGAGGCCCAGCCCCGCGCTCGCTGGAAGACATGAAGATTATCGGTCCGGCTCACAGCTCATAGCTTCATTGGCCGATCTCGTCGCTGCGGATGTTGTCGGATGCGGCGGATACGTCTTGGAAGCCGAATCGACCGTCGGGTCCGGCGCTGATGAAGATGGGTCGGCCTTGGTTGGCGGCGACAGCCTTACGGTGGACGGCCAGCGGACTGGACGCCGTGAGGCAATGCAAGGGCCTGCCCCACGGGTCGCGGATTGAGCCCCATGCACCGGCTGACCGGGCGGATTCCGCGGGCGCCACGCGCAGCACCGCCGGTAGCGTTTCCAGTCGAGCCCGCGCCGCAGGAACGCCGGCCATGAGCGCGAGCATGCGATCCACTGCGGCCGGATCCGCCTCGTAGCGTTCGGGCGACGGAGAATCTGCATCCTCATCCGCCGCCGCGGCGGGCCGCGCACCGGAGTCGGCATCCACCGGCCACGCACCGGTCTGCGCGTGGTATGCAACCAGCGCCTGGTCCAGGATCTCCATCATGGCCACGGCCTGCTGCCGCTTGAGGTCGTTGCGAATACCTTCGGTCCCCAGGCCGAGAGCCGCCAGCACCACGGCGAGCGCGGCGGCGGTCACCAGCGTCTCGCTGAGCGTGATGCCGCGGCGGCGAGGTTTCGTTCCGGCAGGCACATTCGCAAGAGCGACCATGCCGCAATCCTGCGTGGCTCGACCGGCCTTGTCAACCGGCACTCATCTGTCCGGCCCCAGGCCTCAGACCTCGGATCACGTTGACAGCCCGGACCGGTACGGCCATCCTATTGCCATCCGCCGGGGAAGTTAGCCCGGCAGCAACCCGACTGCCAAACCGAAAAGAGAGCATCATGGCCGAGACCATCCGCGCAGGAATGATCGGACTGGACACGTCCCATTGCAACGCCTTTGCCAAGATCTTCAAGGAGCATCCGGACTGGGGCGTCAAGGTCGTGGCGGCTTATCCCTCGTTCAGCCCCGACGTGGAGTCCAGCGCGAACCGGATCGAAGAGTACAAGAAGGTCATGGTCGAGACCCACGGGGTCAAGCTCACCGAATCCATCGACCAGATGCTCGAGATGGTGGACGTGGTGCTCATCGAGAGCGTGGACGGCCGGCGGCACCTGCCCGAACTAAAGGCGGTCGCCCCGTCGGGCAAGCCGACGTTCATCGACAAGCCCTTCGCCGCCAGCCTGGCCGATGCCAAGGAGATGGTCAAGCTTATCAAGCGGCACAAGCTGCCGTGCTTCAGCGCGTCGAGCCTGCGGTTTGACAGCGCGTTCCAAAACGTCCTGGCGGAAAAAGAAGAGAAGTTCGGCAAGATCCTCGGCGTGGACGCGTTCAGCCCCGCCCACCTGGAAAAAACCAACCCGGGCCTGTTCTGGTACGGCATCCACGGCGTCGAGATTCTCTACACGCTCATGGGCCCGGGCTGCCAGAGCGTTTCGTCCACCGTCACGCCCCAAAGCGAAGTGAACATCGGCGTCTGGCCCGGCGGCCGTCTGGGCACGCTGCGCGGCATCCGGGCGGGCAAGAACCACTACGGCGCCACCATCATCAGCGAAAAGGCGCCCCCCACCACGGTCACCATGAAGGCCGACTTCTATCCGAAACTGTGCGAGGCCATGGTCAAGATGTTCCGCACGGGCGAAGTCCCCGTCCCCATCGACGAGACGCTGGAGATGTGCGCCTTCATCGACGCGGCCATGAAATCCGCCCGCGAGAACGCGGACGACATCAAGCTGGATCTGGAATAGCTGTCAGCTGTGAGCTATGTGCTATAGGCTATAAGCCAAAATCTGCGCAATCTGCGGACGTTTGCGTTTCTACCCGAAAAACGCAGACATCCGTTCATGTCGTCTGCAGTGCGCGCTCAATGTCACTCCACGAGGAGCCCGAGCGCGGGCCGGCCGGAAGGGAACGAACCAGATCCGACATCGACTGTCGCTCCTCCTGACAGGCCGGGACCACCACAATCACTTCCACCTGATCACCTTCTTTGAGTCCGGGAGCGGAAACCTCAACCTTGCTTCCAGGGAGGACTCTGGTAGAGATCCGGTAAGATGTGTGGCTTATGTTGGGTCTCCGGGAAGATTATAACCGCTCGGGACAGAATCGCGATAACCGGCTGGAAGCTTGTTGCTCCGGTTGGGGGCTATATAATGGGTAACATGCTGCCGACGCGGACAGGGATGGAGAGCTCGCCCGTCCGGCTTCAGCGGGAGCCGGCGGTGATTCTCACTGCGCTGGTGGCGGCGCTGAACTTGTCGATCCTGGCCGGACGGCTCGGCGGGCGGACGAGCCCGTATCGCGGCGACGTACCGGCCTGGCGGGCTCCCATGACCGCCGTGCCCGGCCCGACCGGCGAGGCCGCTTCCACCGAAAAGCCCCCTTCCAACCCGACCCGCTTCTACAACGCGGGGACACTCGCGCTCAACACCGGGATCGCGGTGATCGCCCTGGCCGCCTGGCTGGGCGTCATGCGGATCAACGGCTCCCGCGGCCAGTAAGCTCGCAGCAAACGGGCTCCCGCCCGACGACGGGCACCTGCCCGACGGTAGGCGCCTGCCCGACGGCAGGCAGACGCCCCGACAGCGAGGCCTGCCTCGTCATCTGTTTTGCCTCACTCGAAAACCCCATGCGGCCGATAACGAAAGTTTGAAGACTCGGCGAACTCCGCCTCAGGGTGAACTGACATGGTTGCGATTCTGGATTGGCCCCAAACGATATTCCGCAAGATTTTCGGCACTCGAAACGACCGACTGCTCAAGCGATTCGGCGCCGTCGCGGACAAAGTGCTCGCGTTCGAGGACGAGTACCGCAAGCTCTCGCCCGAGGAACTGCGCGCTCGCAGCGACGCGTTCAAGAAGCGCCTCGCCGACGGCGAGCCGGTCGAGTCAGTGCTGCCCGAGGCCATGGCCGCCCTGCGCGAGGCGTCGGACCGCGCCCAGGCCCACCGGCACTTCCACTGCCAGATCATCGGCGGGCAGGTCTTGTTCGCCAGCAACGTCGCCGAAATGAAAACCGGCGAAGGCAAGACCATCGTCTGCCACCTGGCCGCCTATGTGAAGTTCCTCCAGGGCAAGAAAGTCCACATCGTCACGGTCAACGATTACCTCGTCCGCCGCGACGCCGAGTTCGCTCGGCCCATCTTCGAACTCCTGGGAGCCACCGTCGGCTACATCCAGGCCGGCGAGGACCCCGGCGGGCACGAGGGCAAGCGAGCCCAGGCCTACGCCTGCGACATCACGTACGGAACCAACAGCGAGTTCGGCTTCGACTACCTTCGCGACAACATGAAAACCCGTCGCGAGGACCAGGTTCAAGGCCGCCTGGACTACTCCATCGTGGACGAGGTGGACTCGATTCTCATCGACGAGGCCCGCACGCCGCTGATCATCAGCGGGCCCGCTCACGACGACGTGAGTCGATACAAGTGGGCCGACGGACTGGCCCGCTCGCTGGTCCGCAAGCAAGGCGAGCTCAACCGCGAGACCGCCCGGCGTCTCGCCGAATGGGGCGACAACCCGCCCGAGCAGTTGCTCAAGAACCCCAAGTTCGATGATGCCCGCAAGCGGTTCCGCGTGGACCCGGACATGCTCACGGAGGACGAGGCCGAGGCCATTCTGCACAAGCAGTTGTACGTCGTGCAGCGCGACCGCAAACAGGTGCATCTGACGCACGAAGGCGTCGCCCACGCCCAGGAGGAAGCCGGCATCGGCAGCTTCTACTCCGGGGCCAACATGCAGTATCCGCACCTGATCGAGAACGCCCTGCGAGCCCACGTGGTCTACGAGCGCGACAAGGAATACGTCGTGCAGGACCGCGCCATCATCATCGTCGACGAGTTCACGGGCCGTCTGATGTACGGCCGCCAGTGGTCGGACGGACTCCACCAGGCCGTCGAGGCCAAGGAGAACGTGCCGATCAAGGAAGAAACTCAGACGATGGCCACCATCACCATCCAGAATTTCCTGAAACTCTACGACAAGATCGCGGGCATGACCGGCACGGCCATGACCGAGTCGGAAGAGTTCATGAAGATCTACCGGCTTGAAGTCGTGGCCATCCCGACGAACCGCCCGGTGAACCGCGTCGATCACAACGACCGGATCTACCGGACGTTCGCGGGCAAGTACGACATGATCGTGGAGGAAATCCACGAGATGCGGCGACGCGGCCGCCCCGCCGACCCGTTCCTGCTCGCCGAAGTGTTCAAGCGATATCGCCCCATCCTGCAGCGCAGCATCGCCGCGGGCACGGAAACCGACGGTGCCGCCAAGCTCGAGCGTCTCGACGAGGCGCTGCGTCGATTCGACGCCGCGGAACAAGGCGATCGCAAGACCATCGCCTTCATGATGGAGGCGTACGACTTCATCATGGGCGAGATCGCCACCGGCCGGCCCATCCTGGTCGGCACGACCAGCGTCGAGAACTCCGAACGGCTGAGCCAGCAGTTGACCCGCACGTTCGGCATCGAGCATGAGGTGCTCAACGCCAAGCATCACGCCCGCGAGGCCGAGATCGTCGCCAAGGCCGGCCAGCGGCAGATCCCCGAACGAGGCGATCGCACGCCACTGGGCAACGTCACCATCGCCACCAACATGGCCGGCCGCGGCACCGACATCAAGCTCGAGGCCGGCGTGGTGTTCCCCAAGTGCAAGGTGCCGTTGGACGTCCTCCAGGTGCAGCCGAACTACCCCGCCGACTCGCTGTCCATGTATCCCGAAGGGGCCACCAAGTGCTGCATCAACTGCCTGGAGTATGATCCCAAGACCAACTGCGCCCACTGTTTCAAGCCCAAGCTCGATCCGCGTTTTCCCGAGCTGGGCCGCAAGATCTGCTCGCTCAACTCGCCCTGCGGGTTGCACATCGTGGGCACGGAACGTCATGAGGCCCGCCGCATCGACAATCAGCTTCGCGGTCGATCCGGACGCCAGGGCGATCCGGGCTCCAGCCGCTTCTTCCTGTCGCTCGAGGATGACCTGCTCAAGCTGTTCATGCCCGACTGGATGCTCAAGATGATGGAGCGGCTGGGCTTCACCGAGGGCGTAAGCCTCGAGGACAAGCGCATCAGCAAGGGCATCGAACGGGCTCAGAAGAAGGTCGAGGAGCGGAACTTCAGCATCCGCAAGCACCTGCTCGAGTGGGACGAGCCGATGGACTATCAGCGGCGAAGCTTCTACTCCGAGCGGCAGCAGATTCTCGAAGGTCGCGAGCTCGACACGCTCATCTGGGGCATGATCGACGATGAGATCGAAACCTTCGTCGACGACTATCTGGCCCCCGACTACACCGCCCGCCGTGTGGCCGACTGGTGCCGCAGTACGCTGGACGTGTCGATTCCGCCCAGTGCGCTCATGGAGGAAGACGCCCAATTCCTCGAGCAGCGCATCCGCGAGAAGGCTCGCGACGAGGCCCACGACGCCATTCGCACGAGCCTCGGCGAGTACATCGACGCGGAGGCTCCACCCAACGAGTGGGACATCGGCGGCCTGATGAAGTGGGCGGAACGCATGTTCCACCACGTGGGGGCCACGCAAAACCAGCTGCGCAAGATGAGTCCGCCCGAGATCGAGGAACTGCTCATCGAGGCGGCAAACCGCCATTACGATGAAATCGATCTGTCGCCCATCGAAGCGTACCTCGATCCCAAGTACGCCCGCTCCGCGCTGGCGGACTGGGCCCGGGCCAAGTTCGGCATCGACTTGAAATCCGATGAGATCGCCGAAGGCTCGCCCGACCAGGTCAAGCAGATCATTCGCGAAAAGGCTCGCAGTGCCTACAAGTGGCGCGAAGTCCACTATCCGGTCGAGGCCATCATCAACCGGGCATTCGGGACAGCGGGGGCCGACAGCGTCTATGCGATTCAGCAGATCGTGGATTGGGCCAACGCCAAGTACCGCGTCGGCTGGACGGTCGATCATTTCGCAGGCAAGACCATCGACGCCATCGCCCAGGAACTTGTCGAGGCACGCAACCAGTTCCTCGACGGCGGACGGCTCGACCGGGAAATCGACGAGGCGCTGGCCAAGTACGGCAACAGCAACGGCGAGTTGATCGCCTGGGCCCGCGACCGCTTCGGCAAGACGGTGGATCTCGAGGCCCTCGAAGCGGCGGACGGCGACCGCCGCGACGTCCTGCGGCGGGCGGGCGAACAACTGGCCCGCTGGGAGCTGACGCATCTCGAACGCTACGTGCTGTTGCGGATCTACGACCAGGGGTGGAAGGATCATCTCCTGGAGATGGACCACCTCAAGCACGCGATCATGCAGCGGCCGCTGGGCGGCGACCAGACGCACCCGCAAAGCCAGTACGCCATCGAAGGCCGCGACCTGTTTGAGCAGATGTGGAAGATCATCCGCGACAAGGTCACGGATATGATCTTCAAGGTGTCGACGGGTGGCCCGGAAGGCGGTGAAACAGCACCCCGTACCCTGACCAGCAACCTGCAGACCCGCCACGACTCGGCCATTGGGGCCGGCTTCGCCGGGGCTTCGGCCGATCAGCAGGCGGGCCTGCGGGCCCAGGGCGAGGGCGCCAAGCCCGTCACTATCCGCCGCGAACAACCCAAGGTCGGCCGAAACGACCCCTGCCCCTGCGGCTCGGGCAAGAAATTCAAGCAATGTCACGGAAAGACCTGATCGGGTAAAATGGATCGAGCAGCAAGCCGGACTGCAGAACGATTGAGGAGTGTTGAGACTGCTTGACTCCCGCGGATAATCTGTCCGGCACGGAGCGATCGGGCCGGCGGATGAGCAACAAGTGCCGCGGCAAGATGCGGTAGCGGAGACAGCAATGGCTTTGGATGATCGTCGTATCGGTTCGCGGTTCGACCGCAAGCGAGAAAAGGAGCAGCAGATCAAGGCGGGTCTGCCCGGGGAGGATGAGCCCCCCCTGCCCCCGCCGGTTCAGCCCATCCACAAAGACCAGGAGATCGGTCGCAACGATCCCTGCCCCTGCGGGTCGGGCAAGAAGTACAAGAAGTGCTGCGGGAAGTAGGCCGACCGTTCCAGGATTCCAAGCAGCCCCACCCGGGGCCCGGACCCCACCCGGGGACTCGCCCCCGTCTGGGGCTTCAGTCCCGCCTGGAGCATGGGGGGCGGTGATCCCGCCAGAGAGTGGTGATCCCGCCGAACAGCGGCGATCCCGCCGGAAAGTCACACACCATGGCGCCCGAACCTCAGTTTGAGTCTTCTCCTCCGCCTGCGTCGCGCCGCGGCCGTTCGACCAGACCGGCTGCGCTGGCGCTTTGCCTCCTGCTGGCCTGCCCCGCACTCGCCCAGGCCACGACCGAGCCTGCGGCAACCGCTTCCTGGTTCAGCGAAGTGCTCGGGAAGGTGAACAGCCCCTGGTTCTGGTTCGGGATGACGGCCCAGTTCGTCTTCTTCATGCGGTTCGTCGTCCAGTGGATCGTCAGCGAGCGGCGGCGCCGCAGCACCGTTCCCGTCGCCTTTTGGTATCTGTCGCTGGTGGGCAGTCTGGCCCTGTTCGTCTACGCCGTCCATGAGCGGGACCCGGTGATCATGGCCGGTCAGCTCCTGGCCTGCTTCATATACATTCGAAACTTGATGCTCATATCCGACTGGCAGACTCGACGACGACGGGCGGGACTGCCCGTGACGGATCTCGACACCGAGGACGCCCTGAAAGAATCTGGAGCAGTGGCCGGCAAGTCCGGCCAATAGAGGCGGACCCGGCCCAGCAGCGACGTCCGTTGGACGCAAAGTCATATTGTGACGACATTTATAGATCCGCAGTCGCGCTGGGTTCTGTGGACATATAATTGGAGGAATAGTGGGCGTGTGGCCAATAATCGCCGCTATCAGGCCCGAACAAACTTGGTGGATTCTCGTCAGCTGCGCAGTTATTGCGCTGCTGGTCATTGTTGGCGGATTGGGCGTCTGGTACTATCGCAAGCAGTTTTTGTTCCCCGACCGGACGGAGGGCGGGGGGCTCTGGACGTTTGAAGATCTGCGGCAGATGAGAGATCGAGGCGATCTGACGGAAGAGGAATATCAGTCGCTTCGAGCCGCCATGATCGGGTCCTTCGACGCCAAGCCGAAACAAACCGGCGGACTTCCCAGACCGAATTCGCCTGAGGATCTCATCGATCCCGAGAGGTGATTTTGATCTGGAGAAAGCCCCGAAGGGCTGACGATAGATTCGTTCAGAGCGGTATTCCGTATATCAGACGTGGAAAGCCGTTTCACGCAGACTCATGGTCTGCATGACGTGTTCCTCAATAACCGGTGGTGTGAGACCGCCGGCGGAGATTCTTGAATGGCAGGGGCTCGTACCGGACATACAAGCGGAGGCGGCGGAGGCAGAGGCGGCCGGCGGACCACGACGTGCAGCTTCTGCGGCAAGACCCAGCGGGAAGCGGGGCCGATGGTGGAAGGCCCCGGCGACGTGTACATCTGCGCCGCCTGCGTCGATCTGTGCCACAACATCATCAAGCAGGAAAAACGCAAGACCGGCCCGGCGCGGTATCTTTCCGGTTCCATTCCCCCGCCGCGGCAGATCAAGGAGTTCCTCGACCAGTACGTGATCGGCCAGGAGCGGGCCAAGCGTGCGCTGGCGGTGGCCGTTCACAACCACTACAAGCGACTCGCCCACGCCGACTCTGCCGATGAAGACGATGTCGAAATCGACAAGTCGAATGTGCTGTTGGTTGGTCCCACGGGCTCGGGCAAGACACTGCTCGCCCGGACGCTGGCTCGCATCCTCAACGTGCCGTTCGCCATCGGCGATGCGACCACGCTGACCGAGGCCGGCTACGTCGGCGAGGACGTCGAGAACATTCTGCTGCGTCTGCTGCAGAATGCCGACTACGACCTCGAGGCGGCCCAGCGCGGGATCGTCTACATCGACGAGATCGACAAGATCGGCAAGACCAGCCAGAACGTCAGCATCACCCGTGACGTCAGCGGCGAAGGCGTGCAGCAGGCCCTGCTCAAGATGCTCGAGGGCACGATCTCGAATATTCCGCCCCAGGGCGGCCGCAAGCACCCCGAGCAGCAGTACATCCAGATGGACACGACCCACATCCTGTTCATCTGCGGCGGCACGTTCACCGGCCTCGACGAGATCATCGCCCGCCGGCTCGGCCATTCGTCCATCGGTTTCATGGGCGAGCTGAGCGAGGAGGACGAAGCGACTCGCAAGAGCAACATCCTCGCCCAGGTCACGCCGGAAGACTTGGTCGAGTTCGGCATGATCCCCGAGCTCATCGGCCGGCTGCCCGTGATCACCGTGCTGGAGCAGCTGTCCACGGCCACGCTCAGCCGCATCCTCACCGAGCCCAAGAACGCCTTGGTGCGGCAGTATCAGCGGCTGTTCGAGATGGAAGGTTGCGAACTGGAAGTGACGCCCGAAGCACTGACCGTCCTGGCCGACAAGGCCCTCAAACGCGACACCGGCGCCCGCGCCCTGCGCAGCGTCATGGAAGAGCTCATGCTGGATGTGATGTACCGTCTGCCCGAGGAAGGGGCCAACGGCAAGTACATCTGCACCGAGCGAGTTGCCCTCGGTGAGGCCGACCTGTTCGACCAGCGGGTCCGCCGCAAAGAGTCGGCGTAGGCGATTTCAAGAAGCAGCGAACACAACGAAAGCCCACGGATGCGAGTCCGTGGGCTTTTCTTTTGCGCCCCCAGTACGACGATCGAAGCGTCGTGGCCGTTGTGGTGCACGCTTCCAGCGTGCATTGTGCAGGCAGGGATGCCTGCACCACAACGCCCTGCCGGTTTACTCGGCGGCAGGCACCGCCAGCGTCTGCAGGTACGTGCGCAGGAATGCGTACGGATCGCTCGCGGCCGCCGCCTGGCGGAAGATCTCCAGGCTGGCGGACCAACTGCGACCCGTGCTCTCATAGACGTCGGCGAACAGATCCAGCTCGCTGTTGTATCGCACGTTCACCAGCAAGAAGGCGTTGTTGTAGTTGAGCGTGCCGTAGCCGCTGTAGGCCTCGGGATTATGCAGGAGCGGCTGCACCTCGGTCTTGAACCGCTGACGGGCGGCCTCGAAGATCGCCTCGCGCTGCGCAATCTTGTCTTCGGACGGAATGTCCTGGGCATACAGCGCCTCGACCTCGGCCGCCAGCTGTTTGAGGAACGCGTCGATGCGATCGGAGTTCTCGTGCAACTGTTGCGCCTCGGCCAGCAGGTCCGAATCCTGGCCGAACTCGAACGCCAAAAACTCCATCGACCCCGTGCGTCCTACGAACGTCGCCAACGACTCGTTGAACACTGCGTGACCCGTCTTCCAGATCGTATTGTGCAACAACTCGTGCACGACCGTGTCGGCCAGGCTCGGCAGTGGTCGCTCCAGCAGTGTGGACGCCACCGGGTCGGGCATGACGCCCAGCGTGCTGAACGCATCGAGTTCGTATAGGAACGTGTCGTAGCCGGCCGCAACCAGCCGGTCGCGCTCGGCCAGCGCCTCAGCCTCTTTGAAGAAGCCCAGGTACGGCATCTCGCCGGCCACCGGAACGTTCCAGAGGTACGGCTCGAGAGCATCCTTGCGTGACGCCGAAAGATTCCAGGCCAGACGCTCGCCACGAAGATTCACGAACTGCCGGAAGCTGTCACCCACGTTCAGACCGATCACGCTCTCGGCGTAATCGCGAACCCGGATGACGAACTCGAGACGGTCCTTCTGCTCCTGCGTGAGCTCGGGATCCTCAAGCCCCTGCTCGATGGGGACGGCCCGCGACAGATACTCCAACTCGCCGAGGAACGCCCCTATCGCATAGTTCCAGCTCCACGCGTCGGCTCCACAGCCCGTGAGCCCCGCCAGCAAGACGACCGTGATCAAGCCACCAGTGCGTTTGACAGGTTTTCGCAACATTTCGACTCCATCCCCGGTTTTGGAGGGTGGGATTATAACGGAATAACTTTTGGAGGCATAAGCTCTGAAGTCCGAGCCATGAGCTGTAAGCTATGAGCTCTCAGCCATTCAGCCCCTCAAGCCTCAAAGTCTCAGGTCTCAAGTCTTTCCCCCAATCCCCAGGCCCCAGTCCCCAGCCCCGCTCTATCGCCTGCTTGCGGTGGTACGGATCTTCCGTACCATGGGCGCCGGAACCATTCAACGGAGGTGCCACATGCGGCGCGGGATCCTCTTCTTCGGGCTGATCGGCCTGGTCTGCACGACGGTGCCGGCACAGGCGGGCGACGACGGCTTCACGCCTATCTTCGACGGCAAGAGTCTCGCCGGCTGGGACGGCGATCCCAAGCTCTGGCGTGTCGAAGACGGGACGATCACCGGCCAGACCAGCGCCGAGGACCCCATCAAGGTCAATACGTTCCTCATCTGGCGACAGGGCGAACTCGACGATTTCGAACTGAAGTGCGAATTCCGCATGGCCAGCGGCGACAAGGGCAATAGCGGCATCCAGTACCGCAGCTTCGAAGTGCCCGAAGCCGGGCGATGGGTAATCGGCGGCTACCAAGCCGACATCGACGCCACCAACACGTACACCGGCATCATGTACGGCGAACGCTACCGCGGCATTCTCGCCCATCGCGGTCAGAAGGCGATCGTCGGCGACGATCACAAGCCCAAGCCCGCCGGCAGCTTCGGCGAGAATGACGCCCTCAAGGCGGCCATCCGGCAGAACGACTGGAACGAGTACCACATCGTCGCCCGCGGATACACGTTTCGGCACTTCATCAACGGCAAGTTGATGTCCGAGACCGTGGACGAGGACAAGGCCGATCGCCGCCGCGCAGGGCTCCTGGCGTTTCAACTGCACGTCGGGCCGCCCATGAAAGTGCAGTTCCGCAACATTCGGCTGAAGCGTCTGCCGCTGGAGAACGGCCGAAAGGTCGTGTTCGTCGCGGGTTCGCCCGGGGAAGGTCACGGCGAGAACGACTACCGGGCCGGCTGCACGCTTCTGGCGCGGCTACTCAACGAGAACGTGCCCGGCGTGCTGGCCGTCACGTATCACGACAACTGGCCCGCCGATCCGACCGCGTTCGACAACGCCGACGCGGTCGTCTTGTTCGCCAACGGGGCCGAGACCAACCCGGTGCTCGTCCATCGCGACCGGATCGCTGAGCTCACGAAACGCGGCGTCGGCCTGGCGTGCCTGCATGAGGCCCTCGACGTTCCCAAAGGCGAGGCGGGAAACCAATTGCTCAGTGCGATCGGAGGATACTTCGAGACGGGCTGGTCAGTGCGGCCAGTGTGGACCGCAGAGTTCAAGAGTCTGCCCGATCATCCGATCACCCGCGGCGTGAAGCCGTTCACGGTTCGCGACGAATGGTCCTATCACATGCGCTTCGTCGATGAGATGAAAGGCGTGACGCCCATTCTCACTGCCGTTCCGCCGGACGAGACGAGGCGCGGGCCCGACGGGCCATATACGGGCAATCCGCACGTGCGGCAACGCCTGGGCCAGAGCGAGATCGTGGCTTGGGCTTACGATCGATCGGCCGCGGGCAGTAAGGGACGCGGATTCGGATTCACCGGCGGCCGGAGTCATCAGAACTGGACGAACGCCCCGTTCCGTACGCTGGTGCTCAATGGCATCGTCTGGGTCGCCGGTGCCGATGTGCCCGCGAACGGCGTTCCTTCCAAGACGCCCACGCGCGAGGAGCTCGAGGCCAGCTTGGCGGCCCCGGCTCGGAAATAGGGATGGGACTGGGGCTGGGGAAAAGAGGATACCGCTCCCCCAAAACAGGCACCAAGCCGTGGGCGCAAGCTTGCGCCGCGCGGACGGCGAGAGATTCAGATCGGACGGGTGCGTGCAGTATAATAGGCACGCAACGTCCGAGGCGGGCAAGATGCCCGCCCCCAGCGTCTGGCTCCTGTCTCCTGGCTCCTGTCTACTTTCGAAATGCCTTCCCGCGGTCAAACCTCGGCTCGGTCTCCAACGCCTTGGTGATGGGCAGGTCGCCGTGATCCGGGTGGCCGAACCAACTGTCCTGCACGAAGATGCCGGCGTCGGTGTGATAGATCCACGACATCTGAGCGAACAAGGGATCTCCCCAGTACTTCGGGTGGTCGGGGTTGAACCGGCGGAAGGTTTCCAGGTTCATGTCGCGGTGCAGTTCGGGCGTGACCTTCGGGTAGTTCTTGTCGTCGTGGTTGTTGAGAAACGTTCCGCCTTCGGTGCTCAGGATTGGCACTGGGTACGGCAGGTACCGGTCCATGAGATGCATGATCAACTCGCCGCACAGATAGCACGTATTGTCCTTGGCGAGCGAGGCGAAGCGTTCCTCACGCGTCGCGTGCGGCAGGTTCTTCTTCTCGTTGAACGGATAATCGAGCGGGTGATTGATTGAGCCCAAGTGCGAGCCGATGGCGCAACCCGCAAACGCCTCTTCGATCTTGCCCCACTTCTCGAACGTGGCGAAGCAGTCGGCGTACCACTGGCCGGCCGAGCCCGGCGTCATGGCGTAGAACACGGGGATGCCGCCCGCCTCCTTGATGATGGGCACCACCCGCAACCACTGCTTGCACAACCGCTCGATGCGGTCGGGCTTCTCCCACTCGCCCACCGCCCATTCGATGTCGAGATTGGGTTCGTTACCGGTCTCGAAGTATCGGGCGCCGGCCTTGACGTAAGCTGCAAGCTCCGCCCGGACCCGCTGCTCTTCGGCACCCGGTGCGGGAAAATGCGGACTGGGCCGTTCCACGTACAGCCGCACGACCGGCTCCACCCCCTGCCGCCGAGCCGCCTTGACCACTTCGATCTTGTTCAGCCCGCAGGCGAGCACCTTGTACCAGGTGAAGCCGTAACGCTCTCGGAGTTCTTTGAAGAACGCGTCCGGATCGCGAGCCGCCCACGTGCAGTTCGGGTCGTCGTGGATGCCCCAGCCCGTATCCGGCGCCGGCGGGCGCGGATAATCGGACAGCGCCATCCACGGAGCGGGCGGCTTGCGATCGCCCACCCGCGTGCATTTCGGCAATGTGTCGGGATCCCAGCCCAACGCCGTCGGGGCCGACAGCAGCACCGCCGTCAGACAGACCGCCAGAACCCTGCTCCTCCCCGAACTCGTCATCGGGCCAACCATCAGCTCACCTCGTGTATGAATGATCCCACACCGCCCGCCCCGAATGCGATGGCGGTTATCCGTAAGCCTCCATGTACTTGGCCCTGATCCCGCCGTCAAGCCGTCACGTGCCTGCACGTTATCGGGAGCGACCGCGGTCCTCGCCTCTCACAACGCGCACCGCGAGCCGAACTTCCCGTGGGTTTGGGTACAAAACCTTGTGTACGTTGTCGCCTCGCTGGACGATAAACCGACAGAACGACATCGCTTGTGTTCGAGAGAGTATCTTCATGCTGAACCATCCGCAGATTTCGCTCCATCGATTGCTGCTTTCGGTTTCCCGCGCCGTGGACCAGGTGCATCCCAGCGTGGCCGACCACCAACAACGCGTGGCCTACATGGCCACGAGCATTGCCCGCCAACTCGGGATCAAAGGCGCGGACCTTCTCGACGTCTTCCAGGCGGCTTTGCTGCATGATATCGGGCTTATCACACCCGAAATCCGCATCGCGGCCGCCAGGCTCCGGGACCTCGAGAGCATTGCCTGGCATTCCGAGGTCGGATATCAGTTGCTCAAGACCAGCAGTCTCTTCGCCGGCGCGGCAGCGATCCTGCGGGACCATCACGTGCCCTGGGGGCATGGAGCCGGCGCGACCAAGAACGGTCGAGCCGTTCCGTTGGCCGCCCATATCATCACACTGGCCGATAAAATCGAAACGAGCATCGACCGTGACGTGCCGATCCTCGAGCAGGTCAGCTCGATCAACGAACAGGTGATTGCGGGCAGCGGCGAGATGTTCCATCCGGAATGCGTGGATGCGTTCCTGGAGGTCGCCTCTCGCGAATCCTTCTGGCTCGACGTGGTGACCACCCACATCGGTTCGCTGCTCACGGATCGGATCGACTGGCCCGTGCTGACCATCGACGAGGCATCGCTCGGCCCGGTGGCCGAGATCTTCGGCCGGCTGGTTGACTTGGCCAGCCCCTGGACGGCCGTCCACAGCGCCGGCGTCACCGCGACCGCCGCCGCCCTGGCTCGGCTGATGCACTTTTCGCCCCGCGAACAACAGTTGATGCGAGCCGCCGGCTACCTCCACGACATCGGCAAGCTCTCGGTCCCCAGCGCCATCCTCGACAAGCCGGGCAAGCTGACCCGCGAGGAGTTCCTCGTCGTGAAGGCTCACACGTACCACACCTACCACATTCTGGAAGCCATCGGCGGGTTGACCCAGGTCAGCGAGTGGGCCGCGTTCCATCACGAACGGCTCGACGGACGCGGCTATCCGTTCCACCTCGGTGACGACGAGCTCACGCTGGGCTCGCGCATCATGGCCGTCGCCGACGTCCTCACCGCCATCACCGAAGACCGCCCCTACCGCAAGGGAATGGATCGTGCCGAAGCCATGAGCGTCATCAACAAGCTCGTCGACAAGGGGGGACTCGACGGACAGGTCGTTCGCGTGCTCGAGGCCCATTACGACGAGATCGTCGATGAGCGGCAACTCGTGCAGGCCGAGTACGGCGCCATGCAGAGCATACTCACCAACATTGTTCAGGGGCCGGCTGACGCGCACCAGTCGGTGCTGGCCGGGGTCGGAAACGCGATAACGTAACCGCCTCGGCAGGAGGAAAGAGGTACGCATCCGCGTGCATTCCGGCGGGGGAATGAGTAGGCGGGGCCACTCCGACGACGCGTTGAACTGACGCATTCGCGTGCGTTCTGACGCAAGAACGAGTCGGCGGGGTCAAGCCCCGCCGCTCGCTTGTTGAACCACCGTCGTTGGGGTGGTCAGCCGATCAGGTCGTCGCCCTGCGAAAGGCGACGAAGCATGGACTTGATGTCGGCCACGCCCTTGATAGCCACGTAAATGGTCACCGTGGAATACCACGTGAGGCAGGACACCACCAGCGCGAGCCAAAAATACTCTGCCATTACGCCACTCCTTTCGTCACGGCGTCTGCGTCGCCTGGTTGCCTCGGCTTGAGCAGCGACCCGACGACCATCGCCACGCCGGCGGCCAGGAATGTGCAACTCCCCACCACGTATTGCCATTCGTCATGCCAGGCCTTGTACCGGTCCGACTGCTGCATGACCAACAGGAAAATGGGAATCGCCGCTCCCACCACGATCGCTGCGCCCGCGCCCCAACTGTTCGCCCTCCGCCAATAGCAACACGCGATCAGCAGGATGGACATGCTCGACAGGTAAATGGCTCCGGTCACGGTGAGGTACGTCCATACGTCGCCCTTCAACTCGTAGTATAGCCCGAAGAAGAACAGGAACACGCCGATGAGGGCCACGATCATCCGGTTGATGAGGATGCCCCGCCGCTCGGACCATTTGCGACGGAACGGGGCCAGGATGTCGTTGTAGATCACACTGCCCCAGGTCAGCATGTAAGCCGAATCCGTGGACATGTCCGCGGCCAACATGGCCGCCACCAGGATGCCCATGAGCCCCATGGGTACGGCGGTGGACAAATAGCGAGGCATGGCCAACAAGGAGCGGCGAGCTTCCTCCTCACCGGCGAACAGCGTCGGCAACTGGTCGGGCGCAAAGGCGGTCAAGGCCGCCACACCCCAGATGCCGGGGATCAGGAACCGGCACACGAAGAAGAAGCTGGTCTGGGCATAAATGCGGCGGCCGGTCCGAGCATCTTTGGCTGACAGAAGCCGTTGAATCATGGTTTGCCACGTCAGGACCGCGGCCAGATTGACCAGACCCATGAACACCACGTAGTCCACGCCCATGTCCTTGTGCTTGAATGGGTTGAACCCGCCTTCGCCGTGGTGCTGCGCGACGGTCTCCACCATCTTGCTCCAGCCGACGTCATGGAGGATGAGAAAAGTCACCACCACCAAACCGGCGCTCATGACGATGAACTGCATGAAGTCGGTCACCAACACGCTGAGCATCCCGCCCAGGATGGTGTACAGTGCCACCGCGGCCAGCAAGGCGCCCATCGTGCCGACCAGCCATTTGGCATCCATCCCACAGGTCTGCACCAGGAAATCGCCGCCCACCCGCAGAAACACGCCCATGTTGAGCAATCCGCCCAGCACGATGACCACGCCCGCCAGCCAGCGGATGCGGGGCCCGAAACGGTTTTCGAACAATTCAGGAATGGTGACCACGCCGGCCTCGCGAAGCGGCTTGATACAGAATCCGGTGAGCCCCACCACCAGCATGGCCAACGCGTAGAGAATGCCCGGCGTCGCTCCGGCGAAGCCCTTGTCGTAGCCGTTCTGAGCGGCGTACATGCACGTCACCACGCCGAACTCGGTAGCGGCCAGTGAGGCGATACCGAGATACAGATTCATCTCGCGGCCGGCCACCAGGAAGTGCTCGACTTTGCCGACGTACTTGCGCACCATGACGCCGGCCGCCATGGTCACCGCCAGGTACACGCCCACAATCCCGCCGTCGATCCAGGTGAAGTTGCTCATGTCGAATCCTGCAGATTGGAGTCTGTGAGCCGCCGGTGCCCGCTGACGTAGCACGGACCCGCGCCGGACGTGCGTAGATTAAGGGCAGATCACCCTGTCACGCAACGGGCGAGTGACGAGGAATGCTACGGCGCCCGCAGCTGGACAGAAGCGATGTACGCCGAAGGAGCATCGTTCCTGTGCGGTCGCGGTTGGCGTCTCAGAACATCCTTGTCGCGGGTGGAACCGCCGGGTATCTTGGCGACGAACTCTCCCGTCTCCTGCGAGGAACGTTACATGCTTCTTCCCTGTCTGCTCACAGCTATGATGGCAGCACCACCCCATTCACCCACGTTTTCTTCGATCATTCCGGCTCCCGTCGAACTCACATCGGCGGCCGGCGAATTCGTCATCTTGCCGGAAACCGTCGTGGTCGCTGCGCCCGGCCCCGCCTCCCGGGAGGCCGAAAAGCTCATTGATGCGCTCGCTCCCGCCCTCGGTTGGCGGCTTCGCGCTTCGACCAGCCCTGTCGATGCATCCAACACGACCGGTTCCTCGCCCGGCTCCGGCCGCACCTCGAGCGGCTGGATGCGATGGACGTGAACTACCGAGCGATGAAATGACGAATGACGAAACTCGAATGTCGAACGACGATTTTTCTGATATCCACAAGAGGGGTAGGGTCATGAATCGGACACAAGATTTGTCACGTCGCAGCGTTCTCGCGGGTGCGGCGGGTGCGGTCGGCACGTTGGCAGTCACACCGCTGGCTCGGGCCGCTGATGCCGAGCGATCCGCGTCCGGCGGTCGCATCCAGCAATCCGTCTCCAAATGGTGCTACAATCGCAAGCTGGAATACGAGGAGTTGTGCCGCCATGCCGCGCACATCGGCTACAAAGCCATCGACCTGATCGGGCGGGAGGACTGGCCGACGGCCAAGAAGTACGGTCTGATCGCCTCCATGTGTCCCGGCTCCGGGAGCATTGCCAAAGGTTGGAACCGTCGCGAGCATCACGCCCAGCAGATCGACGAGATGAAAAAGAACATCGATCTGACGGCCGAGGCGGGCTTCCCCAACGTGATCTGCTTCTCGGGCAACCGCGACGGCCAGAGCGACGAAGAAGGCATTCGCAACTGCATCGAGGGCTTGAAACAGGTGGTCGGTTACGCCGAGAAAAAAGGTGTGACCATCTGCATGGAGTACCTCAACAGCAAGGTCGATCACAAGGATTACGCCTTCGACCACATGGCCTATGGCGTGGCCATCGCCAAGGGCATCGGCTCCGAGCGGTTCGGCATCCTGTATGACATCTATCACGCCCAGATCATGGAAGGCGACATCATCCGCACCATTCGCGAAAACCACGCTTACATCAAGCACTATCACACGGGCGGCAACCCTGGCCGAAACGAGATCGACGAGACACAGGAGATCTATTATCCCGCGATCATGCGAGCCATCGTCGAGACCGGTTACCGTGGATTCGTCGGCCAGGAGTTCGTGCCCAAGCACGATCCGGTCAAGGCGCTCGAGGATGCCTTCCGCATCTGCGATGTGTGAGCGCGGAGAGGGGGTTGGCGAAAGAATGTCTCAGGGGGCGGGTGTCTCGCCCGGTGCGTGGTTTGGGATTCCATTCCCTCGCTCGCGATGCCGGCAATGCCGTCATGTGGCTGGTCGTTCACAGGTTCGCGTAGAGCAGGTACGCGCCGCTGATAGCCAGAAGGATGTACACCACCCGGTGAAAGAGTGCGGGCGACATGTGATGGTTCATGGCCGCCCCCATCCAGACGAACAGCGGAGCCATCGGCAGCAGCCAGATGCTCTTGACCAGCGTCTCGCGGGTGATGAGCGGCTCGAAGTTCGAATCCAGGAACGGCACGACGGCGTAGAACGGAATCTTGGCCGAGTTGAACACGAAATAGAACCGGGCCTGCGTGCCCACGAAGTCGCGTTTCTCCATCCGTTGGGGCAGGAAGTAGATGGTGGTGATCGCCCCAGCCGCGTGGGCGAGCATGGTGGCGATACCCGCGGCAATCCCGAAGGGCATCGCGGTCAGCCACGTCGGTCGAAACGGCGGCAACTCCCCGTCACGATCGATGCGACGCTTGAGCCACGACCGAACCCAATCGAGTCCGACGAACGCGATGGACGTGGCCCCCACGAAGATCTTGGTCGCCTCCTGCGAGATTACGCCGAGCAGCAGCGCTCCCAGCATGATGCCCAGGAGCATCCACGGCGCGATGAGCAGGACGGGCCGGGCCTGCCACTCCCGCGGATAGTGACGCAGCGTGAGGATGTCGCACACGACCAGGATCGGCAGCCACATGCCCAGCGAGAACTTCGCCGGCGCCACTGCCATCATCAAGGGGATCGACAACACGCCCACGCCGCCGAAGCCGCCCTTGGAGATGCCCGTCATGGCCAGGGCCAGCGTGGCGACGATCATGTACACGGCCGGGCTCGCCGTGACCCCGGCCGGCAGGATCCAATCGTGCACCGTCAGTCCCCCCGCCCGGGGCGAATCTCGAAGATCCGCACTTCGGCGTCGCGATCCCGCAGCACGCCCAGCACGTTGCCGTCACGATCGGCCACCACGCTCAGTCCGCCGTACGTCTTGCCCTTCCACGGTCCGCGGGAGATCATCCCCACGCAGTCCGTCCCCACCACCGGGCAGCCGACCACCTTGGCCGCGCGGCAGACCACCTTCTCCAACTCCTTGCCGTGACCTGGCCACTGCTCTTTGTCGGCCGCCCACCCGTAGGGCACGAGCAGCAGATCCGGACGCTGCCCGGCCACCTTCTCGAGGAACTCGACCTCGAACGTGTCCGCGCAAATCAACAGCCCCACGCGGCCGATGGGCGTGTCGACCACGGTGATATCCTCGGGCTTGCCGTCGGCATACGGCGGCTCCATCAGCTTGGCGTGGTGCAGATTGTTCATCTTGCGATGCTTGGCCAGGAGCTTGCCGTCGGCCCCGATCAACACCGCCGAGTCGTACAACTTGTCACCGTCTTTCTCGTCCATGCCGATGCAGATCATCAGCTGATGTTTGCGAGCCAGCTCGGCCAGACGCTGCGTCATCGGCCCGGGGATGGGCTCGGCCAGTTGATGCGCCTCGGGGTTGATCCAGCCCAGAATGACCGACTCCGGGAAGCAAGCCACCGCCGCTCCCTGCCGAGCCGCTTCCTCGACCGCGTACGCAACCCGCCGGAAGTTGCCCTCGGCATCGCTGTCGATACAGAAGACTTGACACACCGCCACTCGAACGGGCTTGACGTCTTTTCCTGCGCTTGTTTCGTTCGGCACTGCACTCCCCACCAAAGCCGCCAACAGGCATGTTGTGAACGTGATCAACTGTCCGCCTCCGCTTCGCAAGTCTGGCCAAGCGACAGGTATCCCGCCTGCCTGCCGGCAGGATGCCCGCCTTGCCCATAACCATGTGCCGCGACAGTATACCCGCAACGGCGGCCCGGAAGTATGTGGTCCACGTTCCCGCGAGAAGCGTCGTCCATGTTGAGCGATTCGCTTTTTCGCCTTCCCGGAACGAGAGCCGCGCGAACTGACGGGCCAACGAGCCGGCAGGGGCAAGCCTGGCTCATAGCTCACAGCTCACAGCTCATAGCTTCCGCTCAGTGCAGTTCGCTGCCCGTACTGGTCATGGATAACTCGGCGTGCAGGACGCCCTTCTGCTGGTGGATGGCGTCGGCGAGCTTTCGGATCAGGCTGGCCCGGCCGCGAACCAGGATCACCTCGGCACACAGATGGTGACTCAAATGCACGTGCGTGGTGACCAGGACCGAGGCGTGATGATGGTGCTGCAGATCGATGAGCTTTTCCGCCAGGCGGCGCTGGTGATGATCGTAGACCATCGTGATCGTGCCCAGCACTTCCTCATCCTTGTCCCACTTGCCCTTGACCAGCCGGTCGCGGATCAGGTCGCGGACGAACTCGGAGCGGTTCTCGTACCCGCTCGTCTTGACCAGCTTCTCGAGCTGCTCGAACAACGGCTTTTCAATGGACAGACTCAATCGCACCAGGTCGGACACGCGGACACCTCACAAGTTCAGCACAGTGGTTTCAGCGTATGGCTCGCGGCACACTCGGTCAACCGGCAATACGGCCACGGGACCTGGCAGCGGTGGAGTTACCGCGTCGCACCCGGCGCTCGATGCCGCAACGGGTCGTTCGGCCCGGCCGAGTCATCAGCCAATGAACCGAGAGGCCCGGTGCGCCGGGATCTCCGGCCAGCGCGGCAAGCCGGCTCGAGCGGGGCCGGCATGGTAGCCGCCTCCCGACGCTTGTTCCCGGTGTGCCCGGCGGCTGCACCCGATGGACGATGGATGCCGGCTCCGATATATTCCTGGGAATGGTTCACAGGGACGAGAACAACGACGAGATCCTCGACCAGGAACACAAGGAAGACCCTGGCCCGACGGATCCGCACGCTGGCATCGACGACGCTCCGCAGCCGGACGAGCCCGCCGCGTCTGATCAGGACACGGTCGTCCCCGCCCATGCCGAGGACGATCGCGAACCTGCCCCTGCGCCTGCTGCGGATGACGACGTCGACCCGGCCGAGACTGCGCCGGCCGACGCTGCTGCGGACGATACGGGCTCCGACGAGACCGGCTCGGACGATGCCGAAGAGGCCCTCGTCACGGCCGAGAGCCCGACCGACGCCGACGACGAGGAAGGCCCCGTCGAGCGTGGCGAGGGGGATGCCGACGCGGACGTCGATACGCTCGAAGCACCGTCCGGCCTGGGTGAGCAGGAAGTCACCACCGAGCGCGTCGTCGAGGCGGTACTCTTCGCCTCCGACGCCCCGCTGCCGCTCTCGAAGATCGTGTCCATCCTGGGTGTCGGCTCGGCCCGCGACGTGCGAAACCACATCAAGGCCCTCAACGAAAAGTATGAGCGGATGGGCGCGTCCTTCCGCATCGAGCAGATCGCCAGTGGCTATCAGATGCTCACGTTGCCCGTGTACAACACCTGGATCCGGCGTCTCAAGCAAACCAAGCAGGATTCGCGGCTCTCTCAACCCGCCCTGGAGACACTGGCGGTGGTCGCCTACAAGCAACCGGTGGTCCGCGCCGAGATCGAGGCGATTCGCGGCGTGTCGGCGGGCGAGATGCTGAACCGGCTTCGCGAACTGGGCCTCATCAAGATCGTGGGCCGGGCCGAGGACGTTGGCCGCCCCATGCTCTATGGCACCACCCGCCGGTTCCTCGAAGTCTTCGGCCTGTCCAGCCTCGATGATTTGCCGCGCGTCGAAGAACTGCAGCCCGGAGAGTGATGCAAAGGGGGCTGAGGGCTAGGGCCTGGGGGCTGGAGGTTGCGGTGAAAACCGCGATCCGCTCAGCAACGATACAGATAGCAATCTCTCACGTTGCCCGGAAGAGCCGATGATGCGTGCCGCCCGCGCCGATGCCGACGCGAACCGGCCGCTGACAACGCGGGCAATATCCTTCATAGGCCGTCGCCTCGCGGTTCCGGTAAATTCGCGTGTACAGGCCACAGCACTCGAAGTGAATGCCGATCCACGCCCGACCCGTTCGCGAACCGGTCGGAGACTCGGCCGGCTCGTCAGGCTCCGGGGACTCGCTCTCGGGCGAGTCGCATTGCAGGCTCTGCAAATCGAGAATATAGGACGGCTCGTCAGCCATAATATTTTCATCGTCTGAACCCGGCATCCGCCTTTAGCCGCCCCATGAGCCCGGTCCCCGCACCTGTGACGACGCAACGCTTTTTCTTTCGAGTCACTGGCTTTCCCCTCGGCGATTTGAATCGTAGGCTTAGTCGTCCGTGCCGCGGGGTCCGCGCTGCGGCATGGAAAGCACCGCGGGACACCGGTGCGAGCATCCCAGGCAATGGGGAAAAGGAGTGACCGGTGGAAGACAGGCTGATAAACTGGCGACACAGGACTCTGGATTTCCTGGTGGAGGATCTGGGCGTCAGCGCCGCCGAGTATGCGATCCTCCTGGCCATCCTGGTACTGGGATCGGTCGGCATCATCAAGTCGATCGGTTCGAGCTTCCGCGGAATCTATCTGGCCATCGCCGATCAGATTCCCGATGCGAGCGGAAGCACCTGACCGGTTGATCCTCAGTACAAGGCGCGAAGGTCCACGCCCTCGAAGTAATGCCGCACGATGTCGCGGCATGCGTAACCTTTGAGGGCCATGCCCAGGGCTCCGATCTGGCAGAGCCCCGCGCCGTGTCCCCATCCCGCGCCAACCAGCCGGATGCGGCTGGGCAGGCCCGCCTCATCCCGATCCATCTGCACTTTGAAGGCGCTGCTGAACAGGAACTTGTCATGCAGCGCCTCGCGAATACGGTACTCGCTGCGGACCACGATGCGGTGCGTCCGACCCGCCCCGTCCAAGTACTCGATATCCATCTCCGACGCCCGGCCCGAAGGCCCGCGTTGCCGCAGGCGCAAGTCGACGAGCTTCACCAGCATCGGCACCCGCACATCCATCACCCGCGGCGGCAGATCAGCCACGAGTATCGGCTCATCGGCCGGCCCGGAAGACTCGCCTGCCTCCGCGAACACGTGCGCCAACTTGCGACGCAGCAGTGCTTCCAACTGCTCGCGCGTATACTCGACGCACCACCGGAAGTGCCCGCCGCCCTCATCCACCGAGCCGAGATACCGTGGCAGATCGCAATCGGGAACCACGGCCGGGCTGCAGAACACGTCCGTGCTTTCCAGCCACGCCCCGGTGAGGAATTCGTCAAAGTTGGCGTCGCTGATGGGCATGAACCGCCGAGCCGTCGAACCGGCCGGCGCATCCACCGCCGCCCGCTGGCCGGTCTTGGACGTGAACCACACATGCTCGGGAGCCTCGATAATGCCGCCGCAGTTCTTGGAATAGTTCGCGTCGATGATGTGCCCGGCCGAGTCCACCACCGCCTGTCCTCGCGTGGCGAGCACGGCCTCCGTCGCTCGCGGCGTCAGATAACTCGTGCCGTGATACCGTTGGCAACAGTCGTCATTGCAGCGGTCGATGGGCCATTCGGTGTGCTTCTGCTCCGTGTGCGCCAGCACCCATGAGCGGGCTACCACGCACTGGGTCTTGAGAAACTCCACCGGGCACAGGCCGCTCATCTCGGCCGTGATTACCCCCTGCAGGTAATCCTCGAGCCCCAGCTCGTTGATTCCTAACAGCCGTCCCTCGTAGGCGCGAAACTCGAGCGTGCCTTCGAGCGAAAAGCTCACGCGCTTTTGCCAGTGGAAGCCTCGGCCGGTGAGTACATCGTGCAGCCGTACGCCCGAGCCCTGCACGGGCTGAGCCGTCTCGACCGGCACCAGCCGAATCGCCGTCCCACGATGTTTCGCTCCCGATGAGTCGGTCAACGCGACCTGGTTGCCATCCACCCGCAGTTCAGCGGCACCGGCTGCGATGCGACCGGCACGAGTGCCATTAACATGCAATTCGTACGGCCGGTCCGGCAAATCCGCCCGCATCCGCTCATTCCCGTCCGGCGGCAACACTACGCCCACCCGGATGTACGGCTCACGCCCGGTGCCCACACTCCATTCCGACAACGAACAACGAGACATGTCGCGCCCCTATTCCCCCCGGTCCCCGCGGCCCCGAGATGACTTCGACCGCGCAATCTCACTGTCTTTTCTTCAAATCTGAGCAATCTTGTAATCGGTGGATATTCACTCCGCTCCGCGTGCCAGTCCGGCTCACAGCATCCGTTCCGGCGCGCCCAGGTATGATCCACAGATTACAAGATTACAAGATTTACAGACCATTGAGACCGCGGACAGGGCGGATGCGGGTGAACAAGGAGAAGGAATACGGCTGGCCTTCTTGCTCATGCGGCGGCGTTAGTTGTCCGCCGGGACCGTTGTGGCCGCACCCGCCGACGGGAGCTTGCCCCCGCGACGCTCGACGACCAGTCTGCGCTCCGTCAGCCGAACTTGGCCGCGCCGAGCCACCTCCGCCGGGTAAAAGACCGCCTGCACGCCGGCCTCATCCATGCTCTCGAGAATCACACGCGTGCGGTTCGGGGAGTCCGCCTCGCCGCGCAAATACCGGATCTGCAACGCCATCTCACGGTCGCGCATCACCGCCGAGGTCATCTGCGCGTTGCCGACCACCGACAGGATGTATCCGTTGACGATCTGGACGGTGACCGGCGGCGACAGCGGGCTGTTCGCATCGAGCCGCACATCGAACGTGTCGGTGGCAAAGGGCTCGGGGCCGTACGCCCGCAGATACCGCACCGGCGGCAGATGCGTCTTGCCGCAGATGAACCGCAACCGCCTCGTGCGGCGCGTGGTCTTATCCGCCTGCCCGCCGGTCGCCTCGTGGTCGCCCGGCAGAAACGAGAACGACACGTCGCGGTCACCCGCCCACCATTCCGTCTTGGGCGTCAGCCAGCGGCCTTTGGCCTTGCGGCCCGTCGTTCCCGCCCCCTCAGTGCCGCCTGGCTCGTCCTTCCAGTACTGCACCTTGATCTGTTCGCGATCGGCGATCGCGTGCCGAAACTCGATATTGACCTCGGCCAGCTCGCGAGGCTCGTCCCACTCCACGCCGATGGTGTACACGCCGTCGTCGCCACGGACCGCGTCCCAGCCGTTGGTCCCGCGAACCAGTTCGTCCGCCGCCGTCGTCACGGCTTTCGGCTCGTCGGGCATCGCCACCACCCGGCCGAACTCGACCAGGTCAACCCGTTTATCCGGCGCCGCCCATCCGCTGCAGGCGGCAAGCAAGCTCGCCGCCGTCGTAGCCGACCATCCTTTGAACTGAAGCATCGGTGAGTCTCTTCTCTCGAGCCCCGCTCTCAGGTATCCGGGGACTGAATTCGTCGATCTTCTCTCCGGTCGCCCGCTTGTCAAGCGGAACAAGCGGGCTGGCCCGGTGAGCAACGGCAAGCTCTCGGGCCGCTGATACGTGTGGCCGACCATCCGGCCTCGCCTTGTGGAAACGACCGCATCATATCTACAATTGGTCTTGACGCGCGTTCACGCAACCCCGGGGGCACTGGCGTCGGCCTCCTGTGTCTGCTGACGGCCGGAGCGGAGTCCGGCCCGCCGCGGAGGAACCACCGGCGTGCTGATCAGAAATAGCTTATCGCCCGACACAATCGAAATCCTGGAAACGGCTGATAACGCGGTGAGCGTCATCCGCCGGCTGGCTGAACGGATTGCCCGAGTTGGCAAGCTCGACGCCAGCCGCATCGAGCAAGCCGCCCTCGACCGCGAGCGGACCCGCACCACGGCGTTCGCCAACGGAGCGGCTCTGCCGCACTGCCGATTGGCGGACCTGTCGCGGTTTCTGACCGCCCTGGCCATCCTCCGCAAACCCATGCGATGGGACCTCGAAGGGCACGCCGTGGACCGGGTCATGCTTATCGTCGGCCCCCTGGCTGCCGTTTCCGACCACCTGCGCATTCTCGCCAACGGTAGCCAGATCCTCGACAGCCCGGCCATCAGCGCGAAGCTTCGGGCTGCCCCGGAGGCTTATTCCGCTTACGAACTGATGGTCGCCGCGGAGGAAACCCTCGAGGCTCGCCGCGCGCAAGTGGGTGTGTTGACCGAAATTCGACACCAGGGCGGCGAGAACAAGGATTTCCTCGCGGTCGTCGCGGACCAATTCCGGTGGTAATGACTGGAGAACCTCGCGGTCACGATGGACATGTTTCGTAATGAACTCCTGAAGTGCTATGCGCTGTTTTGTCGCTATTGAACTGCCTGATACGGTCCGCAATCGGCTGGCCGAACTTCAGACCCAGCTGCACGGCCTCGATCGCACCATTCGCTGGACCCGCCCCGAGCAGATCCACATCACGATCAAGTTCCTCGGCGAGGTACCGGACGCCGACGTTCCCCAGGTCTGCACGTCAGTGACCCGCACCGCCGCTCGGATGCCCGCAATTCCGCTGACGGTTCGCGGGCTGGGCGTGTTTCCTCCTCGCGGTCTCACCCGCATCGTGTGGGCGGGAATCGACGGGCCGCCGGCCGGCCTCGTCGCCTGCTATGGTGCCTGCGAGCAGGCCCTAGCCGAACTCGGCTTCGCCCCCGAGACCCGCGTCTTCAAGCCGCATCTGACGCTCGGCCGGGCCCGCGACCCTCGCGGCGCCCGCGACGTCCCGAGAGCCCTCGAGCCTTTCGCCGACTTCACTGCCGGCTCATTCACGGCGTCGCAACTCGTCGTGTTCCAGTCCGTGCTCTGCCGCACCGGCCCCACCTACACCGCGCTGGCCCGGGCTGATTTGGCCGGCTTACCCACCTGACCGAGACGGCGGCTGGTCCCCCGTCTTCGTTTGATGTGCCCGTGTCCGCCATCCGAAAGGCCGTCATCCCACGGTCCATCCAGGATTTGTGATGGTTTTGTCGGAAACCGGACTTGCCATTCGCCAACGAGCGGGAATAGAAACCCCGACACCGGAGGGGTCTGCGGTGCAGGCCCCATGCGTCACCTGCCGTCGGCGCGCCAAACCGCGCGACGCATGAACGTCAGCTTCGGCCCACGGGCCGGTGCCGCGTGTGTTGTGCGCCGACGACCAGATGCCTGGCCCGGCGGAGCCGGCGCCAGTCAAGGGAGGAAAGGCCTATGCCCGGACGGCTGACCGCATCAGCGGCGATCGCCCTGCTGTTGTGCACCGCGAATCTACAGGCCGGTTGGATCATGCTCGACACGTTCGATGGCGAAGGACCGATTGGCGGGGACACGTGGTATCAGACCACGCCCGTCCCCAGTTTTTACATGGGCAACGGGCGTCTCCTGACCACGGGCAAGGCCATGGCCCTCCATCAGGACTTCCCCGCTCCCGAAGGCCAATGTCGCATCCGCTTCGAAGCCTACAGCGGCTTGCCCGACGTCGGACAACGCAACGCATCCGTACAGTCCGTCAGCGCCATCGTCGGAGCCAAGAGCGAATCGGACTACTTTGAGGTCAAGCTCCTGTCCGACAACCTCATCACGACCGATTTCTATCGCCTGCAGCTATACACGGTGCTTGGCGAAGCTGTGACGAGCAGTCTGACCTTCGACTTCGACGAGCGGTACGACGCCGTGAGGCTGGACGCGCACTTCGGCGGCAGTACCGTCAAGGTGGAAGTGCAACCCTTCGACCGTACCTCCGGCAATGACATCGGAGCCGCCCTGAGCTTCACTTTTGACACTGTGCCGGCCGCCTTGGCCAACGATCCGGACGCCCGCCGCGTCGGGCTGGCCGCCCAGGGCGCGTATGTGGAAATTGATAATTTCGAAGGGTACATCATCCCCGAAGCGACTACATTTATGGCAGCGGCGGTATTGTCGGGGCTTGCGTTGCTGCGGCCTGGGCGGCAGAGGCGCGTGCGATAGTAGTGCGGTTTGTTCGGGGATCGGGACCCGAAGGCTGGGAAGAGTTACAGCCCGCTTTCATCTGGGACGGCCCCCCTTGGGGGGCGGGCGTCTTGCCCGCCTTGACGGCGCAAGCCGCCGAAGAATGCCGCCCCAACGAGGCGAGAATGTCCTCCAGGTGAACGAGCACGCGCGGGGAGCGTGCATTATAATAGGCACCACCGGTCGGAGGCGGGCAAGATGCTCGCCCCCCCGAAATGCGCGAAAGTCGGCAACCGGAAACGACAGTAGTTACCAACAACCCCACACGCCAGGGGAGGGCAGAGATGACATTCACCAGATCCGGACTGCTCATCGTGGCCGCGCTGGCCGTGGCCGGTGTTGCCTCGGCCGATACCAGCGTCACCGTCGTGAACGGCATCATTGTCGAAACCCAAACCACGTCCGGCAGTTTCGCTCCCGGCACGATCATTCAGATTGAAGCCCCCTGCACCCGCAGCCAGTTCCTGGGCTGGTCGATCGAACCGGTCACGCTGGAGTACTGGGAGGCCATCAACGATCCCGGCGAGCCGCTCACGCAGTTCACGGTGCCCGACACCACCGACGCCATCATTCTCACCGCCCACATCGACATCGACCAGGACACCATCGAGGATACGCTGGATAACTGCCCCAGCGTGCTCAACCCCACCCAGCTCGACACCGACGACGATACCGTTGGCGATGCCTGCGACAACTGCCTGAACGTGCCAAACCCGGACCAGGCCAACGACGATGAGGATCTGTTCGGAAACGCATGCGACAACTGTCCGACCGTGACCAACCCCGACCAACTGGATACTGACGGCGACACCGTCGGCGACGCCTGCGACGCCTGCCCGAACACCCCGCCCGGGGAGCCGGTCGATCAGACGGGCTGCTCGATCCTCGACGATGACAGCGATGGTGTCACCAACGACCACGACGAATGCCCGTTCACGCCCTTGTGTGCGCAGGTGGGTGCGAACGGCTGTCCTCTCGACGGCGATCTGGACGGCGTGCCCGACGGTTGCGACCTCTGCTCTCACACGCCGTGGTGTGCCATCACCGACGAAACCGGATGCCCGCAGGACTTCGACGGTGACGGCGTGCCCTTCGGGTGTGATGAGTGCGAAGGCCAGGTCCTGCCCGCTTGCGCCACCGTGGGTTTCACCGGCTGCCCCAGCGATAGCGACGCCGACCTCGTTCTGGACGGCTGCGATCAGTGCCCCGACACGCCGCTGGGCACGCCGGTGGACGAGTTCGGCTGCTCGACCAACGACTCTGACGGCGACGGCGTCCTGAACGACTTCGACGCCTGCCCCGGCACGCCGTCCTGCGCCATCGTGAACAGTGCTGGCTGCCCCTCCGACCAGGACCTCGACAACGTCGTCGACGGCTGTGACGCCTGCCCTGACACGCCGTTGTGCGCGACCCCGGTGGGCCCCGATGGTTGCGGCCGCGACAGTGATGGCGACGGCGTGCTCGACGGGTGCGACGCGTGCCCCGGGACGGCCTCTTGCGCGACGGTGAACGAATTCGGCTGCAGTGTGGACCTCGACCAGGACAAGATCCCCGACGGCTGCGACAACTGCCCGTCCGACTTCCAGAAGATCGAAATCGGTTTCTGCGGCTGCGGCGCGATTGAAATCGACAGCGATTTTGATGGAACGCCCGACTGTCTCGACGCCTGCCCGGCTGACCAGAACAAGATCGTGCCCGGCCAGTGCGGCTGCGGCGTCGCCGACGTCGATGCCGACAACGACGGTGTCGCCGACTGCATCGACCTGTGCCCGGGCGATCCCAACAAGATTACCCCCGGCGCCTGCGGATGCGGCAAGCCTGATGTCGACGGCAATCGCAACGGTATCCCCGACTGCAACGAAACGGACGACGGCCACGTCACGCCGCCCGATAACGAGCCCGGTAACGGCGGCAGCGGGGGCAACAACGGCGGCGGAGGCGGCGGTAACGGTGACGGCGATAACGGCGGAGAGGACAATCCGCCCAGTGGCCAGGAACAGCCCATCGTCGAGGACGACGAATCCACAACCGGGCCCTGCTGCGGGTTCGGCATCGGCTCGACGCTCACGCTCGCGCTCGTGGGGCTGGTCGGCCTGCACGCCCGGCGGCGCCGAACCATCAATTAGCCGCCCGCACGCACGGGCGTAACCTATACTCCGGTATTCGAGCACGGCGAGCGCGAGGTAGCGCTCGCCGGCTTGGCTGCGCACTCGGAAGCGTGCCATGCAGTACCGGCGTTTGGGCACCACCGATCTGAACGTCTCCGTCGTCGCCATGGGCGGCTGGGCCTTCGGTGCCGATCCCGCGGTCTGGGGCCCGGTGGACGACAACGAATCCATTGCCGCCATCCAGCGTGGGCTCGACCTGGGCATCAACCTGATCGACACTTCGCCCACCTACGGCCGCGGCCATAGCGAGGAGATCATCGGCAAGGCCATCCAGGGTCGGCGCGATCACGTGCTGGTGGCCACCAAATGCGGTCTGGTTCGCCGCAACGGGAACGGCACGTACGTGAGGTGCTTGCGCCCCGAGTCGATCCGCGCCGAATGCGAGCAGAGCCTCCGCCGGCTGCGCATCGAGACCATCGACCTCTACCAGATCCACCGCCCCGACCCGGACACGCCCATCGTCCATACCGTCGAGGCGCTGCTCCGGCTCCGCGACGAGGGCAAGATCAATGTTCTCGGACTGTGCAACTTCGGCTGCGAGGGCATGAGCGAGGCCCGGCGGCTGTGCGCCTTCCATTCGCTCCAAACCGAGCTGTCGCTACTCGAACGCGACGCCCGGGACGACCTCCTCCCGTACTGCCGGGAGTATTCCATCGGCGTGCTGGCCTACTCCGTGCTAACCCGCGGCCTGCTCACCGGCAAATACGCCGCCCCGCGACGCTTCACGGATTTGCGGGCGACCGATCCGAGATTTTCCGGAGAGGCGTTTTCCCGCAACCTCAATCTGGTACAATGCCTGACCGCCGTCGCCCGCCGGGTCGGCTGCTCCGTCGGCCAACTGGCCATCCGATGGGCGATTCAGCAGACCGGTGTCACCGCCGCCATTGTCGGGGTCAAACGGATCTCCCAGGTGGACGAGAATGCCGGCGCCGGCGACCTGAACCTTCCTCCCGAGGTAATGGAGGAAGTCGATCGACTACTGGCGGAGCAGGCCTGAACCAATGCCCGAGCAGTCGCACTCGTCCGACATTCCCGAGCCGTCGTCTCCCCTCACACCGGAGACTCCGCCCGATTCCCCCGATGCGGGCGTCCTTCCCGCCGCTGCGGACAATCCGGCGGCCGGGCACACGATCGAAATGCTCAACCAGATACTGGCCCGGCTGGAACGAATGGAAGGCGGGCTCTCCGAGCATGAGCAGTGGCTTCGCCGAATGGAGGAGGAGCAGTCCGGTGCCTCGAAGACGCAGACCGGTCAATCCGACGAGGAGCTGCAGCGGCTCGTCGGCTCGCTCACGCTGGAGCGCGACCGGGCAATCAAGTCGCTCAACGAGGCCCAACAGCAATTGGGTCGGTATCAGCAGGAACTCGCCGGGCTGCGAAAACAGACTGCCGAACTCCAGGCGCAGCTGGCCGAGCGGGATCGCGAAATCGCCCAGTTGACCAGCACCTCGGCCAAGGGACTCGAGCGGGCTCGCACCGTACAAACCGAGGCACAGCGAGCCCTGCAGGCGCAGCAGCAACAGCTCGAGCAGCTTCAGGCCCGTGTGACCGCCGCTCAGGCCCACATCGAACAGCGCGACCGGCGCATTGCCCAACTGCAGACCGCTCTCGAACATGCCTCGGCCCGGTTCGAAACGCTCACCACAGAGTTGAAAGCCAATGGGAGCGACCCGACCGCCGGCTTGGCCGACCGAGCGTGGGCGCAATTCGCCCGCGTCGCCCTGGTTGCCACGTTCTTGTGCGCGCTGGTTTCAGTCGGTCTGACCGGCTGGCTGCATCAGCACAACCTCGCGGGCAAGCTCCACGTGGCCAGTACCACGCTGTTTTTACCCGGCATCGATGCCCGGACGCTCGCGACCTGTGCGGCTGCCGCGCGGCGCGAGCAGGGAATCGAGGTGATCGGGGACTCTAAGCGCGGAACCATCGTGTTGACGCATCGCGGGCCGGATCCCGCCCAGGTCAAGGCTCGCCTCGACGCGCTGGCGACTGAACTGTTGGCCGGCATCAGCGCCCCCGCGTACGTTTCGACGCCCCAACCGGCCAGTCAGCCGGCGGCCGTCGCCTTGACCAGCCGGATCGCTCAGGCTGACGCCCAACTCGCCGAACTCGCCGGTACCGAATCGCCGCCTGATGCCGCCAATGCGGTTACGCTGGCGGCGCAATGGCAGGCACTCGCCGACGAGCGGGCGAGCATCGGCGAGAAGCTCACCCAATTGCGCGACCAGCTCGCGAGCGCCCAGTCGCAGCCGGCCGGCGTTGACGTCACGGCTGACCAGATCACCCGGGCTCAGGCCGCCGATCCCCATCTTCGGAGCGAAAGCGAGGCCCTCCAGCAGCGTGAGGAGCAATTGGCGGCCCGCCTGCGTGCCACCATCGACACCGCCGGCCTGCAATTCCAGTCGCTCCAGCAGGCCCTGACCGAGGCCGACGCGCAGCTCCAGAAAGATCTGCAGGATAATCATCCCGCGGACGTGAACGATCAACTCGTGGCGATCCGCGAGTCGCTCAAGACGTGGGCCCGGGCCGTGACCGATTTGGACACCGAGTGGAAACGTCAGCGGTCGCTGATGAGCCAGCCGGGCGAGATCGACCTGCTGGCCATCCAGGCCGCTCTGGAGAAATCGGCCCGCGCGTTCGTGACTGACATCACCGCCGCCAGTGCTGCATTTGTGTCAGCATTGGAAGCTATCGGCCAGGGCCAGGATCAGACCACCAAGCGGCTGGTGCTGCGCAACACGCTAACCAAGCAATTGACCCCGGCCACCACCGCTCAGCAGACGGTCACCGCCGCCGTGCGCAGCGCCGTGCTCGCCGACAACGTCGAGCTGACCGCCATCGTGCAGCGGTACGACTCGCTGCGCAAACAGGTGCAGCATCGGAAAAGCCAGATCGCCGCCGCGGTACGACAAGCCCGCACATCCGAATTGCAGAAGCAGCAGGCGTTGCACCTGGCCCGGCTCCGAAAGGAGGAGCAGGAACTGTCGAGCCGCGCCGCCCAGATCGATGCTCAGCTCCTCGAGCTCGGCCGGCAGGCCACGCAGGCCGCCGCGGTCCATGCCGAGCACGCTCGCCGTCTGGCCAACCGGGCCGAACTCGTCGGGCACCAGGCGTCCGATCTCAAGACGCTCCTCGGTCTGCACGAGGAGTACGCCCGGCGCGTCGCCGCGCTACCCGCTCCGCCTACGCCCAGCTACACGCCGCCCGCCCTTCTGGCGGGCGAATCGACCGGCCCCGGCTTTGCGTCCGCGGTCCTCCTGGGCGCCGCTCCCGTTCTCATCTGCGCTGCGGTCCTGGCCATGTGCTGGCTGATCATCTCCTCTCGACGATCGCATCAGACCATCGAGGAGTATGCCCGCACGCTGAAGGAAACCGCCCGCCGAGCCAGCCTCGCCGCCGACGAGCCCCGGGCATAACGCCGTTTCCGGTTCGCCGCCCCATCGAGCGGCGGGGCTTGCCCCTGCCGTCCCATGGCCTCGTCAGTTCGCCTTCCTCTCGCAAGATTTATAGCGCGTGCACTCGTTCGCGTGGGCGACCGGGCCCCGTAACTGAGTCCGCCGGGACAAGCCCGGCGGCTCTGATACCCCAAGCCCCAGGCCTCAGCCCCCAGCGAAGCGTGGCACGATCCGCCACGGACGAGTAACATGCGCCTTCGGTTATCCGCTTGTCCTATCTCTTACCGGTAGGTGACGCATGCGTGGGATCTCGGCTTGGATGACGTTGTGGGTGGCGTGGGTTGGCACGGCGGCCGCGGCTACCGAGGACCTTGGTAACGGATTTCTGCACCATGGCGTGGCCACGCCGGTCAGCAACCATCGCGGGATCGTGGCCACGGTGGACGGCCAGGGCCGCAATGTCGTACTCGTCTGGCTGTTCGATCACCGCGGCGGCTACGCCCTGCTGCTCATCGACGCCGAGACCGGCAAGAGCGAAGAGTACCCCATGCCTTTTCCGCCCGGCGGAGACTGCCCCTACGCTTCAATCCTCTCCAGCGGCAACAAGTTCTACACCCATTTCAACAGCCACTTCTGCGAGTTCGACCCGGTCAAGCGAGCGTTCACGTTCCATCACAAGACCGTCCCGCAGATGGCCATGGGCATGACCGAGGACGACGACGGCCGCATCTGGCTCGTGAGCTATCCGCAAAGCGGCGTGGCCTCGTTCGACCCCACGACGCGCGAGTTCAAAGACTACGGCCATGTGCATACGGAGAACTGGAACCAGTACCAGCGGCACGTCGCGGCCGACGATGCGGGCTGGATCTACTTTGCCGTAGGCAGCACGGCCAGCCATCTGCTGGCTTTCGATCCGGCCAGCGGCAAGGCTTCGCCCATGATCCCGCAGAGCGAGCGGCTGCCGGGAGTGGCGGGTGAGGTCGTCCGCGATCTGAACGGAAAGGTCTACGGTACACCCGGCGGAACCGACAATTGGTACGAACTGTACCGTGGCCAGGCTCGCAAGATCGGCCCGCGTCCGAACATCCAACCCAAGCCGATCATCACGGCCAGCCAGTCGCTGTTTCATCGCGAGTTTCCCGACGGCCGCCGCATCGTCAGCTGCGACCTGGGCGAGCGTGTTCTTATCGTCGAGGATCCCAAGAGCGGCCAGAAGCGCCGACTTTCGTTCGACTATCACAGCGAGGGAGCACACGTGCTGGGCCTGGCCGTCGCCCCGGACGAGACCATCTGCGGCGGAACCGCGTTTCCCATGCGATTCTTCAGCTACAACCCGCGAACCGATCGGTGGGTCAACCGCGCCTCCTACGGCCAGTGGAACACCGTCGTCCGCCAGGCCGACCGGTTCTTCGTGGGTGGCTACACGCAGGGCTTCCTGCTCGAGTGGGATCCCGCCCGCGAGTGGGTCGCGACCGTGAAAGACGATCCCGCATGCAATCCGCGCTTCCTCACGTCGTGCTCGCCGGACATCTATCGCCCGCACGCGCTACTCGCGCTGAGTGACGGCAGCCAGGTCATTCTGGCCGGCACACCGGGCTACGGCTACACGGGAGGCGGCCTGCTGTTCTGGGATCGCAAGCAGTCGAAGCCCACATTGCTCAAGCATACGGACCTGATTCCACAGCACTCGACCATGAGCATGGTCGCCCTGCCCGGCGGCAAGCTTCTGGCCGGCACGACCACGGGTGCGGGAACCGGCGGCGAACGCAAGGCGGAGCTCGCAGAATTGTACGTGCTTGATCTGGCCAGCCGAAAGATCGAGTGGCATGAGCCGGTGCTGCCCGGCGTCCAAACCTACGCAGATTTGCATGTCACCACGGATGGACGGGTCTACGGCGTGGCCGACTACAACCGGTTTTTCGTGTTCGACCCGGCCACTCGCAAGGTTATCCACGAACAGACCGCGCCCGGCGAATGGGGCCGTACCTGCACCGCCCAGGCACCACGAACGTTCGTGGCCGGCCCGAAAGGCGATGTCTACGTGCTTTTCACGAAAGGAATCGTGGGCGTGCAGCCCGACACGTTCGAACTCGTGATGGTCGCTGAATCACCTGTGCCGATCAATGCCGGCGGCGACTACCTGGACGGCCGAATCTATTTCGCGTCCGGTTCGCACGTGTACAGCTACCGGCTACCCGCCCCCACGGGCCCGCAACGACCCCAGTAGCATCCGCTCACCACGGATAACGGATGCAGTCAGCTGTCAGCTGCCAGCTCTCAGCCATGAGCCAGACGGTACGTGTTTAGCGTGCGGCACCTTCTCGCCGATCTCGCACGCTAAGCACGTGCGCCAGATGTCTGGCTCATAGCTCATAGCCCACAGCTCACAGCTATGTTCAGAAGGGAGCGGCGTCGTCGCCGGGGTCCGGCCGGCCGCAGCCGGGGCCGTCGGCGTTGTACATGGGCGTGGGCAGCGCCGGCTCGGCCTGGACGGCGTAGTCGGGCACGAAGCCGCCCGCGTTGGGTGCGTAGTTGTCGAAACGGGTGTAACGGTTGTTGAAGAACAAGCGAACGATGCCCGTCGGACCGTTACGCTGCTTGTCCACGATGATCTCGGACACGCCGCGCAGTTCCTCCGGGCAGTTCTCCTTCTTGTAGTACTCCTCACGGTGGAGCAGGATGATCACGTCGGCGTCCTGCTCGATGGCGCCCGATTCGCGCAGGTCGCTCATGCGCGGCCGATTATCCGTGCGCCCTTCCGGATTACGGTTCAACTGGGCCAGCACCACCACCGGGATGTTCAACTCACGAGCCAGAGCCTTGATGCCGCGGCTGATCTGCGACACTTCCTGCTGACGGCTCTCCTGACGCCCCGGACAGCTCATGAGCTGCAGGTAGTCGATGAAAATCACCTGGATGCCGAAGCGCGCCTTGAGCCGTCGCGACTTGGCCCGCAGTTCGAGCACGCTCATGCCCGGTGTGTCGTCGATGAACAACTGCACGTCCGCCAGTTGACCGCACGCCTCGTGCAGGGCCGCCACCTCGGCGTCAGACATCATGCCGCGGCGGAACTTGTGTGAGTCGATCCGCGCCCGCGAACACAGCAGACGCTGAACGACCGAACGGCGGCTCATCTCCATGGAGAAGAACGCGGCCGGCCGACCTTGGACCGCGGCGACGTGCTCGGCGATGGTCAGGCCGAACGCCGTCTTGCCCATGCTCGGGCGCGCCGCCACGACCAGCATTTCGCCCGGCTGCATCCCGCTCAGCATGTCGTCCAGCTCGATGAACCCCGTGGGCACGCCCGTGATGTAATGCCCGTCGCGCGACTCGATCAGCTGGAAGATCTCTTCCAGGCTGTCGCGAATCGGCGTCGCCTGATCGGCAATCCGCTGATCGGTGACGTTGAACAGGATCTGTTCCGCCCGGTCGAGGATCAGGCGGGCTTCTTCCTGCTGGTTGTACGCTTCCTCGATGATCGTCCCGCCGGCGAGGATCAAGTCACGCAACATGGCCTTGTCGCGGACCAGGCGGGCGTAGTGCTCGGCGTGAAGATGCGACGGGACCGACTCGGCCAGTTCGGCGAGATACTCGACGCCGCCCACTTCCTGAAGCAGACCCAGGCGGTCCAGTTCGTTGCGCAGCGTGACAATGTCGATGGGGTCGCCCCGGTCGTACATATCGACCAGGACTTCGAACAGCCGGCGGTGATCCGGCCGGTAAAAACGATCGGATTCGTTGCGGTGGATGATCGGCAGAACGTCGCCGATCGCGTCACGGCTCAGCATCATCGAACCGAGCAGGCTCATCTCCGCCTCGATGTCCTGAGGCGGAACCCGGTCGGTTCGAAGGATCGCAGGGCGGGTCGAGCTGCGCGACCCGCCCCGATCACCATGGTTGTCAGAGGTCCGTCTCGAGGGCGTCAACCCCGGCTCCGTAGCCATACTGCTCCGCCTCCCTGCGTCGCTTCTCGCGAGCTTCCTCGCGTTCCCTCTCCTTGCGGGCTTCTTCCTCTTCGGCTTCGTCGGCGGCGGTCTCGCGCACCACCCACACCTTCACCTCCACACGCAGGTCGTCGGCGAAGACCACCGGCACGGTCAACGAATCCAGCCGGCGGATGGGCTCGTGCAACTGGACCTGCTTGGGATCGACCTGATGCCCCTCGTCGCGGAGGGCGGCGGCGATTTCCCGCGGTCCCACCGAACCGTACAGATGCCCGTCCTCGTTGCACGCCGCGGCGATGGTCACCTCGACGTCGCGCATGCGGGCCGCCTGGCTTTCCAACTGGAGGCGCCGCTGCTTGCGTTCCTCTTCGGCCAGCCGCTTGTCCTCTTCAATCGCCTTCATGTTGGCCTGCGTGGGGAGCACGGCCAGGTGCTGGGGCAGCAGGTAGTTGCGGGCGTAGCCTTCGGTCACTTCCACCACATCACCCGCCAGGCCCACCTTCGGAATATCGCGTCGCAGCAACAGCTTCATCTTTAATCACCTCGGTTGACAGCGTTCTTTTTATACCATCTGGGGCGACGCGTTTCACGCGAGTTTTCGCCCTCGGCTTCGTTGTTCCGTCAACGGCTCGCTGGACCGTCGAGATCTCACATTGGCCACGGATATCACAACTTCTGTCCGGGCGAGCCGTTGAGTTTTCTTGATGGCGGCCCTCCCGGCCGGTTGCGAGCCGTTCCCTCACACCCGGCGCAAACGGGCCGGCAACTCGTTCCCTCACGACGCACGGTCGTGAATCAGAACGGGATGTCCGCGTCGGTCGGCGGAGGCATATCGTCCAGGGGTGGCGGCGCGTCGGGCTCCTGGCCTCGAGGCGCTCCCCCGGGCTGGGACCGGTAACCGCCGCCTCCTCCGCCGCCGCCTGCGCCTCCGTCGATGAACGAAAACGACTCGAGCACGACTTCCAGCTTGTTGCGCTTCTGGCCTTCCTTGCTGGTCCACTCCCGGTAACGCAGACGGCCCTCGATGAGAATGGGCCTGCCCTTGCGGAAGTACTGATTGATCACCTCCGCCTGCCGGCCGTATGCCGCCAC
>ERZ795046.85-NODE-85-length-115784-cov-21.005418_pt1 | contig 115784 bp, 96 predicted proteins | sample MGYA00375130_ERZ795046 | MGnify/ENA primary metagenome ERZ795046 (study PRJEB30175, sample SAMN05720202) | activated sludge metagenome | isolation source: anaerobic digester from wastewater treatment plant | place: Japan | collected 2015-05-15 ... | reverse complement strand
ATCTTCAGTTGCTCTTACATGACCCCATAAGCTGACAGCAATACCTCCAGCAATGCAGAAAGGGATATTGGTATTAATAAAACACGAGCTTATAGTAATAATGTATTCATGAATTGATGGTTGGTTTTTCATGATTATGGTTTCTTTTAAGTATTTCTTCTGTAATTTTGGACCATATTTCCTCATCACTGAGAGTGGGAAATAATGATTTATACAGTGCATGTTTCAATGAAAACATGGCCTGGGTGAGTTCACAGCAGCGGTTGAAGTTTTTTTGCATCATTTTTTCAATTAAACTATTATTATCTATCATACATCATAATCCATTCTATACACTAAAAGGCTTACCCTTCCTTAAAAAAGGATTTATGTGTGATTAAATTTTGCAAAGAGCATACCAAAGTTATAAATGGTACCCAACAGCTTATTCACCAACCAGTACATTGTTGTGTATATGTTTTATGATTGAAATATATCTTGCAAAGCACGTGTTGTCAATTGTAAAAAAGCATCACTTTTCCATATGTGCTCTGAATGCTTTTAAATCTTTGGGGCTGTCAATATCGTTTTCCCAGTGGGCAGCATTGTTCCTGATATGATAGATATATCCGCCAAAGTTAGATAAATCCAGTTTGTAGACCCGTTCAATAACATCAATAACAGCACGGTAAAATTTTTCTTCCTCAAGACAGCGTTGCTTTACCTGTCGTATGACATCAAAATTTTTTGTTTTCCATAGATGGTACAGTATTTTGGAAAAGATATTGGGCGATAGTGCCTTTCGTAATCCGTAGAAAAAGTCAATAATCTGGTATTCAACTATTGGATCAATTGAGTGATGCTTGATAATAGCAGCAGAGTTGCCAATGCGTGCTTCAAACGTATCAAAGCCAACAAAGTATTTGTGTTTGCCCTTATATTCGCCGCGTTTGATTGCTTTCATACGGTGCGGAAGCCATGTATCTTTTGCAACATCCGGATATTCCACAATGCTGTAAATTAAATGAACTATCGCCCCCCGGTAATCTTTTGCCTTTCCTAAAATGCTATCATATTCACGGTTAATCCACTCAACATCCTTTGTGGTGATGCGCGGGGTATCACCAAAAAAAATATCAAGGCGCTGGCCATAGTCAATGTAGTTGAAATAAAAATCTTTTAAATGCCCGCCAACTGACTGTTTCATCTGCAACACAGTGAGGTTTTTGTATTTTTTAGTATCTATGGCATCGGTAAAGTTCTGTACGTCATTGTATACATAAATTTTTTCATACAGTGGTTTACCGTGTTTTTTGGCATGGTAGATGGCATCAAGCACATACTGAATAACAGGCTTGCCGGCAAGTGTTTGCAAAAATTTATTTTTGCCAATATAAATAACATCGCCATCATAAGCTTCAATGAGCTGCTTTTTACGCTTAATCATGGTTTTACGGTCAGGCTTGTCAAAGCCAGCAAGGATGAGGGCAATTGGCTTCTGTGTATTTCCTTTTGGCATGATAGTATCCGACTATACAATTATTAATACTAAAGTATAAGCATGACACGTATCAGTCAAGCCTTTAATAGTAACTATCTGTAATGCCATAGTGATGAATAAGGTGGGAATAAAAATATAAATATAATTGCAATTTAACTTGACAGCCGGTATATTAAATATGAAGAAATAAACCCTGAACTTTACTAAACTCTGCAAAAAGAATATAGAGGTACCAATGAAAAAACTGTTGATACTACTGTTAGCAGGATTTGTGGCATGTGCTACCGGGGCAAATACCACTCAGACAAAATCCTTATCCAAAGACCTTAAAAATCTTGTCAATGAATCATGCTTTGAGGTTGTTGTCAATAAACCGGAAAAAGATACCCTGACATACGAAAAAGAGCTGCCATGGCATCTGATACCGTACAATATTCGGGTTGATAAATACTATTCAATTGGGACTGCATTTGCTATCTCCCCTACTGAGCTTTTAACTGCTTTTCATGTGCTGGATTTGAAGACTGATTCGCTCATCTATAAAGATTTTTACATCCGTGATTCACAGGGCAATGTCTATGAAGTTGATAAAATTTTAGCGTTTGATAGTCACCGGGATTTTATACGCTTTACAGTTAAAAATAAGACATTTGCAAAATATTTAAAACTAAAAGAAAATTATACTATTGGCGAAAGTGTCTTTGCAGTTGGCAATGCCTATGGTGAAGGTATTGTCATGCGCCAGGGCGAGCTTATTGGCACATATCCTGAACCGGAAGATGGAAAATTTAATTTATTGAAAAGCTCATCCGATGTCAATTTTGGAAACAGTGGCGGTCCCCTTATTGATAATCAGGCTAATTGTATTGGCATTGTTATTCAACGTAAAGATAATATTGCCTATTCATTGCCAGTGGCTGAGGTTTTAAAAATCGGCAATCGTGGTATTTTCCACGTGCGTATGAACTTTGGTTTTACGCTGCTTCCGGAAAAGACTATGGTGAAGGATTTTGACGATGAACTATCGCTTCCAAAAGGATATAAAGAAATTAAAAAATTGTTCAATGAGCGTTTTAAAAAATTTTATGTTTCAACAATGGATGAACTTCTGAAAGGGCAGGGCAGAGGAATGTTCCCTGAGGGTGAGGAATCGCTTATCCCACTTTTTGATTTTACCGATAGTTACTTTTTACAGGTGAATTATTTAAGCAAGGATAACAACAAATGGACTATCTCCAATATTGAATATAAAGAAACAAAGATACATGGCAATGGCGTTATCCGTATGGCTAATCCTGATAAGCGTTTGCTGTTTATTGATATTTCGCGCCCTGATGATGTCAGCTTGCAGGATATGCTGAAAGACCCCAAAGTGGGGATGAAACTTGTCCTTGAGGGACAGAGTATAACCCGCGATTTTGGCGATGTCAAAACGCGAATACTATCACTGGGTGATCCACTGGCAGTTGAATACCATACCGATACATACGGCCGTAAATGGCGGCTGTGTACATGGGTGCTGGAATATTCTGATGAAGCTGTCATAAGCTGTTCAACACCTACACCTGAAGGCATGTCGGCGGTGGTTTTTGTATGTGAAACATCTGAAATTGAATTCTGGAAATATGATGCGCTGAAACTCCTGGATTATGTACAGATATCATATTATGGAAGATTGAAAGACTGGAAAGAGTTTTTAACTGGTAATACATTGCTGCCAAAAGCATTAAGCGGGGTCAAGTTTGATTATTCAGTGCAAAGAGGATTCCAGTTTGGTGCAGGTATGTTTTCTATTTCGGCAACAAATGATGTCATTGCAATCAATGATGATGTGCGTATGGGTATCAATTTTGGATATATAAAACAGGCCACAGGCACAGAATGGGCAATACGCCGTGTCATGTTGAGTGAATATCAGAAAGATAATTACTTTGTACTGGTAAACTGGGTTGCACCCGATACCAGGTTGCCAAAGGATTATATTAATTACTGGGAAAGCATTGTCAATGCTGAGCATCCGTATACCATGAAGCCATTTACAAGCGATAACTCCACAAAGATAGCTGCCGTGGTTAAGAAGATCCAGGAAAAACCTGAAAAAGTTAAGAAGCTGTACACGCTGTTTTTAGGGAAAGCCGGAAAAGTGGAAGAAGACAGAATGATTCAGGATTTCAAAAAACTCATGAACGGGATTGTTATTAATGAATAATTGAATACAATTATAGCCGCGTATGTGTCACGCGGCTATATGTTAAGATTTAAGTGTAAATACAAAGATAGTTTTACTATAATCCCGAAGGGATTAAATAGTAATAGCTCCGTATGTAATGCGGAGAAAATAAATCAAAAACTTTTTCAACCCTGGAAGGGTTGAAATTTTATAATACAAATTTTTCGTCAAAAATAATTCCGTGTTCTACTAAAAGTTCAATAAACTCGTCTCTGAAACTTTTTATTTTATGATGTGATTCTTGATTTTTTATATAAGCGATAAGATTATCTTTTGCTTCAATTGAGTAAGTAAATGCTCCATAACCATTCTGCCATCCTATAAAGTTTGGGAATAGATGATTTTCTTTAATAAATTTTGAACTTGCCAATTTTATATCTTTTACTAAATCTGACAATGATTGCGACGGGTGAAGATGAAATAATATATGAACATGATTGTCTATGCCATTTATTTGGTATAGGTGGCAATTTTTATTTTTTAATATACCAGTAATATATTGATATAATTTAGGCCTATTTTCTTTTAATAATATCATTTCCTGATATTTTGTGCTGAATACTAATTGATATAATATTTGTGTGTATGTACTCATATCAAATTTTATTGGTTGTAATGCTTTGAGATATTATGGTTTATATTTAATATATTGAAGATGTATAGTACATTAAAAATTCTGTCAATCATATTAAACCCCTTTGGGGTTTTGTGTATTGATGGTGAATAGCCACGGATTACATCCATGGCTATTCATATTTAATCGCTTCGCGATTGAAAAAAAATATTATTCATCAGAAGAAATTACCTGTGCCAGGCGCTGCGCTGTCTTTTGCTTTTCCTTCACGTTGGATTCGCGTGCTATCATAATGCGCTGTGCCTGTGGCGAACCTGCTCCGTGCATTGATTCGGTTAAATATCCTACCGCAGCTGTTCCCATGGTAATGTTTTCTATCAAGCGCAGGATACGTATGCGGTGTTCGGTAGGGATATCGCTTTTTGCTTTGAAATATTTTTTAATCCATTTGCCTGCTTCTGGATGATTGAGGTCATCAGCTGATGGTAGGGTAACCAGTGCACCACCGGCTATGTCCTGAGCTAACCGTGCTATCTCATATGGAAAGCGCGTGATATTCTGCTTATGCACATTGGCAAGCAGGGTGTTAACCATATAGGTGCCGGGCTCTTCACGCTTGCCCTCTGTTGCACAGGCAATACATCCGCAATACAGCGTTTCATTCAGGTGTATCATCTCAATGATCTTATCTTTCACATGCGATGCTTTGTCAATGCCGTTGTACTCGGCTATTGTCTGTGTTGCACCAATTAACACATCTCCCACGCCAACCTTGCAGGCATAACTCTGGCGGTGGTATGAGGCAAAGCGTTCTACTAAGTGACCTGCAAAGTCATATTCTTTGTACATAAAGACTCTATCCCAGGGTACAAACACATCATCAAATACTATCAGCGCTTCATGACCACCAAACAGGGCATTTCCCTGATCTATGCTATATTTTTCTAACTTACGGGTGTCACAGGACTGCCGTCCATAGATGTAAATAATCCCTTCAGCATCAGCCGGTACTGCAAAGGACACAGCCCAGTCCCTGTCTTCAGGGCGCATGGCGATAGTTGGCATAACAATAACTTCATGTGAATTCAGAGCACCGGTTTGATGAGCCTTTGCACCGCGCACAATAATGCCATCTTTAGTTTCTTTTACCACATGCAGGTACAGATCAGGATCTTCCTGTTTATGAGGTGGCAGTGAACGGTCTCCTTTGGGATCGGTCATTGCACCATCACATACCAGGTCATTATCCTGTACATACTGTAAATATTTTAAAAAGCGCTGATAGTATTGTGTGCCGTATTTCTGATCAATTGCGTATGTTGTCATTGATAGTGCATTGAGCGCATCCATACCTACACAGCGCTGGAAGCAGCATCCCGTCTTTGCTCCAAGCAAACGCCCCATCTTGCTTTTTTTCACCAGATCATCAATGCTCTGATGAATATGGGTAAAACGGTTTATGACATTGCCGGTTATATGTGATGTAGCTGTCATGATATCTCTGTATTCTTCTTTTTGAGCAAGGGCGTACGTCATAGCAACCGCATTAAGTGATGGTTTGATGATGGGATTATCAACGGTATTATCAATTTTCTGACCAAAAAGATACACGGTTCGCTTTAATGCTTTAATACTTTCAATATATTCGGCAGGGGTTTTAAGTGGCATAGGTAATCTCCTTTCTAAAAGGTTAATGTACATTCATAAATACAAATTTACATTACTTTATTAAGTTTGTCAATAATAAATGTATTATAATAATTGAATTGCTTAATAGAATTTACTGCCAACAAAGAGTTTTCTAAAAAATTTTTTTATAATATAATAATATATCTATTGGATATTAGAAACTTTTTATTTATCCCATTTTATATGTCCATTTATGTTGAATTTTTCATAAGTGTTTAAAATTTCTTCGCAAAATTTTTGTGTTTTAATGTCTCCAACTTCTTTTGCAATTTTTAACAAACGAATGAACATTCTTTTACCGCTTTCTGTTTGATTATAATTTTTCTTTCTGAAATTACAAATTGAACAAAGTGTTTGTCCGTTGTCTAATGTAGCTTTACCTCCCTTATCTTTTGGTAAAATGTGATCTACATGTAATTCATATCCTTCTTTAGCAGTACGTCCACATATTACACATTTATAGTTATCACGTTCTAAAATTTGATTTTTTAATTCTTGAGAGAATTCTTCAAGATGCTTATTGGTTGCTATATCGGGATCATATCTATAAATACCTTTTTTGACTTTTATTAAAAAACCTTCTTGGTGCAAACGACGTATTGAACGCCATATGTCTCGTGGTTTTCTATTATATAATTTGGTATATTGTTCTTCAACCCAATCAACTACTGGTCCATGGGGCATATCTTCTTTAGGATGGTTTTTAAAAAATTCAATGATTAAATCAGTAATAGTTTTTTGTTTTTGCATAATATATTTACATAATTAAAATAGCATTCCATTTTCTTGTAATATCCTTTGTTTTGAGAGCTCACAATATGAGGAATCAATTTCTAATCCAATTGAATATCTATTAATATTATTTGCTGCTATGAGGGTAGTTCCACTACCAGCAAATGGATCAAAAACTATATCGTGAACAAAACTAAATAATTTTATACATCTATATGGTAATTCTAATGGGAATGGTGCTGGATGACCAATTCTTTTTTTACTTTCTCCATTGAATGTCCATAACCCGTTTGTCCATTGCATAAATTCATCTTTTGATATATCTGAAATTTTTGAACCTTGAGTTTTTTTCCATTCTTCTTTATAAAGTATTACAATAAGTTCAACAGGTGCAATAACATATGGGGCCGCTGCTGATAACCATGATCCCCAAGCCGTTCTACGTGAGATATTACCTTCATTCCAGATAATTGTTGAGTGGTATTTCCACCCTACTTTTTGGGCAAGTATTGTAAGATCTGCACCTACGCTGCGCTGCCCGCCTTTATTTTTATCCAGTGGAATGTTTAAACATAAGCGTGCTTGTTTCTTGCTCCATTTATAACAATTGCTCATCCATGCTTCTGAAAATTGAAGATATTCTTCATAAGAAATGTTGTCTTTATGTGTATTATATTTGATATCAACATTATAAGGAGGCGATGTAACTATTAAATCAAAAATGTCATTATCAAAATAGTCTTTATTTAAAACATCTCCTTGTAAAAGAATTGCTTTTTTATAATGAAGAATAGTTTTTTCTTTTAACTTTTCCGTTAAATAATTAAATATATCCTCATTTATATTTTGGTTTTGATATTCTATAGGATTTGGACATTGATTTAGATTGGTAAGCATTATTTTAACCTTTTATATATACATGCTCCATATATTTTAACTTCTAACAATACAAATATAATATGTTAACAATATTATGTCAAGGTTTATTCAATTTGTATTAATAGCAAAAGGTACTACGGATGCAGTTTAAGCCATGACACTATGTATTGCAAGATTAATTCAACATGCCTTTGTGCTGTTAATGTATGGTCGCCGTCGGGGATGATGTGCATGGTATGGGGTACGCATAGATTCTTCTGAATATCATGGGCATGAGCTACTGGCACCACATCGTCATTCTGCCCGTGAATAATACACACGGGGATGTCAACGCGTGGGATAAGTTTTATCAGGTTAATGGTATTCATCTGTTGCAACGATTGTGCATCAATTGTGTATTCGCCAACGGTTACATAATTACCTGAGATGCCTTGCGGAGCTATCGCCCTGACTAAATGATTTATATGCACAGGTGTTGCTATAATGCTTAAGCTTTTTAAAGAAAAAATGTATGGCACGGTTGCTGCATAGTACAGCGCTATAGCACCACCCATACTTGAACCAATAATATGAAGGCTAGGGTTGTAAGTATTGGCGGCGTATTCCAGCACTGCATTGAGTTCATCTGCACACTGTGGCAGCGCAATCGTAAGAGCGTTTCCGGTTGTATAGTGACGAGTGTATCCGTAGCTGAAACTTATCACCGTATAGCCGCTATCATGAAGGGCTGGTGCTATCTGATGTATCTTGTAGGCATCTTTGGAAGAAAAGAGCCCATGGCTGTACACAATGGTACCCACACTTTGGGAACAGGGATACACAACCGCATCTATGGGGTCTTTATACGGAATAGTAATTGTTCGATAGCTCATGGTGGTTACATGCGCTGCAATAGAATGACTGGTTCAAAATATCCTTCAGAATTAATTCCATCAATGACAATGGACAGCGGCTTTAATTCAAGCATTTTTTTGTTGTTTTTGGTTATCAATGTAGCATTAAAAAGGAAGTATGAAGATTTTACCTGAGCAAAGCCAGTAGTGGTATTGACATTACAGCAACTATCGGCATTTTTCATCTGGTTAATGTTAATGCGAATGGTTTGTGGATTGTCAAAGGTATATACACCTTTGAAGACAACGGCATTGGTCTGCATGTAGATAATGCACACAGCCTGGTAATTTTTATAGAATCTGAATTCATATCCATAGTTGCCACGGTAGAGTAATTGCCATATACCATGAATGTCAGTAAACTGAAGTGCATGCGTGGCGATAGTTACTGTTACAATAGCTATTGCAATATACCATCTGGATAATTTGATCATTTACTTCCCTTCGTTGTAATGTTTAACACAGTAAGAATAATCTGACTAATAATCAAGGAATTTTTTAAAGCAATGTCTTTAATATGCGGGAATACATAATAGTCCACTTTCTGAAAATTTGGAATAGTGTTATAATTTTTAAAAAATATTTTTCAATTAAAAATAATGAAATGTATTGGCACCGCTGCATTGAGCAGTAGTAATAATAGAGCATTTCCCATACAATGTACTATCGTACCTCTAGTGGCTGGTATGAATTATGATGTATTTTGCGAACGATATCACCTGTGATATCATGTATTGTTGCGCAGCCTGTCAGTATCATGGCTTTTTTAAGCTCTGCCTGTAATGATTTAAGGTAATAGGCAACAGCCTCAGAACCCATTCCCACAGCAGCAATGGCAACAGGCCTGCCAATAAGCACATATTCAGCACCTAATGCTAATGCTTTTAAAATGTCAACCCCTGTTCTAAAACCCCCATCAATTAATATATGAATGTGTCCATGTACCTCGCGCACAATGTCTTCAAGTACATCCATGGTGCCCACCATTTCATCAAGTACTCTGCCGCCATGGTTGGATACAACAATTGCATGTGCGCCAGCCTCAACAGCCATAGCAGCATCGCGTGGATTCATAATGCCTTTGAGTATAAATGGCAGATGTGTGGATGATATTATGCTTTTAAGCTCGGTTAAGCTTTTTGGCTTTACTGCCTGATGTTTTAATTCCATGGTCTTGAATACAATGGCATCAATATCCATGCCAACAGCAATAGCGCCTGCTGTTTCTGCAGCTTTAATGCGTTTAATAATTTCTTCGTTATTTGCTCGTGGCTTGAATATGGGTATGCCCATACCGCCAAATTGAGATAACGCTTCCATAGCTATTTTATATTTTTCTGGATCTGCGCCGTCACCTAAGAATGCAATGGTGCCTGCATCCATGCATCCTTTTACAACAGCTATATTGTAATCTAATTCATCTATCGCCCCACCTAAATTGGTAATAGCTCCGGTAATGGGTGCTGCCATAACGGGGAAGGACAGGTTGATGCTAAAAAGTGAAGTAGATGTATCGGGATTGGTTACATCATGAATGACACGAGTATTGATTTTATAATTAAGGAGTGCTTCACTGTTTCGCTTGAATGAAGCTCCACTGCCTGCACCGCCCATACCGGGAACGCCGCTGGCGCAATCCTTGCCATTGCACTGCTTGCATACGTAGCATACTTTGCGCAACCTTTCCCGTGCAGAAATGTTGATGGTATCCATGGAAAGTTCTGATTCATCACATATTTCTATGTGTATCATTTCTTTGCACTTTCGTACAGCTTCTTCTGCTTCTTTCAGTGTATCAGCAACAGCAATGATATGTCCTGCTTTTTCAACATTGGATGTTGGTTTTTTTACTTTATCACCAGGTTTTACGGTAATGAATATTTCTGCAATGCCGGGGATCTTCAATGCTTCTTCTACACCACATATCTTTTTTACTATACCAGGCTTTGTGATGATTGCGCGTTCAATCGATACCCTGTTATACAGTGGTTCAAGGTTGCCTGGTTCCTGTCCCAATGCTACCTCAATGGCAGCACGCATTAAATTAACGCCGGTTGAAAGCGGGTAGGTATACGCAGACATAAAACCACCGGAAAGCCTGGCAGCCAGTTCCCCAATTTTTGGGCCATCCTTTGTTATTTTAATATCACCTTTGGCACAACCAAGATGAATTCCTAACGCTTTAATCCCGGCTTTCATAACTTCACAGGCACTGTCCTGCACTTCTTTTGGCAACTGTGATGGCATGGTGTGCCCAGTTTCAACAAAGTGTGGAGGATATTCTATGATGCGGTCGGCAATGCCGGTGAAGGTTACTTCACCGTTAAATACAACAGCATCTATGGATAATTCATGGCCTTCCATAAATTCTTCTATAATCAATTCGCCACTGGGTGAGGCGCTTTTGGCAAATGCAAATGCATCAGCTATCTGGTTTTTATTGTCAATACGTACCACACCGCGTGCGCCCATATTATCAGATGGTTTTATAACGACAGGAAATCCCAGAACCTTGCATGCCTTCTTTGCATCAGAAAGAGACCATACAGGGAAAAAATGAGGTGAAGGAACACCGTGCTCAAAAAACCTCGTGCGCATTTTAATTTTATTGGTTGCAGCAATGGCATCCTCAAATTTTATACCGGGGAGGTTAAGTGCATTTGCTACAGCAGCGACAGTGGCTGAAGCATCAGTTCCAACAGTCAAAACGCCAGATATAGGGGTAATCTCATGCTGTTTTTTTGCAACGCGGACTGAACCTTCAATATCACGGGTACTCATGACAATGGGGATATCAGCATACTTCATTCCCAGAGCATTGGGGTTATAATCAGTAACTATCACCTGTAGCCCCATTTTTTGAGCTGTCTGAATAACTGGTACCTGTAAAAGGCCTCCACCAATTACCATAATGGTCTTTTTCATGATGCCCCCCTATATTATGTCACATTAGCGGTACATTGCGAATAGAGCAATACTTATACTGTTATAATTATTGGCTTTTTTAGAATAAAACTTAAATGTAATTTTTAGTTGCATTTCTGTGGCATTTCTCAATAGTATATAGTACTGTTAATTGTTATAAATTGGTAAAGTAAGGGAAGGGTTATGTACAAAAAAATAATTACTGTATTATTTTGCATTTGTGTGACGGCTCTGTATGCTCAGGACCCTGAAGAATTAACCAGAGAAGGGGTTGAACTGGGCAGGAAGCAAAAATTTGATGAATCACTGCAGAAACTGGACGAATCAATTAAGTTATATAATGTACGCTCGGCCAAGACATTGCATAATATGGGATATGTTTATGAACTCAAAGGTGAAATTGATAAAGCTATCCCTGCATATGAAGAGGCCGTGCGGCGCAATCCTGTACAAATACCATCACTGGAGAGGCTTGGTTATTTATACTATAAGACAGGATTATTTGACAAGGCTGTTGCAACAGGTGAGCATGTTTTGAAATTGGATCCCAAAAATCAGGAGGTTATCAAATGGCTTCCTGATGCCTATAAACAGAAGCTAATTGCACAGGCAAAATCTCAGATGGAAGAAGCTGAAAAAGAAGAAAAGAAGGTTACTAAAGAAGAGGTTGTGGAAGAAGAAAAACCACAGGAAAAGAAGAGAGTGCTTTTTGCCACGTTTGAAGGAATGTCACGGATAGGCTATTTTCTTGATGGTGGAGGTTTTGAGATTGTCAGTGATAATGGCATTGGTCCCAATATGCCATATCTGTTTTATATTGATGCCGGACCATTTGATGGATGGGAAGCACGCATAACAACTGGCAATCCTTACTATGGAGCGTTGATGCCAGATGTCAATGCATGGATGGAAAAAGTTGAAGGGATGTTTAATGCAGGGGGGTACTATTTAGGCTTTGGTGTTCTCGGCAATCACCACCGTAGCGGTGATGTGTTTGGTGAAAATAAACACCTTAATGATTATAAAATGGGGGTATTATTTGGTTTTACTCAGGATAAGGCCAGGGTTGATATTGCCATGTACCCACGGCTTATTATGCGCGATGGGGAAAAATCAAGCGGGAAAACCTTTGATGCTGATTATTTTGATTTTGTATATACATACACATTTGATAAATATTTACGTTATTATACAAAGCTTACTATCAATGAATTTTACTTTTTTGACCATACTGTACCAGCATGTTTGTATGCTGGTGTATATGATTTTAGTATAGGAGTTGTTCTTAACAGGTATAATGAACTAACCGGTCAGAAGAGGCTTTCGTTCAATTTTAGCCTTACAGAACGAATGTATTTTGGAAATATAAATATAGATGATCCATATGCAAAATTTGGCAATGGGCAGGGATGGTTTGGCATTAACACAGATAAATGGACAAAAGGTGATCCTTTCTCAGGATTCAGGTCACTTTCACATGTATTTACTGCTAGTGTAGAGGAATATATTCATAAAAATATTTTCCTTTACCAGTCACTGGGTTTTGAACTGGCTGATACATCAGAGGACCATCATGAAATTACGTTTAAACTTGGAGCAGGTGTTGAGTTGTAGGTATGGATTATAAAGCAATCACTGAATATGCTATCCACGTTTGCAAACAGGCGGGAGCAATCATACTGGAAGGCTATTACAGCAACGATGTAACAGTTGATTACAAAAGCAGGACAAATTTAGTAACCAATATAGATTATGAATCTGAAAAATTAATTGTTGAAAGCATAAAAAACACATTTCCTGACCATGGCATTGTTGCAGAAGAGGGAAGTTTAAAAAAATCCAGCAGCAATTATGTATGGTATGTTGATCCATTAGATGCTACCAATAACTTTGCACACAAGATTCCGCACTTTTGTGTTACTGTTGCGTTATATTCCAGGGAGATAGCATCAACAGTTGCTGGTGTGGTCTATGAACCATTACGCGATGAATGTTTTTATGCATGGAAGGGGGGCGGTGCCTATCTCAATACAAAACGCATATATGTTTCTCAGATTCAGGATATTGGCATTTCAATTATTGCTACCGGTTTTCCATATAAGAAAGATGACCCGGATGTAAACAATCTGAAACAGTTTAATAATGTTTTGCCGCATGTTCAGGGTATACGGCGAATGGGATCGGCAGCCATTGACCTTTCATATGTGGCATGTGGAAGGTTTGATGGATACTGGGAGCCCATGCTGTATCCATGGGATGTGGCAGCTGGTGCACTTATTGTGGAAGAAGCGGGAGGGATGGTTACTAAATATACTGGAGAGGCTTTTGACCCTGAATACCCTGAAATATGTGCCACCAATGGGCTCATTCATCGTCAGCTACTTGATTGTATTAATGCGTAGATGGTGTATTCTTCTAAATTTTGCTGGCACATTGACCGATAGATAATAAGAAACACTGTAAGATGGGCGGTTTATATGAAGAAAAATTTTTTAACAATAATTATGGTATTGTTTACATCTGTATTGCTGGCACAGACTACTCAAAAATTGGATATTCCTGTTCAGTCTTTATATAGCAATCAGGTCAAAATAAAAGATATTTATTTTAACAGGAGAGTGGATATAGCAGGGAAAGGAGATGTCCTTGAAGTTGAGGTGTTGTTTGAAAATTTAACGGATTATCCCATGGATATATATGTCAATATTATTGCTACCTATGAAAAAGAGGAGAAAACTAAATCCAGCTTTGAGATGCCGATCCCTGAAAAGGAGCGCATACGAAATTTTGTTCCTTATCCTGATGATATAGCCAATTATGAATATACTGACAGTAAAGGGAAAAAAATATTTCAGGCGTATCCAAAGAATACAAAATCAGGAATTAATCCTTTAACAAATAAACTTTATTTCTTGCCAGTAAGAGACATCTTAGTTGTACGTTCGTATCATGTATCTCCATATAGGAAGGATTTTATATTTTTTAATTATGTTACAGTGCTTGTTTTTGACAAGGATGGCAATCCCATCATGCGCGAAGTATATGAACTGAAAGGTAAACGGAAATAAAAAAAGGCGGTTTTAAAACCGCCTCTTTTTTTAACATGCTCAATACTTATATAAGCTTCCGTGCCTTTAATGCGGCAATCACTATACTGGCTATCTGGTCAGGTGTGAACTGGGCAATATTGAAAGTAAGGTCATATGATGCAGGGTCGTAAGCATCAAATTTGATATACTGAGTCATGAATTCATGGCGCTGTTTATCTTTTTCTTCGATAAGCTTTTCAGCTGTAAGTCTGTCTTTAATCTTCTGGATTTCCATAACTTTCTGAATGCGATATTGAAGCGGAGCAACAAAGCGTACATGCAGTCCAAAGCGTAACCCTTTTGTAATAATTACCGAACCTCTCCCCACCAGAATGGCATTTCCATGGATTGCAAGTGAACGTATGGTATTGGCAAGTTTCTGGAAAACAGCCGCCTGTGGTGGCAGATCAGAAAGCATGGTCCGCCATAATTCGCTCATTTCTTCACGCTTTTTAGTGTCGATAGTTTCCACAATCTTTTCTGAAATGTTATACTGCTCCTCAATTTTGTTAATCAAATTTTTGTCATAGGTAATCCATTTGTCAGAACGCTGTAAATCATTAAGGCTTGTGGCAATGGCTTGGGCAATATCATTTGCAAAACAGCCGTATTGCCTGGAAATAGTGATAAAAGGGCGGGGTACATCTTCTTTTTCAATAACCTTTTTTTCTGCCTCCCAGACCTTCATCTGGTTCTGGATCCAGCGTTCCAGTGTAGATTCTTTAATTGGGTTACTCATAATCAACTCCTATAATTGCTAAAATATAAAAAATAATTATTATAATAACAGAAAAATGCTCTTTTCCTCAGGGTATTCCCCCATTTAGGAAAAGGGTCTTTTAAAACATTAATCCAACTATCTAATAGTGATATATTTTTTCAATTATTTTACTTTTGATATTGTACAATTTTTATTGTACAGAATATCGTTATTTTTGTCATGTTTTTGGTAATATGTATATTTCACTTGACCTGAAACTTTATGCATGGGATAGTATTATCATGTACACCTTTTGTATTCAAAACCTGGAGTTAATATGAAAGCTATTATAATGGCAGGTGGCGAAGGAACGCGGCTTCGGCCTTTAACATGTAACAGGCCAAAACCAATGATACCGGTACTAAACAGGCCTGTCGTTGAATACTCAGTGTATTTACTGAAACAGTATGGTATTAATGATATAACAATGAGTTTATTTTATCTTCCTGAAAATGTGGTTAATTATTTTGGAGATGGTACATTCTGGGAGGTTTCAATAGATTATAGTATTGAGGAATTACCTCTGGGAACTGCAGGTGGGGTAAAGTTAGCTCTGAAAGATTATGATGACACATTTATAGTCTTAAGTGGTGATGGGATCTATGATTTCAATTTGCAGGATATCATTGATTTTCATAAAAAGAATAAATCCCCGGTTACTATCGCCCTGACACATGTTTCTGACCCTATAGAGTATGGTATTGTTATTGCGCGCGATGATGGCACCATAGAAAGGTTTCTTGAAAAGCCATCATGGGGCGAGGTTTTCAGTGATACCGTTAATACAGGGCTCTATATCATTGAACCTGAAATCATGGAACGGTTTGTCCCTGCAAATGAAAAATTTGATTTTTCCTATGACCTTTTCCCGCTGCTACAGAAAAATAATATCCCTATTTATGGGTATATTTCTGACGGCTACTGGTGTGACATAGGCAATCTGGAGGCGTATCGGAAAGTACATCAGGATATACTCAATGGTATGGTTAAGATTAGTTTCCCAGGGAAAAAAATTGGTGAAAATATATGGGCAGGCAAGGATGTGGAAATACATCCTGAAGCAACAGTGACCGGGCCTGTTGTACTGGGCAACTATGTGAAAATCAAAAAAGGCGCTGAGGTTTCTGATTATAGTGTCATTGGCGATAATACAGTAATCCATGAAAATGCCTCGGTGCGAAGAAGTGTGGTGCTGCATAATACCATTATTGGAACAAAGACCGAAATACGAGGTGCCATCATTGGCAAACGCAATGTTATTGAAGATACTGTCTCAATTTATGAAGGTGCTGTAATCAGTGATGATTGCCAGATAGGCAATAATGCTAAGATTGCTTCGGGGATACGAATATGGCCGGAGAAGATAATTGATCAGGGTACACAGCTTAATTCTGACCTTATATGGGGTAAGACTGAAAAAAAGATTTTGTTTTCTGCTGAAGGTGTCTATGGATCATTCAATATAAAGATTACACCTGAATTTGCTGCAAAATTGGGTTCGGCCATTGGTGCTTTCTTGGGTAAGAACAAAAAAGTCATTGTGAGCCGGGATACCACTCGGGCATCACGACTTATTAAACGTGCATTAACAGCCGGGGTTTTGTCAATGGGAGTAGAAGTATACGACCTGGAGATTGCAAGTATACCAATTAATAAATATTCAGTGGTTTATGAAAATGCTGACCTTGGGATTTATGTGCAGATTTCTCCACATACTGATTTACAGTTTAACCTGATAAGAATGTTTAATAAACAGGGGTTTGAACTTAACAATGTGGAAAGAAGAAAAATTGAAAATATATTTTTTAGAGGCGATTACCCGCGTAGCAGTGCGTTTGAGGTTGGCAGGTTGTATTATCCAACGCATAATGTTGAATCATATATCATGTTTGTTTCAAATTTTGTAAATAAAGAGATAATAGCCAAAAAACAATATAATGTGATAGTTGACTGTTTTTATGGAACTACCACGCATATTTTCCCTTCACTTCTGGCTGCGTTTTCATGTACAGCCACTGTTCTTAGGGGACAGATCCGTGAATTTAACAGCACTGAAGAAATACGTAATGAAAGCCGGGATTCTATAAATGGGATTAAAAATCTTGCAAAATTGAATAATGAAATTGGTGTAATAGTTGGGCCACATGGGGAACAACTAACTGTAGTTGATGAAGATGGAAACATTTTACAGTGGGATGACATAACAACACTGTTAGGATTATTATTTGTAAAATACAGGACAATAAAAGAACTCTGTATTCCTGTAATATCGTCATCACGCCTGGGAAAGATAGCTGAAGAAAATAATGTAATACTCAAACGTGTGCCCAAAACACCAGTATTTGAAGATGTGTTTACAATATTTTCTAAAAATTCTGAATCAGTGTATCCGCATAGCATGTATGAATATGACCCAATGATTGCATTTTTGCTTTTACTTGAACTTGTTGCACGGGAAGAAAAAAAATTATCTGAAATCCGACGCGAATTGCCTGATACCAATATGTATCATACTGTACTGCCATGTCCAGTTGATGCTAAGGCAGTGGTTATGAGGGAGATAGCTTCCACGGCAAATGGTCATGTTGAGTTGATTGATGGTGTAAGAGTTGTCCATGATGATGGGTGGATTATAATTTTACCAGATACCTTGCAGCCATCGGTTCATGTTTACTGTGAAGGTATAACCGATGAGGCACGTGATAAATTAATTGATGATTACAGCATCAAAATAAAGAAAATAACTGCAAAATATGCATGAGGAATACCATGAAGCCATTAGTTAATCAGGAAAGGCTGGTTTCAACATTTATTGATCTGGCAAAGATTGCCTCTCCATCATGGGAAGAAAAAGGGGTTATAGAGTATATAAAACAAAAAGCAGATACATTAGGTGTTGAATGTGCACTGTACCCCTGTAATAATTCATACAATGTGTTGATCCGTATTCCTGGTGATAAAAGCTACAATCCTGTTCTTTTTTCATGTCATATGGATACGGTCACACCGTGTGAAAATATTCAACCAATCATAAAAGATAATAAGATAGTATCGGATGGAAGGACAATATTAGGGGCTGATGATAAATCGGCAATTGCAGCGTTTCTAGAAGCAATATCACTGTTACAACAGCATAGTTTACCACATGGCCATATTGAGTTTTTATTTTCATGTGCAGAGGAAGTTGGATTGTTTGGGGCAAAGGGGTTTGACCTGTCAGTGGTTAAAGCAAAGTATGCATTTGTGTTTGATAGCGATGGACCAGTAGGTAAAATTATTGTGGCAGCACCTTATCATATCAGCATGAAAATTATTATAAAGGGGAAGGCTGCACATGCCGGTATGGAACCTGAAAAAGGGATAAGTGCTATACGAGTTCTTTCTGAAATTATTGCTGCTATCCCCCATGGCAGGCTTGACAGCGAAACAACAGTAAATGTTGGAACAGTAAAAGGTGGACGGGCAACCAATATTGTTGCAGAGGAAGCGGAATGTACTCTTGAAACCCGTTCACGGCAAAAGACCAGAGTGCTTTCGGTAAAAAGAGAAATTGAAAGAACAGCAAAAACAATTGCACAGAAATATAAAGCAAAAGTAAAGATTGAAAGCACTATGGATTATGAAGGCTATACCATCAGGGACAATGATCCCATTGTTTTAATTGCATCTAATGCGTTACGAAGTATTGGCATAAAGCCGGCTCTGGCAGTTTCGGGTGGAGGCAGTGATACCAATATATTCAATGCGCATGGAATTAAAGCAATAAACCTTTCATCGGGCATGCGGCAAGTGCATACCACAAAAGAATATATAATAATACAGGATCTTGTTAATGTTGCATCGTTGGTGGTGTCAATTATTCAGAATGTAAAACACTGATATATTATTTCCCACATCCTAATTTTACTATAAAATATGCACCGCATACCAGTGTAAGGGGAAGTGTTAAAAAGTAGGTAAAAAGTTCGGGCATTTTTACCACATTGGGATGCAGTACCTTTTTGCCAAAATATGAATAATGAAAATACTGGGGATCTTTTGTGCGTTTGTATATATTTACTGCAATTTTTGTTTTTACATATAGCATGCCAAAAAAAATTACTCCAGATTCAATAAAGAGTATGCGTTCTAAATTGATTGCCTTAAGATCTTGTGGAAATAATAAAATAAAAACTGACAAAAATATTCCTAAAAAAATATTAATCATTGAAGTAAAAAGAAATCCCTTGAAGTCTTTGTCCTGTTTTTTTGAAATATAGCTTATAATATAATAGACGTGGACGGCCAGTGATATTTGCAGGATAATAATAAATGTTAGAACAATCATATATGCTCGTATGTAATTATTGAATAATTATAACCCCGCTACCTTTGGCGGGGGTTATACATTATAATTTTTTGTATTATACAAACTGGTAAGCACAAGTCAAGAAAATCATTGGAACACCTGTAAACATTTACTTGTCTTTTTAGTATAAATCATGATACTATATACTATCGCTTAAAGGGATAATGAACTATGTGTGGACAACAGTTTACGTATAATCTGTATGAATTATTCCAGGAACAGGCACACAAATTTCCAAAGAAAATAATGCTACACTATAATAATGTGCCTGTACTGTATAAGGATGCCTTACATAAAGTACATAAAATTGCACATGCATTGCGAAAGCGTGGAGTTCATAGCAAAACTACGGTGATTATACAAATGGGTAATACACCATATTTTGTTTATAGCTTTTTTGCCATTTTGCAGTGCAATGCCATTCCTGTTCTGGTTAATCCTTTAGCCCGGCAGTTTGAATTGCATCACTATATTACTGTTACGCGTCCTGATTGTATCATTACCACAAGCTTTATGGCTGAGAGACTATTGCAGCATGGTATTGTCAGCGATATTCATACTATCATTACCATCGATGAAAGCAGTACATATACATCAATGGATTCAATTGTTGGCAGCGATACTTATGACAACCATTATGTTCAGGAAAACAATGATGCAGCAGCAATAATATTTACCTCCGCAATGGATGGGTATGCGGTAGGTGCAGTACTTACCCATTATGGCATTTATCAGAGTGCAAAAGCAGTAGCTCAGATGATGCCTGGACATGCTCTGGTTTCAGTGGCTGTACTTCCCTTGTTTCATGCATTTGGGCTTACCTCTTCGCTTGTTGTGCCACTTTTGAAAAATATTCCTATTGAGCTGGTTGAAAAATTTTCACTAAAAAAATTGATACGGATACTGTCAAATAATGAAGTCAGGTCTTTTGTTGGAGTGCCAGCCATGTATGCTATTATGAAAGGCCTCTTTGAGCGTGGTAACAATTTTGGGCATATACAGTTATGGGTTAGTGGAGGCGATTATCTTCCAGTTTCCCTTCAAAAATGGTATGCTGAACGTCAGGTGGATATACGTCAGGGGTATGGACTAACTGAGGCTTCGCCCATTGTAAGCTGGAATATGCCAGAAATTGAAAATAAAATTGGTTCCATAGGAAAACCAATGCCCTATAATAAAGTGCGCGTGGTTGACGATAGCTGCAGAGATGTTCCTGCTTGCATGAATGGGGAGATCATTGTAAAGGGAATGAATGTGATTAACCGGTACTATAATAATCCACAAAAGACAAAAGAATATATTAAAGATGGATGGCTATATACCGGTGATATTGGGTATTTTGATAATGATGGCTATTTATTTATATCCGGGAGAAAAAAGGATATGGTATTGAAAAATGGATACAATGTATATCCCAAAGAGGTGGAGCGGTTACTATCCTATCATCCTGATATAGAGAGTGTACGGGTAACAGGACATGTTGAGTTTCTGGGCGATAGCACCAGAGAGTGGCTTATTGCACGTGTAAAACTAAAACACCATGCAACGTTAACGGCGGATACACTCAGAATGTGGTGCAGTGAAAATATTTCCTTATATAAAATTCCTGATGAGATAATAATAGAATAAAAAAAAGAGGTAATCGGGCGATTACCTCTAGCTCTACAAAAGCATAGCGGAATACTTTGGAAGGAAATTGTTGTGTACCAGGATTTTCCCAGCTCACTATTATATATAAGCAAATCGTATGCCAGCGTCAAGTAAAAAATCTCAAATTTTTTATATAAATACAAAAATTTTTAAATTTTAAGCATATTTCATACAATTTTAAAGAATGTTTAGTACTTTAAGGTAAAAACCAGAAGCGCATAAAGAATAGATTATGTGCATAAAATCTTAAAATGTCACGTATATGCATTGTATGTATACGTTTTTAACTATAAAAGTGTATGGAAAAACGGACACATGTTTAGTATACCGTACATACGGACTATTTTATTCAATGTGGTGAATGGATTTTCAATTAGATGAAATATTTATGCCATAAGTCATCCTGAATACAGCCTTTTTGCCATAAAGGATTTGATTCTGAAACACAAAGTATTCAAAGATATGAATGATTCTATGATGGATAATAATGAAATTCTATTTTAAGAACAGTTGCCAAACGACTGCTTGCATACCCATGCTGAAAAGTCTTAATAAATGTAAGACAATAATCTAAATTGTTTATGTCATCACATCAGGTTGAAATTTATCAGAATGATATTTAAAACTAGATAATTTGTTTTAAGATATTTGCTTATAATTGCAACTTTTATAAGTATAAAACTTCCCAAATAATTGCTTGACTAATGAAATTTTATTACATAGTATTTCAAAAAAGAGGTAATGCTATGCAACAACTCATATCTAAAAAAGGTGATTTGCTTGGTAAAGATGGCCAACTTATAGAAAAAGGTTATTCAATCAGCCCTGTCAGAACATATAATCCTGAAAATGTTTCCCTGTATCCTGTTTCATGGTTAAACAAAATACGTATAAAGGAATGGGACTATTATGGCATAACCACTAAAGATTACTTTGTTTCAGCTACTATCTCACATATTGGATATGCAGGACTTGTGTTTGTGTATTTTATTGATTTTAAAACAAAACAGTATATTGAAGATACACTCATAACGCCATTAGGGAAAGGGTTTACACTTGGGCGGTCAAGTGATGATGATAGTTACTTTAAAAAAGATGATATAACCTTTGCTTTCAGGAAAAAAGGGAATGAACGCGAGATATATGTTAGCTGGCCGCAATTTGGTAAAGGGAAGGGTTTTCACGCACACTGGATAATACGGCAAACACCGCACGATTCAATCGTTATGATGACACCTATTGGAAAAAAACGCTTTTACTACAATCAAAAAATTAACTGCATGCCAGCACGTGGTGCATTTTTACTGGGTGGACAGGAATATGGATTTGACTCTGGTAACGCACTGGCAACGTTAGACTGGGGAAGAGGAGTATGGGAATATAAAAGCTTCTGGAACTGGGCAAGCGCTTCCTGGTTTTTACCTGATGGAACTCCGTTTGGGTTAAATTTAGGGCAAGGGTTTGGTGATTTATCATATGCCACAGAAAATTGTTTTTTTGTCAATGGGCGTATTCATAAGTTAGATAAGGTTACGTTTAATTATGACAATTCAAATTTTTTGAAACCATGGTATTTTGGATCCAATGATGGAAGGTTAGGATTAACGTTTTCACCTTTTTTTGAAAGAGTAGCAACATCCAATCTTCTGGTTATAACGAGTGAGGTGCATCAGCTATTTGGCATATACAATGGCTTTGTTATTGATAACAGCGGTAAAAAAATACAGGTGGCCAATATTATTGGATGGGCCGAAGAACATCATGCACGGTGGTGAAGGGGGAAATATGTCGGGATATTTTACAGTACATTTACCTTCGTTTTCATTGATGCATGTGCACTGGGCAATAGATAAAGAGTACTGGGATACTATTGTTTCGCATGCAGTTACTGATGTGTATGGCGATCCGGTGTTATTTATACGTATTGTTAAATTGCATGGAAACGAGTGGATACTGGACCAGCAAATTGATGTGTTTGGGAGGAATAACCACTGGATTGTATCCATTGGTGATAATCTTCACGGTTGTACCATCAAAGTAATGCTCATGACCGTAATAGAAGGGAAAGGTGAAGAAATTATTTTTGAATCTGATGTTATCATGCTGCCGCTTTCACCGGAAAATCTGAAAGACACCATCCCAACATTTACTCAGGAAATTCATACATTAAATACTATTGATCTGGCCAACGAAAAACGCCTTTCTTCATGATCGGTGATAATAAATCTACTACAAAACTATGCATCATACTGCATGCGCATCTGCCGTATGTCAGAAATCCTCTTTTAACACTACCTCTTGAAGAAATATGGTTATATCAGAATATTGCTGAATGCTATATTCCCCTTTTACAGATGTGCCAGAGGCTCATTAAAAAAAATATCATTCCATCAGTTGCCCTATCTATAAGCCCCACATTGCTAACCATGTTGCAGCAACCCTACTATCACAGGCGCTATCAAAAGTGGGCACATACCCTTCTTGATGCCATTTCACTACTAAGAAAAAAGAATACAAAGGCGTGTGAGGCTCTTGATTTTTACAATTCGTTTATAACACATTCCCTTTCATTTTTTGAAGAAATAAACGGAAATTGCGCTGATGCTTTTGGTGAATTGTTTTCTAACAATTCAATTGAATTGCTAACTACTGCAGGAACACACCCTTTTTTTCCTTTATATAGAACATATCCTTCATTCCTTAATCTTCAGGTCAGTAGTGGAATTCATACATTTGCAAAACAATTTATGAAATTACCACGGGGATTCTGGCTGCCCGAGTTAGGATACCATCCAGGAATTGATAAGCTGTTGTATCAAAACGCAGTAGGCTATACTATTGTTAATGATGCAAGTGTTTTGTTTACTCGAAATATTCCAAAAACAGGAAATTTTTTTCCCCTGAAAACTCACACGGGGCTGGTTTTGTTTCCCCGGGATGCGGTTTTATCGATGAAGATCTGGTCGTCGCATCAGGGGTATCCGGGGAACCCTGACTACAGAGAGTTCCATAGGGATGCAGTGTATGAATTGCCGGAATTATCGCCCAATAATGAACAAAGACTATTGGGTTTAAAAATTTATGCGATAAGCGGAAGCGACAATAAAGAATATTATAACCCGCAGAAAGCCATGGCCGTTGTGCAACAGCAGGTACATGATTTTATTGATGCCATACTAAAGCGTGCACAGGAGGTTGAAAGTGTTATTAAACGCAAACCTGTGTTTGTATTGCCATTTGATGCAGAGTTGTTTGGGCACTGGTGGTTTGAAGGTCCGCTGTTTTTAGAAATGCTTCTGGAGACCATAGCTTCCCGCGATGATATAATGTGCGTGATGCCGCAACAGCTGTTAGATTGTGATATGGAAACATTTGAACCTGTGGAATCGTCATGGGGAAGAGGAAATGATTTTTCAACCTGGTACAATCCAAAGGTGCGCCATACTGTCGTGAAACTAGAAGAATTACTCTACAGATTTGATAAAGCGCTGTACAGCAATGATGAAGCGTTGCAGCAGTGTGCACGAGAACTTATGCTTGCTTCTTCTTCAGACTGGCAGTTTATGATTTCAACAGGAAGCTATGCAGACTATGCGCGTGAGCGCTTTGAGGAACACTCTGCTGCTGCACAAACAATTCTGGATATGATTGAAAAGAAGATAACTAATAATAGCTATATCAATAAACGGTTTGAAACATATCCTGTATTTGAACATATAGACTCACTACTCAGGCTTGTGCAGCAATAAAACTTTTAACAGTGTGATAGTAGTACTCAAACGGCGGAGGAGACGGTGGCAGATCTTTTATAATAAGCTTTCGTGCCCACCTGCGTTCGGTCTGCTCACACAGATCTTTTATTGTTCTGCCTGAAAGTGAGTGGCTGGCTGCTGCAAGTTTAGCAAGCTCTTCAGGTGTAAGATGTTTTGCGTAGTTACCAAAAATGCTAGCACGCTCCTGCTCTCCTGGTAATGGGAAATGAATTGTCTGATCAAATCGTGAAATGAGGGCATGATCTAAATCCTGCTTGCGATTTGTGGCTCCAATCACTATAGTATTGGTGATAGCACCTATGCCATCTAACCGCCGCAAAAGCACCGATAAAATACGACGTGTGGCCTCGTACATATTCTGGTCACGTGAACCTGCCAGAGAATCGATTTCATCAATGAATAATATTGATCCTCCTAGATCATCGCACGCATCAAAAATAGCTGCTAAGTTCTGTGATGACTGCCCATACCATTTAGACATGATTGATTCCACAGGTACATACACCAGTGGGACCTGAACTTCTTTTGCTATGATACGGGCAACAGTGGTTTTTCCCACGCCAGGAGGCCCTTCAAAGAGTATTGCTTTGGGCCTGTTTGTTTCAAAGGTTTTGCGGGTGATTTCGGCAATGCTGTCATACACCTTTGGGTTTTTGAGTGGCAGAATTATGGATTCGCGTATAGTACGTTTCACTTCCTCATAGCCAGCTATATAATTCCAGTCAAGTCCACCTGCATCGGTATAGACTGATGCCCCATATTTTATAAGCCGTATCACGGGATTTTCTTTTGCCTGTGAATAGGCTTTGTACACCAGTGCAATAAAGCAGTTTATTTCTTCCTGTGAAAGGTTCCCTTTTTTGGTGCATTCAATCTTAAAGTTTGTGGTAAGACCCGAAAATTCTATTTTAAGGTTATCAAAGATATTCTCGGTTTTAAAAAGATTTTTATTTAAAGCCTGCACTGCATAATAGCCATCCGAAAATGCATGGATGCGAATGTGTTCTAAATGGTCTTTAATAATTCCCAAACACTGAATTATGAGTGCAGGCGATAGCTCCGGAATTGAAACACTGATTTTGGTAAAACCTTTTTCAAAACCAATGTAGGGTTCACTCACGATGGTGTTGCTTTTAATTGACAACTCCTCCAACGCTCGGTTAACCTGTGTTTTCATCTGGTCAAAAGAAATGGTGTCGGTTTCATTATTCATGGTTGCAATTGCCATGTTCACCCTTGTTTTCCATTAAAATAAAATTTAAGCCAGTGCTCCTCCATCAATGACAATTGTAGATCCGGTAGTATAGCTTGCAGCATCAGAAACCAGATATAGTACAGCTCCAGTCATTTCCTGAGGGGAAGCAACGCGCTTCATTGGTATTGTCGGCAGAATCATGTTTAATATTTCCTGATTTTGTGTCATAACTGATGAAAATTTTGTTTCAGTAAGACCTGGCAGGATTGCATTGACACGGACATTAAAAGGTGCAAGTTCCTTGGCAAAGGATTTTGTCATGGCAATAACGCCTGCTTTAGTAATTGAATATATTCCCTGAAAAGGTGCTGGACGTATTCCATTTATAGAAGCAACATTGACAATGGAACCACCACCATTTTTTATCATGAGATTTGCAGCATACTGACTTGCAAAGAAATAACCTTTTAGGTTTACATCCACCGTTTTATCCCATGCATCGGGTGTTGCATGCAAGACATCTCCAAAAAATGGATTGGTTGCGGCATTATTTATCAGTATATCAAGCTTACCGTATTGTTCCTCAACAACTTTGAATAGATTCTGTATATCTTCTAATTTGCCAATATGGCAGGCAACGGCATGTGCTTTGCCACCCTGTGATTCGATTTCCTGCTGTACTTTTTTTAAATCTTCAATCTTTCTACTGGTGCAGTAAACGGTAGCACCGTGTGCTGCCAGTGTTTGGGCTATTGCCTGACCAATCCCTCTGCTTGCACCGGTTACTATCGCAATTTTGCCAGTCAAATCAAATGTAAGTTTACTCATACATCCTCCTTATTTCCATATTGAATATAATCGTATACATCCGTAAATTGGGGGTTATGTTCGTCAAGTTATTTGTACAGTATAGTACACTGCACATACGGGATATTCAACAATATTTATATGTTGTATGAAAAGTTAACAAAAAAATGTATACCACCCATTCATTTTTATATTGCAAAATATGTATAGTATGTCGTAATGCAGAAAAAACATATTGAGGTATCATTATGGGTCCGCTGGAAAAACTTATTAATCCTTCATCAATAGCCATTGTGGGCGCAAGCAACAATCCCTTAAAAATGGCTACCATGCACCTTTTAAGTATTATGAAAGATGGATATACAGGAAAAATATTTCCTGTTCATCCAAAAGAAGATGTTGTATTTGGGTTAAAAGCATACAAAAGTCCTCTTGATCTTCCTGAAGCTCCTGATTGCGCTATATTTGTAATTCCAGCTACAGGTATACCCTCAACACTTGATGCATTTGGGACAATTGGCACAAAACGTGCAATCATTATCAGTGCTGGCTTTAAAGAAGTTGGTGAAGAAGGAAGGAAGTTAGAAGAGGAGGTTAAAGCTATTGCTTCAAAGTATGGTATTCGTTTTTTGGGGCCTAATTGTATGGGGTTAATAAATTCAGAAATAGCTCTCAATACAACAGTCATGGCATATACTGAAAAACCTGGATCCTTAGGATTTGCCTCACAAAGCGGAACATATATAACACAATCAATCATGTATCTGAAACATCACGGGATTCGCTTCAGCAAGGCACTGAGTGTTGGCAATGAAGCAGATATCTCAATTATTGATGCTCTTGAATACTTAGGTAATGACGAACAGACCAGAACAATTTCACTGTACATTGAAGGCATACGGGATGTACCGCGATTTCTGGAAGTCGCATCGAATATTACCCCTAAAAAGCCGGTTATTGCACAGTATGTTGGCGGGTCTACTGCTGGTGCACGGGCTGGTTCAAGTCATACCGGTGCAATGGCAGGCCCTGATTATCTGTATGAGGGTCTCTTCAAACAGGCTGGCATAATCAGAGTGTATTCTGTTGAGGAACTGTATATGCATGGTCATGTGCTTGCAACACAGCCAAGGCTTAAAGGCAATCGTGTTGGTATTATTACAAACTCAGGAGGTCCGGGGACATCAATGGCCAACACCTGTGAAAAAGAAGGTTTTACAGTACCTCCATTCAGCCGTCAGTTGCAGGAAAAAATAAAACCAATGATACCACCACATGCACCTGCAGGGAATCCTGTAGATATTACATTTAACCTGGATTTAGATGTGCTGACAATTAAAATACCAGAGCTTGCAATACAGAGTGGAGAGGTTGATGCCCTATGTATTCATGGTGCATTCAGAAAAGGTTTCATAGAATGTATATTCCCTCATGTGCAGCAGGCATTGCATTTAGATAAACCTGAAGATGTGTTGGGGTTTTTACCAAGTGATTTGGATACTCCAGGTACTATCCCCTATAAGTATGGTATTCCGATTGTTATGTCATCGTTTTTTGATTATCAGGATGATTTTACTGTTGCAATGCAGGAAAAAGGTGTGCCTGTATTTGACAGCCCTGAAAAAGCAGCAAAAGCACTGGCAGTATTATTACGATATAAAGAAGTAACACAGCGGCTCCCCTATGAAAAGGTTCCCTTACCAGATGTCAATCCTCAGGCTTCTTCAATCATTCAGAAAGCATTAAAGAATAAACAAAAAGCACTGGATGAACATGCTGCAAAAACACTGTTAGCCTTATATGGTATCCCTATTCCTGATGAAACACTTATTGAATCTAAAAAAGAATTAAGTGCTATTGTTGATTCATTGAAATATCCCGTTGTAATGAAAGCATGTCATCCTGATATAATGCATAAGACTGAAAAGGGGTTGGTAATTCTTCCTGTTAAAGATAGTAATGAGGCAAAAGTTGCATTTAATGAAATACAAAAGCGTGCAGGGTTTGCAACTCCGGTTTTAGTATATACTATGGTTGAAGGCAAACGGGAATTCATGGCAGGAGCAATACATCAGAAAGGATTTGGCAAAGCAGTTCTTTTTGGATTAGGAGGAATTTTCACGGAAGCATTGAAAGATATTACGTTCAGAGTGGCTCCACTTACAAAACGGGATGCATTTGAGATGCTCTATGATATACACGCTAAAACACTGTTAGGCAAATTCAGGAATGAAGAAGAAGTGGATACATCTTCATTGGCTAATCTTCTGTGCATATTGAGTACTGTACCATTATTGCACCCAGAAATTTCAGAAATAGATTGCAACCCAATAATTATCAGTGGAAGTAAGCCAGTTGTTATTGATGCTCTGGTGGTATTGAATAATTAACTATGGATATACAATTGCCATTATCAGTGCGGATACGATTATTATTGAAACGCTATTTAGAAGCGCTTAATATGGAACGCAGAGTGGTGGTTCCTCGCTATGAACCTGATTACAAACCACAATGGGGTGTTATAATTGTACTTTTTGCTACAACATTTTTAACAACATCAATTGCTGGCTCTTCGGGAGGTGATACACTTTTAGAAATAATTATTAATGGCTTACCATTTTCAATTTCTCTTTTAGGGATTTTAATGGCTCATGAAATGGGGCATTATTTTGCTGCACGCTATTTTAAGGTTATTGCAACACCACCATATTTCATTCCTTTCCCTTCCATTGTAGGCACAATGGGGGCTGTTATTCGCATTAAATCGCCAATACCAGACAAGCGTGCATTGTTATATATAGGTGCAATGGGGCCCATTGCTGGTTTTATAATAAGTTGTATAATTTCTATACTAGGGCTGTATCAGTCTACAGTACAACCTCTTCCACAACCAGCACCTGATGCAATAGTTCCAGTATTTGGTGATTCATTGCTGTACTATCTTTTTACAAAATTGATTCATGGTATTATTCCTCCTGGTAGCGATGTTCATCTTTCGCCTCTTGCATGGGCTGGCTGGATTGGTTTTCTGGTTACCAATTTAAACCTTATGCCTATTGGTCAACTTGATGGTAGCCATGTTATCTATGCATTGTTTGGTGAAAGGCAACGATATGCTGGGTGGGTCTTTTTTGTGATATTATTCTTTTTAGCAATATTGTGGCCAGGATGGGCAGTATGGATTATCCTTACCCTTACATTGCTTATGATAGGGCATCCGTTTATTCCTGATGGTAGGCCATTGAATACGTGGGAACGGTGTATAGGGTATATGTGTGTGATTATTTTTATCCTTACGTTTATACCGGTTCCGGTAAGTATTTTAGGGCAATAATTATATTCAATATTTGGAGGTATACATGCCACTGTATGAGATTAATGGCAGGAAACCAGTAATAGGTGAGGGAACCTGGATAGCTCCTTCAGCAGAGATCATTGGTGATGTCAGAATTGGCAAGCGCTGCTATATAGGCTTTGGGGCAATTATACGGGGTGATTATGGCACCATAATAATTGGTGATGAAACCGCCATTGAGGAAGGATGTATGATTCATGCTCGTCCCATGCAAATGGTACAGATTGGTAATCGCGTAACGGTTGGCCATATGGTTATGATACATGGCTCTATCATCATGGACAATGCTGTGATTGGGATGCATGCAACATTAAGTGACAATGCTGAGATAGGTGAATGGGCTATTATTGCTGAACATGCTCTGGTAGTAAACAAACAAAAAATTCCCGGTTACAAAGTATACGGTGGTGTACCAGCAAAAGAGATAGGAGATGTGTTGCAGAAGCATATGGATATATGGAATGCCGGCAAGCAGGTATATGTTGATCTGACCTATCAGTACCCTCAATCATTCAAGCGGATTGATTAAATAAAAAAGGCGTCGCTATACAACGACGCCTTTTACTTTTAGATTCAGAATATTTTCTTACTTTTCCATCGCTTCCCATACATATTCAGCTAAATCAAATGTCTGCAGATTCTGAATGTCAAGTTCGTTGGCACCGTCAGAAAGCATGGTAAGGCAGAATGGACATGCAGTACCAATCTTTGTAGCACCGGTAGCCTGAGCATCCTTTGTTCTGAACTGATTAATACGGGTACCCAAATGCTCTTCAATCCACATACGAGCACCGCCAGCACCGCAACAGAAGCTTCGTTCATGGTTTCTGCTCATTTCAACAAAGTTAGTGCCAGGTATAGCTTTTATAATATTTCGTGGCTGATCATATATCTCGTTATATCGACCTAAGAAACATGAATCATGATAGGTGATAGTTTCATTAAGAGGTTTTGACAGCCGGATCTTGCCTAATTTAATAAGATCCATGATAACCTCTGTGTGATGATATACTTCATAATTGGCTTCTAATGGATTACCACTTGAATCAACACCTACTTTAGCAAATTTAGGATATTCTTTCTTGAGCATGTTGTATCCGTGTGGACATGTAGTGATAATCTTTTTTACACCATAGTTTTTAAATGTTTCCAAGTTTTGTGCTGCCAGGGAATGGAACAGATATTCATTTCCTGCACGCATTGCTGAGTCACCGCAACATGCTTCTTCGGCTCCAAGGATACCAACTTTGTATCCTGCAGCCTTGAGTATTTTGCAAAGAGCTATCGCCACTTTCTGATTGCGTTTGTCATATGATGCAGCGCATCCAACATAATAGAGGAAGTCTACATCAGGATCTTCAGCTAACGTTTTAACACCTAAATCTTCAGTGACCCAATCACCACGGGCTGCAAATGCAAATCCGTAAGGATTGGAGTTGTTTTCCATATTGCTGAATGAGGTCTGCAACTCAGGAGCCATCTTGCCTTCCATGAGGACCTGATAGCGGCGCATATCATTTATTTTTGGAACATGCTCAATCTGAACCGGGCAATTTTCCATACAGGCTGCACAGTTAGTACATGACCAGATTTCATCTTCCAGTACATACTCGCCAATTAATGCTCTGGACTCAACTGATGCTGGATCCTGGGCAACAAGTAATTTTGGAATACGGTCATCCATAGCAGCTTTAACATCGTTAACGATCTTCTTGGGAGATAGTGGCTTTTCAGTTAAGTATGCAGGGCAATTATCCTGACAGCGTCCACAACGGGTACATGCATCACCATCCATAAGCTGTTTCCAGGTAAAATGCTCAACGGTTCCCACACCAAATGATTCTGCTGTTTCAAACTCCTGGGGACTGATAATTGGCATTGCAAACTTTGTTTTTGGGCTTTCATTATCTAAATTCTGGAAGTAGACATTAAGCATGGTAATAAGCACATGGCCTAATTTATCAGTTGCTATCAGCCCAATAAATGTAAAAGCTCCAATCATGTGAAGCCACCAGTTAATATAGTGGGTAACCTCAAGTGTAGGTATGCTGATCCATCCAAAAAGATGAGCCAGCGTATAGCCCACTGGTGACCACACTTCAAATGTTGGGAAACCGGTGATTGCAATTCGTAGTGATTCATTAAGAAAACCGGTGAGGATAATAAATGCAATCAGCACCAGTGCAAATGTGTCGATTGGCTTGGTATCAAGCCTGCTTGGCTTCACTTTATATCTGCGCCAGAAAGCCATGACCAGTCCAACGATAACAGCAACGCCAAACACATCGCCAGCCAGTGACCACAATAGATAAGCATCTCCCACCAAAAATTTAAAATGGAAGAATAGTTCAGTAACGTCTTCCTGTATAAGTATGATGAACGTTACAATGAACAACCCAACAAATCCGTAGAACAGGGAAGCATGCATGATGCCTGCATATTTTTCCCTCAGTATTTTCTTCTGTAAAAAGACATATTTGAGGAGTGCGATAATCCTTTTTTCGTGAAAATCGGTTCTTAGTTCTGGTTTACCCTTTCTCCAGATTCTCACTCTCTGAATTAAACTGTACAGAATATATACACCTGCGATAATTAAAAAGATATATACACCCCATCGCATAAAACCATGCATGCCACCAACATTAAAGTATGATTCCCTGGTAATCTGGTCGACAGGCAGGTCATATAAACTTGAAAGGCTCATGTATAACCCTCCTTACCCTTGAAAATAATTGCACATATTCATTTTACAACAATACTTTAATAGTTGAAGTCCTTGTCAACACTATTTTAAATAAAATAGTAACTCAGGAATGATTGATTAGCAACCGGTGATATTCTGGAACTTACGTTATGCAGATATTCGCAAAAAATAGTTTGACTTATCCAATTAATTCATGTAATGTATCAAATATATATAACTTTCTACAAAAATTATTTCAAAATACGAGGTTCAACTATGAAACGACATGTTTTTTGGATAGCATTGATTATGATTATTTCTTTTGTTGCCTGTGGTGGTTCCAAACCACAGCAAAAAGCGTCTAAAGCAGGATGTGAAATGTGCGGCGAGGCTGATGGTTTTGCTGCAATATTTGATAATGATATTGCACTGGCACGGGATAGGGCAATTGACGATGCTATGAATAAACTGGTTAAAATGAAGTTAGGTACCACTGTGGAAGGCCGCGCAATTGTCGAGGATTATGCACTGGTAGAATCGATAGTTGAAGCAAAATCCACCGGGATGGTACGGAACTGGAAGGTTATAAAAGAAGGTTCTCAGGAAGGGGCTTATACAGTACGGATATACGGCGAGGTGTACCCACAGGCTGTTAATGATACTATTGAAGCTACATTAAAAAATTATGGCCGCCCAAAGTTTATGATTTTGGTGCGTGAAACATTTGAGGGCCAGCAGAATGAACCGGGCTTTACTGTAACAGAACTTACCATGATGGAAATCATGCAGAATGCTGGTTTTGAGTTTGTGGATGCAGCCACCGTGCAGCAGTTGATAAAGAAAGACAGGGCAAAGATGATGCAGGCAATGCAGGGCCAGGTTGGTGGAAATGTTCAGGAATTGCTACTGGATGATGTTGGAGCTGAATGTATTATCGTAGGCGATGTCAAGACATCTGACCAGTCAGCAGTATTGAAGCAGTATTCAGCAAACATGAAATCAAAGCAGGCAATCCTTAATCTAAAGGCTATTGATGTGTACACCGGAAGTATCCTGGCATCTACCAGTGTGAACATGCCGGGCGCTCATATAGACGATGCAACTGCTTCCAAAATAGCTATCCAGCGTGCTCTGGTGAAGATTTTAGGCAGTACCGATGAAGAAACCGGGAAATTTAAATCCGGGCCGTTTATGAATCAGATTACTAAAAAGTTTTTACTGGCAGCAACTCATAGAATGATTACACTGAATATAGTGGGACTGGACTACAATGGCCTGACAAAGTTCAGGGATGTTTTGCAAAATAGAATCCGGGGCATTCAGAAAGTTTACGTAAGGGGCCAGGCTGGTAAACAGTCAAAGATTGATGTTGAGTTTTCGGGGAAAACGACTGACCTGGCAGATGAACTTGTAGGTAAATCAAATAGTATTGGCTTTAAGGTAGAGATTAAAGAAACCTACCCAAATAAAATTATGATGGTTGTGCAGAAGCTGTAATACAACATAGAATTTTGGATTATATTTATAAGGGCAGTGACTATCACTGCTCTTATTTTTGGTTGACAATTTATTTTGGTACCGTAATTTTATTGGTAGTACTGTGTATAGTCTGCAATAGCCATGATAATGTTGGAATGAAGCAACGCTCAAACATACCATCTCTCTGTGTGAGGGATGAAGCAATGTCATTCTGTGGGTTGTGATAATTTAATTTTTATTTCCGGGGGAACAATGTATGGATTCTCAAGAAAAGCAGCCTGAACGCATTCTGGTGGTAGATGAAATATCATCAATTTTAACCAGTGATAATATTGTAAAAGCGTTAGCACAGTATAAAGCAAACACTTCTGAACAAGAACATGCAATAGAATTTGTAAAAGCCCATTATGATTTTATTCAGGAGATAGTTACCAATGATATTCAGCGAAAAATTGTCCGTTCTGATTTTGAGATCAAAGATTTGGTATCCCATGTAAACGCACTTATGCAGCATAAAGATGAGTATATCTTTACTACGCTGGTTGTACATTCTCCCAGGCATTATCAGCAGGTTCAGAAAGCAGTGTTGCAGGAAATGGCTAAAGAAGAAAAAGAAAATTAAAGGTAATATATGTTAATAATTCTTAAAACACCGTAGATACATTGAGTATTAATGTGTTTTTACATAATTCAGAAGATCGTCATATACTGTAACATGTAAATAATTATTCCAGTGACAGTATCAGGTCCAGTTCCAGAGTATCAGCAACTTCAAAACATAACATAACACAGCTTCCCTGGAAGTTTTTCTCAAACCCCGAATCCGATTGTGAAACAGTGTATATCGGATATCGCAGTAATGTAGCTGTTCTGCTTGCCTGCACGCTGAATATTACATTGCGAATATCATCGGTAATTGCATACCGGGTAATATTGTTCATCTGTCCCATGCTGTCCAGATATGATTCCTCTTGTGCCAAACCATCAACAATGTAGTGACACTCTTTGGCGTGAGGTGCACGCATATTGACATTAGATTCTATACCCACAATACCATTAAACCCACGTATGGTATAGTGAACGGATATGGCAGGGTCAGTATCATGAACATGAATAATTTTTGTTATTGCTGGCAATGGATTGCCAGAACTATCGCTTATAATGCTGTTATTGTGTATTGCATACGTATAGGGATATTGCGAGCAATCTGTATAGTGTATTGTGTTAAACATAAGCTCTTCTGCAGAAGGCATGGTTGTAAATAAAAGCTCTTTACATGAATATCGCCGTGAACTGTCATACACAAGGTAGCGCTTCAGGCCTTTTTCTTTTACCGTTACCATATCATGAATGGATTTAACAGTATCATTGTTAAGTTCATCTTCATTAAGCTCAGCCAACAAATGATGATATGCTTCTTTGCGGCGAGCTATGACATCAAAAGCATTAACTTTTTTGATACGGTTGCTGAATTCAGAAATTGAAGTGCCAAAAGCAGGGTTTACAACAATGCTACATGATTTATTACGGATAAAAATCTGATCCTTGCCTTCATTGCGGAAATCACCGGTAACTATCTCCGGGGTGTGTAGCTTTTTTGCTTTGCATACAAGCTCTTCGCTTTCAAGGATGTGTTCATACAGAGCGCCTCTTAAGTGTGTGAGATAGATACCGCCAAAGAGCCCATGCCAGTATGCGCAGTTGCACTGAGCTTTATACAATTCTATTTTTGCCTGTGACAGATCCTTGCCTGTTTTCATCTCCAGACTGGTTATTTCTCGTGAAAGATACAGCGTGCGTTTGTTAATGGCATTTGATTCATGGTATTTGTTTAAAAAATTATTCCACACACCACCCTTCAAAAACGGATAAAACTCTGCTTCCCTACCGGCAGATTTTATTTCATTGTGTATCCTGACAAGTTCAGCAGCGCTTTCGGCAGGGAGTGCCCATTCCGACATTTCATAGTAACTTCCCTGTGTGAGGTATACCCTGTCAATTGGCGGGTGCTTTTTAATGTAATCTTTTGGATGTACCAATGTAATGAAGTCTTCCTTTAAAATTGCTTCTATGAAATTCTGCAGCCATTTTTCTTCAAATACCCATTGATAGGTGTGGGGCCATACACCAAACTTTTCACCATCGTCACCATAAACAAAGGCGCAGTTACCGTATTTATCACACTGGCGTTTGAAATAGTCTATTGTTTCATGGGGCAATTTAAATGGGATGGAATAGCGCAAAAATTTATCTATAGGGAAAACGCGTAAGGGCCTCAGCAGCCGTTCGGTTATATAATACCCATACAATCCACTTTCGGGTATTCCTGCATAGCGAAAATGGATGTCATCAAGCAGCGTATACTGTAATTTAAAGTCATATACCAGTTGAGGTATATCCGGATCCCATACACGCTCAGCTGTCCAGAACCCTTCAGGTTCTGTGCCAAATCGCTTTTTACAGAAGCTCTGCATTAAGGACAGCTGTCCATGGATATCGTCTTCACTGATAATTGAAAAAATTGGTTCATAAAAACCACCACCAATAATCTCAACCTGGCCTCGCTGCACCATCTGTGCTAATATGTCGCAGTATGTCGGGTCATGACGTTCAATCCATTCAAGAAGGGGGCCAGTGTTGTGAATTGCAAATTTAAACTCAGGGTATTGATATAAAAGATCCAGAGTTTTCCGGTAGCAATCATTGTAAGCCCATTCAAACACATGATCAAAGTTACCAACAGGCTGATGGTTATGCAGGCAAAAAATAAAATTACAATCCACAGAATTCCCCTCCCCAACTAACAATTCATCACGATTCAATTAATCTATCACGGAAAATGTTGTTTGCTATAATTTTATTGCAGATAGCCTTTAGGTATTACCACAATGCCTTCAGGGCTAACGGTAAAATGTTTTTTATCTTCTTCCAGATCGTATCCAATATGCATGTGTTCTGGTATATGATTATCTTTGTCTATGATAGCGTTTTTTATTTTTGCATACCGTCCAACAGTAGAACCATGCATAATGATACTGCCCTTTACCTCTGAGAAACTGTTAACTTTCACTCCTGGAGATATGACCGAGTTTTCCACGTAACCCCCGCTTATGATTGCACCATTGGCAACCAATGAGTTTATTGCAACACCTCTTCTTCCTTCTTCATTATGAATAAATTTTGCCGGTGGCCATTGTTCCATGTAGGTACGTATAGGCCATTCTTTATCGTACAGGTTAAGGATAGGGGTTACTGAAATAATATCCCTGTGGGCTTCATAATATGAGGCGATAGTTCCGATATCGCGCCAGTAGGCGCGTTCTCCTTCATTCTGTACGTAGTCGTACGCAAAGACACGCTCTGTAGAAAAAATGCGGGGAATAATATCTTTGCCAAAATCCTTGGAGCTATCGAGCTTATGATCGTCAGAAACATAACGAACTAATTTTTCGGTAGTAAATATATAAATTCCCATGGAAACGTATGCAACGTCAGTTTTGCCAGGAACTGGTTTAGGGTTTTGAGGTTTTTCCTCAAAGCCAGTTACCTGTAATGAGCTATCGGTTACCAGAACCCCAAAGCGCTGGGCTTCTTCAAGTGGCATTTCGCATGCAGCAATCGTCATATCTGCATCTTTTTCAATATGATATTTCAGCATCTTACGATAATCCATTTTGTAGATATGATCGCCCGAGAGGATTAGTGTATAGTGAGGCTTTTCATGTTCAATGATGTAGATATTCTGGAATATGGCATCTGCTGTGCCCAGATACCAGTTTTCGTCATACCGCTGCTGTGGTGGTACCACATCAATAAAATTACCGGATTCCCTGTAATACAGATTCCATGCTGTTTTTATGTGTCTGTCAAGAGACAGTGATTTGTACTGGGTGAGTACTATAATACGGCTTAAGTCTGAATTGAGACAATTGCTTAATGAAAAATCAATAATACGGTAGGTTCCCGCAAAATGCACGGAAGGCTTTGACCTGTCTTTTGTCAACGGGTACAACCGTTCACCCTGCCCACCGGAAAGGATGAATGTAAGTGTTTTTTTTAGTGCCTGCTGCAGTTCCATTAGCTTCGGGCTGATACCAGTTTTTTGATTTTGTCTTTCAGTTCTTTTAAATTTGATGATTTGGTAATGTATGCATCTGCTGTCCACGTCATGAAGTTGCTTTTATAGTTGGAATATGCGGTATAAATAATGATGGGCACTTTTTTATCACGCGAAAGAATCTTCCCTAAGGCTTCTATGCCATCCATCTCAGGCATGCGTATATCAAGTACCACACAATCATATTTATTTACTTTGACTTTATCAACCGCTTCCTTGCCATTTGCTGCCTGATCAACTTCATATCCTTCTTCCTGAAGCTCCATTGCATACAGTTCTCGCTGATGCTGTTCATCTTCAACAATAAGTATTTTCTTCATAGCAACCTCCTGGTGTTTTTCTACTATGTAATGTACACTATTTATATAAAAAATCAAAAACATTTTTTATATGCATATGATTAATGAACTGTTTACCTTTATCACAAATGGATCTATAAAAAATACCTTATGGCAATGGTATTGAAATGGTAAACACTGCTCCTCGTTCCCTGTTAGTTACTTTTATTTCACCATTATGGTCGGCTACAATTTTTTTTACTATAGCAAGTCCCAACCCCACACCGGTTGTCTTGGTTGTATAAAAAGGCTCAAAGATGATGTTAATGTTTTCCTCATCTATTCCTGTTCCGGTATCGCTGACATCAATATAGACATATCGGTCATCTGCATATGTCTTAACTTCAACTACACCATACGGTGGGGTTGCATCAAGGGCATTTTGCAAAAGGTTTAGCATAACCTGCTTCATCTGATTAAAATCTGATTTGATTAATGGTACTTCATAAAGCTGTAGCGATAGCTCCACGCGCCTTTCCTGGAAAAGATTGGAAAGCAGGGATGCCGTGTCTCTGATTATATCATTGATATTATTGAACTTTAGCAGGAACGGGGAGGGACGTGTAAAGTCCATTACATTGGCAAGAATTTTTTCAAGGCGCTCTGTTTCGGTCATTATGATCTGTGCTGCTTTTTTTATTTTCTGTACATCAGGTGGGTTCTGGGTTATATTCTGCAATATCCTGCGTGAATATCCACCAACAGTCACCAGGGGGTTGCGAATTTCATGTGCTATGTGTGATGCAATACGACCAATAGCTGCCAGTTTTTCAGATTCAACAATTGCCTCCTGGCGCTGCTTTATTTTTTCCATTTCTTTTTTAAGAAGGTCTAAGCTGTTATAGCTTTCTATTGATAACGCTGCCTGATACGCAAATACCGTTAAAAGGTCAACACTATCCTGAGTGATTGGCATCTGATTAAATTTATTGTCGGCTATAACAATGCCTATAGTTTTATTCAGGGCAATAAGCGGAACAATTACAAATTCATTAACATCAATGAAAGATCTGATTTCATCATTGACACGAGGATCATGGTATGCATCATATACATGAATTGTTTCGCCGGTTTTAAATGCTTCAGTAAAAATTGTTTCTTCACTCAAATCAAATGACGTAGATGTAACTTTTTCTTTCAATAATTGACCATGGGCATCATCGCCATTTACACCACGGCTTAAAATTTCCTTGTCCTTTTGTGGGCTTAAACTGCTCCAGATGGCAAATGCTTCTTCAAGGGTATCAGGACCAACTGCCATTCTACCATAGAGGACATTATTCTTCTCATCTTTCAAAAAAAGCATTGCACGATTAAATCCAAGCCCCGTCCCTGATGTTACGGCAGTTAATATGGTCCGTAATACATGATCCAGCACATCATCTTTCTGAATTTTTTCTGATAGCCTGGTAATAAGTGAAATCTGATAATCTCGCTTTGTTTTACTGGTAACATCATCCATTACCATAATTATCTGCGGCTCATTATTGGAAATCATATATGACAATTTAATGTCAGCAATAACAGTAATACGGTTATTTGAAATCAGGTGGGCTTTTTCCAAAACTATGGATTCATGCGTTTTTTTTATCTCTTCAATGGCCTGCAGCACTGTACCCGTTAAAAAATAAAAAAGTTCAGTAATATTTTTCCCCGATACTTCCTGAGGCGTGTATTGAAATTTCTTTAAAAATAAGTCGTTGGTAAAAAGGATGGTATTGTGTATATCAAGTACAACAATATAGGCATTCATGGAAAACATCATGTTGGTATACAGTTCACGTAACTTCTCTATTTCGCTTTTCTGGGATTTAATAATGTTTTCCAGATTCCTGGAAGCCGATAACAGCTCTGTATATATTTTTGCAAAAGGATCATCGCCGGGTATTTGGCCAACTTTGTGATGGAACTCGCCCTTTTTAAAATTTTCAGCAATTGCATGTAATTTTTCAATTTTATCTATAAATAGAATTTTGTGTATTATCCTGATATAGACAAAAAGAACAATAAGTAACATAGTGCAGACAATACTTAAATAGAAAACCCATGAATGCGCGTTTACAAAGTACATTGATATGGTAATGCTTGTTGTAACTGCAATAACGATTGTAAACAGGGTTATAGCAAAAAATTGTAAAAGCTTATCTTTCATACCATCATTGCTTATTTTGTGATTTGTTCCATGAAATATGGCTTAGTATATTCCTGTATTAGCTTTGTTAAAAATCTTTGCCATACTTTATGGGCATTGTCAAAATGAAAGGTTACAGCCCCTTTTAAAAATGATTTAGGTTTTAATTCATCATGGGTAATGTCAAGTATTCTGATATAGGGGTCATATTTTTTTATTTCATTATACATGGATACTTCCTGCGCAACCTGTTTTACCGGTATATAGCCCACCACAACTAATTTTGGCGAAAGACCTTTTTCAAACAACTTGAAAAGTTCATAGAAGCCTGGTACGGTGTCAATAAATGGTTTATAGATTCCTCCCCCAATTCCTTCAATGGTAGAGATAAGTTGTGAAGAGAATTCTTTTGCATTGGGCGATTCAGTATTGGTTACAATAGCAATGCCTTCATCAGAACTGAATATTTTAAAGTCTGTATCAGGTTTGAAATTTCGTTGCAGTAATTTTACAACTGATATGTTTATATCGTGGGCTTTTTCAACAATAATGTTACCATAGATATCTTTTAAATCCTCTCGTGAAACTACAAAACGTCGTCGCTTTGAATACTGATTCATCAGGCGAAAAGACTTTACCAGCTCTTCCAGTTCGGGAAGATTTGCAATACCTATCCTTAAAATATTCAACTGTTTCTGGTCTTCCATGGCTTTGAACTATATATAATGATAATAAATTTTTCAATGAAAATAAATAAAAAAACAGACACCAATATTTTCGATTGACTATTTTAGTCTAGCATTTAATGGATAATCAATAATTTTTATGTAAAGAACAAAGTCATTGAATAGTTTTTGTAGGAGTATTTAACAAATATGGAGATAGTGGTTGCAACGCGCAATAAAGGAAAAATAAAAGAAATACTTTCTTTTGGTATTCCTTCAATAATATTCACCTCACTTGAAAAATATCCCGAAATAGGTGAAATAGAAGAAACGGGCTCAACCTTTACTGATAATGCATTATTAAAGGCACGACATGTATGCAATAGTACAGGATTGCCTGCTCTTGCGGATGATTCAGGGCTTGTAGTGGATGCACTGAATGGTGAGCCGGGAGTATATTCAGCAAGATTTGGTAATCTTAAAACAGATAAAGAGAGGTACATGCTATTATTACAAAAAATGCATACTGTTCCTGATGACAGGCGACAGGCACGCTTTGTATGTGTTATGGCTCTGGTTTTCCCCGATGGCAGAGAATATATAGAAGAAGGTGTATGTGAAGGTGTTATTGCAAAAGAACCAGCAGGTGAAAATGGTTTTGGATATGATCCCGTTTTCTATATACCAGAATTAGGAAAGACTATGGCGCAATTACCTCTGGACGTAAAAAATGCAATAAGCCATAGAGCACGTGCTTTACAAAAGGTTAAAATCCTGTTAGAAAAGATTGTAGGTGAAAAAACAATATGAAAAAATGTTTACTATTTATAATATGCCTTACAGGTATCCTGCTTTACTACTGTTCATCCGTACAATACGGTAAGCATAAAAGCCTCTGGCGGTTTAATGACCCGTATATAAATCAGACAATTATCAATGCCTGGGAAAATGTATATAAGCGCCGATATGAATGGGCTGCACTGGATTTTACACGGCTTATACAGAAAAACTACATCGATTATGATATCCTGTTTGGGGCTGGACTATCATATTATTTTATGAATGAAAGTAAAAAAGCTATGGATTATTTTACACAGGCTATTGAAAAAAACCCCCATCACTTTGAAGCGTATTATTACAGGGCAAAACTATTGTTAAGCCAGGGTGCACATGCAAAGGCAAAACAAGATCTGGAAGCTATTATTTACATGAAATATGATGAACCACTTATCTGTGGATATTATTTTACTAATGATGATATTGCAGATATACATGTATTCAAGTCCAGGCAAAAAGAGGCTCAATCACTTCTTATAGCGATAGCTCATGATAGATAAAGCTACCTCAAAAAAAATCATTAATCGTTTGAAGAAGCAGTATCAGGTTTCTGCACCATTGCACTTTAACAATCTATATCAGTTGTGTATTGCAGTGGTGTTGTCTGCTCAGACAACTGACAATCAGGTTAACAGGGTAACTCCATTACTATTTAAAAAATATCCTGATTTTTATTCACTGGCAAAGGCTCACATCGATGATGTTGAAGAAATTATTAAATCAACAGGTTTCTATCACAACAAGGCAAAACATATTGTTGCATTGGCCGGAACTATTGTACATACGTTTAATGGAGTTGTACCTGAAACACGTGAAGAACTAATGAGCCTGCCGGGGGTGGGCAGAAAATCTGCCAATGTGATATTGGCTTTTGGTTTTGGCATACCTGCAATACCCGTTGATACCCATGTATCCCGTGTTGCCAGTAGAATAGGGTATGCAAATAGCAGAAAACCTATTGCTATTGAAATGGCGATGATGGAAAGCATCAGGAAATCAGACTGGATTATAGCACATTTACTATTCATCTATCATGGAAGGACAATATGCCATGCACGAAAGCCAGCATGCAGCAGATGCCCCATTATTTTGTATTGCCACTTTGAAAATAAAAATCTTTGAAAGCTTTTAGGACCTGTGGGTCATTGGTTGGCAAGTTGAATTCAGCAGAAGGATTTTTACCTGTTATCTGTACCAGAGTGCTGTAAGCAGAGGTAGCTAATGTTTTGTTTGTGTCTGCACAGTATGGTAGCAAAGCAGGCAGATATATAATTTTTTTGTGAAATCCCATTACACTCATTATCCAGATTTTTAATGAAATATTCCCTTTCTCAAACATTGATATAATCGTTTTTTCATTACCATCAGCAAATCGCGCAGCCAGACGCGCCAGGTGACTGGCAGATTGTAATTGTTCATTTTGTTTTAATGATATAGTATATGCGTAATCAATAATTGATTTAAATTGTATAGTGATGCTTTTCTTTAATAGTACTGAAGCAACCTCATCTGCCATCTGTATATTTTCCGAAAAAAGGAGATTGCTCCATTCTTCATCAGCAAAATTAACAGGTAAATCCAATGCTGAAGAATACATGATGAACAACTGATAATCCTTATATTGACGTTTTGTCAAAACATACTGTTTGAGTTCATTAATTCTAAATGGTATTCCATAACGAAGCAGTTTGAATTGTATTTCTTTTTTAATAGGTACATGTTTGACAGTAGAATACAAAACTATATAGGTTCCAATAGATCCTGAAAAAAGTATACCCCCGGTTGCTATAGCAATTACAAGAAGTTGAGGAATATTTACATGAAAATACTCAAACACCAGTACCCCTGTAAGTACAGTGAGCTTTAAAAGTTTAATAAATACTATTGTAGGACCAGCTATGATGTTGCTATAAATCAATTTATCCACAAAATAAAACGCTATAGATCCCCCAATAAATAATGGTATTGCAATAGTAGGTTTTATCTTATACCGAAGTACACCAAAAAGAATTAATGAGTAAAAAATAATATTGGTATATCGCCCATCCAGTATCCCAATATAAGCAGTATATGGCCAGCTACTGTTATTGATATTGTCTATTAATATATGAAGGGTTGAAATAAAATATATAAGTAAAAAAGGTATAACCCTTGATTCCAAAAAAATAATAAGGTTTGCAAACTTAGGGAAACGGTTGCGATATACAGTTTCATAGCTTTTTAATTCTATTTGGGTATAATTGAAAATACATAAAAAGGAAAAAAGAAAAGAATAGGATCTGACAATGATATCTATACCATACCAGTTATAATATAATTTTGAATACAAATTATACACTAATAGAATTATTAGAAGTATTATAAAAAGTCCCATGCGCTTGAGTTGTTCAGATGTTATTATCATAAAGAGTATTATAGAGTATTTTTTAAGCGGTCATAAGAAATATAATGTTCTTCTATTCCATATCCTTTTTTGTTAGTGCCTATGACGGTAAAATCTGAAAAACTTACAACATGAATATGAGATTTTTTAGCTTTTTTTGGAACATCAATTACTTGAGTTTTAATTGGTTTTGAAACAATTAAATCAATATCATCCTGAGCATCTTTATAGGTAAATTCAGATGATTCCAACTGTGCGTTTTTTATTGATAAATATTCAAGTTCAATCAATACAAGTGCCAGATTACCATTTTTTCGTGAGATACAACCATAAGAATAGCTCGACCCATTATATTCAATGTATCGGAATGCAATGGTCTGGTCACGGAAATGGACAACAACTCTACTATCACAATTTATTTGGGTGTGGGGGTATAAACCCCATGTGTGTTCCTTGAATCCAATACAATCAAAATTTTTTTTAATAATTTTTGATTTGGTGTGCACCTCAACAGATACTTTTGCCTTGCAACGGGTAAAGTAGCTGGAAATCATATTTTCAAAACTTTCTATTGAAGGTTTTTTATTATGCAGCAATTCATAATAGGGGAAGTAATCTAATAAAGATATACTGGCACTAAGATTAGAATCTTTATAAACAAGCTTGCTCTCCTTTAATGGCTGGATAATAGTATATTTGCTCCGCTGAGATCCAAAAGATTTTTTTGGTACAGTATCTTTTATAAACTGGCTGCCTGTTACAAAAAAGTCAGAAAAGTTGATTAATGAATAAATCCCAATTTCACGAATATGAGGATTCCATGTTATATTTGAAAAGCTATACCATTTATCCCGCTTACTGATAACACTTATCCTGTATGATTCCACAAAATCTGGTAAATTACTATCATGGAACAATTCCTCTCTGGTATTAATCATGCAGTGTGCTTCCCCTTTTTGCTGGAATGCTCGTTTGGACCAGAATAATCAAATGTCAATGTCTGGGTGCTTGAACCATTATTCAGTTATTAGTAATATCGAATAAAATTATTATAAATTTATCATAATTTCTTATATGTTGATATTTTTTATTTTTTTAAATATAGCAATACGAGGTAATCCTGAATAATCTTTGAGGATTGAAATAGAGAAGTTAAACAGTGGGGCAAAATTTTGTATTCTTGATGATAAATCTTCTCCAATTTCTATAATAATAGTGCCGTTATCAGAAAGATAATTATTTGCTTTTTCAATTAGTGATTTAATAATCCCAAATCCATTATCAGGTGCAAGCAAGGCTTCCTTTGGTTCGTAATGGATATCCTTTTGCAACTGAGTATATATATTGGGGTTGATATATGGTGGATTGCTTACAATTACATCAAATGTCATTGTTGGTATTGACTCAAACAGATTACTATGTAAAAACTTTATTGAATGTTTTCCAAGGATTGTGCCAGCATTATGTTTAGCTACTTTAAGAGCATCCTTTGAAATATCTGTTGCCCATACAGAGCAGTCAGGTCTGTTATATTTAATGGCAATAGCTATTGCACCACTTCCTGTCCCTATATCCAAAATGGTTGCACGTTGTCTGGCATGGTAAATTGCGCAATCAACTAGAAGTTCTGTTTCAGGACGTGGTATGAGAACATGCCTGTTAACCTTCAATGGCAATGAGTAAAATTCCTTGTAACCTACGATATAGGCAATGGGTTCACTTTTTAATCTGCGTGAAAGTAGCCGTTTAAATTTTGTTAAAGTTTTTTTGTCAACTAACGTATTATGGTATAAAACCAGTTTATGGCGGTCAATACCCAATGCATGTGCCATTAGAATTTCAGCATCTAATACTGGTGTTGCTGAAATGGATTCAAGACGTTTTGAGGCAAAAGCTATAATCTGGATAATAGAATTATTATAAAAAACATCAGACATGAGAAGCTTTTAATAATTTTTCCATTTCATTTTCCCGCAATGGGATAATAATTTTATCCAGTTCACCGTCAAGAACAGATTCCAGATCATAAATGGTCAGATTTATTCTATGATCAGTAACCCGTGACTGGGGGAAGTTATAGGTTCTAATGCGCTCACTGCGGTCACCACTGCCTATTTGAGATCGTCGCAATGCTATTTCTTTTTCCATTCGTTCCCGTTCCATTTTTTCAAAAAGCCTGGCGCGCAAAACCCGCAAAGCTTTAGCACGGTTTTTATGTTGTGATTTCTCATCCTGGCATGTTACTACAATACCAGTTGGGATATGGGTTATACGGACTGCAGAATCAGTTGTATTGACTGATTGCCCACCATGGCCAGATGAACGGTAAACATCAATTCGTATATCGTCGGGATTGATATCAACTTCACTTTCCTCCACTTCGGGAAGAACTGCAACGGTAACAGCAGATGTATGAATTCTGCCACCCGATTCAGTAACAGGTATTCGCTGAACCCTGTGAACACCGGATTCAAATTTTAAACAGCTGTATGCCTCAGCTCCACTAATAGAAAAAATTACTTCTTTAAAGCCACCTAATTCTGTCTGATTGGCGTCTATGTGTTCAACCTTCCACCCTTTCAGGTCAGCATACCGGATATACATTCTGTATAGATCCGCTACAAACAATGAGGCTTCATCTCCACCTGTACCAGCCCTGATTTCAATAATGATATCTTTGCCTTCATGAGGGTCCTGGGGTAATAGCATTTGAGTAATTTGCTCTTCGATTTCATGAAGTTTAGATTCAAGTTTAGGGATTTCCTCCTCAAGTAAGGATATCATTTCCTGGTCTTTTTCTGATTTTAAGGCAGTTTTAGTATCATCAATTTCTTTCTTTATACGTATATATTCATAATATTTTTGAACTACTGGTGTAAGCCTGGCATGTTCTTTTGTCAGTGATTTGAATAAACTTTGGTCACTGACAGTTTTTGGGTCAGCCATAGCATGTTCAATTTCGTTGTAGCGGTTAATTATTTGCTGAAGACGTTCTTCCATAGTCAATGCCTCTTGAAAAAAAACAGCGGGATAGCCCGCTAGTATAGGTATTATAACTCTTTGCTCCCGAGAGGACTCGAACCTCTGACACATAGTTTAGGAAACTACTGCTCTATCCTCCTGAGCTACGGGAGCTTATGCATACATACTTTTACGGCGTGAATTTACCAGCCGCTGGAAGTCCCTGATATTCCTGACAACTACTCTATCATTGAATAATTCAATTTTCCCCAATTTATTAAGATGTGTCAATATTTTTTGCACATCATTTATTTGCATTCCAGCCCAGTTAGCAATTTCCTGGACGGTTACACGCAGCGTAACTGGCTCCTGAACATCTAAATGAGGATCCTGTTCAGCTAACATATTCATTACATCCATGACTTTCAACTGCGGGTCATCAAGCAACAAAATCATAAGCCTCCGTTTTGCGTCATAAATTCTTTTTGAAAAGATAACCAGCAGTTTATATGCAAGCTGAGGATTACCCTGTAATAGAGCATCAAAATTTTCCCTTCGAAAACGCAGTAACTTTACATGTTCTATTGCGATAGCTGATGCGGAACGTGGTTCTTCCTCAAGTATTGCCATTTCGCCAAATACATCCCCAGGGCCGAGTATATCAAGAGTTTTTTCCCGGTTGTTGATGATTTTTACAATCTCAACTCTTCCTGATTGAATAAAGTAAAAGTCATTGCCAGGTTCAAATTCGCAGAAAATTATATCGTTGGGCTCATATTCTACGCCAAATTTGTCAAATAGCTTTTCATCAAGTAACATAGCATACCTTTACCGTGATTCAAGATTTTTTAATCGCCGTGAAGCCTGTTTACCTATTTCCTCCTTGGCTGCCAGAGATATCACTTTCTGATAATATGATTTAGCTTTATCAAATTGTTTCTTTACTTCATAAATCATAGCTAAATGGTATAATGCATTAACATTTAATTCAGATTGTGGGAATTTTTTCATTAACAAAGAAAAAGCTTCGATGGCTTCATTGTATTGACCCATTTTAAAAAATGTTCGTCCTATTTCAAAGTGGGCTTTTTGATAAATTTTATTTTCCGCATCATTTTTTAATGACTTCTGGTTTAAGATTTTTTTATAAATTTGTAATGCAGATTCATATTCGGATTGTGAATACAGACTCATAGCATCATAAAACATGGAGGATATATCTTCGTGTTTTGGGCTTTCATCGGCAATGTCAAAATCTGAACTTGCAGAATCATTTTCACCTAAAAAATCGTCCATTTCATCCACTACTGATTCTTTTGCCGGCATTGAATCGATATCCTCGTCCAGGGTAAAATCTTTTAATTCCTCTGTGGAAGGTTCCACCTCCTTACGTTTTACTGGTTGAGGTGCAATATTTGATTCAGCCTGGCCGGAATCAATTTCGCGTATTCGCTTAGTTGCTAAATCAGAGTATTTTGCGTTTGGATAGTAATCAAGATATTTATTATATGCGTACCGTGCCTGATTAAAGCGGCCAGCTCTATAATAATATTCACCAATTTTAAAAAGCTCCTCCTCAGGATTAATAGTGCTTGTTTCTCCTAATACTTCACGTACTGCGCGCCCAATTCGTCTGAGCTGATTGCTGAAGATCCGGAGCATTTTTAAAACCACATTGACATTCTTTAAAATGAGACGTTCAAAATCAGCAAGTGTCAAAACTAGCACCACTGATTCTTTAATCACCTGTGCAGTTTCTTCACGCGGGTAACGCCCCAGTGCTGATTTTACACCAAAAAATTCACCAGGTCTTACTTCTTCTTTGACTTCCTCTCCGGTTTCCAGCTTTTGAGAAGTTAAAATTATTAGGCCTGATTTAAGGATATAAATATTTTCACTTTTGTCATTTTCAAAATAAACAATAGAGCCTGGTTTATAGGTTCGTGTGGTAATCCCTTGAGTTGGTGAACCATTTGACATAGAAATCCTCGCACACGTTATATATCAAATTCAACAGGAATAAATGGAAATTCTTTCTTATAACCAACTGCTTTGCTTATTCTTCTCAGTAACCCTAGTAAATCGCCAACAACCAGCTTGTGCCTGTTTCGCAGGATTATTTCCTGATATTTGACTTTATTGTGGTCAAAAAGTTTTTTATAGGAACTATCGCCATACATTGGTTTTCCATTAATAACCACCAGTGCAATATCTTCAAGCTGAGCGTTTACGACTGCTGAATAAGGATTATCTTCCATACGGGAAATCACAATAAAGTCTGCAACATTGCCCGGCTTTATTGCCCCATGGTCATGTAATTTAAACGCATAGGAGGGATTTACCGTGATCATTTTTACTATTGTTTCATCACTGAGTTCCTGACCAAAAAGCTTTTTGTATAATTTACGATCAAATTTTATTTCATATAAAAGATTTTCGCCACCGGACATGGGAGAATCAGTGCCTATACAAACATTGACACCATGTTCCAGCATAAGCTTGACATTTGCTGTACGATTGAACATATACATATTGGAATCTCCGCACCACACAACAGATGCACCAGCTTTTTTTATACGCTTGATATCTTGTTCATTGAAAGCTATTCCATGAATGAGTACGGTATATTCACCCAACGCTCCTAAACGTTCCAATGTATCAATATCATGACGGGTTTCATCATCAAAACCTTCACCTGAGTGGGTAATGAAGGGTATATGCTCTTTAGCTGCCTTCTGGTATTCCAGTGTTATGCCATCTCCCCAGGCCAAAGCAAAAGAAACAACCGCATGAGCCAGCGCATAATTTTTCAGTGCTTTAACCGGCAGTATGTCAATAAATGGCTCATTGACAAAATGGGGTATATGGTCTGAAACAGTTGTTACTCCTGACAAAAGATTGCGATAGCCACCCAAAAGATAAAGGTCACGGTTTTCTATTTGCTGACGCTCTTCATATATTGGAGAACTTTTAAGGTCATTATCCCAGGGGAGCCAGTTTTCATAGGGCCCATTGCCAACTTTAGGGTGGTAAGTGCCCAGTAAATGGTCATGGCTGTTTATGAGGCCAGGAACAATGATGCCATCAACTTCAATAGAAAAACTACTACGGCCATCAATTTTATCGATTATACCATCGCTGACCAGTATACTTGCTTTCTTGACGAACTTATCCGGAGTTAATATCCCTTTCCCAGCTATTGACCATTCACTCATTAAACATCTCCTGTTTAGAAGATAAAAATAAAATTGTATTTTTTAAATTTATACTATACTATATTGATAGTCAAGTAAAATGTAATGTGACCCATTACTTTACATATCGGTCATTTAATGTGCAGCATATAGCTTTTTGTATATGTACTATCGCCATTTTCCTGTTAATAAAGTGCATATGCATGTATGGTTCAAGCACGTTTAAACTGTGAAAATCAAAAGTTATAATTAACCTTAAAAAAAGGTTTTTGACAGAAACTACCTTTAATACTATGAATACCAATTTAATCAATATTTGCTAAAATCTCCTTAAATGGTTTTTTATGGGGCTTTACATAATATTCCATCAACAATTCACATCTGTCAGTAAAAAATCCATCTGCACCAAACCAGTCTAAAAGACGATACTGCCATTTTTTATTCACGGTATATATATGAACAAGAAGCCCATTACGGTGGGCTTTGCCAGTTATCCATGGCCAGCCTAAATATCCTGATGGTCCGATGCCAGCACATTGTGCCTGTTTTGCTTCAGCGATAAGGGTATCCCATCCTTTCTGGTTAACCATATCTTCATCAATCAGATATATACGGGGAACCTGTGGTGCTAACTTTTGAAGCTTTAGCAAACTGTCAATTTCAAATGATTGGAATATTACTGGTGCATATGGGGCATTAATTTTGTTTTCATTTTCTATGTATCCGCGGGTTTGAAGTATATGGACAAGTTGTTCTTCAATGCCAGGGTAATTTTTGGGGCTTTTTGTTTCAATATATAAGGGGTATAATCCTTTATCGGATGTAGCTATATCTATAACTTCATCAAGCGTAAGTATTTGTGTCCCACTGTATGAATGCCTGGATCGCTCGGGGAATGATGTGTTAAACCATTTTCCCACATCCAACCTTTTCAGCTCCGCTATAGTAAAACTGTTGATTGGATCATTTTCTCTTCCGGGAAAAACTTCGGCAACATTGGTTATCCGATTTAACGTGTCATCATGAAATACAATAATAACATCATTTTTAGTTCTTTGCACATCCATTTCTAAGTAGTCGGCACCAACATTTTTTGCAATACTGTATGAAAAATATGTTTCTTCTGGTGCCCAGTACGATGCTCCACGGTGAGCTATAACAGTTTTATACGGGATGCCTGCATCCTGGCATGCTTTTCTGCCTGCTTGAGGCCGTGAAAGTATGGACACAATTGCATCCAGTACAATTGCAATAATAATGATAGAAACAATAACTATCCCTATGTTACGAACCATTGTATACCTCCGTAGCAATTTGAAAAATCTGTGAAATGTACGTATTTATATTCTTGATACTATAAACACAATATTTCGTCTTCAGTCAAGTCTTCAACTCTTACAGGATCAATGCCTTTAATGCGTGCAGCCAGTTCACGAGCAGAGATCTCAGGTAATGTTTGTATTATGCGATACTTATGATCGCGAAGCCATGTAAAAAATTTCCATGCGTAACAATCCGCGCATAGAAGAGCTTTTTGTTTGAAATACTCATCACCAGAATATTGTTCCAGAGCTTTGTGATGTGTACATTTAATGTCGATGCAAAAAGTCCCTGAAATGTACTCTTTTCTTGGCATAAGCACCCCTATATACATTATTAGATTTTATTAGCATTGTAAATTATCGTTTTAAAATTGCAAATAAAAAATAAGGGGGCTTCTTTTCCCAATCATGGTCTTTAGAATAGGATATATATCAGTAACTATCACCAAAAGTTAATGTGAACAATGAATGGTTCCCCCATTATCCCCTTATGTACCAAGCATACTCTAATTTATTTTGTTGCTTTTTTACGGTACCTATTGGATGATTATAAAAACTGACAATGTACTACAGCGGTAATTTATATACAGGTACTAATAAATAGATCCCGGAATCGATGTTATTTGTTTGGAGGGAGGGGAAAAGATTGATAGCATATAATTTTTTTGATGGGGGAATAGTATAATGAAACGATTAGAAATTTTGAATAATTATTTAGCAACACATACCGTCCCGGAGTTGGTTGCTAAAAAGCTGGATGCCAATTCTTTTTTGACAAATAATTTTGCCTACCATGCTTTGCGAATTGGTAATTCCATTGGCGATAATCTTGATATTTCAATTGAAATCATAATTCTGGATGAGATTGCAAAAAAATATAACCTGATTCTTAACACCACTGAACATGCAGAACTGCATACTCAGGGCATAACTGAGGCGGATCTGGATAGTCTGGTGCAGGCTGCAATATTGTTTGAAAATATTAAGAACAATAAAAAGCAATATAAAGAAATTTTACGAAAGATCAGCTACTTTATCAGAAAAGAATTTTATCCTGTTATACATCAGGATTAATCAAGCTTTACCGGTTATCTGGAAAATGGGTATGGGGTGTTCCTTGCCTTTGACCTTGATAGGTTCAAGCTTTTTACCTTTGAATTTTCTTTTGGTGAGGTTGGCAATAATTTCCTGCGATACCAGGATGGTTTGCGAATCTGCATGGGAGCATAGCCGTGCTGCTAAGTTAACAGCATCCCCTATAGATGTAAAATCCATTCGCTCCTTTGAACCCATCCTTCCATGAACAATATCACCCATATGAATGCCAATCCCCACAGAAACGGTTATTTTCCCTTCCTTAGATCGCTGCTTGTTTAGATTTTCAATGGATTCAATGATATCAACAGCTGCTTCAACGGCGCTATCGGCTTTCTTTTTATCTTCAAATACTGCCATTATTTCATCGCCAACAAATTTATCAATGTCACCACCATGCTTCTTAATTATGGACGCCTGCAAATCAAGATATTCATTGAGAATTTTTACAACTTCTTCAGGTGGAAGCTTTTCTGACATGGCCGTAAAGCCCCTGATATCTGAGAAAAGAAACGCCATATTTTTTCTTGTTCCACCAAGATCAAGTTCATCGTCTCTTTTTTCACGAATCATGGAAATAGTTGATTCGGAAACAAATTTTTCCATTTTGAGCTTTTCCCGCAGGTGATTGATCATCTCATTAAATTCTTCTGTCAAAATACCAATTTCATCATGTGTGGTTATAGTAAGACGTGTAGTGAGGTCACCATTTTTAACCCGTACAACACCTGATGTCAATTGCACTATTGGTTCTACCATTTGCCGTGCAATTTTCATTGCGGCATATATGCTTAAGGACAACAATATGACTGCAACAATGAGCATTACCAGCCGTGCTCTGTGAACCGGGCCAAGGATTGCATCTTCAGTAAAAACTATCTCAATAATTCCAATCTTAGCTTTAAAAAACTCAAAGGGGACACGATACCGGTAACATACTGTTGGTTTAGAATCAATAGTCAGTTCAATCTTTTCTTTAACGGTAGTATGTATTGATTCAAATTGCTTTAAAAGATCTTTTGAGTAGTATTTGCCATGAAGTTTTGCATTGCTATGGGCTGCATAGGTATACTTCTTTTCAGCTATAATTCCCTGAGTATCATAAATGGCAGCATAGACAAATCCTTCAATGTTTGTTTTTGAAAGCCCCTTCACTATGTCCTGTAATATCATGGAACGCTTTAATGGCTTCTTTTCTGCAGTTAAAAAACTTTCTGAAGAGGATATATTATAGGCGATAGTCTGACATAATTTATCATTGGCTTTTATCAGGGCTGTCTCTGATATACTTATCAATAGAAAGCTTATTACTGCAATAACTATTACCATTAACATTGATACGGTCACAACCCACTTTAACTGAATGCCACCTTTTTTTATGATGTTTGATAGAAAGGGAGTTGATTCAATCAGGGAAAATATCTTATCAGTATGTTTGTTCATATAACCTCTTGATGATTTTCTATTGAAATATTACAGTATACACTATTTACCAATGTTTATTTATATTCAAGAAAAAGATTTTAAAAAATTTCCACTATTAATTTCTCATCTATGATTTATGAACATAATATCAATAATGAGCAATTCTGCTGACTGAAGCAGTATGAGTTTATAATGCAGTATTAATAAAAGTTTTTTTATATTATATAAAACAATAATAACTCTATAATATAATAACATATATTGTAATAAACGTCTATAAAAGCTTATAAATGACAATATTCTATCTCAGTCGTTTTTTTCAATAAGACGAACTTTGGAATGAACTATTTATATAGTTAATGCTATCACGGATGATAGTATATCGTTCAAGGAGGATACCATGATTATAAACCACAACATCAGCGCAATTTTTGCCCACCGAACGCTGAAATTTCACGATTGGGCAATCACCAAGGACATGGAAAAGCTCTCATCGGGGATGCGCATCAACAAAGCAGGTGATGATGCATCTGGATTAGCCGTGTCCGAAAAAATGCGTTCCCAGATTCAGGGATTACGGCAGGCTGAACGCAATACTGAAGACGGTATGTCAATGATTCAAACTGCAGAAGGATATTTGCAGGAAGTACATGATATACTGCAGAGAATCAGAGTTTTAGCAGTACAGTCTGCAAACGGTATTTACACACCTGAAGACAGGCAGCAGATTCAGGTTGAAGTATCAGAGCTTGTTGATGAAATTGACCGTATTGCATCACAGGCTGAATTTAACAAAATGAAGCTATTGACCGGTGCTTTTGCACGGCTTCATCCATCAGCTTCAATGTGGTTCCATATGGGGCCTAATATGCATCAGCGCGAAAGGGTATTCATTGAAACAATGACTACGGCTGCGTTAGGGTTACGAAATCCTGTTACACTTACATTTATTTCAATATCAACACCAGGGAAAGCCAATGCAGTTATTGGTTTAGCTGATGAGGCGTTACGGCAAATTTCAAAACAAAGAGCAGACTTGGGTGCATATTACAACAGATTAGAACATGCTGCCAAGGGGTTAATGAATGCCTATGAAAATATCCAGGCATCAGAAAGCCGCATACGCGATACCGATATGGCAGAGCAGATGGCAGAATTTACAAAGAATCAGATACTTACCCAGGCTGCTACTGCTATGCTTGCACAGGCAAACACAAAGTCGCAAACAGTATTACAACTTCTGAAATAACACCTGAGATAGCATCGCAACACCACAGTAAAAAGCCGGGCTCTCCCACCCGGCTTTTTATATTACATTAATGTATATCTAAGTGTTTGTTTTAAATAGTAACGTGCAGTTTACTATAGAGCTATTTCTTTTTAGCTTTTTTTGAAGTTTTAGGTTTGCTCTTAATTACCTTTTTTGGTTTTGCTTTTTTTGGTGCTGCTTTTTTTACAGGTTTTGATGCTGCTTTTGGTTTGGTTGTGGTGGTTTTTTTTGCATGGGCAACAATCCAGTCAGCAACAACTTTAAGCACTTTTTTGCGGTCAGGTTCAAGCTCATTCATTGTTTCATGATATAAGCCTTCAAAAAGTTTAAGTGTTTTGTCTTTTGAACTTGCCTTCTGATATACAATTTTACTTGCTTCATCTAATACCAGTGCATCTGCAGTACCATGGAAAAGTAATAATGGAAGTTTAATTTCTCCACAACGATTGATACATTCATCAATTGTATTCATCATTTCTACATAAAACCGTGGTGTTACTTTATCATGTACAAGTGGGTCGTCTAAATACTGTTTAACAACTTCTTTATCACGGGAGATAGTTGTTGCGTCAAGACCTGATGGCATGGTTAATGAAGGAATTCTGGACGAAAGAAATATTGCCAGATTCTTTTTCCATGCAGGGACTTTGATAGCCGGGACAAGACCTGGGGAAGAGAGAATGAGTGCATCCAGATCTTCCGCATGGGTAAGTGCATATTTAAGTGCAAGCACGCCACCCATTGAATGCCCTAACATAATAACAGGTTTATTGGGATGTTTATCCCTGATCATGTTGACAAAGATCTTCATGTCATAGATATAATCCATAAAACTATCAACATGACCCCGCTTGCCCCCACTTCGGCCAAAACCTCTGTGGTCAAGCCCAAAGATTGCAATTCCCTTATTCTGTAAAGCATCGATGAGGTTACCATATCGTCCTGAATGTTCTCCCAGGCCATGGATGATAACGAGAACTGCTTTTGGGTTGGCTACTTCCCACTGCTGGAAAAATATTTCTATACCGCCTTTACCAATAAATGTGCCTGTACTGTGTTGAAATGCTGCCATAACATCACCTCTCATTATTAAATGTATTTTTTACTTAATAAAACATTTGAAAGTCTATTTTATAATATATATATTATATTTTTAGAAAAAATATGATAGTATTAAATAAAAATCAAATATAATTTTATTTTTTTAAAAAATTATTTACAATTGTTCATCATTTTACACACTTATTGTATCTTCAGAACACCTATATTAGTAAACGTATAAGGATTGCTATGGAATTTAAAAAATTGCGTGTGGCTTTAATACTTCTGCTAGGTACTATTGGATTTGGAACTGCAGGGTATTATATATTTGAAGATATGAAACCATTTGATGCATTTTATATGACCATGATAACCATCAGTACTGTTGGTTTTCAGGAAGTTAAACCTTTAACTATTTATGGACGTATTATTACCATTACAATAATTTTGAGTGGTGTTTCAATCAGTGCCTATGCTATTGGGACACTGTTACGTATGATTATTGAAGGCGAATTACGAAAAGAATTTGGGAGGAAAAAATTGGAACGACAGATTCAATCATTACAGAACCATTATATCATTTGTGGTTATGGCAGAATAGGCAAACTGATATGCAAAGAACTTTATGATAGAAAGGTTCCATTTGTAGTCATTGAAAATAATCCAGCTGCCATTGAAGAACTTGAAAAGTTAAGCTATCTTTTTGTTGCAATGGATGCTACAAGTGAAGAGGCCTTGCTGAAGGCGGGGATAATGAAAGCCAAAGGATTAGTGACTGCAGTAATGTCTGATGCTGACAATGTGTATATTGTGTTAACTGCCCGGGGATTGCGTAATGATATTTTTATATTATCCCGGGGGTCAGATGAAAAGTCTGAGGTAAAGCTGCTGAGAGCAGGTGCAAGCAGGGTTATTCTCCCATACAAGATTGGGGGGAACGTATGGCTGAGGTTTTAACCCGCCCTACGGTAGTTGATTTTTTAGATACTGCTATGATGGATTCGGAGTTAGGTTTAGCTATGGAGGAACTGAAGGTTGGCCCAAAATCACCAATGGTTGGAAAAAGTTTAATAGAAAGCAATTTAAGAAAGGATTATGGGGTCATAATTGTTGCAATAAAAAAAGCACAGGGGAAAATGATTTTCAACCCTCAGTCATCAGAGGTTATTGAATCGGGCGATATAATTGTGGCATTAGGAAAAAAAGATATGATGGAAAAAATGAGTACTATACTGTGATTATCAAAATGTATGGCGTTTTGACATTTCATTGGAGATTTCGTTAATAAGAACATCTAATTTAAATGGCTTATGCATGTATATATCAATAACATTTTTATACGCTTTAATATTATTCAGAATCCATCCTGTCAGCAGAACGGTTATTGTTTCTTCTTTTTGTTCTTTGATTTTAGTTAGTAATTCCAGTCCTGTTGTACCGGATAATCCGTAATCAGCAATAACAATATCAAATTTATTAACTTTGAATGATTCATATGCCTGATCAGCGTTATTAAAAACTGATACTCTGTTTCCAAGTGAATCAAATACTTCATACATGATTTCCTGTAATGCTGGTTCATCTTCCACAATACATATATCCATGTCACGTAATTTTATTTGTGGGATTTGCTGTTCTTTATGGGGAAGCATTGAAACAGTATCTTCAGGAAGGATAATGGTTATTGAGTAATCCTGTAAAGATTCTTCTTCCATTAGTTTTGCATGATTTTGTTCAGCTAATTTTGAAAGATCAATAGTTGAAATAAATGCAAATTCATCTTTAGTTTCAAATAATTCTTTTTTTGCCTTTATTGCAATTGTTAACGTACTGTTCTTTTTTAGTGTTACTTCAACCACACCTTTGGTAGCTATTACTGAGGCAACTTTGAAAATAGTTGCCAGAAGCAGATCTCTGAATATGTGGGGATCACCATACATACTGACAAGTGAAAAATATCGTCGCTCAATAGCTACAGATCTTCGCTTTTGTGCTTCTTCAACTTTAAACTGGATTTTTGCAAATTCAATGGCATCTTCTATTGCTTCAACAACATTAATATCACATTTTTCTTCTAATTTATCTCTACCAATAAATTCTTCAATACGTCGAATTTGTTGTATACCATCTTCTGCAGATTTAATGATAAGTTTCAGGCCTTCCTGAAATGAAGGTTTTTCTGTAATCTGTAAAAGCCACTGAGCTTTGTTTAACATTATATTGATGATGTTATTGAATGAATGAAGAAATCCTTTTGTCAGGTCACCAATAATATGGAATCTGCTGAGTTGTTGCAACTGGTATTCCATACGCTTTATTCTGGTAATATCTTCCAGAATAATCTCTACAATTGGGGGTGTACCTTGAATGTGAACAGGATAACAGGTTGCATTAACCCATCTTTCATCTTTGTCTTTTGTTATAAAGCGTATTTCACCAATCCGTTTGTAACCAATACTCCCTTCAAATATTTGCGATAATGTTAAGCGCATTCTGTTAAAATCATAGTGATTCATAGCGCGATAGAGAAGATTTCTATTCTTCTTCAAATCTTCTATTTCATAGCCAATGAGTTCCTGTACCGAGGGGCTGGCTCTAACAATATTGCCTGATTGATCAATCTGCAAAATGGGAAATGGTGAATATTCATAAAGCAATGATTCGTAATTCTTACTTTCCTGGCTGATAATGGTGTCGGTTGATTTATCAAAAGACAGTATTCGTTCATCAACTATCTGTAACAGTACAAAAAGAGCAACAATTGCGGTGTCCTGAAATACCGGAAAAATATAAATTTCAGTTGAAACACGCTGGTTATCTTTATTACGAAAAACTGCAAAACATTGTCTGGATAAGCCTTTTAGTGCCTTCAAATATGAAGTTGCCAGTTGTTTGCGATATTCTGGATAAAAAGGATGGGTAACATCAAGAGACAGGTTTTTGACATTCACCAGATCAGAGAAAGCGTCATTTGAAGCGATAACTTCGCCTGAAACACTTATAACACATGCTGGTAACTGAAACATTAAAACCATTTCAGTGGCTGAGTGAATTGTCATATCATTTATGGGAACCATGCTATTATGGTTATTTTGCATAGAACACACCATTACTACATAACCATCTCATGGATGGTATATTTTTTTGCAATAAAAATATAAAAAATAAATTTACTCCGGGGAGTTTGTGGTGGGTGCTTCTGAACTATTGTGTCCTGGATTGGATGGGATGGTGGCATTATATGCTTTCTCTGGTAAACTGCCAAGAATAACAGGAATTGTCATTTGGGATTTATTGCGAATGACAGTTAACTGCAATGTTTTTCCCGATTGAGAGTTTCTAACTATCTGAACTAAATCCTGGGGTTTCTGAATTGATTTACCATCAGCTGCTATAATAACATCATTTATCTTTATACCTGATTGAGCAGCAGGACTTTCGGGAATTATATCATTAACGTAAACACCAGAAGAAAAAGAAAGCCCGAGTTCACGGGCTTTCTCTTCAGTTATAGATTTTATTTTTGCTCCTAAATACCCCTTGCCTGTGCCCGATTCAATGTCAATCGAAAACCGGGATACACCTTTAGTGGGGAGTATACGTTTATTCAGGAACACTTTCTTCCCAGATTTAATTTCTATGGTTTCATTTTGTGTTGACACAATATTTCCACTATAGTCAACGAATTTAAATGTGATTGTATAGTTACCTGGTGGCAGGAATATTCTGGAAAGCTGAAAGTTTTCGGGCAATGTATGCCAGCATCTGAGGTCGGGTTTGATTTGAGATAATAAACCTACACCAACGCCAGTGCCAACAACGGTGCCAATGAGCCCTGCATAACCACCCATTTTTTTGGATTCTTCAGCTAATTTTTTTGCCGCATACCCTGCAGCTACGGCTGCTGCTGCTTTAACTGCAATACCTGCAGCTACTTTAGCGTAAATTCGACCATAGTCATCTTCAAGAGTTTTAACTGCTGTGGAAGCTACGTCCTCCAGCATAATGGAGCGCCCAACATCCTTACCATTTGCATTGATGATAAGATAATTGATATTATTGCCCCGTTTTACAAATTTTGGTATGGGGTTTTCAGCATTATGAAGTGCAAGTAGTACTCCGGCAACGGTAACCCCTTCAGCTAAAGACATCCCATTAAGAGTTATCTGAATAGTTGCCTTCATTGATTGATCAGATAAAAGCGGTCCACGAGATTGTTTGATAGCACCTTTACCATTCTGGACTATGACAATAAGCTCTCCTGCATTATTAGGGATTGCATCCTGTTTGCCAAATTTCCCTATCCAACTATTATAATCTTCCGTATCCCCTAACTGTTTTGCAAGCCTTTGAAGATCGCGGTATACCATTGATAATGCAGGATTGAGTTCATAAATTTGCTTGTACTCGATATATGCAAATTCACGGTCATTCATGTCATTATCAACATCTGCACTCAGTTCAAATGCAATAGCAGTCAGGTATTTTGCCATTAAATTCTGCTTATAGGATTTACCGGTTGTTACATTTATATCACGCAGCATGTCATTGACTTTTTTAAACTCAACGCGGGCTTCATCGGGTTTTGAGAGCATAAGATAGTTTATGCCAAGGTACATGTGGATAAGAACTCGTTCAAAGTCCTCACCATTGTAATTAGTGGTTGTTTCGTTGAGAAGTAATGACGCTGCTTGTTTGCTCAAGCTTACTGTTATCTGATCACCAATTTTAGCTGCTTCGGTCAGTACTTTTGTGCTGTTTTCATAGTCTCCGGCAACCTGCAACATTAAACCACATTCCATCATGTAAAGAAGCTGATCTTTTGATTTTTTGTTTACCATAGGGAGCAATTTGCGAGCTGCTTCTTTGTATTGCCCCTCATAAAACATTTTTTCAACTTCTGCAATCTGTTTGTTATAATCGTAACTGGCGCATGCAGCAACTCCTATAAGTAACATTACAACAAACAGGGATTTAATTTTTTGAATCATATACATTCCTCAGAATTAGAATGTTATCTTCTTTTTGCTGGCTGATTTTAAAAATTCCTGCTGATCCTGCCATTCCACTACCTGTGTTTTCAAGTTTATGAGTTTGAGGGTTACTACAAGGTATTGGACTGATTTACTTCCCACTGTACGAACATTTTCTCGTACTTCACCGGTTAAATACATGTTGGGTGATTTTAATTCGCCAACGGGGATAGCACTTTCCGGGTCAACCATACCAGTCATACCTTTTTCCATTTCGGCGATAGCATCAGCAGTCAATGACTGGTCAATGAATTTTATACGGCGTTTAATAAGGTTTGTTGTTATTTCATCAGCAAGCATCTGGGTGTCAATATGCTCTGATGTTTTATTGCGTATCTGTTTCACTTCAATAAAAGCAGGTTTTTTCCATTCTTCTTTTAAAAATTTATACATTGATTCAACCATTTTGTTGACTGTCATTTTAATTTCTTTTGGCCCCCATTCTCTTGAGCCTTCAGCTTTACTTGCATCCTGATACTGGACACCGCCTCCACAGGCAACAAAACCCAAAAGCATTGCTAGTATCAATACAGATAATTTTTTCATGACTAATGACCTCCTGCAATATGATATTTGTATTGTGTTCTATGTTTACAATACAGTAATTACGATGTTACTATATGCAATACAAAATTTTATTATTGTAGTCAACAAAAAAAAGATATTATACTGCAAGCATGTCTTTAATAAGACTATCAATTTCAGAAGCAGTAGTCACTGGATCCTTGAAAAGAATATGGGCCATAAAAGAAATATTCTTTGTACTATGTCGATATTCTAGGTCATAATGATGCAGTAGCAGAAATTCTATTAGTTCATGTATATTGCCCTGCTTGAACAGTTGTTTGCAATAGGCTGTTTTTGCTTTTCCCATTGTTGGCTGTAATTTATCTAATATTGGCAATATTGTTTCTTCACGTATAAATGGCATATATTCATCATAAATATGCTGGATTCTTTTTTCCAGTGGTGTTTCAAGCCATATAGCTTTCCCATTTTGCAAAGAATTGAGAACGCAATGTGGGATATGGCAGTTGCCAATCTTTCGTGATTCTCCTTCAAAAATACAATATCGCCATGATTCAATCGTTCGTAGTTCTTGAACTAACTGGCTCTCAAAATATTTTTGCGTGTGATTGGGCATACCTAAACTACCAAAAAGAGAGCTCCTGTTGCCTGCGCAATGTTCAAGGTCTATTGAATATGGAATATTTTTGAGGACCTTAGTTTTGCCTGAACCTGCAAAGCCATACAGTGTAAAAACTGGTATAGTGAAGGTATATTCTGTAAGATAATTCCTGACATAGTGGCGGTACTCTTTATAACCGCCATAAAGCTTATAAAAAGAAAATCCTATGGAATTACATAATGATACAACTGATTCCGAACGCATTCCTCCCCTGTAACAGTAAATGATAACCTGGTGTTCTTTTAAAGTGGAAAAAAACGATAACATATCTCTAATCTTTAATGAGGCAATGCTCACGCCTTCCAGAAGTGCTTTTTCCTTGCCCTGAGTATGGTATAACGTCCCAATGTATGCTCGTTCAACATCATTAAAGAGCGGATAATTGATAGCATGGGGGATATGATCCTTTACAAATTCAACTGGAGCACGGACATCAACATAAACGGGATTTTCCCATACAAGGGTTTCCTTATATGAAATAGTAGGTACACTCATTGCTGTACAATTAACCTAAGACATTGAAACACTCACTGTGCCTTTTGTAAAAAGCTCATCAATTGCTTGAAATAGTATTTCCATGTAACGTTCCATCGATGGTGCAAAAAGTAGAGGGTGAAAATCTTTTTTTGATATTGTTGTAACAATAGTATTAGTTCCGTTAAATGATTCAACTGTTACAGAGTAATCCTTGATAAAAAGATTTTTGCAGTAATCCAGCGGCACGGCGTAAATACTGCTCACTTCATTATCGTTGAACGAATATGAAGAAAGAGGGTTATTTGATAGAAGCAGGTAAACACGCTGGAATTCGCGGTGGAAAAGAAGATCATTAATTTCTTCATACCGGTAATAGCCTAAATCAATAAGCTGTTTTTCATCAAACGTAATTCCTATTTCCTCATATGCTTCTTTCTGAATTTTATTACTGGTAAGTCCAAAAGGTACGTGACCTCCTACGGTAATGTCTAAATAATCCGGGTACATATCCTTGTGCGATGCACGCATCTGAAAGAGTATCTCTTTCTGGGGTTGTGTACGCACCACCCATAAATGTACTCCTTCATGTGCAATACCCTGTTTGTGGGCAATGCTCCTTGCTACAGGTTTACCTGTTGGGACTCCCTGTTCCCAATTCCATTCTTCCAGGATTTCTTCCTTAATTGCCATCGTCCTTTTCTCCAGTGAAAAAGTATACATATCAACGCATTATTATCCGATAAATATAAAAATGCGTAGTATCATGTTTCTATAGTTTGATTGCTATCATAAGCAGATTAACAGTACATCTATGGTGTAAAATATTGCAAGGTATTTTAAAAGCACAGTGAATAATTATGCAAAACGATAAACAAGTACAGTTCCCCTATGCATATGTTATAGTTCTATTTCTTATTATAGCAATACTAGCTTCATCTGGTGCCCTTTGTTATAAATACAGGCAACTGGTATCGCAAATAGATGAGTTTACAATCCAGGCAAAAAATGTTTCTAAAACGTTGATTACAACATATGCTGATGCTGCAGAGCTGGCATATGCAACCAGGTCTACTGACCAGTTACTATCGCTCATACAGGAATCAAAAAACATTAAAGGAATAAAAGAAGTCTTTTTTGTTTTAGATAATGGCACAATAATTGCCCATTCTGACACAGAAAAAGCAAAAGAGCTTAAAGGGAACATTGCCAATGATGAGTTTTATTACAATATCGATATGATTCTGTATCCTCATACAAAACAATCCCGGGAACTTTTTATCTTTAATTATTTTGTTCCTGACCTGCCTTTGCCATTTACAACAATTATCAGAAAGTATATACAGCAGTTTTTATATAAAGATATCAATACTAACAGCTGGCTGGTAACAAAGGCTGTATATGCTAAGGGCAAATCCATTGGCACCATTAATTGCATTATTGTCAAAACCCCTATCTATGATATGATGAACAGTTATTATAAGGAACTGTTGTATATGCTCATAATAATTTGTGGGGCGGCACTGGTGTTTTCACTTTGTACTGGTATTGTTTTATTTATTAAACAAAAAAGGGTATTGCAAGAAGTTAAAGAATTCAGTGCTCACATACATGACAAGCCTGGTCAGATACGCTCCATAATAAAAGAAGCCATACCGGTGAAGGAGTAGACTCAAATGTTTATTCAGCATACAGTAAAGGATTCAGTAGCGATAGTTACTGTTGAGGGGTACATTGATCATACCAATGCAGTGCAGTTTGAAGAGTATATTGCAACACTTCAAAAGGAATTCAATGCTATAATCATTGATTGTTCAAAACTCAACTATATCAGCTCAACAGGGTTTGGCGCATTAATGTATGCGCACAGGGTGGTTGAATCTGGTGGCGGTGTGGTGGTGCTCTGCCATTGTAATAAGGAGATAGTGACATTGATTGATATCATTGCACTTCCGGTAAAACGGTATAATTCATTGGATGAAGCAATGGAAGCAGTACAAGATACAGAGGTAAAAATTATTGAAAAACCGGTGCCACCAAAAGAAAGCCCAAAAAAAGAAACATATACGGAAACAAAACCAGTTGCAAGAACCTCCATGGTGTTTGAACATCCATTGGTGATTGAATGTCCTGATTGTAGAACAATGGTACGGATAAGTTCACCAGGTAAATTTAAATGCCCCGATTGCGGGTTGCAGTTTACAGTGGATGATGACCAGACTGTTTATTTTAATTAGTAAAATCTTTTCCAGTATTAAAAGTTTATTGACATTAATGTTATAATTAATGTACATTACTTTAGCGGTGTATTATAAACTTTTTAATGCACAGCGTATAACAACCACAATGGTGTTGCCGGTGATTGTGTTACAGGCTAAATAACTTAACATTACTTTTGAGGTTTGATTATGAAAGTTATCCATGTGCTTAAAAGAATTGAAATGATAGACCAGGATATTCGTGAACTCAGAAAATTGGAAAAGTCTTTGCAAAGGAATAAATCATTTACTCAGCCTATATTTATAACCATTGAAAAGCAGATAAACATTTTATTGGGTGAACGCATAAAACTTTTAGAGTTAAAAATAGCAAATCCACCAGCCAATTTGCAACCAGAAGAGGAAGAAGTTAGTGAAGCTTTAATTGCTGAACCAAAAAAGAAAACCTCCAAAAAGAAAGAGCCAAAGGAAAATAAAATTAAAGACACAGTAGTAGAACTGGAAGAACAGGAATTTTCGATGTTAACGCAGGATGATATTGATAGAAAGATTGCAAAGTTACAGCAGGATGATGAAGATAAAGCAAAAAAAGATGAGGACGATACAGCAGTAAAATTACTGGATATAGCTTTGGAAAAAGGCACAATCAATAAGCAGGAAGTTGAAACCCAGAAAAAGAAAATACGCTTTTTTAAGGATAATTTCCCTGGCGGAGAATATTGAGTTTTTCTATGCTTGTGTTCGCTGCAGCATGAGTTCTATTTTATATTTTTCCACAAAATATATGCTTGATCCTAATAATATTTCTTTTTGATTAAGATCATTAAATACAAGTTCACCAATATAAGGATATACTGGCATTCCCATATTTTTTAACTCAATAATTTTACGTTTTACGCTATAAAGTTCTTTAATTGTCATAAATCCGGAAGTTACATTGTCGGGAAATATAAAGTTGTAAAAAATTTCATTCCCCATATGGCGAGCTATCTGAACACGAAGAGCTTTGGATTTTGTAAAATTCAGTAGATAATCACCATGTATTTTACCGGTTTCATCAATAAGGCTGATACCACCTCTACGGTCGGCCTGAGCACCATAGCAGATGATGCTGGACTCACTTTCCCTTACACTGCTTGGCAATCGTTTGAGGACGTTTGTGCAAAATCCATAGATATGATATAGAAAGACGCTTTTTATATTTTTTGGTGCAAAGAAAGTAAAAATATTACCTTTTTCATTAATTACATAAACATGCAATTTATCACTGTCTTCAAGATAACCAATTGTAATCCCTTTTTTAAGTCGTTTGTTATACAATGCCTGCAGCACCTGCAGATGGTATGAATCACCATAGAATGTATAATGAGCTTCTATACCTGGTTTTAATGTCAGTGTTGTTAATACCTTTACAATATGATCAAATGCCTGAACTTCAATAGTATTGTTACGTAATGCAGTAAAATACAGGCCTTCAAGCTCGCCAATAAAACGGCTGTGCGGGGTAGGGCTGTGAACTATGGCGTTATATGATTCTCTAAAAAGCTGTATGAAATTTTTACAAAAGCGTTTGTGGGTACCCGGGGTGTTTATAAGGCAATAATCGTCAAAGGGGAGTTTTAATTCAAGACCGTCTTTAAGGATATTTTGAAGTATGTGTGCAATATCAATGATATTGAAGTATTGTTTGATGTATTGTTCGCCCCAGCTTGTTGAATAGACATGGTATAATGAATCTAAATGTTCCGCAGCATCATTATTAAAGTTGAGAATAATACATTGAAGCATGTTAAAAGCTGGTTTGAGATAGTATTTTGTTTTAATTTTCCCTTTTTCGGAAAAAAATTGTGATAGCTGGTTTAGCAGTTCAACAACGAGATTCTGGTTAATGCGTACATATCCGGACTGAATATTAACACGGGTCACTGAATGGTCATAAACATTATTTACCGTTAACCATACTAATAGCTTAACCAGATCGCTTTCAGTACGCAATGTGGTGGTAGTGAACACATTTTTTTCGCTGCGGTTTCTTTTAAACAGCCGCCACTTAACTTCGCGTATACCTTCGTTAACAGGTTCAATATATAAAATTGGTTCGGCAGGAGTGTCTTTAAATGTTATAAGCTTATCAATCTTATTTTCTTCTACCGAAAAATGTGATTTTATTTTTCGTGATAATAATGTAAAATCAGTTTCAGATATTTGTTGTTTTAGATTAAGGGTACTAAACTGTGATGATATTTTTTGATAACTGATCAGCATGAATTTTTTTACTGCATCCCAGAAATGCATTACTCGCTGGAAGTCCCAGTTGTCAAAGTTATCCATATCCTGAATAACCTTAATATTCCAGTTCCAGTCATGGACATACTTGAACATTACAGCTACTTTATAGGGAATATTCTTTTTATCTTTTATCCCCACATATTTGGATAGCTGCGGGTCAATTTTTAAATAAAGGTTTTGCTTTAATATTTGAAGTATGGCGGGGTCATTCATTGTCTGGCTATAGTAATCATAAACTTCATCAAACATCAAAAGATAGGCATCCAGTATTGAATTGGTAAGACGGCTGAGCAGTACATGCATTTTAACCTTCTGGCTTAACAGTGGTGAATCACTTTTTCCAAACAGATATTTTTCCAGAACTCCAATTTTTAAAATGGATTTAAAAGGGTTACCCAGCGATTTTATTATCTGAAAAAGAGCAGCGCCCAGAAAATCTTCCTTGGATATTTCATAAAGATTTCCCAGATCAATAAAATCATCCCTTTTCATTTCATCAGGGAGTTGATTGTACAATGCTTCATATTCATCATCCTTGATGAAACTTGGAACAACCCACCAGAAAGGAATTTTGCCTGCAATGATAATTGAACTTCGGAAAAATTCATCTTTCAGAACTGCGCCAACAGTAGTGCCAAATGCTTCTTCTTCGTCTTCAGCAAAGATATTATTTTTAACGCTTTCAATATCGTTAATAAATATATGTACGGGCACTTCTAATTCTTTTGAAGCCCATTCCTGTACAAGGGTTACTTTCTTTCTAAAATTATCGAATGCTTCTTTTGATACAGTGTTTTTATGAATACATGCCCAGTAGTCAAGGTCTGATTTTTTATTATATGCTACTGTGCCAACACTGCCCATAACAGCAAACATCTTGATAAAATCGCCACGTTCAAAATCGTGGAAGGTAATACCAGGATAACGTCCATGCAAATAGCGTTTGGTGTCTTCATCAAGTTTGAAATTTTTTATTCCTAAAGGCACATCACCTTCAACGTAACCGGGCATCTTTTTATTATTGATGCAGAGTAAAAAAGGGATGGTGTTTACAATTCGACGCATTGCGGGATTGGGAATAAGCTGTTGGAAGCGCTTAAACTTTTCGTTGTTAAACGCTATGAATTTTTCCTTATTTTCAATTATTGTTTGGAGCAGATCCATAGATACAGTGCCATCACATAGAAATTTGCAATAAAAGGTCTAATAGTGGATTTTCCTGAGGAAAACCTCCTGAGTGATAGCTTTTAAGCTGTATATCATAAGTATATAACATTGCGATTAATTTTCTAACATTATCAAGGGTATAGCTAGATGCCTGTTTGGCAAACACTTTTTGCCTTTTTCCATATATCTTCAATTCTTTCATAAGTGACTCAAACTGAACGCCTTTTGCTGTTTGTATATGAAATTGTTCTAATTTTTGTGCATGATTAAATAAAAGGGATACTAACAAAATTTGACTTATATTACGTTCAATGGCTTCTGAAAGAAGGTCCCACGCACGTTTATCTTTTAAAAAGAAGCAATCAACGAATTCAAACTCTATTGCTTCTCTTTCATTAATGACAAAACCCTCAAGGAATTCTTTTGAGATATCAGTATGGCCAGAAAATGATATGGTGGTAAGAATATCATCAATCTCTTTAATGTTACTTGCAGTTAATTCAACAAGACGTTCTGTTGCTTCATGTGAGATAGTTAATGATAAATCCTTACACTTTTTCAGTATATAAGATTTGCAGTTTTCTTCAAATGGTCTGTAAAACTGAATAAGGGGAATGTGTGGATGAATTTGTGAAGGAAGCAATGAGGGCAGCTTGTTCTCCTGAGTATCAAAAATAACGAAGACTGAGTTGGGCAGATTATTAATGCAGTCAAGTACCATAGTATGAATTTTTTTTGAACCACTTACCTGCTCACAATGTTTGATTATATATAAAACAGTATCGTCAAAAAGGGAAACGGATGCTATGGCAGCAAGAGCCTGTTCAAGCGAATCTTCAGCAAAGTATGTGGTAATTTTATAATCTTGAGGTTTACTATTTTTCCATAGCTGTGATGCAATGAGTGTAACCGCTTCTTCTTTCTGGTTTTCATCGTTTCCACAAAAACAGTATATGTGTGATAGTTCTTTTTGAATGACAGATTTCAGGTCGTTAGCCATGAGCGCCTTTGATGCCATATCATTTCCTTCCTTTTTCCACTCCTGTTTTAAGCGAAGTGTACCAGCCTGTTTCAACCTGTAAAGCAATCCGTGAAGCTAAAACCTGTTCCACCTCATCCTGAGCAATGGTAATTGGTGTAACAGGTGCTTCAATGTCCGAAAACTCTTTAAATGCCTGTACGGTGATACTGCGAAAAATGTAATTCCCTGTCTGTGCATTGATTAAACTTATCACAGTAATTAGTAATAATCGCTTTTTTTTAATTATTCCTGCACTGTCAATCACAATTGGCTGCACCTGAAATGACTGAATGGTGCCTGTCAATATTACATCGCTATCAGCCTGTACTGGAGCTATCGCTAACCTGCCACCTGTTATTATTTTTTCCATTATACGCTGTTTTATCTTTTCTTCATAGCCCAGGATACCGGTCTGATTCGTAAATGGTGATATGTAGAGTTTGTTAGCAGCATAGGGTATAACCGGCTGTCCATTGATAGAGCCAACAATATTCCCCAACTCTGCTTTATCATTTGAGGAGCAGGATAGTATCCATAATGAAATTACTGCAATAATATATTTTTTTTTCATAACACAATAAAACATTCAAGTTTTACCATTACCCTTCCGATTAAATTACCAGATCATTTTACACTCCAGGGCCTCCCACTTGTACTGATGGTGTTTGTGGAAGGCTCTTTTATTTTATACTACCCTTACAATTTCCTTATGTGAATACATGACATCAATATATTCTTTTGCCGGTTTATCCCAGTAATAGACTGACTGCATGGCATTTTTTCGTGCCAGTGCTTTTGTTGTATCATCGCTGGTACGTAAGAATTCTGCACAGCGTTGCATAGCATCATAGAACGATGAAGGAGTAAAATCAGAAAATAAAAATCCATTACCTTCAACAGATGAATCTTTCATGCGTATGGGAATTACGGTGTCACGCAGACCTCCTGTTGCGCGTGCAACAACCAAACATCCACATGCAAGTGCTTCAAGCTGTGAAATGCCGCCAGGTTCATGTAATGATGGCATTAAAAACACATCACTGCACAGAAGCGGGATGCTGATATCCTGAAAGCCTAAGTTTACGTTCACATTTTTTGGATAGTAGTTTTGCAAATGAAGTAAGCCTGTAGCTAATTCACTACCACGCTGGTCCCCCCATGCTACTGCACCGCCAATAACCCCCTGAAATCCCAGTGTAGTAAATATCCCATATGAAGCATCCAGAAGAAGCTGAAAACCTTTCTGCTCGGCTATACGGTGAATCATGGAAAACAACATTATATCTGGATTAATTTCAAAACCTAATTTACATTGCAAACAGAGTTTGTTCCGGATGTGGGTTACATACTCCCTGCGCAGAGGATCGGTAATCTTTTCACAATTGCGTATGCCTTCAAGTATTTCAGGATAGCGCTGTTTTATTTTGGTATACGTTGCTGTGCTGGATGTTAATGCGTCAACCATTCTGGGATAATATTCATCAATAAAACCTGAATTGTGAAAACGCATGAGAATTCGGTTTTTAAAATCAACTCCCAGCGCATTGCTTATACCTATAACATTGTGCAGAATTTTTTCAAGACCATCACAGGCTTTTTCAATCTGCTTTGCATATGAAGGGCTTACCGTAATGACTCTATCGGCAAATCGTATGCCGGTAGCCATACAATTTATCTTGTTGTAATCATTGGGGTCAGAAAAATCGGTATAGCGCCAGTGCGGAAGATTAAATAAAGAGAACAGGTCTTTGCCATCTTCATATCGGTGATATGAATCAAAATATTGCCAGCCACCATTGTGTATTATATGAAAGAACGATGTTCTTTTGAAGTTTGGGTTATCGTAGTACACATGGTCACTGCGGACAATGCCATTGAAAATACCGGTATATGCATCATTGGTGATGACAAAAAGTGGGTACAGACCAAAAGTGGTGATAAGCTCCGCTGTGGCACGGGCAAATGCAATGCGGCGCCGTAACTTTTCCTGACCGGTATATCCCCAGTACAAACCATCAAAGAACTCGTGATGATCCAGTAGATAATAATGAATGCCATCAACCTGTGCATAATGTACACCAGCTTCATAGGTAGCATGTTCTATCATGAAGCGCACATTTTTACCAGTGTACTGTACATTGTATTTTTTTAATGCATTGTTCATCTTTTCCATGGCCTTTTCATCGCCATGGCGATATTTAGGGATTATTACAATTACTTCTTCACCCAGACTTACAAGTTCACGTGGCAACTCGTACACAACGTTAGCAAGACCTCCACTTTTGGAAAATGGCTCCGCTTCGGCTGATACAAATATAATGGGGCCTGGACGGTTATGAAACTTAATGCTTTTACCAAGGTCGGATATATTGGTATCATCATGTTCTGCAAGGTCATCAATTAATTGCACAATGTCATTGCCAGATTTGAATCCAAACTTAAACATGTAGAAGAGGATTCGTTTAAAACCTATCTCAATGAAATTTTTATACTGCGGATAAAATTGTGCAATGATGTGATTTTTTAAAAATGTAAGAAATGCTTCAAAAGTGGAAGAATGTGCAATGGTTTCAAGGAACATGAAATTTGATTTAAAGTTTTCGGGATTGCTGATTGAATATAATCTGAAAAGTGAATCGCGCAGGAATTCACTGTACAGTGGTGCAACATCGCTAACCGGTTCTAATTTTAAAAGCTTGATCCTGTCAGTGTATGAAACAACCGAATAAATTTTTGAAGCCTTAAGCTCTTTCCCTGTAAAGTAACTGTAATGCTTTGTGATAGGTGAATATACAGGATCAACTACTTTAAAGTATGTATCATCAGCAATGGGCAATCGCGGGTTGTCAAACTGCAATGCCACATTCTGAGAGCTATCGGCAAAATTAAAAATGCCAATCCATATAGTATGTTCGGTAAATTTAATGGATGCTGCAACCTGAGTGTTATTAGCCCATATCAAATATCCCTTGCCTTTATTGATGCGGTGGAAACGGTACCATTGTCGGTAAAATGACTCCAGGCTGCGGTGAGCAGCATACTCAAATTGATTCCAGTTTACATAGATGTTATCCAGAAATACTTTCCAGCTTTCGCCTTCGGCACTTCCCTCATAATCCATAATGATGTTATTCATAAATATAGTAAGTCCAATAGCAGCCCTGAGTCCCCGGTGCCCAAACGTATTGAGTGCGCGTCGTTCATCATGGTTCCCAAGTATGCCTAAAAGCTCAGTACCCGGCGGTAAAGCGTATGGGAGATAGTTGTCGTAAAAATGGTATACTTCACGGACATCAGTGGTGCCATGGATGATCCCTTCACATATCTTAAAAAGGGCCGAATTATAGGGAATAATTCCGCTGCGGGTAAGATAGCGCTCATGACCCCAGTAACATTCGGCTAAATGCACAAAAAATGTTTTATTCTTTTCCTTCAGCTTTTGTGCAATGCGACACATCAGAAGATGATGGAAAGGGATAGCTATCTGATCCCTGCAGGCACTGTCAAAATAACCTGTTGTAATAAAATGCCCATCTTCGCGATCATTGACAATAATTTCACCTTCAACAAGCGATTCCAGTGAACGATACTGTCCCCATATAAACGGATAGTTATTCTTTTTCATCATGATGGGGACCGCATGAGCTGAATCAAAGCGGATGCCGTCAATATCATATTTATCAATTAATGTAACAACACTGTTGATCAGCCATTCCCATACTTCCAGTTTGCGATAGTTTAACAGTTTGCCGTCATTCCAGCTTCCGTAACGACCATCAGTTGAAGCACGAATAACCAGATTGCCACTGTCGTCGTAACATTTGACAGCGTACTCATCCGGAAGCTCAGTGCTACGGCGATTAAGGTGGGGTACCACATCAATAATAATTTTTATATCCATTGCATGAGCTTTGGATACAAGCTCACGAAATTCGTTTTCACCGCCTAAAAAGTCTTCAATTTCAACTAAACTGACTGGTGAAAATGGTGAAGGTGATGTAGCTTCAGGTGCCCAGTCTTCACGGTTGGTACCACGCTTCTGGACACCCAAAAGGTACAGAGCAGTGATGTGATAGCGCTCTTTTAAATCCTCTAGATGAGCAGTGATATCGCTAAAACGGCCTAAACGAATTACTTCTCCATGCTCATTGTACACCAATCCCGGATGTTCTTCATCCATCCAGTAGATACGAGTATGCCCGTGAATATCGGGAAATATTTCAAGAACAATTTCACCGCGCACGTCAGGGATGACGTTAATCCTACCACTGCAACCTTCATATGTTACCCACTGAGAACGTTTTTTTCGTTTTCTGTAGACAAGGAAATCATAGTGGCCTAATTCGTTGAATGTATAGTGTGCACTATAGACTCTTTTTGTTTCATCAAAGGCCAGATCAATGTCGCTATATGCAATGTCCTGCTCCAGAGGGTAAGGGTTTGTGCCTGCATTGTAAAATATACGCACAAAGTAGTTTCCTTCTTCCGGGATGGAAAATTCAAATGTATGAATACTACCTGCGGCACAGTTGACAAAAGTATTAGCCAGCGGTGCATCAAACTCCTTTGGTGCAAATATGCGTTCCAGTAAAATGTTGGCGTTATTTCGTATTTCATGGATATCATGGCCTGATGCGGCCACCAGAAGACGAACAATTTCACGCAACGAATTGAAGTCGTAGCCTTTTTTGTAACGGCGTGCCAGCCTTTCCAGTGATCGTATTGCTTTTAAGTTTTTTTCAAAATCAAAGTTGCCATCATCACGACGGGCATTGAGCATCTTTAAAAAGCTTTCACGGTTACGGATTGTAAAAGCACGTATTTTTTTACGGGCAGGGATTTCTTTGAATTCAACTTCTGAGATAGTTGCAATGCGTATAACTTCATCAAGCAATTCATTGAGAGCACGGGATACATGAGGCGGGTACACTTCAATATGCGAATATCCAGTTTCTATCGCACGCTCTTCAACCCGTAATAACCAGTAAAATGCTTTGTCAAATTTCTGATCTTTATCAAGGGCAAGCACATTGAATATATTAAGACCCAGATAAATTGTAGGAATTTCGGTCCACTGTGGACCCTGCCCAACGTGGGATAGTACGGCACTTTGAGGTGAAATGTAATATAGTGTTGGCCAGGCAGGTCGTTCCTTGATAAGCACAAAGCGGCGGTTTATTACTGAAGTAAAATCGCCCTTTGCTATAGCACTGTGGATTGTGATAATTGCATTTAAAATTCTCTCCTGCAATCTGGTGTCGGATACTATTTTTTCTTTTGCCTGGGGACTATCGGTAATTGCAGCAAATATATCATTTCGGATAGCTACAAATAAATCTTTTAACGATGAGGGGTCGGCACCTTTTTTTAATGAATCGATAATACCTGAATTTACAACAAAGGGGAATGCTCTGAGCTCTTGAAAAGCTTTGCGTATTTCTTCTTTTACCCTTTCATCGGATAATTTTTCCTCATCATTGAGAGTAAATCTGCAAAGGCTACTCTGGGGAGAAACTTTCTGTACCATGATGCAGTGCCTTTTTATATTATTCTGACAGCATTTTTAAAACGGGATATTTTCCTTTGTAAACACCTAAAGGTGTAAAATCAATAGCTATAGTACTCCTCGTATCAATAGAGTTTTTAATAACAGTGATTTTTTCTTTGGGAATAAATACCAGTACAGTATTATCAGTGTCAAACTGCATTAAACAAAGTTTATAGTCTGACAGTCCAAATACAAGAAGTGATGGAGGAATTTTGTAAAATCTCAGTGGCACCATAGTATTTGTAAATGGCTGTCCCTGCAATGACGGATAGTGTTGTAACAGTTGTTGAAATGTTGCAGCTTGCTTTTCGGGTATAAATTCTTCTTCAACTGGTGGAGTTATCTGTTTTGATTCAATTGCCTCTTTGGGGGCGATAGCTTCCGTTTTTGTTTTGAGTATATAAAAGCTCTGAATAATATAACCGCTGCGCATTCTCTTCTGGGCTTCTTCAGTACACATTGTCACTGGGACAATCACATTACCACCTTTGCTGCGGGCAATCTGTTTGGCTTTTTCAATACGTACGGGCAATGATACTCCGCCAATATCAGCGATGCCTATCTCATCATATTGGTTTTTATCTATGGTAAGCAAAACCTGAACTTCATCAGTTTCATTGAGTGCAGGATATTCTTCACCAGTTTTAACAAACTCAACAGATGTACATGATATTAATATAAACACTATATGTACCAAAACAATACAAGTAACTGCTTTATACTTTTTTGCCATCATTATTACCCCTTAAAAATGTTAATTTTACTAATATCATTATACTATCGATACAACTAACAGTAATCCAGTACAACAATGTACCATGCAAAATGAAATATTTATATTACTACTATTTAAATATGAATTGCTATTTTTAAATTAGTCAATTTAAAAATTAAAAAAAGAAATAGTATGCCCTACATATATATAATTTTATCCATGAGAAAAACTATTTATCTATAGAAACCTAATGATGTATTACGTGAATAGTGTTTTTACGTTATCAGGTCATAGCTTTTTGGAGTATTTCGGGGTGTGGTCCCCAATACAATGTTATATAAAATATATTTTCCTTAGTGCCTGTCTCAAAAGCGTAACCTCCATACCGATAGTTATCGGTATAGTAATCTTCATCTTCTTCAGCTTTTGTTAAAAATTTTAAAAAATCATACAGTACATTGTCTAAACAATACTCAATAATCCGAGCAAGTGACATCTTCCATAACTTTTTGACATCCATAAAGAATTCATACTCATCGTTATAGAGTACTAAGTGAAACCTCTTCCAATTGCCACTATTTCTATTCCTGTATTTTACCTGTTTGAAATATTGTACCTGAACATCATCACAGTGTGCAGCAAAGCTAATGAGGCAAGAGATAAACGTTCTCAGTGACATTGAATGATTGTTGGCATGTAATGTAAGTAGTTCTAGATGTTCATGGGAAATACATGTGGTTGTTTCAATGTTCATAACTATCCTTCCAAAGTTTATATTTTATAGTATTATGATTACGTTAATATAAAGTATTTTGCAAGCAAAATTGTTTTAAGCAACACAGAAATTGAATAAATATAGCTGAATATAATGAAAATACAGTATGTATACATAGATTTTGTGATACATTTGAAAATTTTAACATTTACCATTAAATATTTTTGACATTTTGACTATATAATGAATAGTTTTGTTTATGTATTATTGATATACAAAAATGGAGGTTGCCAATGAACGCTGTTATTGTCAGTGCTGTAAGAACTGCTCTGGGTAATTTTAACGGTTCCTTGTCTTCCATACCCGCAACGCAACTGGGAGCCATTGTCATTGAAGAAGCCATTAAGCGCGCAGGAATTTCAAAAGAAGATGTCAATGAAGTTATTATGGGGCAGGTGCTTCCCTGTGGTTATGGGCAAAATCCGGCACGGCAGGCTGCAATCAAGGCGCATCTTCCCTGGGAAGTGGAATGTTTAACAATAAATAAAGTATGTGGCTCTGGTTTAAAGGCAGTTATGCTTGCAGCACAGGCAATACAGTGTGGCGATGCTGATGTAGTGATAGCTGGTGGCATGGAAAATATGAGTATGGCCCCCTACTATCTGGAAAAAGCACGGTTTGGGTACCGCATGGGTGATGGTCAACTCAAAGACCATATGGTTCATGATGGGTTATGGGATGTGGTCAACGATTTTCATATGGGTATCTCAAACGAATTGTGCTGTGAAAAGTATAATGTGAGCAGGGAAGAGCAGGACAGATATGCTGCGCTTTCGTATGAAAGAGCTCTACATGCTATCCAGACAGGGAAATTTAAGGAGGAGATAGTTCCGGTAACTATCGCCCAAAAACAAAAGGAAATTATTTTTGATACCGATGAATGCCCAAAGCCAACACCGTATGAAATACTGGCAACAATGAAGCCTGCTTTTAAAAAAGATGGTGTTACCACTGCGGGCAATGCTTCCATTATCAGTGACGGTGCTGCTGCGCTGGTGGTGATGTCACAGAAAAAGGCAAAAGAGTTGGGATGCCGCATTATGGCAACGATTGGTGCACAGGCTTCAGCTGGCATTGATATGAAATACGTCCTGATGGCGCCAATACTTGCCATCCCTAAATGCCTTAAAAAAGAAGGGATATCATTGCAGGATGTAGACCTTTACGAGATCAACGAAGCATTCAGTGGATCAACAGTTGGTGTGTTGAAAGAACTGGGTCTTGATAGTTTAAAGGTCAATGTCAATGGAGGAAGCGTTGCACTGGGGCATCCCATTGGTGCAAGTGGGGCGCGTGTTCTGGTAACATTGCTTCATGAAATGATACGCCAGAATAAACGTATAGGTTTGGCATCGCTGTGTTTGGGTGGCGGCGAAGCAGTTGCATTAATTGTGAAACGATAGTGTATTTTAGGAGATAAATGTGTATGAAACCAGATACCATTAATACAATAGGTGTTGTAGGTGCAGGACAGATGGGCTCAGGGATTGCCTGTGTTGCAGCAGTAAGCGGATTCACTGTTATTCTCTATGATTTAACAGAAGAATTGGCTTTAAAAGGTGTAACGTATATAAACGGGTTGCTTTCCAAAGATGTTGCAAAAGGGAAAATAACGCAGGATGAAAAGCAACGCATAATGGAGAGGGTCAGAGCAACGGGTGAGTTCCATGCACTTGCAGATGCTGATTTTGTTGTGGAAGCTGCCACCGAAAATCAGGATATAAAGTTAAAAATATTTAAGGATTTAGACACCATCTGCAGGCCACAGGTAATATGTGCCACCAATACTTCTTCAATTCCCATAGGTCGAATTGCCGCAGCAACAAAGCGTCCTGATAAGGTTATTGGGATGCATTTTATGAATCCAGTGCCTGTCATGAAGCTTGTTGAGATTATACGGGCACTGCCCACATCGCAGGAAACATTTGATGTAACCTGGGAACTATCGCTCAAATTAGGGAAGACACCGGCTGAGGCTCATGATTATCCGGGATTTATTTCCAACCGTATACTCATGCCAATGATTAATGAGGCCATATACTGCCTGTACGAAGGCGTAGGAACTCGTGAGTCCATAGATACAGTTATGAAATTAGGGATGAACCACCCTATGGGGCCACTGGCACTGGCGGACCTTATTGGGCTTGATACATGTTTAGCTATTATGGAAACCCTGTATGATGGTTTTAAGGATTCAAAATACAGGCCATGTCCGCTCCTCAGGCGCTATGTGGAATCAGGCTGGTTGGGGCGCAAAACCGGAAAAGGGTTTTACGATTACACATAAAAGAGGTGGTGCCAATGAATTTCAGTTTAACACAGGAACAGCAAATAATTCAGGAAACGGCCGCTAAATTTGCAAAACAGGAACTTGAACCGGTTGCTTCCACACTGGATACAACAAAAGACAGAAACATATTAAAATCCAACCTGAAAAAACTGGCAGCGTTAGGTTTTAACGGCATTGCTGTTGACCCGCGGTATGGGGGCACGGGTGCTGGCAGCGTTGCGTTTTCACTGGTGATGACAGAACTGGGCAAAGCCTGTGCAGCCACTGCTGTAACAACATCAGTAACCAATATGGTGGCCGAGGTTATTCAATCGGTGGGGACGGAAGACCAGAAACAGCGGTACATTCCACCACTTTGCAATGGTACCTTTTATGCAGGAAGCTTTGGCCTGACTGAGGCAGAGGCAGGCTCTGACCCCGCGGCAATGAAGACAACGGCAACAGATGGCGGGGACTGGTGGATACTCAATGGGAAAAAGCTATTCATAACCAGTGCGGAGTATGCAGGAGTTTTTGTGGTGTGGGCTGTTACCAATAAACACGCAGCCAAAGGCAGGGGTATCAGTGCATTTTTGGTGGAACCGCATTTTGAAGGATTTATTGTTGGCAGGGATGAACATAAAATGGGGCAACTGGGCTCCTCTACCAACGAGATAATCCTTGATAACTGCAAAGTTCCAAAGGAAAATCTACTAGGAACACTCAATGATGGATTCAGGATAGCAGTGCGTGAGTTAGGTGGCGGGCGAATTGGCATTGGTTCAATGGCATTGGGGATTGGACTTACTGCTATGGATTATGCAACCAGCTATGCAAAAGAGCGCATACAATTTGACAAACCTATTATACACAATCAGGCAATACAGTGGATGATTGCCGATAACTATACACGGCTTGAAGCTGCACGCCTGCTGTTACTTCAGGCTGCCTATAAAAAAGAAAAAGGTTTGCCGTTCATGAAAGAAGCCTCAATGGCAAAACTATTTGCAACAGAGGTTGCAAACAAAGCCTGTTACGATGCCATGCAGATACTGGGAGGTTACGGCTATACCAGAGAGTACCCGGTTGAGCGTCTATACCGTGATGTGCGCGTCACCACCATCTACGAAGGGACAAGTGAGATACAACGCCTCATCATAGCAAAGCACTATATGGATACCGCACCAGTACCTTCAAACGTATAAATAATTGAGTAGTTTTTTTGTGCGATAGTTACTAATGAAAAATTTTTCCTAATCCTCACATACAGCACATTCTGAAGCAAGGCTTTCTTTTATTGTCAATATTTTAGAGAATATGAAGTAATGATTTGAATATTATAATAAGAACGGTGCAAGGTTTTGCCGTACAGGAAGTACGGCAAATTGGGATGCGGGCGAGGACCTGAACGGATGCTATTCCGCAGCCCGCCGTGGAATAATTACTACATAGCAAGTAAGGCACGCCGCCGTTTGAGGCGCACTTTGGGGGTTAGTAAGGGGGTATTTAGTGATAAATACCCCCTTACGAAAATAAAAAAGATTTTGTGTAAAAAACATTAAAAACGATGTGATGCTTTTTTTGATAATTATGGTAGATAATGTTTGAAATTAAATATAAATGATTAGTGAAAAATTAAAAACATAGGAAAAATGAAATTACAAATACAATGAAAATGATACTACATAAAAACCTTGCATAATTGTATGGATACTGTAAACTTGTTCATGGTAAATGTAATGAGGAATGATGCATGGACAAACGTGATACAATTTCCTATGTACAGGGTAAAGGTGGAGAAGTTGTTTTAACACCAGAAGAAATTAAAACATTAGATACCATTAATCAGAAGATAGCTTCAGGGCAATCACTCATTGACATCATAGAATATTTATTTAAAGAAACACAACATATCATGCCCTGTGATAGAATTGGTATTGCATTTTCTGATGATGGCAAGCGCTTAACGCTGTACCACGTTGTAGCCTCATACAGCCCTCTTTATTTGGATAAAGGATATACTGCTGACCTTAAGGGGAGTTCTCTTGAAACAATATTCAGCAATGAAACACCGCGTATTATTAATGATTTAGAGGAGTATTACAAAAATAATCCATCAAGTGAATCAACGCGCCTGCTTTTGAAAGAAGGTGTTATGTCAAGCATGACCTGCCCACTATATGTGGAAGGGCGCATTGTAGGTGTGTTGTTCAGGAGTTCCCGTAAAAAGAATATGTATGGTTTACGTGAGATAGCACTGCATCAGGCTATTGCTGAGCGACTGAGCCAGGCTGTTGAAAAAGCATACCGCATTGAGCAGTTAACCCAGGCAATCAACGCTTACATGGAGATGCTATCATTTGTAACTCATGAACTAAAAAGCCCTTTATCATCTATAGTAACGTTAGGTACCACATTAAAGCAGGGATACTTTGGAGAAATCCCTGAGCATTGCACAAACACCATTGATCGAATTCTTGCGCAGGCAGAATATCTGTTAACGATAGTAAATGAGTATTTGAACTTAGCCCGCCTTGAGACTGGTTCAATGCCAGTACGCAAATCAACAGTAACTATCGCACATGATATTATTGAACCTGCACTTGCCATTGTACAGCCCCAGGCTGATGCAAAACATATAACCGTTGAAAAAGATTATGAGGATGTACAGCTAAAGTGCGATCCCGACGCCATGAAGATTGTGATGCATAACCTCTTAAGCAATGCAATCAAGTATAATAGTGATAACGGGATTGTGCGTATAACCGTAAAAAAAGAAGGCACTATATGCAAAATCAGCGTGTGGAATACTGGCCCGGGGTTTCCTGAATCAGAGAAACATAAACTGTTCAAGCGGTTTTCGCGCATTGAAACTGATGAACTGCTTGCCCGCAAAGGGTCAGGCATTGGGCTTTTTGTGTCATGGAATATTGTGTACCTGCACAGTGGCAGAATTTATGCAAACTCAGTGTTGGGACAATATGCTGAGTTTACCGTTGAGTTGCCATTAGAATGAAAGGTCAGCTGATGAGCAAAATGAGACATTGTGGGCTTTCATATTAGCAATGGCATCATCCACGCTTGTAGCTGGTGAATTGACTGCCTTGGAACAATCGGTGATAACTACAGCTTCAAATCCAGCACTGGCGCCATCAACTGCACTAAAATGAACACAGTAGTCAAACGCAAGTCCGCATACAAATATTCGTTTTACGCCTCGGTTTGAAAAGTATCCCGATAGCCCCGTTGCTGTTTTTTTATCATTTTCAAGAAATGCCGAATAGCTATCGATGTTTATGTTGTAGCCTTTGCGCACTATTGCATGACAAAAGTGTGCAGGCAACTTGTCATGAAGGCTTGCCCCTTTTGTGCCTATAACACAGTGATCTGGCCACAGCACTGGTCCAATACCAGGTTCATTAATGGGATCATAAGGATGTTTTCCATGAGTTGATGCAAATGAACGGTGACCGCTGGGGTGCCAATCCTGTGTGCATACAACGGTTGCACCTTTTATAAAGAATTGTTCCATTAAGTGTGCTATGGGCTTTACTATAGTGTCGCCTTCGGCAACTGGTAATGAGCCTCCAGGGATAAAGTCATACTGCATATCTATAACCAGCAAAGCATCATGACGGGTGATAGTTGCTGTACCATAGTTGTTGATAGTATGTAATTGTGTCATAGGTAGCCTCCTATGTGGATATATTTTTTAAGTTAGTAACACTCTTATTGTTCAGGATGCTCTGTATAATTTTCTTTCAAAGTGTTATAGTGTATACTATGTTTCAATAAAAATTTATGAACAAAAGATTGTTATTTCAATAATATTTTTTACTCAATTTAAAATTGTTTATTTTTTGGTAGAGAAGATTTCATTGTGTATTAATTATTATTAAAAGTTGTTTATGAGTGGACATTTTTACTAATTCTTATGATTATTGTTGAAGGTTTTCTCCTTTAGTTTGTTTTGTTAATCATTTGCAAAAGAATAAACTTTGTAATAAAAGTATTTTATCTATAAATAATTACTATCCTATGTTGTAATGAGAATAGAGGCATTCGTGAAATGATAAAAAATTTATCAGAAAAAACATCAAAAATAAAGGATATTAGATTGTTAATATTATTAGTGGTTCTAATTAATATTTTTTTTGTTACACAGATATATAGTGCTGAGAAGCCTCTTATTATAGTAACTTCCGAAGGATTTCCGCCATTTTCTTATATTGATAAAAGTGGAATTTTGCGTGGAATGATTATTGATTTTTGGAATCTATGGTCGGCAAAAACCGGAATTCCTGTAAAAATAATTCATGCTCCGTGGAAAGAAAGTATTAACATGATTAAGGAAAAAAGAGCAGATATACATAGTGGATTATTCATTACGAAAGATAGAAGTATGTATATGGATTTCAGCAAAAAATTTTTTACAATCAAAACGTCCCTTTTTATGCGTTCAAATATTGATAATCCTCTCAATGTAATTTTACATGATAGTTCACTAAAAATTGGAGCACAATATGATACCGGTGCATATCTATTCTTAAAAGAAAAATTTCCATGGATTCATATTAAAGTTTATGAGGATACTGCCAGGCTAATTGAAGCGGCAGCAAATGGAGAAATTGATGCTTTTTCCGAAGATGAACCAAGTGCTCGATATTATCTGTCAAATTATCATATTCTTGGTGAATTTAAAATAATAAGCATCTTGTCCGAAGAGGATATTCATGCAGGGGTCCCTAAAAATAATGTAAATTTACTTAATGTAGTCAATGAGGGGATCTCATTAATTACAGAGGATGATTTACTTGAAATGAAACGTAAATGGCTCGTTGAAGAATCATATAATATGGTGAAAGATTGGCGGTTTTATACAGCAATAATGACCTTAATAATTATAGCAGCAATAATTATTCTAGTTATATCTTTTATAAACAGATCATTGAAACACACAATTATGATCAAAACCCAAGAGCTTGAAAAAGAACTTCTGGCTCGTAGAAAAACAGAGCAGCTTTTAGCTCAGGCACAAAGAGCAGAAGTGTTAGGCATTCTATCACGGGGCATGCTTCATGATTTTAATAATATTTTAATGGGGATAACGGGTCCTGTGTCATTATTACATAAAGAAATTGTCAATCTTGCTCCCGATAAAGCGTCTCAATTAGAAAAATATTTTGTTTTAATAAAGAACTCTTTTGATAGTGCATTTGATATATTAAATCGATTGAGATCATTGAATCAAAAAAAGAATAACTCATTCACGCAAATAGATTTAAATACAGCTGTTGATGAAATTGCTCAAATATGTAAAACAGCTTATGGAAAAAAAATAACCATAACTATCAATATGGATAATAAGAAAAAATTTATATGTGGTGATAGCACATCAATTATGCAGATATTGTTAAATGTATGTATTAATGCTATCCATGCTATGACAATTATGAGAGATAAAGAAAAAAGTCCACATGATAATATATTATCTATTGATATAATTGAAAAATATGATGAAAATAAGGGAAGAATGTTTGGAGTTATTATTACTGATACAGGTGTAGGAATGGATGAAGAAACGATAAAAAATCTTGGCAAGCCATTTTTTACCACTAAGGATGCAAATACGGGGACAGGTCTAGGATTGGCAATGGTATTTCATCTTATTGAGGAGATGAATGGATATATTAATATTGAATCTACACCTGGTAAGGGTTCTCGTTTCGAAATTTATTTGCCTGCGTTGAATTAAATAGTACAGCTACTACACAGTAGTTTTTTAGTTTATATATTTCTGATTAAGTTTACAACAATTATTGGTTTATTTATATAATCTCATCCTGTACTACTCTTCATAAGTGTGTGCAATTTTAAAATATTCATCCTTAGTAAAAAGGGGTTGATGTATTGCATCAATCAGCCTATTGTCAATACAATCGTTTAACAACATTCATAACCTGCAGATTCAATAAGTTTCAATTTTAAATCCAGTAACTCTATCCTCATCTGTATTGCTATTGAACCCCAGATAAACGTTGTGGTTACAAGACGGGAATTAAGGTTTTTTGATAATGCGTTAAAATAACTAATCAAAGGTGTAAATGTTTCATATTCAGGAAATCCACACGTACTCACTGCTATAATATCTTTAGGAAATTCCAAAGAAAATGAATGACGGCTAAAGCCAAAGACATCCGTCCACAAAAAGGGCTTCATGCAGCAGACTATCCTGTCAATAACTGTTTTAAGCTGAGCTGTGATCCCATCAAGATATATTGGTAAACCAAACACCACAATGTGAGATTGCTGCAATTGAATATAGTAGAAAAGTATCTATGATTTGTGGTTACCTCTAAAAAATGCTTGCAAAAATAATGTATGGTATCAATTGTCATAAACCACAACATACTACTTGATTTTTTCATTAATTATGCTATAATAGCTACATCATACCGGTTGTAGTGTACTCATAGATACAGATACTATACCTAACAGGAGATTATACATGGAAGAAAATAAGGTCTTTTGTGCCAATTGTATGCACTGCACAGTATTCAGACATTATGAAGGCGATAACAAAACATTTGTATTGCGTGTTCGATGCAACAAGAAGCAGTGGTTGAAACGCTCAGGGGAGGAAAAAGTTCATAAATATTTCACTGTTGCACGGCGCACAATGGATGAATGTGATTATTATGTTGAAGCTGGGGATCTTTATCCGTATATAAAGAATCTACGGAAAGCACTGCCCGTTAAAGATGAATTGTACCAGGTTGAAGCTCATTCGTAGTAACTATCGCCACACTCCGGGAATAGAGTAGCCGCATATACATTTTCCATCATGAAGATTGGTGCGCATCACGCTGAATCCGCTGCGAACAATAAGATCACGACCGCATGAGGGACAGCGGGTAACCGAGCGTTCGCGGACATTGCCTAAATATATAAATTTAATACCTGCTTTATATGCAATGTCATACGCCTGTTTCAGCACCCTGAGTGGTGTAGGGGGGACATTTGTCAGTTTGTGTGCAGGGTAAAAGGCTGTAAAATGAAGTGGAACATCGGTACCTAAATTGTGAACAAACCAGTCCACAAGCTTTTGAATCATGGTTACATCGTCGTTGTGTGTAGGTATAACCAGGTTTGTAACCTCAATCCATACATTCATTTCTTTAAGAATGGTTAATGTTTTCAGTACTGGTTCCAGCCGTGCCTTGCATATTTTTTTATAAAATTCATCATCAAAAGCTTTCAGGTCAACGTTTGCTGCATCAATATGCTTATATAACTGTCGCAAGGGTTCTTCGTTGATAAATCCGTTGGTGACCATGACATTCTTAATGCCTTTATCATGAGCTTTGATGGCTGTTTCAAGAACGTACTCAATGTTTATACTGGGTTCATTATAGGTGTATGATATTGACTGGCATTCATACTGAATTGCCAGTTTAACGCAGTCATCTGCTGTGAGCGTATGGCAAAACACGTCGTTGGGGGAGCTTGTTGACAGTTCCCAGTTCTGGCAGTGCATGCATTGTAAATTACAGCCCACAGTGCCAAGGGAAAAAGACCTGCTTCCCGGCAAAAAATGGTACAGGGGCTTTTTTTCTATTGGGTCAACATGGGTAGCACAGGGCTTTTCATAAATTAACGAATACAGTACGCCCCCTTTATTCTGTCGGGCATTGCAAATACCACTCTTTCCTTCCTTGATGATACAGTTGTGAGGACACAGCACACACTGTACCGCATCCTCACTGTGTTTTGTATAATACAATGCTTCTTTCATAACAGTATACTGATACTGTATAGTTTAGCGATAGTAACCTGATAAACGGTTATATGAATTGCGATAGTCCTGATTATTAGGATCACGCTTTAGTGCTTCGCCATACCAGTACAATGCCTTATTGTAATCCTGGATTTTGTTTTCATATAACCAGCCCAAATATCCTGCCGCCCATGCATAATCTCTGTTGTCATTATGTGCTTTCTCTAAATACGGGATTGCATCATTATATTTGCCCTGCTGTACCAAACACCACCCTAAATTAGCAAGGCTGTAACGGTACGAAGGATCGTATTGTAACGACTGTTTGAAATAATTGATAGCTTTGTTGTAATCGTTTTTTAGCAGATACACATACCCAATCTCACTCAATGTTTGTGCATCGTCTTTTTTTAGTTTTAATGCTTTAAAAAACGCATCAAGGGCTTCATCAAGTCTATTCAAATTACGGTAGCCTATTCCCAGGTTACGCAGCCCCAGAATATAGTTGGGGTATTTTGAAACAGCCATTTTATACATTTCCAGTGCCTTATCATACTGACCACGTTTTTCATAAATAACACCCAGGTTCATGTAGCCAATGACATAGTTTTCATCAATATCGATGGCATTTTTGATGTATGCAAACGCTGTGTCCAAATCTCCACGGTCTAAATAAATAATCCCTAAGTTATTATGTGCATCTACCAGGAACTTGTTCTTTTCAATTGCCTGCTTTAAATACATTTCTGATTTGGGGATATCATAGGCATATATTTTGCTTAATAGCAGATATGCCTCGCCGTTATTGGGGTTTATTTCAAGTGCCTTTCGCGTTTCATCTTCACATAATGTCCATTTATTGGGCACCTTATTTTGGTCAACTTCCTGATAGTAGCGCGCCAATGATAAATGTGCTTCATCCAGATTTGGATTAAGTGATAATGCTTTTTTACTGCTCTGGAATGATTTTTCAATTAGTGTAGGGTCGGTGGTATTATGGTATTCTCTGAGTTCCCATGAACGCAGTGAATACGCTTTCCCCAGTCCTGCGTATGCTATTGCATAGTTGGGATCTATTGATATTGCTTTCTGATACATTTCAATAGCTTTGGAATAATCTAATTGATACAGTAAAAACTTTTGCCCACGAACAAAGTATTCATATGCACTTATATTATTGGTATCGTTCTGTACAATTTTTGTTTTTGTTTCGGTGGTTATGGCAGTATCATTCTTTTCAATGATTCCCAGTGCCAGCGAATCCTGCAGGTTGAATATATCATTCAATGATCCGGTAACCTGAACCTGATTGATGACGGCGTGTGATTGTACATCAACTATTTTTGCTGTAATGCGTATCTGGTCACCAAATTTCTGGAAATTGCCAACAACAAGAATATTGGCACCCAATGCTTTGCCGGCTTCAACGGTGTTTTCATCAATGAGACCGGATTGCGATAGCTGTAATTCGCCAATGAGTTTATCAACATTGACCCTATCCACCAGTATATATTCCTGCACGTTACGCAGTTTATAGGATATGGTATCAGCAATACCAATACACAGCCAGTCAAACGTTGTATCTTTTGACAGATTGGTAAATGCAGTAACACCTATTACTTTCTTGCCAGGTATTGCACTGACAGAAAGAGCTATTGCCATGATAATAATGACAATAAAAGTGGTTTGTTTGGTATATTTCATAGAGCGCCTCACATATGATTTAATGAACATCTTGCAACTACTTCGTAAAAAAATATATCTTTACCTCACTCACCCCTTCCTTCAAAAACCTCTCTCTGAACTTGAAGAAAGGCTCAGTAACTATCTGTTTATAAGAAAGAACTATTAAGGGTAATGGTAAAAATATTTTCATCTCTGAAAAGAATTATTCTAATGCATAGATCGCAAGCACATATACATGTAAATACATCCAATAATATGCACATGCTATCACTTTCAATAGTGGATAGTATAAAGATATAATAAAATATGGGATAAAAAAAGTCACTTAAATTTTTTTATATATACACTTCGCGCGGTTTACTTCCCTGCTGCGGGCCAATGTATCCTAATTCTTCCATGCGCTCAATGATACGTGCTGCGCGGTTGTAGCCAATTGAAAGCCTGCGCTGAAGGTATGATGCTGAGGCTTTTTTTGTGGTTTCAACTATCTTTACTGCTTCTATGAAAAGTTCATCTTCACCTTCTTCATCATCATCTTCAAATTCCACCAGGCTTTGTTCAATATCAACATACCGTGGCCTGCCAATTTTTTTAAGGTATGAAACTATAGAAGTCAGTTCATCCTCGGTTATAAATGCGCCCTGAATCCGAACCGGGAAAGAACTCATTGGAGACTGATACAGCATATCGCCTTTGCCTAAAAGTTTCTCAGCCCCATTCTGGTCAATAATAGTACGTGAGTCAGTTTTCTGAGCAACCTGAAATGCAATACGGGCAGGGAAGTTTGCCTTGATGATGCCGGTAATGATATCTACCGATGGGCGCTGGGTTGCCAGTACCAGATGGATGCCCACTGCACGTGCTTTCTGTGCAATACGGGTTATGTAGCCTTCTATTTCTTTTGCGGCAACCATCATGAGGTCGGCAAGCTCATCCATGATGATGACAATATAGGGCAGGTATTCGCCATTCTTGTTGCGTTCAACCATCTGGTTATAGCGGTCAATGTCGCGTGTGTTATATTCTGAAAGGAGGTAGTAGCGCCGTTCCATCTCCATCATGGTCCACTTCAGCGCTTTTGGTACCATGAATGGCTCAATAATGACCGGGGTCAGTAGATGTGGGATGCCATTGTATATCTGCAGTTCAACAAGTTTTGGATCAACCATGATAAAGCGCACATAGTTGGGATCATAGTTGTACACCAGGCTTGTTATGATGGAATGAACACATACAGATTTACCGGCACCTGTTGCACCAGCAATAAGCAGGTGTGGTAGTTTTTTAATATCAATAACCACAGGTTTGCCCATGATATCCTTGCCCAGACCTACTTTCAGGCGCCCCTGCTGATGGGTATACTCAGAAGAGGCAATGATGTCTTTTAATGTTACTGTCTCTCGCACTTTGTTGGGTATCTCTACGCCAATGGCCTTTTTGCCGGGAATTGGTGCTACCACTCGAACACGGGAAGCGGCAAGTGCCATGGCAATGTCGTCAGCAAGCCCAACAATACGGTTGACTTTAATACCCGGAGCTATCTGCAATTCATACAATGTAATAACCGGTCCACGGTTAACATTGACAACTTTTGATTCAATGCCAAAGTCTCGCAATGTGTTGACCAGAAGTTCAGAATTTTTTGCTATCTCCTGTTTATAGCCTGTTTCATCATGCACGGTGTATTGCTTTAAAAAGTCTACAGGTATGCTGTACTTCTGATTGATTGGTATTTCCTCAAAAACGTTACGGGCAACCATGTCTTCTTCATTATTTGTTGCATCATCATATTCATCATCTTCGTCATAATGTTCATCAATGTCACTGATTTCCTTTGTAATCACTGTGGGCTCATGTTCATCCTGTATACTGTCTACCTGTGGCAGTTCAATCACCGCATTGGTTACGGCAACAACCTGTGAGGTAGCTTCTTTGCTTTCGGTATCAGCGGTATTCATGGAAGAAGAATCTGAATTATCAAGTATGCTATTTTCAGTAGGTGTAGTATGTGTATTGATTATCTGCAGGTCATCTGTATGGTCTTTTTTATTATAATAGGAACTATCGCCCTTATACGTGAGTATGTTATCATATTCAATGAGCTTTGGTTTGCGCACTGGTGTTTTTTTATACAGGGTAATTTTGGTCCTTGTGATCCAGGGTATCTTCTTTTCGGCATTGAATGATGTAATGTCAATAAGAGGTATGGAATCCCTGTGCTTAAAAAGCACAATCTTTCTATACAGCAACGCAGCAACGTTTGCTAAAGAGGTAAACCGCTGGCTATCAAAGAAATAGCTTAATGACACTATGCCAAGCAGTATAAGTGAAATAAGTACCAAAAGTATTGTGGCGATCCATGCACCAGTCAAACCCATTACTGAAGTAAACACGTGGTATAATGCCATGCCAACCACTCCACCTGCAAAAGGTGCAATAGTTTCCGGTTGTATAATGGTTACAAGAAGTGAAGTCGAAACCATTGCAAAGGTTATGGCAAAGATATGTTCCAGGACAGGTTCTAACGATTTATATTTGACAAGCCCCCATCCGGTTAAAAGCAGTATTGCAACAACAAAATATGATGCTATGCCAAACGATATTCTGAGTATCTGAGCAAGTATCACTCCGGCAGGTCCAAGTATGTTTTGTACTGGCATGGTGCCCAGAGTATCATAATCAGCTATGTGGAATGTTGCCAGTGAAAGAAAGACAATAACAGCAAACCCCCACAGTATAACGCACAGTATTTCAGTGACACGATTGGACATACACGTTTGCTAATCCTGTACCTGTAATTTTATACCAGTAAAATAATTAATGCTACCACCCCCGCTATAATGGTATAGTACCCAAAATAGTGCAGGTGCAGCGACTTGAGCATTGCCACAAGCAGCTTCAATGAGGCAAGTGCTGCAATAAATGTTATAGCCATAGCAATCACAACGGGAATACCAAATTCAAAGGCATTAATGGTGCCCAATTTCCGCAATTCAAGCAGTCCTGCCCCGGCAATAACCGGTATTGCCATTAAAAAAGAAAATTTTCCAGCTTCTTCAGGCTTTAATCCTATTAAAAGACCTCCAACAATGGTGCTACCTGAGCGTGATATGCCCGGCAAAATTGCAACTGCCTGGAAAAGCCCAATAAGCAATGCCTGCAGTATTCCCATCTCTTCACATTTTCGGCTTTTTTTGGGTAATTTATTAGATACTATGAGCATGATACCATTAATTATAAGAAGACCTGCAACAAGTGCAGGGCTGGAAATTGATGCTTCAACAACGTCGTTGAGAAACAAACCAACCAGCGCAGCAGGTATTGAGGCAACTATGATATTGCAGGCAAACTGGCAATGTGTACCATAGTGTTTTTTTGTAATTTCGGCGATAGTTCCGGTAACAAGCTTAATGATGTCATTATAGTAAAATATGATTATTGCTGCCAGGCTTGCCAGGTGCAGTGCAACGTTAAAAAAAAGTTTGGCGCCCGTATCCATTGCACCAAAGATAGTGTGAACCTGTGGTATTGCCTCTAACAGTGCAAGGTGCCCTGATGATGATACAGGCAAAAATTCAGTTACACCCTGGATGATCCCCAGGATGCAGAAAATAACAATACTGTAGGCCATGTTAAATCTCCTGAATGATAGTTTCAATGAGTGGCGTATTGTTGGTAAACCGATGGGCAATCATTTTGGCAAGCTTTTTTACTGCGACTGTCAGGTGTTCAGGTGAGGCATTCTGTAAAAGCTGCTTTTCAATAGTGTTCGATAGTTCCTTTTGAAGCACCTGCATAAATCTATCATTCTTTATGCCAATAAAACCCCTGGCTATAATAACTGGCGGGTACAGTAGCAACCCATCACCTATAACAATGCTGATAACAATGACACCATCAGATGCCAATGTTTTACGTTCAGCAATGATGTCATCAGTGATATCGCCAATATAGGAACCATCAACATATACGGTAGAGAGAGGTATATTCCCCTTCTTTTCAAAACGGTTTGGTGTTAGCTCTATTATATCGCCATTCTGGGCAACAATGATATTCTGTGGTTTTATGTTGAGTGATTCTGCCAGTGAGGCATGTGCTTTAAGATGCCGGTATTCGCCATGTACCGGTAAAAAGTATTTTGGCTGAGTCAGAGTAATCATAAGCTTAAGTTCTTCCTGTGACGCATGCCCTGACACATGAATTTCTTCATCCTGTTCATAAAATACATCAGCCCCCATCTGCATCAGGGAATTGATAACACTGTACACCATGCGTTCATTTCCTGGAATAACCGAAGCGGTAATGATAACGGTATCCCCTGCTCCTATCCTGAAATGCTTGTGCGTGCCGGTAGCCATACGGGAAAGAGCTGACATGGGTTCACCCTGAGAACCGGTACACAGAACCACCAGTTTTTTATGGGTATACTTGCCAATATCCTTTGCATCTATAATCAGGTCTTTTTTGTATTTCAGGTATCCTAGTTCAGTTGCTATCTCAATATTTTTTTGCATGGTGGTTCCGGAAATAACAACTTTACGATTATATTTCTGTGAAGCTTCCAGAACCTGCTGGATTCTGTGTATGTTAGAAGCAAAGCTTGCGACAAAAATACGTCCCTTTGACTTTGCAAATATTTCAAGGAGCTTCTTTTTCAGCACTATTTCAGATGGTGTATAACCGGGATTGGTTGCATTGGTGCTGTCACTGATGAGGAGCAGCACGCCCTGCTGACCATATTCAGCAAAGCGGTGAAGGTCAGCAACATTACCATCAATAGGCGAGTAGTCAATTTTATAGTCGCCAGTGTGTATGATAGTGCCAATGGGAGTTTTTATGGCAAGCCCAACGCCATCAATGATTGAATGATTCACACGTAAAAATTCAATGACAAATGAACCAATATGTATTACATCACGTGGCTCTATCTCAATGAATGTAGGTGCATTTACCGGCCGTTCGGCAAGTCTGCTTGTTACCAGCCCAAGGGTTAGTTTTGTGGCATATACCGGTACATTTATCTTTTGCAGTAAAAAGGGTATTGCCCCAATATGATCTTCATGGCCATGGGTAATGATGATTCCTTTAACTTTAGTTTTATTCTCAAGTATAAAGCTGAAATCCGGTATCATAAAATCAATACCAGGTGTTTCACCATTGGGGAAGGTAATGCCGCAGTCTATTATGATCATTTCATTGTCATATTCAATGGCCATCATGTTACCGCCAATAGCATGAAGGCCACCTATTGGTATAATTCGTATTTTCTTTTCTTTCATAAGCCTGTATGTCCAAAGCCTCCGTCATTCCGTTTTGTGGGGGTTAATTCTGTAACCACTTCAAATGTTACCTGCAAAGTATGCGCAATGACCATCTGAGCAATCCGCATATTGTTTTCAATTGTGAATGGTTTATCACCTAAGTTTATCACAATTACTTTAATTTCTCCACGATAATCAGCATCAATGGTGCCGGGAGTATTAAGAAGAGTAATCCCGTGATTAATGGCAAGACCGCTGCGTGGTCTTATTTGTGCTTCATAGCCAGGGGGAAGTTCAATAGAGATGCCAGTGGGTATGAGCGCACGCTGCAGTGGCTGCAAGGTGACCGGTGTATCCAGTAATGCATAAAGGTCAGCACCTGATGAATGTATGGTTTGATAATCGGGTAATTTAGCGCCCGGTTGTAATTTTACTTTTATTGTCTCCATGGTAATAATAACAATTTATTAAATAACTGATACAATTAGTATATAATTATTGACATTTTTTGTAAATAGTATAAAAATCTGCTATGCATTTTTACATGTATATATATTGATGATACAGCATATAACGTCATAAACAGTTAAGTGTAATAAAAACGCAAGAATTATTTTACAGGGTATGTATGGATGATAATGGGTTAACTTTTTTTGATGAAACTGAACCAACACCGGAAGGCATAGAAGGCCTGGAAAAAAAGATTTATGACCTGCGCAACCTGCTTGAGTTAGGAATAAGTCTTTCATCAAATTTGCAGTTTGAAAGCCTGGTTGAATCCCTTTTATACAGCTGTATTGGCCAGATGTTTGTTGAACAGGTAGCGCTGCTGTTGCAAAAAGACATTGATGTGAATGATTTTTATATACATATGGCCAAAGGGTATGACAGTGATTTTGAGGAAAATGTGATATTGCAGGAAACAAGTCCACTCGTTGGATTTTTAGAAAATAATCCATACCCAATTGAATATGAAACACTCCTGGAGTTACCCGACCTGGCTGATGACCTCAAATTGATAGCGTTTTTAAATCCATACATAGTAGTACCTTTGAAATCAAAAAATTCACTGATGGGTGTTCTACTTTTAGGGGAAAAAATAACCGGTGGTGGTTTTTCAAATTCAGAAAAGGAATTTTTACATTATGTAGCACGGTTTGGCGCGGTGGCAGTTGAAAATTCACGGCTGTATTTAATGTCAACACTGGATAGAATGACACGGTTGTATATTCACCATTATTTTGAAATACGATTGTTTGAGGAAATGAAACGAAGTCAGCGATATAATGCACCCCTTTCACTGTTGATGTGTGACATAGACCATTTTAAGCGGTTCAACGATACCTATGGGCATTTGCAGGGCGATAGTGTACTGAAAGAAGTTGCTGCAATATTTCTGAAAGACCTTCGTAAAATGGATATACCCTGCCGATACGGAGGCGAAGAGTTTGCGGTGATATTGCCCCAGACACGACTGGATCAGGCAGGTATTGTGGCACAACGCTTGCGTAAGATTGTTGAACAGCATCCATTCAAGGGGCAGGACAGTACGTTGCATGTTACTATAAGCATTGGAGTTACTCAGTATGATCCTGCAAGAGATACTTCTATAAAGGAATTTGTAGGCAGATCTGATAAAGCATTATATAAGGCAAAAGAGATGGGACGAAATAAAGTTGCGCTTGCCAAATAAAATGCCGATAGTAAGCAATAGAATGCCTATTTGTTTGGAAAGGTTGATTGAATGACTATACAGGAACAATTTATAGAAGCACTTCGGCTGGAAGAGCAGGGTAATGTTACTGAAGCATTGCAATTATATATACAGATACTCCAAATTGATAATTCTTTCAGGGCTGCATTAATCAATTTAGGTTCATTGTATTATCGCATGAAACAATTCAATCATGCTCTTGATTGTTTTTTACGTGCACTGCAACTGAAGGAAGATTATATTGTTTTATTCAACATTGGAAGCCTTTATTTTAGATTGGGTGAATATAAAAAAGCCATTATTATCCTGAATAAGTGTAGTACATCGAACCCAGATTTTTATATTGCTCTCCTGGTTAAAGGTATAGCTTTCAGCAAAATTAATAATTATAAAGCTGCTCTTGGATGTTTTAAGGAAGTTATTAAGAAGGACCCTGCAAATAAAGTTGCCCTGACCGCAATTATACTTTTATATTATGAACAAAAAAATTATACCGATGCCTTACGCTATTTACAGCAATATGATAGGTACCATGACTCATTCAGGTTCAGGGAAATTACTTCAGATATAATTTTACAGTGTGCACAGTATAATGATGAAAAGCTTATATCCCATTCATTGCAGAAAAAGGGATTCAGGCAATTTAATGAATATATTTCAACAATACCTCACACCATTTTCAATGACAGCAAGGGGACTATCGATACCAAGATACAGCAATTAGAGCAGGAAATACAGAAAGAGCCTACACCACAGGCATTCATATCGTTAAGTCTGTGCCATTTATTTGTGGGGAACAATCAAACTGCGTTACAGTACCTTGTAAAGGCCACAAAAGCAGTTTAAGATTAAAAAGATAAAAATTTTATTAATCCAATTAGTATTGTTCCAATAAATATTTTTCGGGAAATATCGGGATAATGTTGTTTTAATGTATTCCACATAATTGCTACTGCAAACATCAAGGCTGCCAGCAAAAGAAAAGCTGTCAAACACTCTGCAAAGCTAAATTTCTGAGCAACAATTCTTTCAAGTGATTTCCCATTGAAAATATGCCTGTATAATATCTGAAGATGTAACCAGTAAACAAGCAGTGATTCTTTACCTATATTGATGAATAATCCGCCCTGATTATTTTTTATATGAAGATACCACTGGCAGCAATGCAGCAGCACTATGACGAGTGCATACCGTGTTATAAAAAAGATTGCACTTGTCTTTATGGTATATGCGGGGTTTTGGGATAAGAAATGCATAGAAATAATGCCAGCAATGCTAATAATAAAAGAAATTGCTGCAAATGTATTTAAAGATTTGTCTGCATGGATATTAGTGTTATGGTGCAATTGAAAAACCCCATATGCTGCGCCTAAAAACAAAAATCCATGCCATGGAAATACTGGGAATAATGATCCATGCATTTCATTAAAATATGTAGCAATTGGCAATGGGAACCATTGGTAGAAGTCAATCTCCCATATATAGGGTGTTATAAAAACAATCAACAAACCGATGCCGGTGATGATACTATGGTACAGCACATCTGACGGAATTACCATTCGTAGAAATAGTAACACCAGCAAACCTGATCCAATGCATTGGAGAACATCTGCTGAATAAAAGGATTTAAGTTCAGCAGGTGAAGCATAAATAATAATATTTTTTAATGAGAAGTAGGGGATATGGATAAGATAGCCCACAAGAACTATTAATAGTATTCTGCCTGTTCTTCTAAAAAATAAATCTGATAAACTGATAAGTTCTTCTCGCTTTTTCATTACTGAAAAGACAAATGAAAAACCTGCAGTAAAGATAAAAACTGGAGCCACAAGTCCGTTTATGAAATTTACTATATTGAACCACCATGCAGTTTTGAATGATGGATTGAGGAAACAATTAACAACATGGACTTCTATCATAACAATTACTGCCCATGCTTTCAGATAATCGATGTGAACTATTCGTTTACTGTTCATAGTATATGCATTAATACAGTAATCTACTGGCGCACGATTGCCATAGTGCATACATATTTGGTTAAATGCTACTAGCTATGGGATGTACCAATCATAAATGTATACCAGTCGGAATATATGCTGTAAAAATCAATAATTATTCTGAATACATTGACAATGCTAAAAAATCATACAGGAGATAATGTGTAGAGGAAAATTTAAGGTCTTTCTGTGGATAAGTACTTTTTTATTGTTAAAGCTGTAACGTTACTACATCAGCTTTTTTAAAAAACAAGGGGCTGTCCCAAAAGAGGTCGTTGAGTAAATTTTGCAAACTTTATATCGTAATACTCGCTCATTTCGATACAATTTTGCCGCAATATCTGGCAAAATTACTCAATGAGCGTTGCGAAATTTGTATCGAAACGACTTCTGGGACAGCCCCGTATGTATCTAATCATTCATGCTTTCATTAATTGTTACTTTATATGAAGGAATGTCATTTTTTTTCAAAACTTTAATATAACGTGAAACTTCATTTTCATTCATATTGGTGATGCGGACTTTATAATAATAACCTTCCTGTACTACAGTAACGGGCTTGTCAATAAGTCCTTCAATCTTTTCTTTAAGTTTTAACGCATTAGCTTTTGAATAAAAAGCACCTGTTTGCAATGCCAGTCCAGTGAATTGTTTTGACTCCATGCCTGCATTGTTTGAGTTATCATTGTCATTATCAACAGGCTGGCCAAATACTCCAACATCATGTGACTTTGTTCCTGGCTGTGTATTGTTGCCGTATGAAAGAACTGTAATGCCCACTTTAGCTTCGCCAGTAGTAAGCATATCCAGATCCTTTGCAGCCTTATATGATACATCAAGAACGCGGTTTTTCTTGAATGGTCCTCTGTCATTAACAGTACATTTTACCTTTTTACCATTTTCAAGATTGGTGATAAGTATAACACTGCCAAATGGAAGTGTGCGGTGTGCTGCAGTATATTTATTCATATCAAATGGTTCTCCAGATGCGGTGAGCCTTCCCTGGAACTCTCGTCCATACCAGCTGGCTATGCCTACCTGATAATATGAGCTATCGCTACTATTTGATGATATTTGAGTTGGTTCCATATCAGAATATACAGGGGTCTCATCCTGTACACTCATCTGGTCAAATGTATATGTTTCGTCACGTTTGGTCATGACATTATTAGGTGCACATGAAATAGCAAAAGCTGCTACAACAACTATCGCCACCTGTACTAATAAAAATTTACGCATTGAATGCCTCCTTTGATAATACCTATACTATGTGTAGTATCGGAATAACGTAACCGTTGCTTGATTTAATTTTTATTCTTGCCAAATGATGCTTGACCAATTTTTAATAATACGCACATGTACGTTTCATTTGAATATTATATAGTAGGCAATAGAGAACCATGAAAATAGTTTCAAGCAAACCAACTATTACACGAAAGGAACTGGAAGGTGTACTTGATTGTCTTATTCAGGATACTCTGGCATCCGGTGCTGTTGTGAAGCAATTTGAACAGGCACTGGGAAATCTATTGGGAATGAAGTATGCTCTGGCAACCAATTCAGTTACTGCGGCATATCACTGTGCCTTTATGGCGCTGGGTGTTACAGGGGGTGATGAGATCATAATGCCATCTTTTTTTCATGAAGCGCCATTAAAGGCATGCCATCTGGTTGGAGCAACACCGGTATTAATTGATATTGCTGAAGGTGCTTATCATCCTTCACCGGAATTAATCCAGAAGGCTATTACACAAAAAACTAAAGCAATTGTGTTGGGCCACATGTTTGGCATACCACTTGGTTTTGATTTGGGCGATAGTTCCGTTCCAGTAGTCCTTGATATCTCACATGCCATAGGTATGGACACTGCTGACATCTTCCTGCCATCACCATCGATTGCAATTGCATCATTTTCGCCATCGATGATGATTACAACAGAAATGGGCGCAATGGTATTTACCAATAATTCGCGCCATTATTCATACATACGTGATGTTCGAAATGGTGTGCCGCATTCTCATATTCCCGGGTTTGAATATTGCATGAGCGACCTTCATGCTGCTCTTGGCTTAAACCAGTTGCTTAAACTGAAAGATTTTGTCAGGCGAAGACGTGATATTGCCCGCATATACTATGAAGCGTTGAACAAAACACATCACACCACAGTATATGCATATAACGATCACTGCACATATCAGGCTTTTCCGGTACTCTTTGATGCACAACCTGATATAGCAGAAAAATTTTTTAAGAAGAATGGCATTGAGATATTCCATCCTGTTGAAGTTCCTTTGCATCAGTACTGTAAACTCAGGAATCTGGATTATCCACACAGTGACAGGTTGTCAAAAAAACTTTTTTCGTTGCCCATCTACCCCACACTTACCAAACGTGAAATAGAAAAAGTAAGCAGGGTGTTGACCATGTTTGCATAAACGATTAATCAGGAGCACAGGAATGTACATTTTAACAATAGAAGATTATATTTCAGCAGCCCATCAGTTAAAAGGGTACAAGGGGAAATGTGAGAATATTCATGGCCACAACTGGAAAGTAGAAGTATCGGTGTATGGGCACAAGCTTAATGATATAGGAATATTAATTGATTTCCATGATCTGAAAGATATGCTTAAAACAGTATTGCAGGAGTTTGATCACAAAAATTTAAATGATATACAGGAGTTTGCTCACCAGAACCCCAGTTCAGAATTGTTATCTAAAATTATATATCAAAAAATTGAAAAAATGTTAAAACAATATTCTCAAAATCATTCAACAAACATTAATGTACTCAGCGTGACGGTATGGGAATCCGCAACATGCCGTTCAACTTACCAGAAAAAATTTTTTTAATATATACTTGATTTTTTTATATGGCTGTGTTTATTGGTGTAGCCATACTCAAACACAATAAATCTTTAATATTATAAAAGGAGTAACGCCATGAAGAAATTCGCATCTCTTATTCTTATTGCTGTTTTCGCAGTTGCTGTAGCATTTGTTGGCTGCAAGAAAGAAGAAGCTCCAGCTCCTGCTACTGATCAGCCAGTTCAGGAACAGCCAGCAGAAGAGGCTCCAGCTCAGAAGTAATTACAATGTTCTTGCTTGCAAAAAGAGGGGCATTGCAATGCCCCTCTTTTTGTTTTCATACGTGATTTCCATAACTTTATAATCAAAGAGCACATGATTCCTAATCGTAAGGGTATCAGGTACTCTATGGAGGGTGAGCAACTATGATGTGATGCGCCATGAGATGATCAAAGAGAGGAAAAATTGAAAAATATTTAAGATATGATTTATCATCACTATATCAGCAAGAATGAAATGAAATAATGGAATCAGCTGTATAGAGAACAATTACTTAAAAATAGAATATTTGCCCATGACGACTTGCATGTGATAGGAGTATAGACGTTTTTATATTAGTTCACTGTTTACATTCAGGAAAAAATAATGCAATCAATATACTATTATTCATCCCGTATATAGCGCTTGATATTGGGATGACGTATTGAATATGTGATAACTACATAATCTGGATTGATTGAAAAGCCATCTACAATACCATCTTTGACAACATCAACTTCTTCAGAAAAAATACCACGGGCAATATACTGGGCATTGAGTAGTGCTGCTTCTTTGGCTGTTTCAGTTGCCTGAATGCCTGTTGTATTGGGCTTTGGATATCCCTTACACATAATGACATAGGTTGAGTCATCTTTAAGGTATTTTTTTATCAGTACATCCGGCTTTCCCTGTATGCTGATCTGCTGTGAACATGAAAGCAGGATAAAGGCAAAGCTAATAAACAATATAGAAATATATTGTTTCATATATATTCCTCCAAAATAAAAATGGTAAGAATAGAAATTCATATAAATATAATTGTTGAAGTATCCCTGGTTTCACCGCGACGACTGAAGAATCTTGCTACCTGAAAGAAAATACTGTCTACAACAAATATAATTCCTTGTCAGTCAATAATTGATAGCCTGCATCTTTAAGGGCTTTTTCTGCTGCTTTTGGATTATCAACCTGGAATACAAATACAGATTCTTCATGAGGCTTAACTGTAAAGCCATAGGCATCATCAACATTGATTGCATGGTCTTTGAGAATGGCTGCTACTTTATAAAGGCTTCCGGGTTTATCGCCTATTTTAACAGCTACTATCTCTTTCAACGTGGCGGCAACACCTTCTTCTTTCAGAGCAGTGCATCCATCTTCGGGCCTGTCCAATAGCAGCTTGATAATACCATAATCACCTGAATCATTTATGGTGATAGCCCTGATATTAATATTGTGCTTTGCCAGTATACTTGTTATTCTTTCAATTTTGCCGGGTTTATTCTCAGCAAATACTGATACCTGGAATGCCATATGATACCTCCCCTTACAGTATTATAGCGTACGGTTATCAATAACACGTTTTGCTTTCCCCTCGCTTGGTGGCAGCGAACCCGGTTCTAAAAGCTCAATGCGGGGATTAATGGTGATCAGTGCTTTCAATGCCTCTTTAAGCCTGTTTTTAATCCGTTCAATTTCTTTAATATCGCCATGGAAAAGCTTTGAATACAGCTCAACTTTAATATGCATCCTGTCCAGGTTATTTTCTCTGTCCAGGATTATTTGATAGTTGTTGCCAACCTCAGGAAATTTCATGAGTACCGTTTCAATCTGTGATGGGAATACGTTTACACCGCTCACTATCAGCATATCATCAGTACGTCCTTTAATGCGGTCAATGCGGTAATGGGTGCGTCCACATGGGCATGGCTCAGGTATAAGACGGGTAAGATCTCGCGTGCGATAGCGGATGATGGGCATTGCTTCACGATTGATGTGCGTAAGTACCAGTTCCCCTTCTTCGCCGGGTGGGAGTACTTCGCCAGTATCAGGATTAATTATCTCAACAATATAGTAATCCTCCCAGATGTGCATACCATTTTTATAGGTGCACTCAAATGCAACACCCGGGCCATTCATTTCACTTAAGCCATATGAATTATACGCATCAATGCCAAACTGCTCTTCGATCTTTTTTCGGGTTGCTTCTGAATAGGGCTCAGCACCAAGGTATGCTTTTTTGACGGTCATTGCATACGGATCAATACCTTCAGCCCGGATTACTTCCACCAGGTGCAGGCAATAGCTAGGGGTAATATGGATGATAGTTGTTTCAAAATCCTGCATCAGCTGAATCTGGCGCAGCGTATTTCCCGAAGCTGCTGGGATGACCATGCAACCTAACAGCTCTGCACCATAATGTAAGCCCAGCCCACCGGTAAAAAGCCCATATCCCATCATATTCTGGAATACATCGTCAGGTGTTGCACCGGTTGCAACCATGCATCGTGCAACTAAGTCAGCCCAATCTTTTATGTCCTTTGCAGTATAGAATATTACTGTTGATTTGCCAGTAGTTCCCGATGATGCGTGCATGCGAACTATTTCTTTCCTGGGGACAGCCACCATGCCATCAGGATAGCTCAAACGAAGATCATTCTTTGAGGTAAATGGCAGGTCTTTAATATGTTCAAGTGTCTTTATGGCGTCAATATTGATATGATTTTCTTCAAAAACCTTTTTATAAAATGGTGTAGTACTTGCAGCCTGCAATGCTTTATGCAATTTTTTGAGTTGCAACGCTTCTAAGTCTTTACGGCTTATTGTTTCAATATCCTTGTTCCAGTACATGGGGCACCTCATGGCAAAAATAATACAACGATGGTGTCACAACAGAGCTTGTTGTCAAGAAGTAATTTATCCCCGGTTACTATCGCCAATACTTAATGGATGATGTCATTATTGCTGGGATAGAAGTGTTTGCGGGCCCATTCTAACTGGCGTTTTTCTTCAGGAGATAATGACCCATAACCATAGCGGGTAATTTTATCTAAGAGTGTGTCAATGATCTCTTTGGCTTTTATACGCTCTTCAATTCTTTTTTTGTGGCGTGCTAAGCGATAGTTCCTGAACAGTGAATCAAAGGGGTTTAAGGAAACACGTTTGTACCAGAATTTTGATTTTAATAGGATAAATCCGGTGATAAGTCCACCTACATGCCCAATATGGCTGATGTTCCCACCTGCCCCCGATGCTGAAGCTAATGTGCCAAAGAATTCTATGGCTCCAAATATTAATAACAGATATTTCATCTTGATAGGAAATAGAAAGTATAAAAGCACTTCCCTTTCTGGCCATATCATGCCATATGCAAGAAGTAGTGCATATATTGCGCCAGAGGCTCCTATGGTAATGGGGCTATATCCATAGCTGTCAAAAATATAATAATTCATAAGTGCTATACATAAACCTGCACCTATCCCACTGTACAGGTAATATTTGGTAAAATTTTTACTGCCAAAAAGTTCTTCTAAATCACCGCCAAACATCCACAGGGCAAACATGTTAAAAAATATATGGAAGAAATTACCATGAAGAAACATGTAGGTTAAAGGTTGCCATAGTTTCAACTGATGAATAAAACCAATGTGATGTATACCAAATGTGGATTCAATAAGTCCCGGGGTAATGATATTCCCAATAAGCTGTATAATATAAATAACGGATGTAAATATAATTATTTTTTTTACTGATGGAGTAATAGCGCTGCCAAAGTGATAATATGATTGCATACAATTCTCCTATAAAGACATTACTGATACTTATTGCGAATTTCATCAAAATCGTCTGCATTTTGTATAAACAATTCAAAGAGTTTAGGATCGTAGCGATGTGATTCTTCATTCATGATGGCAATGGCTTTTTGATGGTCAAAGGCTGCCTTATATGGGCGTACAGTTGTAAGGGCATCGTATACATCAGCAATGGTTACAATGCGGGCAGCAAGTGGTATGTCTTCTCCCGATAGTGCGTGGGGATACCCTGAACCATCCCATGCTTCATGATGGTACAATGTTACGTCCATTGCCATATTGAGAAATGAATCGCGCCCCATTTCTTCAGAAGCCCGTTTTAACGAATTATAGCCAATAGTAGTGTGTGTTTTAATTATTTCAAATTCTTCATGGGTCAGCTTGCCTGGTTTCAACAGTATGCTATCTGGGATGCCAACTTTGCCAATATCATGTAAAATTGAAGAATCATACAGGTCGCGTAAAAACTGGTTGTTAATTTCTAAAAATCCACCAGTATATTTGGCAATTTGTGCCAGCAACATACAATACCCACGGATGCGCTCTAAGTGATAGCCTGTTTCAGGGTCGCGAAGTTCTGCTAAACTGCTCAATGCAAATATTGTGGCTTTTTGTGTTTTTAATAACTGATGGGTACGTATCTTAACTATTTCTTCTAATTTTTTATTGTACATATCAAGCTGATGCAACAGTTCGCCCCGCTGCAGGCTGAAAACAATGTGGCCACTTATTGTTTCAGCAAATTGAACATGTTCCGGTGCAAATGCATTTTTGTTGCATGATGCAAACAGTAAAAAGCCTTTGAGCCTGCCTCCGACTACAAGTGGTACTGTCATGGTCGATTGCATGCCTTCCTGCAGTAGTAGTCTGGCCTTTTCAGAATTGTGTTTTTTACTATATTCCTCCAAATCACTGATAATATCGTATTTTTTTGTTTGTGCTACCAGTACCAGTGATGATTCTTCTAAGGGGAATGTTGCACCAGGTTTAATTAATACTGGTTTATCAGAAGAAACCAGTGTGGTTTCTACCAGCCCTGCATCATTAATAAGAGCTATCGCCAAACGATTGAAAGGGATAGCTTTTTTCATACGGCTGGCAATGATGTCAAAGATTTGCTCAAGTGAAACGCCTTTATTTAAAAACCCAATGATGTCGTTAAGATAGGTTAACTGTTGTATGTAGCGGTCACGCTCTTCCTTGAGGAGTTTACTTTCAACAGCACGTTCAACGGCTTTATCCAGTATTTCAAAATCAGTAAGCGGCTTCTGGATAAAGTCATACGCTCCTGTTTTCAGAGCTACAAGCATGTCTTCATTGGTGCCGTAGCCACTCAACACTATTTTAGGAATTTCAGGGAAAAGCTCTGCCATCTTCTGAAGAAGCTCCCGGCCGTTAACATTGGGCATCATTAAATCGGTAAGGACAAGGTCAACTGGCTGTGAATGAAGAATTTCCATTGCCTGATTACCGTCAGGAGCGGTAAGTACTGTATACCCTTTCAGTGCAAGATAGCGGGATAATATGGTTCTGATTGATTCTTCATCATCTACCACTAATACTGCAATTGATGATTTAGGATTTGAGATTTGCTGCATTTAAATATAACCAGATTTTTTTAAAAATATTCAATATCATAAGTATATCACTAAAAATATTACTGAGTCAATAGTAAAATCAAATAAATTATTTTATAAACAATAAAAACAAATAGTGGCTGCCATGGAGGTAAGTACTGTGAAATATAAAAATTTTTTTAATTGATTTTTTTAGTATGATATACTACAATTTACAAGAATATACTAAATATCTAAAATACTTGTACTATCAGGATAGTTGATGATGATATCCATACAAAAATTTGAAACATGGGCAATTAAGCCTTTTTTTGCCATATTTAATTTTATAAGCGAACGGATTACCTATACCTTTGCTATAGCATTTACTACAAGTTTGGGTGGCTTTATTATTGCAGCGTACATAGCACTTTTTTTGTATGCTACTGTCAGGTTTGATGTTAGCAATACAGGCCAGGATTTCGTAATCCTTTTTTCAGGTATGACGCTTTTTATCTATGCTCCCTTATATTATATACATTTTGGATTATTGTATAACGCAGGAGTTCCCTGTTTTACAAAACGGCTTTCTCTCATTAATACGTATATAGTACATAATACGCTTCATCAGACAATTGATGATACTGAAGCAGTACGATTGCTGGAAGCTCTTGAACATTTGCCGCGTGATAATATGACGGCAGCATTAATTTATCCTTCAATTGTGATGGCAGGAGTATGTGTGTATGAAGCCATAAAAGGGGCTTTTACTAATGCATTATTTCTTTTGCTTGGTATTTCTTCGGCAATATTCATCTATGTATTTTTAACCTATATTGTTGCCGAGCTTTTATCGGGAAGGATGCGCCGTAAGGTAAAGTGGCTTTTGGTAAAGCGTGGCATTTCTTTTAATGAACGCTATATCTTAAGTATACGGGGAAAATTTATATTCATTAATATCATGGTCCTGGTGGCAATGCTTGAGATAGGACTTATGATATACTATAATAATTATGACATATTTTCACCAATACCCATTTTGTTTATTGTTATCACAGGATTTATTGTATTTGTTATTTTGTTTTTCTACCTGCTGTCAATTGAAGAATCATTGAGTGAAATTGAGTCTGCTGCAATAGATCTTGCGCGGGGTGGCAGCGGTTCATTGTTTCTTCCCTATCTAGATAAAGAACTTATCAACACCAGCAAAGGCTTTTTAGCTGCTGCGTATGAGGTTAATGACATACGTAGAAATCTGGAACAAAAGGTTGAAGAGCGGACAAAAGAATTGAATCAGGCCCTGACGGCATTGAAGGAAAAAAATGATTTAATTGCAAAAGAGTTAAAAATAGCTGCCAGCATTCAGCAGGGGATATTGCCGCAAACACCGGTTGTGTTTAATGCAATAAAGGTTCTTGCATACAACCGTGCTTCCAGTGATATTGGCGGTGATTTGTATGATATCATACGCATGCCCAACGACTGCTTAGGGGTTTTAATTGCCGATGTATCCGGTCATGGCATTCCGGCTGCACTTATCAGCACCATGGTTAAAATTAGCTTCCATGAATCATGCCGTAAATACTTGCTTCCACGACGCATATTTGCTGATGTCAATAATCAGCTTGTCAATATTATCCGCACACAGGAATACGCAACAGTATTTTTCATGGTAATATTTCCCACGTATGACGTCATGTATGCAAATGGTTCCCACCGTAAAGCGCTTGTGTGTAAACGCAATAGCGGTCGTCTGGAATACTGGGATACCGGTGGAATATTTTTAGGTGCTCTTCCCAATGAAGAGATTGGCGGGCTTTTTGAGGATAATTTTGGGATACTGGAACCTGGTGACAGGGTATTTTTGTATACTGATGGGCTTCCGGAATCACGTAACTGGAACAATGAAGAGTTTGGCGATGAACGGGTTGAAAAACTTCTTTTGGAAACTCTTGATATGCCTATTGATGATGCAAAGGAGTACATCATTGAGCAGTGGGAAAAATTTTTGGGTGGCACACCACCACGGGATGACATGACATTTGTGCTGCTTGAACTTGATCCCATCATGCATAGTGCACTGCAGCATCGTGAAAAAGGGCAGGAGCTTTACGCCCAAAAGAAATACACTCTTGCAATAGATGAACTGAAGCGTGGGGTCATTATGAATCCAGAAGATATGACCTCATTATTGCTATTAGCCCGTTCATATATTTACACACGCCGCTACAGTAATGCTGTGGTTCACTTAACTGAGTATGTGGCAAAAAAACCTGATGACAGCATGGCTCAATATTTGTTGGCTATAGCTCAGTATAAGTTACACAATTATGAAGAAGCATATAAAGCTGCAGCCCACTCGCTTGCCTTACGGCCATCATACATTCCAGCGCTTTATGTTATGGCTGCTATTTGTGCTTCCTTACATAAAACCAGTGACGCCATAGAGTACTGTAACAAAATACTTGAAGCTGATCCTGGCAATGTTAAAGCGCAAAAGCTGTTACAGAAGCTGAAGCATTAATGAATTTTTTTGTGAACATCAATAAACCTGTCTACAAGACTGTCAAAATACTGTAACGCATCAATAACAGGCTCTGGTGATTCCATATCCACACCCGCAATGCGAAGTTCTTCTAAAGGGAATGTACTGCCACCTAATGACAGGAATTGAAGATAACGCTGTGATGTATCGGGATTGTTTATAATCTGTTTAGCTAGTGAAAGTGCGGCAGCAATTCCTGTTGCATATTTGTACACGTAAAACGCTGAATAAAAATGTGGAATACGCAGGTATTCCAGGTATAGATCGGTATCAATAACAATGGTGGTACCAAAATACTTGTGTAACAGGTTTGTGTATGTATCAGTCATTGTTTGAAATGTCAATGGTTTGTTGTTTTCCGCCATGGTATGCACCAGTAGCTCAAACTCGGCAAACATGGTTTGCCTGAATAGTGTGCCACGGATTTCGTCTATCTCACGGTTAAGAATGTAAGCCTGCATTCGCGGATTATCACTGTACTGCTGCAAAAGATAATGGCTTAAAAGAATTTCATTGAGTGTTGATGCAACCTCTGCAACAAATATAGTGTACTCATGATATACGTAAGGCTGATTTTTCCGTGAATAGTATGAATGCATGGAGTGTCCTGCTTCATGTATCAGTGTGTACAGGCTATTTATGGTATTGGCATCATAGTTTAAAAGAATATACGGTGGTGAATCATAACAGCCTGATGAGTAAGCACCGCTAACCTTTCCTCTGTTTTCATAGCGGTCAACCCAGCCACCAAGGAGCCCCGTATGCAACGTAGAAATGTATTCTTCACCAAGTAAGTGCAGGGCCTGCGCGCATACATCACAGGCTTCTTCATATTCCATGCTAAATGGCACATCGGCAACAAGAGGAACGTAGGTATCATAGAAGTGCAATTCAGTAAGCCCCAATGCCTCTTTACGATATGAAAGATATTTAAACAGTGGTTGCAGGTTAGAAGATACTGTTTCAATCAATGTATGGTACACAGTGTCAGGTATATTATCAGGAAACAGTGCCTGATGCAGGCAGCTTTTAAACTTTCGCACACGTGAAAAAAATACATCTTTCTTTACAGAGCTGGCCAGTGACTGTGCAATGCTGTATTTGTGATTGTCGTAGGCTTTATAATAGGTGTGAAAAGCATTCTTCCTAACATCCTGATTATAGCTCATTAAAAATGTTATAAAGTTCCCATGGCTTAGCTCAACGGTATTACCCTGTTCATTGGTAATTGTACCAAAGCGCATGTCGGCATTGTCAAGTTTTCGGAAAAATTCCATTGGTGCAATGACAACCTCATGAGCCATGGCTAAAATTTCTTCAATTTCTTTGGATAATGTGTGTTCCCTGTAGCGAAGAATCTTTTCTATATAAAAGAGATACTGAGAAATGTTAGTGTTTGTCAGATAGTTACTGATAACAGCCTCAGGCAGTGATTGAATTTCAGGTACTAAAAAGCTTGAGGCTTCAGCTGCACGCTGGGCTAACGAGTGAGCTTTCTGCAGCATTGCCTGTGCATTCTGGTTGGTGGTGTCCTCATCGCTTCTTAGATGAGCGTATGTATAGAGCCTGTCAATATCACGTGCTATGGAAAGGTCAAATTCAATTGCCTGTAAAAATACATCAAAGGAATCTGCCAGCTTCCCTTCATAGTTTTTATATCTGGGAATTAATTGTTCTGTGTTACTGTAGACTTCTTCCCAGTTACTATCGGACACAAACAATGGCATTAAATCCCATGTATGTTCAGCTGGTATTTCATTGCGTGCAGGTATCTGCTTTGCATTTTTTTGCATAGTACAATCTCACTGTAAAAAATTATTATTCTAATCATTCTTTCTGTAAATAAAGAGGCCAAAAGCTGTCAACACAATTGCAACAACCGGCATCACCAGATTAAAAAACGCAAAGGGAAGATAGTGCAGTGTAGGCACACCCAGCGCAGAACTCATAAATGCTCCGCATGAATTCCACGGTACCAGTGGGGACGTGACCGTTCCACCATCTTCCAGCGAACGGGAAAGCATAAAAGGCTGAAGTTTTTTCCGCTTGTATGCGTCTTTATAAATTCTACCTGTCATAACAATGGATAAATATTGTTCAGCCATAATGATATTAGAAATAACAGCGGTAATAACCGTTGAAATGATGAGCATTCTGCTGGTTTTAATTTTATGAAGCAGATTGTCGTGTAGCGATGTTATGTAACCCCCGCTTTCCCATATGCCACCTAAACCTGTAGCGCATAGAATAATAAGCGTTGTCTCTAAAAAGCTTACTATACCGCCACGGTTCAAAAGGTTGTTAATGATTTCATTATTGGTATGTATGGTATACCCTGAATATGCATACTGAAGTACCGAAAGTAAGCTTTGTGATTGTGCCAGCCATCCCACCAGTATTGCTGCTGTACTTCCTGATAGTAAGATAACAACAGCCGGAAAACGCACTAGTGCCATAATGAACACTACTGCCAGCGGGAGTATGGTGACCGGGTGCAGGTTAAATGATGATTCCAGGGTTTGTAATAATGATTCAATGTGTTCTATACGGGTAGTAGTATCCGGAACAATGTATATGTTTAACACAATAAAACCAGTTAATGCCAGTGACCATGCCGGGATAGTGGTTGCCATCATTGCCCGAATATGTGAAAACAGGTCAGTTTCAGAAACTCCTGGTGCTAAATTTGTTGTATCGGATAACGGCGAAAGCTTATCGCCAAAATAGGCGCCTGAAACAACAGCACCAGCACAGATGGCAGGGGATATGTGCATGGCACCAGCCATCCCAACAAGCGCCACACCAATAGTAGCTGCAGTAGTCCAGGAACTTCCAATGACAAGGCTGCTTATACAGCACACAATGTATGCTGCGGGAAGAATCCATGATGGATGAATAAGCTTCAAACCATAATCTATAAGCAGAGGAATAGTTCCTGATGCTATAAAACTGCCTGATAATATTCCAACAGTCAAAAGAATCATGATGGCAGGTAATGTGCCTTTTATACCATTGACAATACTGCCCTCAATTTCTGACCAGTTGTGACCTAAAAAATAGCTTTTTATGCCTGCGAGCGTTGCAGCAATGATAAGCAGTAGCGGGATTGGTATTTTGAATAGTACTGTTCCCGTAAATAAAAGAATTATGGTAATGGTTAAGAGCGCAATGCAATCAAAAAATGATGGTAATTTTTTCTTCATAATATCAAGTTATTATACGTAAAATATATCCCTTGCTCTTATGGCAATACGATAAGTTTACACGTTTCCAGAGCAAAGTGTGCTTGGAGTACTTGTGATGCTTTAAAATTGTCAAATATAATTATAATTGTATCTATTGATTATATTGATAACTGGTTTAAAGTTCATGAAACATTAGTCATTTCTTAAAAAAGTAAAAAAACATATAAAGTGTTTGAATTCCTTATATGCATAGGTTATTCTTACACAAAACGTGTTGCCCGAGGTAGTCTATGCATGTTCTGGATAATGATATCAGCCTTGTTGAGGTAAGTCCTGGAAAATTCAAAGGTACTATTTCACAAAACTGGCTTGTGGGTGGGATCCCCAATGGAGGCTATCTCATTGCATTGTTGGGAAATGCAATGGCTATGCAAAGTGACAAACGATCAACGCCCATAGTAACAGCAAATTATATATCCCGATGTAAACCAGGTGATTGCGAAATTCACGTTGAATGTTTTGCGCAGTCTGCACAGTTTAATCGGTATCAGGCAAGCCTTTATCAGGAAGGCAAAGAAAAAATACGATGCTGGGGCACCTTTGCAAATGAAAAGATTGAATGTGATATTGAAAAATATGAAACGCCAGTTCCCCAGGTAGCACCGTTACAGGAATGCGTCCCTATTCCTGAAGTACCACATTTTACATTATCTTCACATGTTGATATCAGGCTTGATCCATATTCAGCAGGATGGATGCAGGGGAAACTGCGTGATGAGTCTATACAAAAAGGATGGATTTCATTCAGGCAGGAAAGAGTATATGACATACCTGCTTTGCTGTTAATGTCAGATGTTATACCACCTGCTGTGTTTGTAAGTTTAGGAGTGATTGCCTGGGTACCAACTATTGAATTGACAATCAATATCAGGAATATGCCACAATCTAAATGGTTGCGGTTTTACACGCGCACCCGATTTATAACCTGTGGTCTTCTTGAAACGGATGGCGAAACCTGGGATGAGAATAGGTTAGTATTGATATCGCGGCAGATAGCACAGGTACGTATTCAGAAATAAATTTTTAATGGCAAAAGCCGTTACTATGAGCTATCGTACATGGTATTATATAATGGCGATAGTTATCGGTTACAGTTTACTGCCTTGGTAGTTCATTCTTTATGGAATCTAAGGAAACACTGTTGCCTGTGACATTTCAAAAAGCACAGTGTGGCTATTGAGGCTGTTATGTGAAGATTAAAGACAATACCATTTATTACTATATTCCATGTAAAAGGAAGGTTCTGTATGAAAAACTGTATGAAAAAAACAATATTTACATTGGCGATACTTATTACAAGCATTACTGTAGTTTATGCACAAATAGTTAAGCCTGAAATCAGTAACGTTATTGTATATTATGACAGTGCACTGGTTAAAAAAGAAGCTAAGGTAAACTTGCATAAAGGTGAAAATGTGATTACCATAGAGGGACTGCCTGCATCAATGGTTAATGAATCAGTTCAGGTGGTTACAAAAGGTGCTTTGTTGCGTGATGTTTCTGTGCAGACAACCTATCTTAAAAAAGGCGATGTGCAGCGCATTAACGCACTCAAAGAAAAGCTTGAATCAATCAATAACGAGATTAATGCAAAACAAAATGATATACAGGCATTGAACACCGTTCTTGAGTATATAAAAAAAGGTAGCACATCGCCTTTTGCGGTTAACATGACTGCAGCGCAGATGCAATCGATACTGCAATTAATTGAACAACATAGTAGCCAGAGCTACAAAAAAATAGCCACGTTGCAACAGGCACTGCAAAAGCATAAAGAAGAAAAGGAGCGCCTGGAAAAAGAGCTGTCGCTTCTTAATACAGATGAAGCTACAAAATCATTACAGCTTGTTGTGGTGCATACTGGTCAGGATACTGCAACAGTGATGATTCAGTATATTACAGGGAATGCAGGATGGAATATGGAATATGAAGTTCGTACAAATACTGAAACACAAACAGTTGAAGTGGTATGTAATGCCCGTGTGTATCAAAGGACTGGTGAAGACTGGAAGGATGTTTCTTTAGAACTATCGACCTCAAAGCCGTTTGTTGCAACCCAGAAGCCTGTGCTTAACCCGTGGTATTTAGATGTTTACCAGCCATCGTATTATTATAAGGAATCGGCCAAAAGCATGAAACTCAGAAGTGAGGACGCTGCTGAAGCACCGCAGGAAGCTGAAGAAATGCCTGCAATGCAGGAAGAGCGTATTGCATTTTCATTTCAAATAAAGGGTGCAAAAACAATACCATCCGATGGTAATGCATATAAAATACCTGTGGCAAAGGCAACAACGGATTGTGCAGTGCGCTATGCAACTGTTCCCAGAGTACTTCCGTATGTTATGCTTGAAGGTGAATTCCAAAATCCTTTTGATTTCCCCATGCAGGGTGGGAACATGAATGTATATCTGGACGGCAAATTTGTCAATTCGTTCAATGTTAATAAACTCTACGTACCAAAAGATTTAATACCAGTGGCACTGGGTGTTGATGAAAGCCTTATGGTCGAAAGAAAACTTTTAAGTAAAAAGACCGAATATAAAGGGCTGGTAAGCAAAACAAAACGCATTGAATATGTATATTCAATAAAACTTGCCAATGGGAAAAAGCGTGATGTTACTGTTACCGTCCAGGATGCAATTCCTGTTTCGCAAAATGAAAAGATAACGGTTACCCTTATCAACAAAAACAGTATTGGTGCTACCATTGATAACGAAGGAAAAGCTACATGGCAGGTACAGCTTTCCCCCAATCAGAAAAAAGAATTAACAATACACTTTGCTGTGGAATATCCTGAATCTATACAGGTTTCTGGATTGGAGTAATAGCCCTTGAAAAAACATCGAAAGGTTTTATTGTCCATTGCTGACAGGTTTGCTGATAAACGCATTGAGCCACCATGCATGTATGCAGGCAACTGTGGTGGCTGTGCCCTGCAGTATGTTGATTACAGTACACAGCTTGAAATAAAGAAAGAGTATTGTAATACCCTGTTGAATACTGTAGCTACTATTGATGCCATAGAACCTTCTATACCCCTTGGATATAGAAATCGCATGGATTATGTTACAGCTTTTGGGAAAATTGGTTTGCGAAGAAGGGGAAGCTTTAAACATGTAGTTGATCTGCACGATTGTCTTCTTTTACAGGATAAAAGCAGGCGTATATTTGCCATAATACGTGAAAAACTTTCAGGTGTACAGGATTATGATTATCTGGTTCACAAAGGGTACCTGCGCTATGTGGTATTGCGGCAGGGATTTAATACAGGGCAGGTCATGGTAAATTTTGTAGTGGCACGGCAGGAGAACAATCTTGAATCAGT
>ERZ795046.82-NODE-82-length-117841-cov-10.741438_pt1 | contig 117841 bp, 80 predicted proteins | sample MGYA00375130_ERZ795046 | MGnify/ENA primary metagenome ERZ795046 (study PRJEB30175, sample SAMN05720202) | activated sludge metagenome | isolation source: anaerobic digester from wastewater treatment plant | place: Japan | collected 2015-05-15 ... | reverse complement strand
GCCGACGCCGGCAGCTGTGCGAGCTGAAAGCCGATAGCCGACAGCTGACAGCTGACAGCTGACAGCTGATTGCCGATAGCTTTCTTAACGCATCTCGAGCTTGGTCAGCACGTAACCCGTTCGCTCGATGGCCTGTACGAGTTGTTCGCGGGTGGGCGGCTTGCCGGAGGCCAGTGTCACCGTCGCCTGTTCATGCTCGTAGTCCACGTCGATCTGCTCGACGCCTCGAACCGCCTGCAACTCTTTCTTGATCGCCTGCACGCACAACGGGCAACTGAGGCCCTTCACCCAGATGACGGCCGAGCGCGGTTGCGGACTGGCCGGCGCCGACTCGAACGTCCCGGCCGGCTGCACCATCCGTTCGGGCTCACCCTGGGGCCGATTACATCCGACGAGGCTCAGCGAGCAGAGCACGACTGTCGCACACATCCACTTCGCCATACCGCTTCTCCTTTCCGCATTCAGAATTGAACGCACCACTCAAGCTTAGGCCTGCGCGGTTCGGAGCAGCAGCAACAGGAAAAAGCCATCAGGAAGAATGGCGCGAATGACGCTTGTGCGTCGCACGCTCACCCGCTGAACCTGCCAAATGACACTCACGCCTCGGCGTCGTATGCGGCCAGCGCTGCCGGCAGACACTGGACGACGCCGTGGCCCGCCGCGGGCAGGCCGAGCAGGATGGCGCTCAGTACTTCCTCTCGAGAAGCCCCTCTTCTTGGCCAACCCGACATGGAACGGGATGCCGCTTTCCAATCTCATCGCTGCCAGTACGGCCAGGTAGGCCAGTTCCTTGGTCTTGGCGTCGAGGGCACACGCGCTGTCGAGCCCCCGGACCGCCCCATCCAGGCTTCGGCATGTCCGGCCGCTTCGGTTAAGACTGCCTGGAACGCTGGACTGACCTTCGTGTTCGCATTGCTCATGGGTGCGCCCTTAGCTATGAGCTATAGGAAGCTCTAAGTTACAAAAGATTAACGTGGCGAGCGAACGCTCAACTACCTGACACAACTGTTTCACCCAAATAAAATCGGCTTCGCCCCAATCTTGTTTGGGTGAAGCCGGAGATGACGGGAAAACTCAATCTTTTCGGGTGACTGTTTCGGGTGAGACACCTCTATTTTCTTCGTAAGTCCTTAATGGAGCCGATGAGATTCGAACTCACGACCTCTTGCATGCCATGCAAGCGCTCTCCCAACTGAGCTACGGCCCCGGGGATCCTAATTGAGGTAGAATATCGTCCTGCACATCCGGCGGGCTCGAGCCCACCCGCAGGCAACAGATCCACATTAGAACACGAATCCGGTCCGGCGCCAAGGGGTCGGCGAACCGAATTTTTTGAGGCACTCCCCCACCTCGCGGCGGCAGGACGAACAACGGGCCGGGACGAAGCGTGCCGTGGCCCAGCAGCACCGGTGCTGCCGACGTCCGATCACGCAGCCTCGACTGCTGCTCCTCACTGAAACGGCTGCCGACGGCCGCTCGCCGCCACGTCCTAGTCCTCACTGTACAGCGTGCGGTCACGCATCTGCTTGGCGTCCTCGAGCAGTTGCTCGGCATCGACCGGCTTGGCGGGCTCCAGCGTGTACGTCAATTCCCGCTGGTCGTGGATGGTCCAGGGAACCAGCACCTCGGAGATAAAGTCGAGGCCGGGTAGTTCGTACCAAGGCGCGTCGATTCGCTCGTGCGTCGAGAGCGTCTGGTAGCCTTCCTTGCGGATCACCACGTCATAGTCGCCGTACCAGGTGAAGTCGGTGGACACCGGCGTGGTGCCGATCGTCTGGTCGTTGAGGTGCACGGTGGCTCCCTGCGGATCGGTGCGAATGGTGACGGTCCGCCGAACGCAGCCCGTCAGGCCGCCCGCCAGGACGGCCGCGGCCAGAATGCCCACAGAAGCCCGTCGTGCAGTCATTGCGGTACCTCGATGATCTCAGCGGTCAGCGTGTCGGTGTCGAGAACCGCCACCGTGCATCGTCCGGTCAGCCAGCCGCAACATTCCCCCGGATTCAGGAACAGCCGGCCGTCCCGCGTCTCGTTCACCACCTCATGCGTGTGGCCGGTCACCACGGCGTCCGCCCGGGCGATCTCGCTCGGCGGGCACCAGTCCACAAAATGGTGCAGGAGGATGCGCCGCCCGCCCAATTCGACCCACATAGGCCCGTCCTGGATCTGCGGAAGAACCGACTTGAGGCCCTTACGCTCGCCGTCATTGTTCCCGTACGTGATGTACAACGGCCCCGTCCAGGCGAGCAGCCGTTTGGCGGCGAACGGTGCCACCACGTCCCCCGGATGCAGCACAGCCTGCACGCCGCGGTCGCGGAGAATCTGTAGCCCCCGATCGAGCGTCGGAAGCCGGTCGTGCGTATCAGAGATCACGCCGATCAGCATGCCGATCTTATACCGGCCCCGCGGGCCGCCGACAAGAACGGCACCGCACCGGCAGCGGCTCGTTGAGAGCCCTTCTGCGGTCAATTACAATCCCCGGCACGAGAATGACCCCGGCACTCTCACCGCCATTGGCAGCCGCTGCCGCCGCGCACCGGCGGCGCTGGGCCATTCGGGCCGGAGCCGCCCTGCTGTTGACGTTCGCACTGGGCTACCTGGCGCTGCCCCTGTGGCTTCCCACCGAATACATCCGGCTGCAGTTGCAATCGCAACTGTCGCTCGATCTCGGCACGCCCGTGCAGATCGATCGGCTGCGGGCGGGCTGGCTGGAGGGCGTGGTCATCGAGGGACTGACCGTCGTGGACAACACGAGCCGCGACGGTGAAGCCTTTGCCCGCATTGGGCGCATCCGCTGCGACTTCTCGCCCTTCACGCTCTTGGCCGGTAAACGGGTTCGCGTGCTGGAGTTCTTCGATCCGCAGATCTGGATTCATATCGACGAGACGGGCGCCCTGCGGCTGCCCCAGTTCAACGACCAGCAGAGCCCACGTCTGCCGAGCTTGAACTACGCCGTGAACGGGCTGACCTGTCACGTCCTCACGCCGGGCGTCAGCCAAAGCTTCCGCATCGATCGGCTCGACCTGCAACTCGACCCGCCCAGCGGCTTGCTCCACCTGGCCAGCGTCACGCGCGTTCAGCGACCCCGGTCTGACACTGACGAGCCTGCCGCCGGACGGCTCGACTTTGACGCCAACATCCGCATCCCACGGCTCAAGGCGACCGAGCGGCTGAACGGCACGTTCGAAGCCGAGTGGACCGACTTGGCCCTGAACGACCTGCCAGTGCCGCTCATCTCGCACGTGCCGGTCGAGCAGGTGGACGGAATCACCAGCGGCCGTGTGATCATTCGGACCCACCCGGACCTGGGCATCGATTACGCGGTCACGATCGCCATGGACGGCGTGCGGATCATGCGGCCCGACCTCAACCGTCCGGCTCAAGTGCCCGACGCCGAGCTGTCCTGCCGCGGACGGTGGAATCCGAATAGTGGGTTGGTCGTCATGGACGAACTGACCTGCGAGACGCCGTCGATCCGACTGGAAGCGGGCAGCCCGGGCGAGCCGGCCTGCCGGCTGGAAGAAAACGACGAGCATCCGGCCGAACTCCATCTGCGCGGCACGATCAAAGACTGGCACGGCTTGCGCCAGGAAATTCCCGAAGTCGATCACTTCGCCCGTTTGGCCGGTGTGGAGATTGAGGGCAGCGCGCAATTCACGCTCACCGCCATCCGGGGGTTGCGCGAGGATTTCCTGGCCGTGACGCTCGACGCGAACGATTCTGACTGCACAATCCGCGGCGGTGGCACGGAAGTCGTTCGCGCCGGCGAGGGCGTCGCCAAGCATTTGGAGTTGGAGATTCACCGCGAACGAACCACCGGCCGAATCCGCCAGCCCGGGTTCTCGTTGACGCTGGGTGATACCACACTGTCGGCCAGCGGCGAGCTTGTGTTGCCTGCCGGTTACGGTGATCCAACCGGGGCCGAGGACGCGACCCTCGCCACCGATCGACTGGCCGAGATCCTGCCCACCTTGGCCGGCCAGCTGCACGTGCGATGCAACGACGCGGGGAAGCTGCGGCAGCTCCTGCCCGTGCTGGCCACGCTCCGCGAGCTGGATGAACTATCGGGCCCGATGGAGTTCAGCGTGACGCTCGAACCACGCGAAACCTGTACGCGTCTGCATGTCTCAGCCAGCCTGGCTTCCGAATCGGCCGCCCGCTACGGCGATCGGTTTTACAAGCGTCGAGGCCGCCCGCTAAACCTGCGTGCCGTCGCAGAAATCCCCTTCACCGCCCGCGGCCGCATCGATCCGTTGAATCTCCAACTGCGACATGGGACAGGCATGCTGGAACTCGCGTCGCGCAACGGCAGCCTCGACTACCAGTTCGATCTGCGCGAGACACTAACCGGGTTCGCCCTGGTCGCTGCGGGCGGCCGCTGGCAAGCCGATCTCCGCGTGACAGCGATCGAGGACCTGCTCGATCTGATGCCGACAGCCGCAAGCGCTTTGAAAATCGGCGGCCTGAATTTCCTCGCCGGTGGTATCCGCGCCGATCTGCGCACTGAGTTTTCCTATCGCCCAGGTGACGCCGTCATCCGCAGCAACGCGCACGTCATCGCGGACGGCATCGCACTCGACTTGGATCGCAGGTTCACCAAGCGCGCGGGCGAACGAATGAGCATCGATCTAGCCCACAGCGTGCGTCATGCGTCACAGCAGTTCGAGACGGCGTGGGATGCGACGCTGTCGACGTCCGCGGGCAAGCTCAGCGCTTCATGGACCACATGCGAGGCCGATCCTTCAGAGCCGGTCAGCCGCTTCGAAATGCTGGCCGCTCGGGCCGACATTTATGAACTGGCCGACTGTCTACCCGCCATCCCCGACGTGGCAGAGCGGCTCGGACTCCGCGGCGCCGGCAAGCTGACCGTTGAGTTGCACCGGTTAGCCTTGGGCGAATGGACAACGTCCACCGCCCGTTTCGACGCCACGCAGGCGGACCTGGCCGACATACGGCGGATCGGCTGGCGCAAACCGCCGGGTGTGCCGGTGCAGGGCGAAGTGGCTTGGACGAGCGTGCCTGAGACCACGGGTTCCGGTCGTCGGACGTACCACATCACGAAAGGAACTGGTCGATTGGCCGGCGCCACCATCGACACGGTTGAGGGAAGCATCACGCTAAATCCCGACGCTCTGCGAGCGTTCGATCTTTCCCACAATCTCGGCACTATCGAGCTAACCGGCAGCATCGACTTCGACCAATCGTTCGACGCGTTGCACCCACGCCTTGGTGAGTATGTGCGAGCCCATGAACTGGCGGGCCGGCTGGACTGGCGACTGGAGACGAGCATCGCCTCCGATTCGATCTCGCTGGGCGGTGCGTGCGATGCGTCCGGACTGCAGTTCAAAACCGCATGGAACGATCGCAGCCCATGGTTCATCGAAAAGCCGGCGGATTATCCGTTGGCCGCCTCGTGCGTCGTTTCGTTGAGACCTCCGGCGAACGGTCACCCGCTCTCGATCACGCTGCACGATGTCGCCGTGTCCGCTGCGGGCAACACCATCTCCGCCCGGGGCGAGCTGCCATTGAGCCTCAACGATGGCCAGGCTGCCGGCCGGACGGCCCTGCAAGTTGCCGCCGACCTGCCGCGTCTGGAGGAGTTGCGAAAGCTCGTGCCGGCCGCCCCCGTCGAGACGCTGTCGGGCCGTACGCAGGTGGAGTTCGCGCTGGCGAGCGACGGACGCTCCGTGGAAATCGACGACGGGCACATCGAATTCGATGATGTTCGGGTTGGCTCGGCAGCACGGCCGCTCCAACTGACCGGATCGGCACAGCTCGACGGGACCCGCGGGCTCAACCTCGAGCGCTTGCAATGGAGCTGGGGACGATCGGCGGGAACGTTCTCCGGCCTGTTCGCCTCACAGGCCGGGCAGTACGACGTGCTCCTGGGCATCGGCGGTGACGAACTGTACATCGAGGATCTGCTGGACTGTGTCGATGAGTTCATGGCCGGCTTCAAGACGCCGGAGCAGCAGGCTTCGCCATCGCCTGCAAAGCCCGGCCAGGATCCCGTCCAACTCGTCATGGACCTGCTTCGCCGAACCAAGGCGAACGTCACTGCCCACGTAAAGACCGCTGTAACGCCGCTGCCGCTGGGCATGAGAGCGACCACCGACGCGGGCTGGCAGGAGTTGACCATCGACCGTGGTCGCATCGAGTTGCAGTTCGGCTGCCTGGTGGACGGAGGCTGCGTGGACGGCCGCGTCACCGCCGACCTCACCACCGACGATCCGCAGTATCGCCTGACGTACACCGCCGATCGAATCGCCCCCGGCAGCCTCGTCGATGCTTACCTGCGGCGAACCTTCCCCGGCATGACCGCGACCGGCCCGCTGACGCTCATCGACGAGTCAATCCAAAAGCTCAGGCCTGCCCCGGGCGAACCCAACTACGAGGTGGGCAAGGGCGAACTGATCATCGACGGCGGCGTCGTCTCGGGCCGGGCTGCCCCCCTGTGGATGGCTCGCATCTTCCCCAACCTGAACCTGGCCAGCTTCGAGTTCTCGCGTATGCACAGTTGGTTCGACAAGTCGGTTGACGGGCGCGTTCAGCACCAGATGATCTATCACGGGGCTTACTACAACGTGTACATGATCGGCTGGAGCAACCCGGAGGGCTACTTCGACTACGAGGTCGGCATCGACTTCCTCGCCGGCCTGGAGAGCGAGTACTGGGCCAACACCGGTCAGGGGCGGGTACCCCTATTCAGCAAGACCGGCCAAGTCCGCCCTGACGGCTCGCTCGCAGACGAAACCGTCACGTTCGTCTCGTTCCGTCGCGTCCTCGAAACGCTCTTCGTCCGAAACAATCCCGTCGTCACCGCCTATCACGCCGTCCGGAAGCGGGCGATGGCGAATGAATAGCTGTCAGCTGTGAGCTATGAGCTGTGAGCTGTGAGCTATCAGTCTTGAACCGATGGCTGCCGGTTCAGGGGGACATCTTGCCCGCCTCAAATCATTCTTGCCATTACTCGGTCACAGCACAGGCATCGCGTCCGGCGTACAGACCCTTCTCGACCCACAGCAGCAGAGGTCAATCGCCGTACGCTCGCGCCGTCGGCTGTTGACTTTCGCGCCCTTTCGGGGCGGAATCAACTTCCGCCACCTGCCGGACGATCTGGAGAAGCCGATCGACGTCGACCGGTTTGAGGATGTGTGTGGCGAAGCCGGCATCCATACTGTGGTGAACATCTTTTTCCTGACCGAAGCCGCTCAAGGCAATGCCAGGTAGTAGGCACCCGCTGGCTCGCAGCTTGCGCATGAGGTCCACGCCGCTGCCGTCCGGCAGCCCCAGATCGCTGATGAGCAGGTCGAACGGCTCGCGGGAAGCCAACTCCAGCGCACCGGCCACGTCCACCGCCCTTACCACCCGGTGTCCTTCCGCCGCAAGCACGATCTCCATCATCTCCGCCGTGTCGTCGTGATCCTCCACCAGGAGAACGCACAGACTGCGTGACGGCGGCTGCCGGGCTGTCGTGGCCGGCGGACTCGCCGACGCGGACGGCTTCGGCGCCTCGGCGAGCGGCAGGCGGACAACGAACGTAGCCCCCAATCCCGGGCCGTCGCTATGCGCCTCGAGACGCCCACCGTGCATCTCTACGAGCCCCTTGCTGATCGACAAGCCGAGGCCAAGCCCGCCGTACGCCCGATTCGTATCGCGCGGCCCCCGCTCGAACGCGTCGAAGATGCCGTCCAACGCTTCCGCCTCGATGCCGATACCGTTGTCGCGGACTTCGATCACCGCCTCATCGCCGTCTGTCCCGCAGCGCACGTCAATATGACCGCCGCCAGGCGTGAACTTGGCCGCATTTCGCAGCAGGTTCCACACCACCTGCGAGACTCGCGCCGCGTCCGCGTCGACGATGCAGGGCTCGCCGCCTAGCTCGACGTTCAGTTGCAGGCTGCGACTCTCGATCTCCCCGCGACACGTGTCGATCGCCCAGCGTACGGCTGTCCGCACATCCACCGGCGATCGATGCAGCTCCATCCTGCCCTTGGAGATACGAGCCAGGTCCAGCAAATCGTCGATCAGCCGCGCTTCCAGCTCGAGATTGCGGCGGGCCATGTCCAGCGTGTCGTGCACATCGGCCGCCAAATCCTCCCGCTTTTGTAGCATGGAGATGGCGGCCAGCACGGGCGTCAACGGTGTGCGCAACTCGTGCGAGAGCACGGCCAGGAACCGGTCCTTGGCAGCGCTGGCCTGCTCGGCAGCCATCCGAGCCTCTTGCTCTCGAATGCGCCTTGCCATCTCCGCCTCGGCCCGCTGCCGGTCGGTCAGATCCACCAGGGCGATGCGGCATGTGCGTCGCGGTTCCGCGACGATGCCCTCTGTCCGAACGGGAATCGGATCCCGCCCGTAAGGCTGAATCCAGATGTCTTCGACCTGCCGGTCCGCGCCGTCGAACACCGCATCAAGAAGCGCCACGAAGCGGCCCCGGCTATCCGGCGCGATGAACTCGGCCAACCGCCGTCCGGCCAGCCGTCCGTGCTCCAGCCCGAGCAGTCCCGCCCCTGCCGGATTCGCTTCGAGGATCAGCCCGTCGCGGCCCAGCGTGAAATAGCCGATCGGAGCGGTATCGCACAGATCCGTGTAGCGGCGCCGCCAGGCGTCGATCTCCCGACGGGCCCGTTGCAGTTCCTCGTTCTGCAAATCCAGCGCGATCCGTTGGATCTGCAGTTCGGCGAGCAGCCGGCGCAGCTCCTGCGGGCTCACCTCGCTTGTCGAGGCATGCTGAACCTCGAACTGCTGTTCGGCCCGGCGGCGAAGCTCCATGGGGTATCGGTTTTCCACTGCTTATCTCCGGCGATCGTCGACGTAACGGCACGGTCGCCGTCCATCGCTGTTGCATTCCTGGCATTAACCGAAATGAGAGCAGGCGCAGCGATCGACTCGCCTGCCCCCCGGTTACGCGAATCGAACCGCGCGGCTTGTATGTTGTTTCGCTTGGTGACGCCAGGAGTTCCCCCACCAACCCCTCAATCTCGTCCTCCATTGTTGATAGGGCAGCGCCCGGATCCCATGCCAGTCACCGCCCCGTATGGCCAGTGTCTTTTCAAGAGGGCCGCCCATGCCCGGCGTTCCCGTCGCCCCCCCCCGAGAATTCGGTCGCTTCTTGCTCGACACGACACCGGATCTCCGTTCCCCTCGCGCCGTGCAATGGGATGTTGCGCTCAAAGTGGTGATCAACCGTGCAGACCTGCTTGGTCCCATCAGCCCTGGCTTGGGGAGTCTAAGAGAACCACCCGAGCCCTGCAAGCAGAATGTCTCCGTAATTTGTCAACCGGGGTTTTATGGGTTCCGGCCGCGGATTCTCCCCGACCCCTTTTGTTCCCTTCTTCACTCATGCCGTCGATGAAATGTTGTCCAGGATTGCAGCGCACGGGTGACACCATACTGTACGGGCGGAAGGCTCACCGGCCATTCCGGGATGGCGATAATGTGGCACAGGTGCCGCGCATGACGGATCGCAGCTCGACGGCGCTTCACTGGGATCAAGCTTGAACGTCTTTTTTCGAGCGCATCGTACCTGGCATCCAGGCGACGCCGGCGTCAACAGCCAGCCCCCGACTGGCGGAATCGTGGCCAGGGCGCCCAGCTCCGGGACTGGACGGGTGGGCGTCTCGGCTCGTGCTCGCCTAGAATCCGGCCGGGTCGCAAAACAGGCTTGCGAGATTCGTGGTCTCGGTTCGCCGTCCACAGACGTGGAATGTCTGGCGGCGACGATCATCGTCCGTTTCGCCCGTTCTGTTTTCTTGACGGGCGAGCACGCTATGTGTGAAGACAGACAGGAGTTCGTGCCCATCTTCGCCGCCGTCGCGGCCGTCATCGTCGCTCTCGTGGCCGTCGCGGCGAGTCTCTGGCAGGTTCCCATTCTCGAGACGCCCCTCTGGCTGGCCGCGGTCGCAAGTCTGGCCGCACTGGGTTGTCTTGGGTGGGCCGCCCGGAGCATTTCACGAAAGAGCGCTCGCGCGGAGCAGGCGACGGCCGCACTGCGCGCCAAAGAAGCCGCATTGCGCGAAACCGAGAATCGATTCCGCGCCGTGTGCGACAATGCCCGAGCCGCCTTCGGCATTCTGGACGGCACGCGGCTGATCTACGCGAACCGGTACTTCTCCGAGTTGACGGGTTACAGCAACGAAGAAATCCTGTCCATGGATTTTCGTCAGATGACACACCCGTCGTTTCACGAACTGATGCTCGAGCGGGCACGCAAGCGGTTGGCCGGCGAGCCCGTACCCAGTCATTACGAGTTCCTGAGCATCACCAAAAACGGAGAAGAACGCTGGGTCGACTTCTCGCCCGCCGCAACCGAACTGAACGGCAAGCGAGTCATCATCGGGACCGGTTTCGACATCACCGAACGCAAGCGGGCCGAGGTTGCCCTCAGGGAAAGCGAGGAGAAGTTCCGCCTGCTCGCGGAAAACTGCAAGGTGTTGATCTGCATCTGCCGGGACCGCCAGGTCCTGTACGCGAATCCCTATCTGCTTGAACTGAGCGGATACACCCAAGAGGAACTGACGTGTCTCGACCTGGCCCAGATGATTCCGCCTGAAGACCGCGACATGGTCCTCGATCGAGCCCGGCGACGGCAGAACGGCGAGCCGCTGGACCCCAGCTACGAGTACAAGCTCCTGGATAAAGGCGGCAAGCTTCACTGGGTCGAACTCTGGGGCGTCCGTATCGAATACCAGGGCCGCCCCGCCATCCTCGCCGCCGGAATCGATATTACCGAGCGCAAGCGCGCCGAGGAGGCGCTGCGGGAAAGCCAGGAGCGATTCCGCATCGTCGCCGAGAACGCGCGGGCCGCTTTCGGGATCGTCCAAGGCAACCGATTCGTCTACGCCAACCCGTACCTGGCCGAGATCAGCGGCTACACCATCGACGAGATCCTTTCGATGGACTTCGTCGAGTTGATTCGCCCGGACCAGCGCGAAGCAGTGGCCGACTCCGCCCGTCGGCGCCAGCTCGGCGAGCCCGTGCCCACCAATTACGAAGTGGCTTTGCTCACCAAAGATGGACAGATCCGCTGGCTGGACATGTCCCTCGGGCGCATCGAGTACAACGGCCGACCGGCGATCGTAGGGGCAGCCTACGACGTCACTTTCCGCAAGCAGGCCGAACAGGAACTCCGCCGCCGAGAAGAGCATTTTCGGCTGCTCGCCGAGGCCATGCCCCAGATGGTCTGGATCGCACGCCCCGACGGCTACCTCGAGTACTTCAACAGCCGCTGCTACGAGTACGGGGGCGCCACCTTCGATCAGGGAAAGGGTGATGACTGGATGAGGTGGCTGCACCCCGATGACCTCGAGCGAACCAAACGCCGATGGCATCACAGCCTGACCACCGGCGAGCCGTACGAAATCGAGTATCGCTTCCGGCGAGCCCACGACGGGACCTACCGATGGTTCCTGGGGCGGGCCCTGCCGGTACGCGACGAATCGGGCCAGATCGTCAGTTGGTTCGGCACCAGTACCGAGATCCACGAGCAAAAGCAGTTGCAGGAGCAGTTGGCGGCGGCTCAACAGGCTGCCGAACACGCCCGGCAGGTGGCCGAGGATGCCAGCCGGGCCAAGGACCGGTTCATCGCCGTCCTCTCGCACGAGTTGCGAACGCCTCTCACCCCCGTCCTGGCAGCCGTATCATTGCTCCAGCGCAGACCGGAGCTCGACAGTCAGACAGTCAAAGACCTCGAGATGATTCGCCGCAACGTGGAACTCGAAGCCCGGCTCATCGACGACCTGCTGGACATGACGCGGATTGCCCGCGGCAGGATCGACCTGGATCGTCGGCGGGTGGAATTGGATACGATCATCCGCCGCGCCGCCGAGGTCTGCGGCCCCGACTTCAAGAATCGCGATCTGAACTTCGGCGTGGACTGGGGGAGCGATCCGCCCTACGTCGTGGAGGCGGACGTGGCTCGCCTGCAGCAGGTGTTTTGGAATCTGCTGAAGAATTCCATCAAGTTCACGCCCCACGGCGGATGCATCGGCATCCGCTGTCGAGCCGAACCCGGGCACGTGGTGGTCGAGGTGAACGACAGCGGGATGGGCATCGAGCCCGAAGCGCTCCAGCACATCTTCGACGCATTCTCACAGGCGCCCGTTGCACGGCAGTTCGGCGGCCTGGGTCTCGGTCTGGCAATCACCAAGTCGCTCGTGGAACTCCACGGCGGCACCATCGAAGCCTGCAGCGAAGGCAGGGGAAAAGGAGCGACCTTCACGGTGCGACTGCCCCGCGTCGACGCCGCTGTCACGGCCGCTCCGCCACCCGAGCCGCCCTCGGCTCAACACCGCGGATTGCGGATGATGCTGGTCGAGGACCACGGTGACACCGCGGACATGATGAAGCTCGTCCTGGAATCCGAGGGCCACCAGGTCACGCTGGCCGGCGATGTCCAGACGGCCCTGGAGAAGGCCGAGCAGGACGAGTTCGATCTGCTGATCAGCGATCTGGGGCTGCCCGACGGCACGGGCGTGGACCTCTTGCGGGAACTGCACGCGCGCGGACGCGAGATGCCGGCCATCGCCCTCAGCGGGTACGGGCGAGAGCAGGATGTCGAACAGAGCCGCAGCGCTGGATTCGCCGCCCATCTGATCAAGCCCGTCGATACCGACCGGCTCGTGCAGGTCGTGTCGCAGATCAAGCGCTGACAGACCCGAATAGCGACAGAAATCCGAATGTCGAAGCCGAATGTCGAATGAAGCCCGAATGCCGAAGCCTAAGTCAATAACAGCGTCCGGCCACAGCTCATAACTTCATTCGTCATTCGTCATTCGGACTTCGACATTTCATTCGTGCGGCTTCAACACCGAGCAGGCCGTGCGATTGATTTTGTACGGGCCGGCGTTCATGCGAACGTACCAGGTCGTCACTGCTGGGGACGTCCGGGTTCCAGCAGTGCACGTGCAGAAGCTTGCCCGCCGGCGGACGCATCGAGACGGTCATGCCCTCGATGCTTTCGAGTGTCAAATCGTCCAGCGTGTCGCCGGGCTTCAGTGCCGCGTGTTCGGCGGCATACAGCCCGCTGCACAGCCCGAGACCGACAAGGCTGCCCCACCGGCAGACGAATCGCCAGGCGTTACGCCCGCCGGTCCAACCACCGGTCGCTCGCCAGATGGACGTGTCAGACCTTTCCGAATGGTTTGATACTCACCGCGCCGTTTGAGCAGCAACTCGTCTCCCTAGACACGTTCCAGGGACAGAAGGTTTCGGTTCCGCGTTCTATTTCTACAGAATTTTACCCAGAAGGGCAAGAAGAAGGCCTGCCGGAATCGAGATCCCGACAGGCCTGTCGCTCTATCCCTGATTGACGGGGGCCGGCTCGTGGACCGGGCCGAGACTACACCCCGAGTCAGGACGCCGCCTGCCCAGCCGGCTCGCCCTGCTGGTCCGCCTGCTCCGGACTCTGCTCCGGCTGAGTAGGCTTCCAATCCGTCCGGGCGTGGATGCTCTCGGGCGAGAACCAGTCGAACAGGAAGGCGATCCGCCGCTGCGTCAACAGGTAGTCCCTCGCGAGATCACGGTACTGGTTGTATTCCTCCTGCGTGACCGGCAGTGTCTGCTTGTATTGGATGACGATGTGCCGGCCGCGGTTGTCCTTATGCGTGGTCACCGGCGAAGGCTGCGTCGTGGTCGCCCGGCTGGCCAGCTCGAAAGCCGCGTCTACCAGTTGCGGATCGAAGCCCACGCCGGGCACGAACGTGCCATACACCTGAGGCATGCCGCCGTTGCGTCCCGGGAACACGCTCTGCCGAGCGAACGGCTCGGGCTGCAACAGGGCACTGCTCTCCAGCTTGGCCGCCAGCGCGGCATCGGACTGGAACGCGGTCTTCAGATCCGATCCCTTGGCTCGCTCGGCCAGATTCTGGGCCGTCTGTTCCGCCTGCTCGCCGGCACGAATGGTCCGCAGATCCTCGACGAGCTTGTCGCGCACCTCCTCGAACGAGGCCGGAGCCTCGGCCGGCTGTGTGGCGATGTTGCGGAAGACAAACACGTTCCCCAACGCATCCACCAGCGGCTCGGCTGAGGTCTCGTAGACGTTCCGGAAGAGCCGGGCATTGGCATCGTTGCGCCCCTCGACCGCACTCAGGCCCGCCACCATGAACGCTGCCTGCTGGAACGGCACGGTCTGCGGCGTGCCGGCGAAGGCTCTGGCCCGCCCGATCCGGGGGTTGCTTGCCAGTTGGTCCGCGGGAGCCAGCTCGGTACGACCGTAGCTCAAGACACCGGGGTATCGCTCCTGGTACCGGGCGACCAGCTTCTCATACAGATCGCCGGCCATTTCGCTCTCGGGCGGCTGCTTGAAGTTGCCCGGCTGCGTGGTGGGCTGGTTCGCCCACGGCCGTGACAATTGCCGAATCAGGTCGGTTGCCAAGCGATTGGCCGCCTGCTTGGCCTTGTCCTGCTGCAGCTTCTGGCGGACCAGGGATTTGGCCTCGGTGAACGTATCGTAAGGCTTGGGCTGCTCGGGACGAGTGGTCGGCTGCGTCGAGGCCGGCTGCGTCGCAGGCCTCTTGAACTCCGTCTTGTGGGCAAGCCAGTAGCTATAGGCCTCGTCGTCAGTCACCTCCTGCGTCTTGGCCAACTCATCCACCGAGATCTCGATGTACTCGACCTGCGTGGCCTCCGGCTTCTGATAGCCGAAGTCCCCCGGCCCCCCCGCCGGTTGGTCCTTATACTTCTCGAACTGCGCTTTCAGTTCCTCTTCCGTCGGCTGGTACGTCGTGTCGATCAGCTTCTGCGGATCGACCACCACCATCTCGACCTGGATCTTCTCGCCCACGTTCCGGACGAAGTCCCGGATGTCCGCCTCAGAAACGTTCACCGCATCCACTGCTCGCGCCGCGGCTTTATACACCCGCAGGTAGGCCAGCAGGGCATCGTCGATTTGCCGAATGGAAACCTTGAACTGCTCGCGGAACGCGTTCAGGGCCTCGGCCGGCAAAGCGGCCTTCAATTCGTTGACCTCCGCCTGCGAGACGTGTACCCCCTGGCGCTTGGCCTCCGTCTCCAGCAGATACCACTCTTCGGCGCTGAGCCGGTCGCGCCCCCGGGCCTGGAGGAACTGGATGACCTGCAGGTCATTCGTGGCGCGCGGCAGAATGGCGTTCCACGGCTGAGACCAGTATTGGCCGATTAGCCGGGCCCCAATCTCTTCCTGGCTCGTGATCCGGGCGAGATCCGCCGTCTTGACTGGCTGACCGTAGGCATGGCCGACCACGAACTCGGCGAAGTCGTTGCTGCGGTTCAGGAAGCTGGTAAGGGCTTCCCCCCCCAACCAGACAATCAGCAACAGGGCCATGAACACGGCCAACATGGTCTTCATGTACTTACGGAAGAATTTCATCATGGCAGTAATTTCCTGGGATCTCGCGAGCGTTCCTTTATAGTGACAAAGGAGTTAAGGATACTGGACCGGACCATAAAAGCAAGGGCAGGGGGCCATGCGAGCCGCCGCCCCCCGCCCCGGGGCCCACACTGATCCCGTTTGCGATTCATTTTCAGCTTTAACCGAACCTGACATTGACTCCGGACGAAACTGTCTATAATACTCCCGCTCCAGGGACCGCCCGACCCCGCCGATAACTGTCAGGAGGGGTGGCGCTTCAAAAAAGGCCGCTGGGCTTGAGCCCACATGTTTGTCGGCAATCACTCACGCGGCCCGGCGTAAAAACAGGGACATTCAAGCGCAAGCGGGCCACAGCCCCAGCCGGTGACCAACCACTGATGCCAGATAAACAGACCCAAACGGCGACTGCCAGCGACAAGAAACCGTCTCGAGGACGTTCCGACGGGATCGCCCTGGTCATCGTCGAGTCGCCGGCCAAAGCCAAGACCATCTCCAAGTACCTGGGGCCTGGCTTCGTCGTCGAATCCTCCATCGGGCACATCCGCGACCTGCCCTCGACCGCCGCCGAAATTCCGTCCGAATACAAGGACGCCGAGTGGGCTCGTATTGGGGTGGATGTCGCGCACGATTTCAAGCCCTTGTACATCGTTCCGGCCAAGAAGAAGGCCCAGGTCAAGAAGCTCAAAGATCTCGTCAAGAAAGCCTCAATGGTCTATCTCGCGACTGACGAGGACCGGGAAGGCGAGGCCATCGCCTGGCACCTCATGGAGGAACTGAAGCCCAAGGTGCCGGTCAAGCGGATGGTGTTCGACGAGATCACCCGCAACGCGATTCAGGCCGCCCTGGCCAATCCGCGCGACCTCGATCAACAGTTGGTCAACGCCCAGGAAGCCCGGCGCATCCTCGATCGGTTGTACGGCTACGAGGTTTCGCCTGTTCTGTGGCGAAAGGTCGGTCCCAAGCTTTCGGCCGGCCGCGTGCAATCGGTGGCGACCCGACTTATCGTCGATCGCGAACGCGAACGCATGCGCTTCGTCAGCTCCGAATACTGGGATGTCGAAGCGACACTCCGGCTGACTGGAGGCCCGGCCGACCCGATGCTGACCCGGCTGGTGGAACTGCAGGGCAAACGGGTCGCGACCGGCAAAGATTTCAACGAACAGGGCCGATTCACCGGCGAAGGATCCGCCATTGCTCTCGACGGTGTAGCCGCTCGATCCGTCGCCGATGAACTGCAGTCGGCGGTTTTCACCGTCGCCGACATCGCCGAGAAGCCGTTCACGCAACGCGCGCATCCGCCGTTCATTACTTCGACGCTACAGCAAGAGGCTGCTCGTAAGCTGCGCTACCCGGTGGCCCGGACCATGCGGCTGGCCCAGAGCCTGTATGAGAACGGCTACATCACCTATATGCGTACGGACTCGACCCACCTGTCCACGCAAGCGATCCATGCCGCCCGGACACAGGTGGCTGAGTTGTACGGGCCGGACTACCTGCCCGCCCAGCCGAAGATCTACGCCACCAAGGCCAAGGGTGCCCAGGAAGCCCACGAGGCCATTCGGCCGGCGGGTGAAGTCTTCCGCACTCCTCAGGAAGTCCGAGGAGAATTGGACGACGACGCTTACGCCCTCTACGACCTCATCTGGAAGCGCACCGTCGCCTGCCAGATGAAAGACGCCATCGGCCAGCGGACGACCGTGCGCATCGACGCGCCCACTCGCAGCCACGGCACTGCCACGTTCACCGTCTCTGGAAAGGTCATCACCTTCCCGGGCTTCTTGCGAGCCTACGTCCAGGGCGCTGACGATCCCGACGCCGAACTCGAAGATCAGGAGCGCGTGCTGCCCGCCATGAAGCGCGGCGACCGGCTCGATCCGGTCAAGATCGAACCGCGTCAACACGCCACCACGCCGCCGGCGCGGTTCACCGAAGCGAGCCTCATCAAGGAATTGGAAGATCGCGGCATCGGCCGGCCTTCCACCTACGCCAGCATCATCCAGACCATCCAGGACCGGGGTTACGTGTGGAAGAAAGGTACCGCCCTGGTCCCCACGTTCACCGCGTTCGCCGTGGTGAACCTGCTCGAGTCGCACTTCACCGATCTGGTCGACTTCGAGTTCACAGCCCGGATGGAGAACGATCTCGACGCCATCGCCTCCGGAAAGCTCGAGCCCAAGCCGTGGCTGCACGTTTTCTATTTCGGCAAGAGCGACGGGTCCAACGGCCAGGAAGACATCGGCCACGTCGGACTCAAGCGGCGAATCGGCAGCGGCTGGGAGGAGATCGATGCCCGCAAGGTGTCCACCATCGAACTGGGCACCGACGAGAACGGTCAGACGATCGCCGCCCGGATCGGCCGCTACGGACCGTACATTCAGGTGGGCGACTCCGAAATCCGAGCCAATATCCCCGAGGATATCGCTCCCGACGAGTTGAGCCTCGAGCGGGCCAAGAGCCTGCTCGCTCAGGCGGCCACCGGCGACCGCGTGCTGGGCCACGATCCGGCTACCGGCAAGCCCGTGTTCCTCAAGAAAGGCCGCTTCGGTCCCTACGTGCAGCTCGGCGAAGCCGAACGGACCGAGTCGGGCAAGCTCAAGCGCGGCGGCAAGCCCAAGATGGCCAGTCTCTGGCCGTCCATGTCCGAGCAGACCATCACGCTCGACGAGGCGCTGATGCTTCTGTCGTTCCCGCGGGTCATCGGTCAACACCCCGACACCGGTGAAGAGATCACTGTCCAGGACGGCAAGTACGGCCCCTACCTCAAGTGCGGCGAGGAGACGCGCAGCCTCGAGAATCACGAGCAACTGCGGTCGATCGATCTGGCCGGGGCGCTCGAACTGCTTGCGCAACCCAAGAAAGGCCGTCGTGGCGGCCCCGCCCGCGGCACGTCCATCGAACTCGGCGTGCACCCGGAGTCCGGCGCCAAGCTTCAGATCAAGAGCGGCCGATTCGGTCCCTACGTGACCGACGGTGTCGTGAACGCATCCGTTCCCAAGGGCACCGATCCTGCCACGCTCACCGTCGATCGGGCGGTCGAACTGTTGAAGGCTCGCGAAGCCAAGCTCATCGAGCAAGGCAAGGATCCCCGCGCGCCCAAACCGGAAAAAGCCAAGCGCTCCAGCCGCAAGAAACCGGCCGGCCAGAGCTGATTCGCCCCAACCGCGCGGCAGTGATGCCGGTGCCAGATGCCGGAGCGCAACACGATGGTCACGCGCGCACGCCCCCCCCCGCACACATTCGATGATTTCCTCGGGTTTGGAGCATTGATCCCGACGAGAAGCGGGCGACCTTCCTGATCAGAGAGCCCGACGGGTTTGTCGATGCAACTCCCCAGTACGGCACGTTTGCCAGCCGCGTGCTCCCGGGTCTGAAGCTGGAAACGCAGTGGCTTTGGCAACGACCGTTGCCGTCAACGCTGGGCATCATCACCTCGCTGCTTGCCTGAACAACTCGCCATCCCTGACCTGAATGCGCGTGGAGACGCGGCATAGTAGCACGGATAGGACCGCTGCCACGGATGAACAAAGAAGAAGATATCGGTCTGCACTTCTGAGCCATGCCACTTCTCGTGTGCACCATAAGTGTCCGAAATACGTCACACCATCAGGGATCCACTGATGCATTGCGTAAGGGTTTAGATTTCCGCGAAAACCTGAGCGATCAGACGGCAATTCCTCCGTTTTCGTGGCTGTAGGCTGCTTTTGCTGAAGATTGGCCGTTTGATCAGCCGAGCCATGCATGGCCCGCTATAGTATTTCAAAGGGCAGCACTGGAAGCGGTTTCCTTCGCAAAACGTTGCTGCGGCTTCACTTACGACCTGGATTGGTTGTCTGGGCCATCAGGTGCCACTATGATCGGTTGGGTCCAGTCTGACAGCTCATCGATCCGCCTGGTTCAAGGCGTGCGACGCGCTACACGCGTCCCTGGCGTTTTGTGCAGGGGCCGTGGTTTGCCGTGCGCGGATCCGTCCTGAACGACTGAACCCGCCTTCAGACGATAACCGGCCGGAACCGGCAGTCCGGCGGGAGAGAGACTTTCGGCCCGCACTCTTGTCTGCATCGCAGGCATGAGCGTGCAGCCGGCCAGACAAGACGGGTCGTCGCGACGACGTTTCACGGCCGCGGCCGCCCAGTTCGAAACTGGGACACGAACGAGGTGTACACAATGGCGGACAGAAAAACGATTTTGTCCATTGTCGATTCGACCATCGATCAGAAGCAATTCCTGAGCCATCACTGGGAAGGCTCATTCAACGACTATCTGGAACTGGTCACGCAAAACCCCGGCGTGGCCCGTAACGCGTTCCAGCGGATCTACGACATGGTCCTGTACTTCGGGTTCGAGCGGTACACGTACCTCAAGCAGGATTACGTGCGATACCACTTCTTCTCGGATCCGATCGAAAACGGCAAGGATGCCATTTTCGGGCTGGACGCACCGCTCATGCAGCTCGTCGATTTCTTCAAATCGGCGGCGCACGGCTACGGGACCGACCGCCGCATTCTCCTGCTTCACGGTCCGGTCGGCTCCAGCAAGAGCACCATCACCCGCCTGCTCAAGAAGGGCCTGGAGTACTACTCCCGGCTCGACGAAGGCGCGTTGTACACCTTCGCCTGGAAACTCGAGGGCGAGGACGGCCACAAGCACGTCTACCCCTGCCCCATGCACGAAGAGCCGCTCAAGCTGATTCCGGCTGAGGCCCGGCCCGCCGTGCTCAAGACGCTCAACGCCGACCTGCCGGAAGGCCGTGAGATCCGCATCGAGGGCGATCTCGACCCGTTCTGCCGCAAGAACTTCGAGGATCTGCTCATCAAGTACAACGGCGACTGGCGACGGGTCATGGATCACGTGGTGGTTCGCCGCGTCATCCTGTCGGAGAAAGATCGTCGCGGCATCGGCACGTTCCAGCCCAAGGACGAGAAGAATCAGGACAGCACCGAACTCACCGGCGACATCAATTATCGCAAGATCGCCGAGTACGGTTCGGACAGCGATCCGCGAGCTTTCAACTTCGACGGCGAACTCAACATCGCCAATCGCGGGCTCATCGAGTTCATCGAGGTGCTCAAGCTCGACGTGGCGTTTCTCTACGACCTGCTGGGAGCTTCGCAGGAACACGTCATCAAGCCGAAGAAGTTCGCCCAGACGCCCATCGACGAGGTGATCATCGGGCACACCAATGAACCGGAGTACAAGAAACTCCAGAACAACGAACTCATGGAAGCGTTCCGCGACCGGACCATCAAGATCGACGTGCCCTACAACACCCGCTTGTCCGACGAAATCCGCATTTACGAGAAGGATTTCGGCAAGCACCGGGTCCGCGGCGTCCACATCGCGCCTCACACCATCGAGGTGGCGGCCATGTGGGCCGTTCTCACTCGGCTCGAGCCCCCCAAGAAGGCCGGCCTGACGCTCATGCAGAAGCTCAAGCTGTACAACGGCAAGAGCATCCCCGGCTACACCGAGGACAGCATCCGTGAACTGCGGGCGGAAGCCCCCCGTGAGGGCATGCAGGGCATCAGCCCGCGATACATTCAGGACAAAATCTCCAACTGCCTGGTCAGCGACACCGCCATGCAGGACCGGACCATCAACCCGTTCATGCTGCTGAATGAGCTGGAGGCCGGCCTGAGCCATCACAGCCTGATCAGCGACGAGGAGATCAAAAAGCATTACCGGGAGTTGCTCAACGTGGTACGCGAGGAATACGAGGACATCGTCAAGACGGAGGTCCAGCGGGCCATCAGCGCCGACGAGGACGCCATCAAGCGCCTCTGCGCCAACTACATCGAGAACGTGCGGGCCTACACCCAGCACGAGAAGGTCCGCAACAAGTACACCGGCCGCGACGAGGAGCCCGACGAGCGCCTCATGCGAAGCATCGAGGAGAAGATCGACATCCCGGATTCCCGGAAGGACGACTTCCGGCAGGAGATCATGAACTACATCGGCTCGCTCGCCCTGGACGGCAAGAAGTTCGAGTACCAGACCAACGCCCGGCTGCAAAAGGCTTTGGAACTCAAGCTGTTCGAGGATCAGCGGGATACAATCAAGCTCAAGAACGTCGTCAGCGGAGTCGTCGATGATGAGACGCAGGCCAAGATCGACGTGGTCAAGCAGCGGCTCATCAAGTACTTCGGCTACAACGAGACCAGTGCCACCGACGTGCTCAACTTCGTGGCCAGCATCTTCGCCCGCGGCGACAGCAAGCAGGAGGACTAACGGGGGGCGGGCGTCTCGCCCGCCTCAATCCCCGTGCTGACCGCGGACAACGGGCAACTGACCACTGACAACTGACAGGTATGCTACTGAAGATCCAAAAAGACCATCAACGCTTCCGCCAGATCGTCAAAGGACGAATCCGGGAGGATCTGCGCAAATTCATCACGCGCGGTGAGTTGATCGGCAAGGAAGGCAAACACCTGATCAGCATTCCCGTGCGAGGCATCGACATCCCCAACTTCCGTTACGGAGACAACTCCGACACGGGCGTCGGAGCGGGCGACGGCAAGCCGGGTGATGAAGTCGACGCCAACGGCGAAGGCATCGGCCCCGGCGGCACGGAACCCGGCCAGCACCTGCTCGAGGTGGACATCACGCTGGACGAACTTGCCGACATCCTCGGCGAGGAACTGCGGCTGCCTCGTATCAAACCCAAGGGCCGACACTCGTTGACCAGCCAAAAGGATCGCTACAGCGGCGTCCGTCAGGCCGGCCCCGAGTCGCTCCGCCACTTCAAGCGGACGTTCCGCCGGGCCTTGAGACGTCAGATTATCAGCGGCGTGTACGACCCCGAGCGGCCGCGGATCATCTTCGAGCGTGCCGACAAGGTCTACCGCAGTTGGAAAACCATTCTCCAGCCCCAGTCCAATGCCGTCATCATCTACATGATGGACATCTCGGGCTCCATGGGCGACGAACAGAAGGAGCTCGTGCGGCTGGAGGCGTTCTGGATCGACGCCTGGCTCCGCCGCAACTATCAGGGGGTGGAAAGCCGCTACATCGTTCACGACGTGCGGGCGGCCGAGGTGGACCGCCACACCTTCTTCCACCTCCGCGAGGATGGGGGCACCAAGATCAGCAGCGCGTTCAAGTGTGCCCAGGAGATGCTCAAGAGTCATTACGCCTCGGATGAGTGGAACATCTACCTGTTCCACTTCTCCGACGGCGACAACAGCAGCGAGTCTGACAACCGCGACTGCTGCCGCATTCTCCGCGAGGATCTCCTGCCCCACGTGAACATGTTCGGATACTGCCAGGTGGCCAGCGCCTACGGCAGCGGGAACTTCATCAACGTGCTGCACGACTATCTGCACGACGATGAGAGAGTGATTACCACCCGGGTCAACGGGAAGGATGATATTTACGACAGTATCAAGAGTTTCTTTGCGCCCGGAAAGTGATCCCGACCGGCGAACCGCGCGCCGCGGCCAACCGGCGGATCACTACAACGGATGACCAACAGACTCATGTACAGAGCCTTGCCCCGAGAGATTGCCGAGCAGATCGAGACCATCGCCGGGTACGCCCGCGACGAGGGCCTGGACTTTTACGAGACCGTCTTCGAACTACTCGACTTTGACCAGATGAACCAGGTGGCGGCCTACGGCGGATTCCCCCAACGCTACCCTCACTGGCGGTTCGGGATGGAATACGAGCGACTGCGCAAGACGCACTCGTACGGCCTGGGCAAGATCTACGAGATGGTCATCAACAACGACCCCTGCTACGCCTACCTGCTGAACGACAATGACCTCGTCGACCACAAGACGGTCATCGCCCACGTATACGGCCACTGCGATTTCTTCAAGAACAACATCTGGTTCCAGCACACCAACCGCCGCATGATGGACGAGATGGCCAACCATGCTACCCGCATCCGGCGGTACATCGACCGCTACGGCTTCGACGAGGTTGAGGAGTTCCTCGATGTCTGCCTCACCATGGAGGACCTCATCGACCCGCACAGCGTGTTCATGCGCCGAATGCCTCATGAGCATCCGACCAACATGCCGCGGCCCCGGCACATCGAGGAAGAGGTCGTGCGTTACCCGGCCAAGCGCTACATGGACCGGTTCATCAACCCGCCCGAAAGACTGGCCCGCGAGCGCGAACGGCTCCGCCGCGATCATGAGAAGGACCGCAAGGCCGAGCCGCCCAAGCCTGTTCGCGACGTCCTGCTCTATCTCCTGGAGAACGCCCCTCTGGAGGACTGGCAGTCCGACATCCTGTCCATCATCCGCGAAGAGGCCTACTACTACGCCCCCCAGGGCCAGACCAAGATCATGAACGAGGGCTGGGCGACATATTGGCACTCGACCATCATGACCCGCTACTGCCTCCGCGACGACGAGGTGGTCACCTACTGCGACCACCACTCCGGAACCGTCGCCACGTCGCCGGGCCGGCTCAACCCCTACAAACTGGGGCTCGAACTGTTCCGCGACATCGAGGAACGCTGGGATCTGGGCCGCTATGGCAAGGAGTACGAGAGTCTGGAGGACATCGAGGCCCGCCGAAACTGGAACAAGGACCGCAAGCGTCCTCAACGGGTCAAGGGCAAGGAGTCGCCGGGGCGCGAAAAGATCTTCGACATCCGCCGCATCTACAACGACGTGACCTTCGTCGACGAGTTCCTCACGCCCGAACTGGTGGACCGCCTGAACCTGTATCACTATCGCTACGACCCCAACACCCGCCGCATGGTGGTGGTCAACCGCGACTTCGACAAGATCAAGCAGCAGCTACTGTTCTCGCTCAGCAACTACGGCCGGCCTTACATCTACGTGCTGGACGGCAACTACGCCAATCGCGGCGAACTGTACCTCGGCCACAAGCACAACGGCGTGGACCTCCAGATCCGCTACGCCATCGAGACCCTCAAGAACGTCTACCGGATCTGGCAGCGGCCCGTACACCTACAGGCCCGCATCGACGACGAGATGGTGCTGTTCAGCTTCAACGGGCGAGAGTCTCACCAGCAGACCATCACTTCCGACCTGCCCGAACCGGCCCACAGCGTCTGATTCGATTTTCTGGTCCAGCGTCAACACTCCAACCGGCCGGCCTTTTTGCCTGTGTCCAGCTCCGGCAGCTTGTCGATCGCCGCCGGATTTAGTACAGTCGAGAGTCGGCCGGCTGGCCTGGGCCCACGAGCCGGTTGACCGTCGCCAATACACAAAGACCGATGCTCATTTTCATCACCGCTGTCCTGACCGCATTGTGCGTTTCCGCACTCTGCTCGCTTTTGGAAGCCACGCTGCTGAGCTTTACGCCCAGCCAGATCGCCGAACTCGAACGGCGCCGGCCCGGCATTGCCGCGGTGTGGAGACGCTTCAAACAGAACATCGAAAAACCCATCGCGGTCATCCTCATCCTGAACACGGCCGCCCACACCATCGGGGCCACCATTGCCGGCGCCCAATTCGAGGCGGTCTACGGCAAATCCTCTCTTATCGCGTTCTCGCTCATCTTCACCTACCTGATGCTCCAGTTCACCGAGATCCTCCCCAAGACGCTCGGCGTGCGCTACAACCGGGCTCTAGCCCCGATGATCGCCCGGCCGCTCGAACTGCTGGTGCGAGTGGTCACGCCGGTCCTCTGGCTGGTCCACCTGGTCAATCGGCCCTTCCAAGGCCGACGGCGAGCAGAGGATTCACACACCGTCGAGGAAATCTCGGCGCTGGCCAGCATCGCCCTGACCGCCAACGACATCGACGCCACGCAGGAGCGAATCATCCGGACCGCCTCGCGGTTTCGTGATCTGCACGCCCGTCAGATCATGACCCCTCGCCCGCAGGTCGATTACCTCCTGCTGGGCCAGCCCATGAGCGAGATCCTGACCACGGTTCAAAAGAGCGCCTACACGCGGCTACCCTTGTGCGATGGCTCCATCGACAAGGTGGTGGGCATCGTGCACATGAAGGACCTGTTCAATCACCTGAAACTCAGCCCGGGACGGCTGCGGCTGGCCAAAGGCGACAACGGCGAGACCATTGCCATCATCGACGGCATGCCCGGCTCTGCCGTCCACGTGATCGGATCAGGTGACATCGATCTGTTGGCCATCAAACGCCAGGCCGTCCACGTGCCTGAACAGATGCCCCTGCCCGAATTGCTGCGGCTCTTCCAGGAGAAGCGCAACCACATGGCCATTGTGGTGGATGAGTACGGAGCCACGCAGGGCATCGTGACACTCGAGGACGTCATCGAGGAGTTCATGGGCGAGATCGACGACGAATTCGACACGCCCGTGAGCGTGACGCTGCGGAAAGAGGGAGATGTCTACCGAGTGTCTGGCCTCTACCCCATGCACGCCCTGATCGACGAACTGAACGTCGAAGATATCGATCTCGGTGACGTCCAAACCATCGGCGGCTACGTCACGCGCGAACTGCAGCGAATGCCCAAGCCTGGCGACACCGTCCCCCTCGGCACGTTCACCGCCCGTGTCGAATCCATTCAACGGCACCGCGTGGACGAGGTGGTTCTCATCGCAAGCGATGCCGAGAATCGAAACAGCCGTTCGTGATCAGGACGGACGTTCGCCACACCGTCGCCCTCGGTGCCCTCCAGGCGAGCCCCAATATGCTGATCTACTGTAAGTATAAGGGATTACGCAAGATATGGACGCAACTGGCCGAAATGCTCGCAGGAGGGGTGTTGGAACCCGGCCAGGACTGGGTCGATTGGGGCCAAAGCAGCGACGAATGATGAACTGAGCCGAAAACATCCAAACGTCGTTGTCCGTCTCGCGCGACATCGGACCGCGCGCTGGATGTCCCGAAACGCCGGCCATGCCCGATCAGGTCCGAGAATCGGCCCCAAACTGGCGGGGCCTTCAGCGAGTATTTATACTACGAGTCCTCGTTTGGACACCATTGGCTGCTGTTCGTAGCTTACGGAGCACTCCTATGTCCAGCTGGTTTTCTGACCGTCTGAACTTTACTTCCCCCTCTCGTCGGATGCAGGCGGGTCTGGCGTTCTGCACCGCCGCGATCCTGACCGCTGCCGCCATGGCCGCGCCCGAGGGCGCTGCCGGTGCCCAGGCCGCGCCGGCCCAGACGCAGCCGGCAGGTCCCCTCCCAAAGGCTCGCTGCGATCAGCCCGAGTACAACTGGGGGCAGGCTTGGGGGAGCGACAAGGTCGAGCACACGTTCATCATCGCCAATGACGGCGATGCCGTACTCACGCTCGAAGCCCGCCCCTCTTGCGGATGCACCGTGGCCGAGTACGACAAGACGGTCGCGCCTGGCGGCCAGGGCAAGGTCAAGACCATCCTGACCCTCCCCAACGCCAACCAGGAGAAGATGTCGAAGGCAATCAGTGTTATCACCAACGATCCGACCAAGCAGACCCTGGCTCTGACGCTGGTGGGAGCGGTGAAGCAGAAAATTTCGTCCGATCCACCGCTGTTCGCCTACTTCGGTCAGTTGACCCCTGGCCTGAATCTGACCAAGACGTTCAAGATCACCAACAACACCGACCAGCCTATGAAGCTCGAGCTTGTGCCGCCGGCGGCTCCGAGCTGCTTCAAGGTCGAGATCAAGGAGTTGGAAGCAGGTAAGACGGCTGAGGTGATCGTCACCGCCGAGCCACCGTTCAAAGATGACACCAACGCCGCCCAGTTCACTATCAAGACCGGGATCGAAGGCGTGGCCGACCTGTCGCTGCCCTGCAACCTGATCAAGCCGCCGCCCGTGCAGGTCACGCCTTCCGCGCTGCGTCTCCCGCCCGTGCCGCTGCAGACACAGTCTCGCCAGACGGTCGTCGTGCGCAACAACACCGAAGCGCCCGTGCAGATCATCTCCGCCGAAGCCAACGATCCGGCAATCAAGACCGAGGTGAAAGAGTCCTCGCCGGGCAAAGTGTGGGTCATCCAGATCGAGGCGCCCGTCGGCTTCAACCCCGAGCCGGGCAAGTCGCCGACGCTGACGATCACCACCGACTACAAGGACAAGCCCGTCTACACTGTGCCGATGATTCCGGCGCCGAGCACTCCACGGCCGCCCACCACCGCCCCCGCGCTGGTCAACGCCGATTCACTGATCGGCGCTGCCGCCCCCGTGCCGGCTATCTCGACCACCGACGGCCGGCAGATCCAACTCGGAGCGAGTAACGGGCAGGTCAAGCTGGTCAACTTCTGGGCTTCCTGGTGCACACCGAGCCGCACGCAGGTAACGCTGCTCGATCAGTTGTACCAGACCTACCGTCGGCGAGGCGTCGAGTTCATTAACGTGAGCGTGGATCGATACCGCCCTGCCGACGAACTCGAAGCCGTCCGCCGCGCACTCGACAGCAAGATCCCGTTGGCTCTCGATCCCGAGCGCCGGCTTACCCGGGCCTTCGGCGTGTCCGAAGCGCCCACGTTGTTCCTGATCGGCAAGAACGGAATCATCGAGGCGGTCCGCCGCGGCGTGGGCCGAACCGACCGGGATCTCGAGATGTTGTCACAGATCATCACCGAACAGTTGGATGCCCTGCTGGAAGGCAAGACCCGCACCCAGTTCACACCCCGGCCGGTGTCCATCGGCATGACCTGCCGCCTCGAGCAGATCACCATGTCGCCGCTGGCGGCCAGCGGGGCTTTCCTCAGCGTGGACGCCCTGTCGCAGGACGCCGGCCTGTTCAAGCCCAAGACCAAGGGCGAGTTCAAGCTGTACTTCCGCAACGATGGCGCCCAGCCGCTGGAGATCAAAGACATCCAAGCCAGCCCCGGCCTGACCATCGAGCCAGGCTATCCCACGCTGGTCGCCTCCAAGGCCACCGCGTTTGTGACCTGCTCGTTCGAGACATCGGCCCGGCCCGAGCAGTTCATGCACTACGTCACCTTCCACACCAATGGTGCCAACCCGACGGTGAAGGTCACCATCGTCGGCCGCGTTCGGCCGTACATCGAGCTCCAGCCGGTCAGCGGAATCGACTTTTCCAACCGCGCCCGCACCTTCTCCGTGCCGCGCATCGCCACGCTCATCTATAACGGCCCGGGTGAGATCGAGTACAAGAAGGCGACCTCGTCCTCGCCCAAGTTCGAACCGGCCATCGACGTGCGCAGGCCCGACATCGCGATTCTGACCGTCTATCCCAAGCCGCCCTTCGAACCGGGCGAAAACAACGCCATCATCACCATCGAGACCAACCAGCCCGAGCAGCCGACCGTCCAGGTGCCGGTCAAGCTGTTCATGCCCAAGCGCATCGAGGTGACGCCAGCCACTGTCCAGGTGCCGCCTACCCGCACCGTTTACCAGACACAGGTGAGCATCACCAACTCGGGAACGACGTCGCTGGACATCCTGGGGATCGACAAGAGCAATCCCGAGATCCAGACGCAGTTTTATCCTGAGCCCGATGGCCTGTCGTACAAGCTGCAGTTGACCTTCCCGCCGAATTTCAGCGCCGGCCCGGAGGGCGAGACGGTGACCGTCCGCACGTCGGACAGCGAGTTTGCCAAGATCGTGATTCCGATCCGCGGCGGCGCCGGTCCGCGGATGCGAGGTTCCTCGCCGCAACTCGTATCCCCGGCGGGTCGACCGGCCGCTCCGGCCGCCCCGCAGCCGGCTGCCCCGGCCGCCGGTCCGCAAGACTGACGCAACCGGATAGCGACATATAGAAGTCACACAGTGAGCGGCGGGGCTTGACCCCGCCGTTTCTTTTCGAGGTCAGAGTGCCTCCGCCCGTTTCTTTTCGACGTAGCCCCCCCCGTTCTCTCGCGGATCAGAACTTGCCGTCGCGAGCGTCGTAGTGAGTGGGCTTGTTGAGCGTTTCGCCGCCAATGCGGACCCAGTGGGCGACCCAGTCGAGCATGCGCTCGACGGAAACGCGCGGCGGCCCCAGACGGCGGACGTATTCACCGGCGTTGCTCAGCAGCGCGGTGGCCGCCTCGCTGCCGGTGAAGACCGGCTCGCGACCCAGGCGCCGGCCGAGCCCCTGGGCCAGTTCGCGAACGCTCAGCACGCCGGGGCCCGTGAGGTTCAGGATGAGCGGCGGACTGGAGGTGAGCAGCAGGCTGCGCAAGATCGCCTCGTTGGCGTCGCCCTGCCAGATGACATTTACATGACCCATGCTCAAGTCGATGGGCGTGCCCGCCTGCACACGAGTGGCAATGTCGAGCAGCACGCCGTAGCGCAAGTCGATGGCATAGTTGAGCCGGATAAGTGCGGTCGGCGTACCGTGCAGGCCGCTGAAGTATTGGAACATGCGCTCGCGGCCCAGACAGGACTGGGCGTACTCGCCGACCGGGCCCACGGGCGCGGTCTCGTCGGGTCCGCCGCTGTCCACGGGCGTGAACGGATACACATTGCCGGTGGACAACGCAACGATGCGCGACTGGCGGAAACGGTCCGCCACCAGCCCGGGCAGGAACACGTTCATGGCCCAGGTCAGCGGCTCGTTGCCCGTCGAGCCGAACTTCTGTCCGACCAGGAAGATCACGTTCGGGACTTCCGGCAGGCGATCCAGCACGGTGGGAGCAAGCAGGTCGGCGGCAATGGTCTGGACACCGGCCGACTCGAGCCGCCCGCGCAGGTCGCCACGGCTGAAACGAGCCACACCGATCACCCGATTGTCCTTGCCGGCCTCGGCGAAAGCCCGCTTGGCGAGCACGGCCAGCGTCGGGCCCATCTTGCCCGCCACGCCAAGCACCAGCAGATCGCCCTCGATCCGTCGCAGATCCTCGATCAGCGCCGATGAAGGCGTGGTCATCACATCATCGAGTTGGGCAACCGTCTCAATCGTCGCAGGCTGATTCATGATGCTGGATCCTGATGAAGCAGTTTGCTTCCTGCCCCTGTCTCCTGTCTCCTATCTTCCGTCTCCTATTTCAACCACTCCTCCCGATGTTCCCGCACAAACTCATCATCGTTCAGTTGCGGGTACGCCCGGTAGACGCGGTCGATCTCGTCGGCCTGCCCGGGGGACAAACTCTCGTCAGGATCGAGACACCAGATGCCCTCGAGCAAGCCTTGGCGTCGCAGCACCTCGTGCAGTCCGGCGATGCAGCCGGCAAAGCCGTTGGCCGCATCGAAGAAAGCGGCGTTGCTGTCGGTGACGGCCACGCCCAGAGCCAGCGTCTCCGCGGGCACGGGAGTGTTCGTCTCAACGATCCGATGGACGGCCTCGAGTTGCTCGACGGCACGCTTCGTCCACACCGCCCAGTGACCCAACAGTCCGCCGACCACCCGCTGGCGCACGGGCTGGCCGTTCACCATCGTCGTGAAGGGCGTGAGCAGATCCGCGATGATGTTGTCGTCGTTGCCCGTGTACAATGCGATCTGGCCGGCCCGCCCCGCTTCGGCCACGCCGCGGATCACGTCGAACGTGTGATACCGGTTGAACGGAGCAATCTTGATGGCCACCACGTTCTCGATCTCGGCAAACCGCCGCCAGAACTCGGCCGGCAGCACGCGCCCGCCCACCGCGGGCTGCAGATAGAAGCCCATGACCGGAATGATCGAGGCGATCTCGCGGCAATGGGCGATCATGGCATCGACGGTATCACTCTTGAACGCCGAAAGACTCAACAGGCCGATGTGGTAGCCGAGTTCGCGCGCCAGCTCGGCTTCTTTGACCGCCTGGTCGGTCCGGCCACACACGCCGGCAATGCGGATGACCGTCCGGCCCTCGCGAGCGGTGTAACGGCTCGCCTCTTCGGCCGCGAGTTCCAGCACGGGCCGCAGCAGCCCGACCGACGGCTCTCGAATGGCGAACTGCGTGGTGTGTACGCCGACAGCCACGCCGCCCGCCCCTGCCGCCAGGTAATATCGCGTCAGCGCCCGCTGCCGTCGCTCGTCGAGCTTGCGCTGAGCGGTCAACGCCAGTGGGTGGGCGGGGATGACCACGCCTCGTCGTAACGGTACGGCCCAGTCCTCGGACGATCTCGGATCTGACACGGTCACACTCCTTGCCTGGTTTCGGCGAGGGCGAGGCATCCTGCCCGCCTCGTCAGGCGGGGGAGACGCCCGCTCCCCGTGCTTGGTCGGTGAGTGCAGAGGATACTCGGCGCGGCAGGATGCGCCAACGTGCATCGCTCGCAGGTGTGGGGCCTACGGTCAACGCACGCTGGAAGCGTGCACCACAACCATGACTCATCCGTGGGCGGTGCGCTCGCAGCGATCGACACACGCGGCAATGGCCAGATCGCCGACGACGTTCACCGTCGTGCGGCACATGTCGAGCAGGCGGTCCACGCCCAGGATGATGCCGATGCCTTCGACGGGCACGCCGACCGATCCGAGCACGACGGCCACGAACGGGATCGAGCCGCCGGGCACGCCGGCCGTCCCGATGCCCGCCAGGATGCACAGCAGCGCGACCACGAGTTGCTGCGCCAGCGTCAGCTCGATGCCGAACACCTGGGCGAGAAAGAGCACCGTGACGCCTTCGTACAGGGCCGTGCCGTTCTGATTGGCTGTCGAGCCGACGGTCAACACGAAGTTGCCGACCTCGGGCTTGAGGCCGAGATTCTCGCGAGCCACGCGCAGCGACGTGGGCAGCGTGGCGTTGGACGACGACGTGCCGAACGCGGTGACCACGGCATCCGAAATCCGCGAGAAGAACCGCCATGGATTCATCCGCGCAGCCACGACCAGAAACAGGGAATAGACCACGAGCATGTGCAGGCCCAGCCCGCTCAGCACCGTGCCCACGTACAGGAAGAGGATTTGCACAATCTGCAGGCCCAGCATGGCGGTCAGGGCGAACATCAGCCCGGCCACGCCCAGGGGAGCGAGCCGCATGGCAAAACCGACGATGGCCAAGGTGGCGTCGTAAACGCCTTCGAGCACGGCAATCACCGGGCCCGCCCGCTCGGGCGTGTACAGCAAGGCGATGCCGACGGCCAGAGCAAAGAACATGACCGCCAGGATGCCGCCCGAAGCGCTGCCGTCGATGGCTCCCACCAGTTCCTGGAACGGATTGCGCGGAATGATGTCGAGCAGCGCGTCGCGAACCGGCCGTGCCTGTTCAGCCTGCGAGGCGATACGTTGCGTCTCGTCGGCGAACCGGGCTCGCAGAAGGTCGCGCTGAGCCTGAGGCAACCGGGCACCCGGCCGCACGGTGTTGGCCATCAGCAAGCCCAGACCGACCGACGCCGCCGAGAACAGCACGGTGAACACCAGCGTCAGCAAACCGACTCGCCCCAGCCGCCGCACGTCGCCTGTACCGGTCACGCCCAGCACCAGGGCACAGAACAGCAGCGGCAACACGATCATGAAGATCAGGCGAAGGAAGATTTGCCCGGCCGGCTCGGCGAGATAGTACACCATCCACTGCACCCGGGGATCGGCGGTGCCGTCGGCCGCCGGCGGACACAGCCACCGAGCCAGGATGCCCCCGCAGGCCCCCAGCAACAGCCCGATCAAAATGCGCCAATGCAGCGCGAGCCTTCGCCGACCAGGTTGTCCGGGAGCAAAAGCCGGCTCGCCCGAAGCAGTCGTGCTGTGTGTCTCCACTACTCTCAAACGTCTGTCCTGCACTTAGTCTGCCGCGCCGGTGCCTTCTGCAGACTCAGAAGGGGAACGCCAATGGAAGCACGCTGACCGCGACGATCCAACAGAGAATGTCGATGGCCAGCCCCACCTTGAAAAAGTCGCTGAAACGGTAGCCGCCCGGGCCGTAGACCATCAGATGCGTCTGGTAGCCCAGCGGCGTGGCGAAGCCATAGCTGGCTGAAACCGCCACCGCCAGAACGAACGGAAGATAGTTCACGCCCAGTTGATGAGCCGTCTGCAGCGCGATGGGAAACATGAGCACGGCCGCAGCGTTGTTGGTCACCAGTTCGGTCAGCAACAGGCACACGCCGTAGATGGCAATCAACGACAACATCGGGCTCCCCGAGGCCCAGCTGGTCAACTGGGTGGCGGCGACGGCGGCCACGCCCGTGATCTCCAGCGCCCGGCCGATGGCCAGCGACGCCGCAATGGCGATGAGTACGCTCCAGTCCACGCTCCGCCGCGCCATGGTTCCCGTGCAACAGCCGGTGACGATCATGGCTCCGGCCGCGATCATGCCCGCCTCCAGCATGCTGAGCCACTCGAAGCTGGCCACCAGGACCATGGCGATCATGATGGCCAGGGCGAGCAGACCACGCTCGTGACGAACGGGCTGCGAGTTCTCGACGGCGCTGACCAGGTAAAAATGGCGGCTGTTGCGTTGCTGCTCGACCAGCGAAGGATGCGTTTCGAGCAGCAATGTGTCACCCGGCATGAGCACGATGTCGCCGATCTTGCGGTTGATGCGCTGACCGCTGCGGGCCACCGCAATGACCACCGCGTTGTACACCGATCGGAAGCGACCATCGCGGATGGTCTGGCCGACAAGCGGGCAGCGCTCCGACACCACCGCCTCGACGAGGCAGCGTTCGGACCGCGAACTGGTCAGTTTGAACACCTGATCGGTCGCAGGCAACAGGCCGCGGGTCTTGCGCAGATCGACGACCGAATCCACCACGCCCACGAAGACCAACTGGTCGTTGGCCTGGAGCTTCTCCTGCGGGCCGACCGCGGGGATGATGCGGTCGCCGCGGTTGATCTCAGCCAGGAAACACCGGGGCAAGTGGCGCAGACCGGCCTCTTCGATGGTCTTGCCCACCAGCGGCCCGTGCGGATCGACCTTCATTTCCACCGTGTACTCGCGGGGGTCGGCAGTGTCGCTCAGGAGCGGCTTGCGATCGGGGAGCAGCCACTTATGCGTGGCCACCATGAACAGGATGCCGGCCACCGTGCAAGGCAACCCCACCCACAGAAAGTCCAGCATATTGAAGCCGGGCAGATGTTCGCCGGGCCGGTTCGGGTCCGGTGTCGCCAGCAGCAGGCCGTGCACGATGAGGTTGGTACTGGTGCCGATGAGCGTGCAGCAGCCGCCGAGGACGGCTGCGTAACTCAACGGAATCATCAACTTCGAGGAGGAGATTCCGTTCTTGCGGCCCCAGTCGTTTACCGCGGGCATGAACATGGCTACCACCGGCGTGTTGTTGAGCCAGGCGCTCATGAACGAGACCGGTGCCATCAACCGCACCAGGGCTCCCCGCACCGACTTGGGTCGGCGCAGGAAGTGCTGCACCACCCAGCCGGTGGCGCCGGTGGCATCCAGCGCGCAGGCCACCACGTAAAGAACCGCTACCGTGAGCATGCCTTCGTTCGCCATCCCGGCGAACGCCTGCTTTGTGTCGAGCACGCCGGTGAGGACCAGCACGGTCACGCCGGTCACCAGGATGAGGTCAGCCCCGTACTGGGTGAACAACAGCATGCCCAGCACGAACAGGATCACACCGACCGTGACCCACGCATGCCAACCCAGAGCTGCCCACGCTTCCCAGGCCATTTACTGAGACTCCTCGGTCTGGTCACATAACTCATCAAGTTCGGCCTTGCCGCTCCGCGCGGTGGAAGCGGTGGAACCGTTCGGCTTCACCGGACCGTCAGCGTCCGGCCGGTTTCGCGAATCAGGCCCATCATAGGAGGGCTCCTTCGCCTGTGTATTCGCGACCGATGCAGCGCTCGCCGCCGCCCGAGACTCCAACTCGTCGATGCGCCGCTGGAGCCGCTGAAGCTCCAGAACCAGCGCGGCCCGGGGCCACTTGGCGTAGTCCGGCCGCCCGCCAACCGCGGCCACCTCGGCCCCCTGCCGGAACCGCTGCGTGAAACGCAGGCCCAACAGCACCGGCACCATCGTCCGCACCGCTTTGAGGCCTACGCCGCGCAAAGCGTACAGCCGGCTCACCTGCACGACCCGGGCCACCTGCAACGGTTTCAAGAAGCGGATCGTTCGAAAGCCCTGCAGCGGACGGAGGAACGGCAGGATGATAATGATCAGGTCCAGCCAGTTGCGGGCGATATAACCCAACCGGCTCTGAGCGATGCTCACCTTGACCACGAACTCGGCCAGGAACGCGGTGGAAATGGTCACGTGGGCGATCATCACGCCCGTGGTGAGCCAGTCCTTCCGATGTTCGCCGCGGCTGACGTAGTAGTCCACCACGAGCAACGGCAGGACCAGCACGGCCAACGCCAACATCGGGCCGTTGAAGAACCGGTCCACCGCCCGGCGAACGTCATCATCGACGTCCAACCAACCGCGAAACGGAACGTGGATTCGCCGGCAGCCCGGCGGCGGTGGAAAGTCCGGCCGCGTCGGGTGCCAGACAGCAGGTGATGCGGCCGGCGGCTCGACCGTGACGGCGACAAATCCGCCATGGGATTCCGTCCGGAGCAAGACCCCGCAGTGAGGACAGACCCCAACCCCTTCCAGATTGCGATCGCCGAGTTGGGGGGCCTGACTGGTCATTTCTGCACAACGGCCACCCGACCCAGCAGTTCATCGAGCGCCTTGGCCTTGCGGTGCACGAACAGCACGGTTTTCAGCTCCTTTTCCGTCTGAGCGTCACCGAAATAAAACACCAGCTTGCCCGAGCCGAGCAGGCCGTACTCGACGATGTCCTCAACGACCATTCGGAAACGGGCCTGGGCAGTCGGGTGCCGTTCCTGCTCGTGCATGAACCCTTCGTGGATGATGATCTCGTTGTTCTCGACCTTCCAGTAGTTGAACCGGGTCGTGATCCAAGCGATGGCCAGGTTCAGCAGAAGCACGAGCGAAAACGTGAAGTAGAACGCCGCGTTGGCCCAGACCTGAATGCTCAACGCTCTGGCGATGCCCTTCCACACGCGGTGCCCGAACTGCTGGTTGAGCAAGAAAATGGCCAGCACCAAAGCCAGGATAGCCAGGGCCACGATGATGAAGCCGCGCAAGCTCAGGTCGTACAGCAGCAGCGTCATGTTGATCGCCAGGATCACCAGAAACACCAGCCCGACGTAGTGAATGCGGGCGAAATGATCCGGCGGCGTCGTGCCCCACAAAGCCATGATGATCCCGCAAACCAGTCCGGCAACAAGCGTGGGCCACATCATGATGATCTTCGGCCAATCGCGCAGGATCACCGGTTCGGGGACCGATCGCCTAGGGGGCGCCGGCTGCGTCTGATTCGGCTGCGTGGCGGAATCGGCCATGACTTGCGTCTCCGTGTTCGTTTAAGTGCTGTATGTTGACCGGCTTAAGTGTCCGCGGAGCAAGAGGCGGCGTCAAGCCGGCCGGAGCATCCCCAAGAAGTACGAGCCGTGGACGGAGGTCCGGAGTGCCCACAAAAAAGCTGGCGACCCGCACCGGTCGGCGGATCGCCAGCGTCCGTCTTTGCTACATGGCCGATTCGAGTCGTTCAGCGACGACGACGGAGCAGCGGCAGACCGAGCGCCACGAGCATCAGGCTGGCCGGCTCCGGCGTGATGGCCAGGTTGTCCACAGCCGTCCAGGTCCACTCGGCAAAGCGGACTCCGAAATTCACCTTCAGTTCGTCATTGCCGGTGGCCGTGACGGGCACGCTGAAGGAGACCCAGGGGAAGTCGGCCGCCCACTTATCCTCGGAAGGCACGAGAAGACTCTGGACCACCGTGCCGTTCCAAAGCACATCCACCGAGGCGGGCCGCTCGGAGTCGCTGTAACGCGCCGCCGCAAACAGTTCGCCGCTCAGGATCTGCTCGCCGGTCACGCCCGTAACGATCTGGGAGATGCTTCCCGAGGGACCGTCCCAGCTTCCGCCCCATGAGATGATCACGCCCGCCGCCGGCGCGCCCGACGGGGAAAACGGCAGACCGAAGTCGTCGTTCACGACACGGGCACCGCCTGACACCGTCCAGCCATCCAGACCGCTATCGAACGTTCCATTGATAATCCCGGCCGAGGCCACACTGGCCACTCCGGCCACCAACAATGTACTGACCCACAATCTGTTCATGGATTGTCCCTCCACACAAGAGATCCCCTGAGACGTGAATTGCACTCGCCAATCGCGCACCGGCTGCCCGGGCCGATTGTAACCATCAACTCTCTGCCAAATGCCTGCGAAAGAAATGGTCAGACGGGAGAACGACAACCGTCTCTCCTCCTCCACGTACACCCGCCAAGCTAACTTCGGCAGTGGAAAAAGTCAACTGAAAATTGCTGTTCGATAAGTCGTTCCAAAGCGGTTTGGAATGGGGCTAAAACCCTTTGAGACGAATCAACGTCCCGATCCGCCCCACGTGACGGTTTTGGGCCACAGCACTGAAACACGGGCCGGGATTCGAACCCCTCTGTTCCGATGGTGTGCCCCATTTTTTTGCCACATTGCCGCCGGTCCAGGCCCGGCGTAGGCTATTGCCCATTGCCACCGCCCGCTTGGCGCTTTTCGGGAGACGCGTCTCGGCCACCGCTGAACGGGCGAGCCGTCGATCCCGCGAGTTCCAAAGTCCTCGCAGAGCGGGTTGGTCGGAAATGGCACTGCAACCATGCCTGAGCATCGCGACACAAAGACCGTCACCCGTTACGACGTCCACACGCACGTGGGGGCGGACACCGGGTTCTATCTGCGCGGCTGGTGGCCCTACTCGGCTACCGCCCAGGATCTGCTCGGACACATGGATGCCGCGGGGGTCGACCGGGCGGTCTGCTTCCCATTCACGCTCCCGTCGGCGTTCGACGCGTGCGCATTCGCCGACGGCGGACAGCTGTCACTCCTGCCCGGTCGATTCCCCTTCGACCGCGAAAACGAGCTGCTCGTGCGGGAGTTGGAACGGATCGACACGCACGGCCGGCTGTACGCGTTCGCGTTCTTCGACCCGAGCCGATGCGTCGACCAACAGGTCCGTGCGCTCGAGACACTCGCGGGGCGGATTCACGGGCTCAAGACGCAGACGACCATTCTCGAATCGCCCATCCGAGCCCTGGTCAACGAGGGGCGCGAGCTCATGGAGTTCGCCGAACAGCATGACTTGCCCGTCCTCGTGCACACGGCGGTGTACCCGAAGGATCGCTGGGCCCAGGCGGCAGACTGCCTGGCCGTCGCCGAGGCGTACCCGCGCGTCCGGTTCAACCTGGCCCATTCGCTGCGGTTCGACGCGGAATGCCTGAAGCGGGCGGCGCAGCTGCCGAACGTGTGGGTCGATTGTGCGGCCCACCTGGCTCAGTGCCGACTCGCTGCCGAGCCCGATTCGCCGTTCGTGGCGCCGCCCTCGCGCCGCGTGGATGCGGACTACCACAGACCGGCGGAGGTCCTGCAGGCGGTCCACGCGCTTCTGGGCGGCCGATACCTCTGGGGCTCGGACAACCCTTACATGAGCTGGAGCGACGACACGCTGCGGATCGTGTATTCGTACGAGCAGGAGGCCGCAGTGCTGGAGCAGGTACCCGAAACGGTGCGCACGGACATGGCGAGCGTGGCACCCGTGGCGTGGTTGTTCGGAAACGGAGGACGCGGGGCTGATCGGCCCGGGCGCTGAAGGCTTGCGGAGGTGAGGCGTGTTTGATCTGAAAGGCCATGCCGCCTTGGTGACCGGCTCGACCAAAGGCGTGGGGCGGGCGATTGTCGAAGCGCTGGCCGCCGCCGGCGCCGACGTGATCGTGCACGGCCGGGCGATGAGCGTTGAGGCCGAGCAGGTCATGGAGCGCTGCCGGGCGAAAGCCGTGCAGGTGGCATTCGTCGGGGGCGATCTGTCCGGCCCCACGGAGCCGGTGATCTCGCAAGTGTTCGAGCAGAGCATCGCGGCCATGCCCGGCATCGACATCCTCGTCAACAATGCCGGCCAGTATTTTGACGTGCCCTTCCTTGACATGACGCTCGAGCGCTTCGAAAAGACCATGCGGCTCAACGTGGCCGCCGGCTACTTTCTCACGCAGCGCTTTGCCCGCTATTGGATCGAACGCGGCACGGCGGGTCGCGTGCTGTTCGTGGGCTCGGTCAACGGCCGGCTGGCGGAGGTCGATTCCACCGCGTACGACACGTCCAAAGGCGCGGTCGACATGATGGTCAAGACGCTGGCGGTGGCACTGGCCCCCCACCGGATTCGCGTGAACGGACTGGCTCCCGGGCTGGTCCGCACGGAAGCCACGCGCTGGCTCGACGGTCAGCCGGCCAAGGCGGCCTGGCTCGCGCATCACACGCCCAATGGCCAAATCCCCCCCGCCGACGTGTGCGGTCCGGGCGTGGTCTACCTAGTCAGCGATGAAGCCGACCACGTGCACGGCCACATGCTCATGATCGACGGCGGGATGAGCGCCTGGCAGCAACCGGAGCCGATGTCGTAAGTGCACTGACGGGGAACAGAGGCGACGGGGTCAAGCCCCGCCGCTCGCTGGGAACACGGGGGATCATTCGCAGGCGGCTCGTCTACCAAACCGGGCCCGTCCTGCCGACAAGCTTGCGTCTTTTCGCTTCTTCGATACACTCTCTTTTCGCAAAACCCCGGCCTTGGGGTGTAACGCCGGGTGTACCCACGCGACGAGCACGAAGGACAGGACGACACGACATGGCCAAGAAGAACGAGATCCCGCCGTATGAAAAGCGAATCAAGTGGTTTCACGAGGCCCGCTTCGGGATGTTCATCCACTGGGGCCTCTACTCGCTGACCGGTCGCGGCGAGTGGACGTTCTTCCTCGAGCGCGAGAAGGCCGCGAGTTACATGAAGCTGGCGGACAAGTTCAAGCCGGCCAAGTTCGACGCCAACGCCTGGGCCCAGGCCGCGGTCGATGCAGGCATGAAGTACATGGTGCTCACGACGCGGCATCATGACGGCTACTGCTTGTGGGACAGCCAGTGCTCGGATTTCACGTCGGTCAAGACCGCGGCTCGCCGCGATTTTGTGGCCGAGTATGTCAAGGCCTGCCGCAAGGCCGGACTGAAGATCGGGTTCTACTACTCGCTGCTCGACTGGCGCTTCCCGGGCTACTGGGAGCCCGACAAGTACCCCGACTCGGCCAAGGCCATGGTGCAGCAGGCGCACGACCAGGTACGCGAGCTGCTCACGCAGTACGGCAAGATCGACATCCTCTGGTACGACGGCGGCTGGCTGCGGAACACGTTCCCGCCGCAGATCGATCTGATGATCCCCTTCTGGCGGTCCAAGCAGCTCAACGCCATGGCTCGCCAACTGCAGCCGCACATCCTCATCAACAACCGTAGCGGCACGCAGGAAGATTTCGACACGCCGGAGCAGCATGTGACGGCATCGGAGAAGGGTCGCGGCTGGGAAAGCAACATGACCATCGGCGATCACGTGGGCTGGGGCTACGTCAAGCACAACCCCAACTTCAAGACCGTGCCGCAGCTCCTGCAGTACCTCGTCCAGGCTGCCTCGGGCGAGGGCAACTACCTGCTGAACGTGGGCCCCAAGCCCGACGGCACCATCCGCAAGGAAGAGCTCGAGCGGCTCAAGAAGATCGGCGAGTGGATGCGCGTCAACGGTGAAGCCATCTACAACTCGGAGCGTTGTGACCTCGAAGCGGTCATGCTCGGGCTGTGGACTCGCAAAGGTAAAGACGCCTACCTGCACGTCTTCCGCTGGCCGGGCAAGGAGGCGGTCATTCCGCTGGTCAAGTCCAAGCCGCGGGAAGCGGTGATCCTGCAGACGGGCCAGAAAGTCGAGATCCGGCGCGAGTACAACGGCCGACTCATCCTCTCGGGCATGCCGGAAAAACCGCCGCATCCGTACGTCACGACGATTCGCATTCGCTTCGCCGAGGTGCCGGCCAAGCTGCCCGAGCCGGATCTGTCGGCCTGGCTGACGGGTATTTGACGCAGGTTACGACGCGGAATTGTTTTGACAGGAGGCAACGGAGGTAACAGAGCTCATGTTTCTCTGTTACCTCCGTTGCCTCCTGTTCATCTGATCTTCACGCTTTTGGGCAAACAGGCGGGCGAGACGCCCGCCCCCCAAAGAACGCACGCCCCGATATGCCCCTCATGTCTGCGACGACAACGGCCGAGCGACGACGCGCAAGACATTGCGGGTCATGCGCGTGAGACGAGCCCGGCCGTCGATGCGGAGAGGCACGACCCAGATCGGCCCCAGTTGATCGCACAAAATGACCAATTTTTCGCGACGAGCGGCCTCGATTTTCTCGTCGATGAGGAAGTCCGAGATCTTCTTCATGCCCGGACTGCCCAATGGGAAGAAGCGATCGCCGGGGCGGCGCGGCCGGGCGATCAGCGGTGGACGCACTTCGTCGGCGTCGAACCACTCCTCGTAGGAGAACTGCCCGCGATCTGCCCGCTGCTGCAGGTATTCGGCAATTTGATCCTCGCCGGCGGCGAACGAATCGATCTGCAGTTCCATACCGAACGCCGGGAGCTGCGTCGTGCCGTCGATCGAGACGCAAATCTCCTCTTCGATGGCCCCGCCGGCCCGCTCCTGCCCGCCCTCCATCTCGAACACCAAGCGCGAATATCGCCGCGCCACCCGCAGGCCGCCGGGCAAGTGCACTTCCTTCGTGCCCTCCTCGCTGGCCAGCAGATCGGCCACCGCGTTCAAGTGCGAGAACGTGATTTCGCCCTCGCCCACGCCGAGGCGCAGAATGGCCTCGCGCACGAGCTGCGTCTGGATGACCCGCGGGCGGCGGGCCAGCGACGGCCCGTGCAACACGAGCTGCCGGTTGTTGTGCTCGACGATGAGCGACTCGAGCATGCGCGTGCAGGTCTCGCGCAAGTATGCTTCGATCGCACGGGCCTGCTCGCACAGCCGCCCCACCGCCTCGTCCACTTGCGGATTGAATCGCTCGCGCAGCAGCGGGAGCAGATCATGCCGCACACGGTTTCGGGCGTAAGCCGTGCTGGCGTTGCTGGCGTCGACGCGGAACGGAATTTGCATTGCAGCGGCGTACGCCTCGAGTGCAGCCCGACGCACGCCCAGAAGCGGCCGAACCAACACGATGTCGCTGCCCTCCCGGATCGGCCGAATGGGCCGGATGCCGCCTAGGCCGCGAATGCCCGTGCCGCGGATGATCCGGTGCAGGACGGTCTCAACGTTGTCGTCCGCATGATGGGCGAGCAGGACCACGTGAGCGCCGAGCCGCAGGCACAATCGCTCGAAGAATTCGTAACGGCATTGGCGAGCGGCGAGTTCGATGGACAAGCCGCGGCGGCGGGACTCGGCCGGCACGTCGGCCGAATCAATCGTACACGCCACCTTCAGGGCGCGAGCCTGGGCCTGCACGAACTCGGCGTCGGCGTCAGAATCCTGCCGCCGCAAGCGGTGATTCAGATGGGCGACATGCAGTTGCAGTCCGAGCTTCTTGGACTGGTTGAGCCGAACAAGGATGTTCAGCAGGACCATGGAATCGACACCGCCGGAGACGGCCAGCACGACGGTTTCGCCCGTTTCGAAGGGCCGGATGTCACTGATGGCCCGAAGAATGCGTGTTTCCAGGTCTGACTTGGGCATGGCCTGCCATTATACGTCATCAATCCAGCCGGAGCGAGGCACTCTCCCTATTGTTCTTGCCGCGCACGACCACTCCTCTCCTGCTCGGTGCGTCACGGTTCCGCCAATTTTGCCGTGCTGAATGCGTGCCACTCCGCGTCGAACCGCTCCGCGTCCGGCCGCCCGGCGTGAATCAGGATGCGATATCGCAGCACGAGCTCCTGCCCGGCGGGCAACGTGTAGGGTTCAGCCCACAGCAGGGCCGGACTGAAATAGCCGAACGGAATGCGGTCGTCGATCAGGTTGTGCCAGTACGATGGGTGCCGCAAATTCGCCGGATGATCGAACACCGTCACCCCCGCGGGCGAGCCGGTGAGCATGCCGACCAGGCTGAAATCGCACCATTTGGACCGTTGGCCGTGCGTGTGCCGGGCCATGCCCTCGCAAGGCTGGTCGCGACGGCCTTCACTGTCAAGTAATTGCCACTCGCGCGTGCGTGGGCTGATCCGCACGGACAGGCCCGCGTAGCCGCCGCCTGCCGTCCCCCCTTTCAAATGGACGTCCTCGGCCCCGGCGGTAAATGCACTCGTCCAGTCAATGCGATATGAGCCGTCGGCCTCCGGCGGATGCACGTGAATGCTCCGCCGCTCGGTCAGCAGCGCGGGTTTACCGTCGGGATGATAGCTGACGGTCAGGTCGATATCAGCCGAATGGTCGGGATTCGCCCGGGCCCGTCCGTCGAGCACCCGCGTACGGCCTTGGCCCGGCGTATTCCACTGTTCCCAGTAGTTCAGACCGTTGATTTCCTTCCACGAAAACCACAGAGCAAAATGCCACTCGTGATCGGGCGGGCTGAGCCAGACCAGCTCGGTTCCGTCGGGCAGGTTGAGCGGATCGAAATACGCTTTGGGCAAGTCCTTGCCGTAATTGAACCGCCACACGATGCGATCGCCGTTGAGCAGAGCGATACTGTCGTCGGTCTGTGCCCAGCGGTATGCAGGGCTTGCCGCGGCCGATGGCGTCGAACCCGGTTGCGATTCCGGCGTTGCCTGCGGCCAGTCGAAAATCTCCAGTTCGCGGATCGCCGGCGACGCGGGATAGTAGCCGGTGATCCTGAGTTCCAACGTCGTGCACGTGACCGGCTCGAACGTGAAGAACGCCTCCACGCTCGTGCGGTCGTACACGGCATTCGAGACGCGCTTCACCACCTTGTCGTCGCAGAGAATGTCGAAATCCTTCGGGCAGTGCGACTCGTACTCATATCCGACGATGTTGATGGCCGAAACGCGGGTCGGTTGCTCGAACGTCACCCGCAAGCGATACAGATCCTTGTTGTCCACCTCGTCCCAGTAGGTCTTCGGATCGCCGTCGATGGCAGCCTGGTCACCCCCCGCGCCACCATCGGCGTCCAGGTCATCCGGGCTGTCGGCTGCAGCGCCCCGGGCGAGATTCGGCGGACGCTCCGCCCGCCGCTGAAGGACGTCGGCCCGCTTGATGATCTCCGGCGACCTGGCGTTGGCGATCAGTTCGCGGGCAGCCAGCCGTACCGCATCCTTGTGTGTATCGACCAGCGCGGTCGCGATTTTCAACGCGGTCTCTGCCGCCACGTCCGCAACGTCCGCTCGCTGCGTCTGCGAAACCGCAAGGCTCAATGCCTCGGGCGTGGTGATGTTGCCGAGAATGTTCAGTGCCGCCTCGCGTTCATCGGGCGAACCGGCCGTTTCGAACAGCTTGCCCACACCGGCCACCCACTCGGCGGCCGGCAATTCGCCCGGCACCATCCGGGCCAGCGCGGTCAGTATGGCCGGCCGCATGGCTTCGTTGCGATGGTCCTGAAGTGCCTGAAGCAAAACGCTGGCGGCAGCCGATGTCGGCCAGTTCATCAACGCGCTCAGCGCCGCCGACCGAACGGCGGCACTCTCGGCCGCAGCCTCGTCCTTCAGGATCGCCAGCGCCTCATCATTACCCAACTGGTCGAGCACGCCGAGCAGCGCGACCTGCACGTTCTCCTCACGGAAGTTGCCAAGCACCTCGAACACTTTGGCGTTGGCTGGACGATTCACCAGAGCGCGGGCCGCCGCCGATCGCGTCTGATCGTCCTCGCCCAGGAGCAGATTGACGAGGGCGTCTTCCGCCGCTGTTCCCGGCATTCGTCGCAGCGCATCCATGGCCGCTGTCCGCTCGGGCGGCTCCCCCCGCATGGCACGATCGGCAAGCAGCCCAGCATCCGACTCGTCTCCGAGCCGGGCGAGCGCATCGATAGACGCCAATCGGACTTGCGGGTTCTCGTGCACCAATCCCCTGCGAGCGTTATCCACGGCCGCCTTGTCGCCGCGCTCAGCGAATGCCTGGATCATGATCACTTGCAGATCGGCCGGCACATGCAGGGCGGCACCGGCGATGGCTTTCGTGTCGCCGACTTTGGGTAATTCGCGCACGATATTCGCCACTGCAACGATGAGCTCGGGCACATTGCTTTCAAGCGCTTCCTTTATCAACGGCGTGGCCTGCACGGGCTGCGAAAGAATGAGCCCGCGGAATGCCGCGGCGCGTACGGCAGGCGGCTCGGCCGGAGCGTACAGGAGCTTGTACACACCCGCGGCCGTTTTCTTGTCACCGGCGGCGATGAGCCGTTCGCCGCAGGCCAGATACGCATCGGTAAGCACCGCTCGCATCGCCGGGTCCGAGGTGGCCAGCCGGGCCGCCTTGATTGCCTCGGCGGCTTCCGGCGTGCCAATCAGACCCAGTGCTGATGCGGCCGCCCGCGCGACAGCCGGATCGGTGTCGCGCAACAATGGCACGAGTGCGGGCACCGAGTCGGCATCCGCCCGCGTGCCGATGCTGGCGATGACGCCGATGAGCAGGTTGCCCTTCAGCGTGGACAGCGCCTCACGCAGTGCCGCTGCCGCTTCCGGACCCGCGATCCGCTCCAACGCGAAGCGAGCCATCGTCGCCGTGCCCTCGTCGGCCAGGAGCGGTGCGATGACAGGCACCTGCGCCGGCGTGCCGATCATGCCCAGTTGACGACAGAAAAACGACCTGGCTTCGGCGGTCTTGCACGCGGCAATGGCTTCGCCGAGTTGGGCAGCCAACCGGGCCCGATCCTCCGCCGCCGTCTTGGACGTGTTCGACGTGGCGTGATTGACCAACTGTTCGACCACGAACAGAGGCTCGCGGGGCTCGCCGTGAGCGTACTGCGTGGCGGCTCGGATCGCGGCGTCCGCATCGACGCCGACGAGAGCCGCGGCAGCCGGCGTGCTCGGCCACTCCTTGGGAATCGGCACCGTCACTTTACCCGTGGCCGCCCACTCGGTGGCTCGCAGCATGATCGTCTGCCACGCAATATTGCGCATGGCCGGCACGTCGTGGCCGAGCAGGAAGTTCACGCCTCGCCCCTTGCCCAGTTGCGTGACGATGAGCATGGGCTCCCACGCCCCCGTGCCCGACACATCGGTGTTGGCAAACGCCGTCGCCAGCGTGCGGAAGTCGGTCGGCGTCAGCTTGACCATCCGCTGGTACAACTCGTCGGTGATCCAGAAGTCCGGCATGCCCCGCGTGATCGGGTGCTTGTTGTCGTTGATGACCACCTTGAATGTGTGATACGACGTGTGGCTCGTGTGGCCGAGCTTCCAGGTCAGGCCCGAGATCTGCTGGAACTCGGGCCAGTCGTTGCACGCGGCACTGGCGGCGTGAAACGACACCATGCCCGTGCCCTTGCGGATGGCGTCGGCGAACGCCTGTTTGCCTTCTTGCGTCCACGGCCCGCCGGTCATGGTCGGATGGCACGTCCAGTTGCTCACGATGACGTCGCAACGAGCGAACGTCTCGGCTGTGATCTTGCTCACGTCCTCGACGATGTCGAGCACATTGAACCGCTTAGGGTCGGCCGCGTAGAGCCCCTCCAGGAACGGCGTCGTGGATTTCGTATCGTGAACGGTTTGGCCACTAAGGATCACGATCCGAACAGGAGCGGCGTGTCCGCCGGCCGTGCACGCCAGTGTAACCATCAGACCGCAGATCACGTGGGTTGTCGTCCGGTATGCTTTCTTCATCTTTCGCTCGCGAGTTGCAGGCCGTTGATGTCGTCGCGTTCGCGCGGGCTCAGGCCGCGCCGCTCGTTCGCACGTTTCGCCCCTTACAGATGCCACGGAGCCCGCATGGCCCGCACGAGCCGGGCGTTGGCCTCCGGATCCTTGACGAACTCTTCCTTGACGGGGTCCCACTTGAGCTTGCGGCCCAGGTGCACGGCCAGCCAGGTCAACTGACACACCGTTTCGGTGCGGACGGCCACGTCGATGTTACAGATCGGCTGAGCCCGTGTCTTGACGCAGTCGATCCAGTTGCGCTGATGGTTGGTGCTGACGGGTAGCTGGATCTCGCCCGGCCCGATTTTTTCGCGCAGGAGCGACGCGGGCTCGGCCGTAATGCTTCCACGATCGACGTGAACCCAGCCTCGGTCGCCTTCGAAGCGAACGCCGTGACGAATGGGCCCACCGTCGCTGGTGAAGTGCAGGATCACGCCGTTGGCGTACTTCATCGTCGCGTCCCAACTCAGCGGGTTGTCGCACAAGCTGTCCTTGGCGGGGAACACACCGGAGGCTTCGATCTCCGTGGGCCCGGTCAACTCCGTGCCGTTGCCCCACTGAGCGATGTCGATGTGATGGATGCCCCAGCCGGCGATATAGCCCAACGAATAGTCGCTGATGTGGAACCAGAACGGCGAGACGCAGCGTTTGGGCGTGTACGGCGCCGCCGGCGCGGGGCCGAGCCACATCTCGTAATCGAAGCCCTCCGGCACGGGCGCGGGCGTGTATCGCACGTTGCCCGTCCGCTCAAACACCCCCACCGGTGCGGAGACCTTGATGGCCCGCAGCTTGCCGAGCCGGCCGTTGATTGCCAGCTCGCAAGCCTGACGAAACTGGGGGCTGGACCGCTGCTGTGTGCCGAACTGAAACCGCCGCCCGTAACGATGGCAGGCGGCGCGAAGCACCTTGGCTTCCTGGATGCTCATGCCCAACGGCTTTTCGACGTAAATGTCCTTGCCCGCCCGCACGGCGGCCAGCGCGTGCAGGACATGCCAATGGTCGGTCGATGCGATCTGGACAGCGTCGATGTCGGGCCGAGCCACCAATTCGCGGAAATCGTTGTACGCCGCGCAGGCGTCGCCTTTGTAATGCTCGTTGACGATCTGGCGTGCCTTGTCGCGCCGGTCGCGCTTGGGGTCGCAGACGGCCACCACCTGCACGTCGGGTAGCGCGAGTAGTTGGCCCATGTCATAGAGCCCCTGCCCGCCCACGCCGATGCAACCGACCGTGATGCGATTGCTCGGCGCGACCGCGCTGCCCGCACCTAGCGCGGAAGCTCGCACGATCCACGGGAACCCGAAAGCGGCCGTCGCCGCCTTGAGCACGCTCCGCCGATGGATCCGTCCGTTCTGGCTTGACCTGGTCATGGTTGTCCCGTCCTGAATGGTTGCTCAGTCGATTTCCATATAGCGTGAATCTGTCTCTTGCGGGCGTCTTCGCTCCGACCGTAGTCCTCGAGCACCTTCTGCAAGCCCGCCGCGAGTTTGATCGCCGTCTCGCGGTAGCTGCGATCGGCCGCGATCTGCGAGGCTTCACTCACCAATCGGGCGAGTTGACCGGCCTCCTGCATCCGGCTTCGGCGGGCGGCGGTCGCCGCGCACTCGAGCGTCAGCCGGGCATGCCGCGCCTCGTACGTCTCGCCCAGACCGGCGGCGACCAGACGCTCATGCAGCTTACTTATACGCTCCAGCGAGGCCTGATGTCGCGGCTGCACCCGCGCCGACGCCACCTGCTTACCATTCACGTAAAGCCGCAATTCGCCCGTCGCGTCATGGCTGCTCGCCACGTGCGCCCACGTGCCGGGGACCAATCCGGCTTGATGCGTGACCGTCCCGTACGGCGTGATCAACCGCAGGTCGTTCCGAGGAAACGTGTCGAACGTCCATCCGTCGGCGGTGCCGGCCGGGCACTTGTCGATGATTCGGCCGCCGCCGAGCGGCAGCTCGCCGGGGCAGATCCACGCGTCCAGCGTGAACCCGTCGAGCAGATCCAGCCGCGGATCGTCGGGGATTTCCAGAAAACCTTGGCCGCGGAACTCCAGCGCATTGCGTGCAGCGTCCTGTTTCACCGCCACCGTTTCGAGTTGCCCCACCACATTGGCGTCGAGTCCTCCGCCCGCCTGGTTGGTCAACACCTCCTGCTTGCCCGCACCGGCCATCCAATCCCCCACCAGCGCGGTCCCGGTCAGCGTGGCATTCATGTTGCCGGCGAGCGTTTGAATCTCGGCCGTGCTGAGCGCCCGCGCATGAACGCGGACACGATGGATCTGACCAACGAACCGGTTGGCGCCGTTGCTGTCCGCGCCGATGCGAACCGGCAAGCCGTTGCCTTTCTCGGCCGAAGTGAATTCTTCGAGGCTGGCGACCGGTACGCGCGCATCGTCAGCCGTCTCGGAATTCCACGCTGGCCCCGGAGTCGCCCCGCCGCGGAAGATTTCCACGCGTACGAGATTCGGCGTCCGCGCATCGTCCGGCAGGAATACTGAATTGCCATCGAAGCGATCCCATGCCTGGCCGTTCATCCGCACGGCCGTGATGTTCCCGGTACCCACAGTGCGGATGTACAGCCGGCGCGGACCGAAGCGAATGGGAAACTTCTGCTCGATCCGCGTGATGCTGGGCGGGATTTGCGGCACGAGCTTCAATCCGTCGGCGGTGTAGGCGTACTGGTACAGGCCGCGGATCATGGCCGCGGGCACGCCCCAGTTGTCGTACACGCAGTTGATGGGCACGTGCGGCTGATAGACGTCGTTGCCGAAGTCGATCAGCGGATTGTCCATACGGAACCGCCGGGCGTAGTCGAGCATCTTCTTCATGGACCGACGAGCGTCTCCGAATTGACCGAGCCGATAATAGGCCATGATCATGCGGGCCTCGCAGGTGGACCAGTGCCCGCCGTTCACCCAGTGGCCAAACTTCCAGATGCTCGTCTGCTCCTGGTACATGTCGTCCAGCGCGGGGTAGTTCGTGATGATGAGACCATACGGCCGCAGGCCGGGGATCGACGCGATCTTGTCGTAGATCCGGCGAGCTTGCGCATCATCCACCACGTTGAAGCAGATGGCGTCGTGATTACACACCGCCTCGAAGTAGCCGTGCTCAGGCGCGCCGTACACGCCATGCTTCGTGCCGTCCGGGTCGATGTATTTGACGAAGTAGCCCTCGTCGGTGACCAGCCGCGGCAAGCCCTGGCGGGCCAGATCGCGCCGCCGCGTATAGAGCTCCGCTTGCTCGTGGCGACCGGCCATCGTCTCCAGCTCGATCAGACGATCCAGCGCGGCGATGTACGTGATCGACAAACCGGACAGGTACGCCATGCTATACGAACCATCGGGTTTGCGGTAACCGGCGTAGCTCGGCGCGAGCAGATTGCCGGCCGGGCCGGCGAGAAACAGATTGGTCTCGGGATCGCGCCGCGTCTCGATGAAGTTCGCGCTGCGTTCCAGCTTGGGCAGATACCGTTCAATAGCAGCGCGATCGCGGCTGATCAGCAGCAGTTCGGCCTGCATGACGATCCCGGCCGCCGTGAACTCCATACCCCAGTCGTGAATATCAATGCGGCCATCACCCTGCTTGTAAATGACTCGGCCAGGCGAGGCGGCATCGCAGAGACAACCGTCGGGCGCAACCCAATCATGCTCGCCCTTTCGCCGGCCGTCGCCCATCTGGTCGAACCACAGATCCTGCGAGTTCTGAATGAAGGTCGTGTACGGCTCGGTCCAGAACGGCAGCGCGCAGTAGGTCGTCCCGTAGCTGTTCTGGATCCACCACGCATCCCACGTCGGGCCTTCGACCAGGCCGTTCCACGCCGGGGTGTAGAGCATGGGCAGATTTTGGAACTCCGGGTCCGGCTCGAACATTCGGCGGGAGATATCGAGGAGTTGGAGGTACTCGACGTCGCCGGCGCCACTGAAGAATCGGCCCTCAAACTGCGACGCTTCCGCTGGCGTGACAACCAGCGTCACCGCGATCAAGGTGGGTACTGGTATCATTGTCTCCGCTCCTCAAGCCCCGGCCACACCTGGCCCGGAGACCTCTTGGGGGGCGGGCATCTTGCCCGCCTCGTACGTGTTTAGCGTCCGGTACCTTCGCGCCCCTTCGGGGCGAAGCCGCGCCGATCTCTTGCACGCTAAACAGATGCCCCGCCTCAGGCGGGCGAGACGCCCGCCCCCTTACTCGTGATCATCAGTCTCTCACCCGACTTGATCACGATCTCCGGATCGAATCGGATTCCGTCCGGTTCGTAGTGCGCAACTTGCACCTCATGGCCGCTCAGCGTCGCCCGTATCTTCGCGTTTGCCGCATCCGCCAGGCGGATGGTTCGCAAGCGCAACTGACCGTATTTGACCTCGATGAACGCCCTCAGACCATCCGCCGTACGTTGTTGCTCGAACGTACCCCAGCCCTGGGCGGCGGTGAACGCGGCGCGGAATCGCTGGCCCGGCATGCGTGGCGCGAAACCGATGTGACCTTTCGGCCCGTCGTACTCAAAGCCACACGCGGCCAGGAACGTGCCGTAGCTGGCCATGGCCCGCGCGTAATGATCCGAGCACTCAACCTCGTTGTACGGGTTGCGCAGGCGTCCGTGGTAGCGATCGTGAATGGCCCGCGTGACGGCCAGCGCCTCGAGCGTCATCCCCTCCCACATCATGTGCGAGGCTGCCTGATGCTCGAAGCCGCTCATGCACTCGTTGAAGTAGCCGGCCGACCAGGCCCCCGGGCCGGTGAACTTGCGTTCGGACGAGAACGGGAACGTCACCATGATCAGCCCGCCGTCGCCGGCCAGGGCATACCAGCGTCCGGCCTGCTTGGCCTTGCGCCACGGTCCGACGTCGGGCGTGAAGTTGTACGTCCAGAGCGACCGCAGGGCCGCCTTCACGCGCGCGGGCGTCATGACCTGGCCCAGCCCCACCTGCCACGCCCAGCCCTGGCCCAACACCTGGTCGATGTGACAGCCGTCGTAAGCGCCGACCTCGTGGGCGTGCGCGTCATCGCCGCGATGAACGTAGTACTGGTGATCCTCGCTCCAGCATTTGGCGTCGAGATTGCGGGCGGCCACGTCGAGAATGGCCCGGCACTGGTCGGCAAATTCGCGATCGTTGACGAGCTTGGCCATTTCCTCGGCCGCCCGCAGCGCGGCGTGATACAGCCCGCACAGCCAGGGCACGTAGCCGAACCAGTCGGCGTCCAGCGTGTTGTGTAGCGGGCCCAGCAGCAGGCCGTCGCGCTTCGGGTCGGCCTGCATCAGCCGCTGGGTCGCGAGCTTCACCTTGGGCCAGATCCGCCGCAGAAATGTGTCGTCGGCCGACATCAGGTGCTCGCGGTATGCGCCGAGGATGCGCCCGGCTTGGCCGTCGGCGGCGAACAGGTCGCCGTGCTCGGCCCGGAAGCGTATGGTGCCGTCGGGCTGCAGCGCCAGGCCGAAATCCACCCGTTCGCGCTGGTCGCGCTCGATCTCGGGGAACAGCCTTGCGAGCGCCTGGGCATAGTGCCACACGTGCGTGCACGTGCCCGGGCAGCAGCCCACGCCTTCCCACGCCCAGAACCGGCCGTCCTCGAAACGGTGACAAGTAGTGGTCGCAAGGTTGCAGGTGTTGGCGAACGTGCGGTCCAGAAACCAGTACGGAAGCGTCGAGTCGTACCACGTGTCGCGCCACAGTCGCGTCTGGCCGGCAAGCCGCTCGAAGTTTTCAGCCACGTAGCCCACGACGTCGGCGGCGGTCTTGAACCTCGCCGCGTAGTGACGGCGGTTCCGGCCGATGATGCCCACGTTGGGGAAATGCCACGCGATGACGAACGCGATCTCGGCCCGCTGGCCGGCGGCGAGCGTCAGTTGCCGCCCCAGCCGTCCCACCAGCTTGCGCTCGAGTTCGGCCTCCGCGTTGCCGCTGCTGACCTGGGCGGGCGCGCCGAGCAGGCCCAGGGCCATCGTACCGAAGTCCGGCTGCTGCTCGGGGTCGACCACCCCGACGGGTGTGTCGCTGAACACGATCCGGCCCACGCCGATGTTGCCCCAGCCGCCGGTTTCGTTGTCGATGATCTCGATGGTCGCCTGTTGACCCTCGAACTCGTGCACGGCGATCGACCGCTCGGTCATGCGGTTTTCGTTGCGGCCGGTCTCGCTGCGCACGACCTTGCCGTCCACCAGCACGTTCAACGCGGTCTTGTTCTTGTGAGCCCCGCCGCCGATCCACACATTGATGAACCGCCTGTTCACGGTGAACGGCCGGCTGAGCAACGTGCCCGTGGCACCGTCCTTGCCGCCGATCGCGTCGCCCGGCGCGGTCGCGTGCGAGTTCACCACGCGCGGTGTCGGTCCGCCCACGTCGCCCTGGTACGCTGGGATGTCCTTGCGGGCAATGGGCCCCTTGCCGAACGCCTCGCCCAGCACCTGCCAACCCACGTAGTCTTCCTTGGACCAGTCCTCGAAAACGATGTCGGGCCTGGGCGTGAAGACTTGCGGTTGCGGCTGAACGGATCCCTGCATCACGGTGGCCCCGGCCCGGGCCATCACCTCGTTACGCCGCGTGCCGCTCCAGTGCTGCGGGCCCTTGCAGGCCGCGTTTTCGAGATGTCCGGTAAGTTCGATCTCGACAGGTTCGTTGGCGGTGTTCTCCAACTTGAAAGCGAAGATCGTGGCGGGCAGACTGGAATCATCGACATTGAGCGGAATGAACGGCGAGAACGCCTCGAGCGTGACCGCGAGCGGAACAGCCGGATCGGCATAGCGGATCGTGCCGATGGGATACTGGCCCGTGAACGACACGTCGCGAAAACCGTTGCTGTCCAGCGTCCGCTCGATCATGCCCGAGCCGGTCTTCACACGGAGTGTGAAACCCTGTTCGAGATTGCGATGTTGATCGGCGACGGCCGGCTGAACGTAAGCCGCCCCGCAGATCGAGTCGAGTTTGTGGCCGTAGAAATCGACGGGCTCGGATAGGATGCCGTTGCGGTTGCGGTTGAAGATGTCCCACAGCCACAGCCGTCCGTCGCCGCCAAGATAGACCGTGCCGCAGAACAGGCCGCCGACCGGCATGCCGATGAACTGCAGCTCCCGCCCGCGGTACGTCTGGGCCTGGCCTCGGGCAAATAAGCTCTCGACCCACTCAGGGCGAAGCTTTTTGTCGCGCGGGATGAGACGCTCGAAGTCTGCCGCTACGAACGGGCCGGCAAACGCCAGCCACTCCGGCACCAGCACCGCGACCGCCCCCAGCCCCGTCGCCTTCATTAGCTCGCGTCGGGAAATGCCGCCCTGTTCCCCGCATCCGCAGCCATCGCCACAGTCAAGACTGCCCATTCTCCGCCCTCCAGTGGCCCCAAGCAGACCATCGTTTTGTGCTCGAGCAGTGTGCCCAAGATTAACTGTCAGCGCGATGGACGCGAACAATGAAGTCATGGCTTGCGCCCCTGCTACCTGGCCGATGCTCGGCCAAGGTTTGCTGCCATCCACGCGTTCTGCATCCAGAGATGACTCGCCCGGTATTGTGCCCCCGATAGCGCAGCGGAGCAACCTCGCCGCCGCCGGCCGTCGCCACCGCTTCCGGAGTCCGTACTCGCTCCGCGCAGCGCCATCCCGCCGACGATGTGATGATCCATAAATTGCAGGATGACACAGCGCAGCTGCTGCCCCCCCCAAACGATCCACGAGATAAGCTCGGAAAAAGAGGCGCGAGCGCGCGGCATGCAGAGTCGGGTAGATTCGATACGCCAGGAATACCGCTACCAGGACGGCTCTTGCCCCGCAAGGGGCAGCGGTCAATAGCCGGGCGGCGTAAGCCCCCGTTCAGCGACGGCAACCAAATTGCTTCCTCCCCTCTATTTGATGGAGCCCCGACAGGGGCGACAGTGCAACCCGGCGCCGCAATACGATGTATGTCGTTGGCCGGCGCGTTCGAGGGGTGTTTGCGTTGTTCGCCGATCGGATCACTACTGTCGGCTTTATGGCATGTGCTTTCGCTGCGCGCGTACACCACAAGCCCGGCTCATAGCTCATAACTCACAGCTCAGAGCTCACAGCGACCGCCCGCCTTGACGATCATTTGCCCAGCGTACGGGCGGACGGGTCGGACGATTCGGCCGTCGCCTGGGCCACGTTGGCGGCGGCCAGACTGGGCGCGGATTCGGGGTAGCAGATACCCACGAGGAGCATGCGGCCGTAGCGGGCCCACAGCGTCTCCGGCGAGAGGTCATCGGCCGAGCGAGCGAACTCGACGGTGATGATGGGCGTGTTGAGCGAGATACCGGCGAACGAACCGAGCGAGCCGGCCAGGCTGCCGAGCTTCTTGAGCGGCAGCCGCGAGCTGGTAGCCATGGCCCGGGCCAGCCCCTCGGCCGGACCGTCGTAGTCGATACAGTTCAACGGCTGATGGATGCTGATGATCCGCCGCGGCGGGTATTTGACGATCAGCTCGTGAAGGGCCCGGCTCTCGGGCTCCGACAGCGGCTGAGCCCCGTGATTGCCCGTCGCGCTGTAGTTCCACGCGGGAAAGTTGCGGTTCAGATCGACGCCCCGCGCGTTGGTCCGGCGGTTGGCGGCCATACCGTCGGGATTGGCCACCGGCACGAGGATCACTCGCTTGCCTTCGAGGATCTCGGGGTAGGCGACCAGATACTCCGAGAGCTTGCGAACCAGTGGCGTGCCCGCGGTCTCGTTGCCGTGAATCGTCGCGAGAATAAGGATGATGTCCTCGCCGTCGCCATGGATTTCGGCCGTCAGAGGCCGGCCGCCGACCGAGTGACCGAAGACGATTTCCTCGAACGCCGGCTTGGGTGGAGGCGGCGGTGGCGGAGGCGGCGGCACGACCACGCGAGGAGGCTGGCGGACCACCGGCTCGTGCCGGACCGGTTCGGGCTTCGGTCCGCACGCGGTCAGCGTCAACAAACCGCTCAACGCGGCCGCCCATGCCAAGCGGGAAATCGAGCACGGCTGACTGATCATGCGCCTCCCTGCCACAATCTTCCCAGAGCGCAATGAACAATGGAGAACGGATGCCCCGCCCGAATGAGGCGGGCAAGATGTCCGTTCCCGACCCGTCCGCAACAGACTAACGGCAAAAGCAAGGCACGGCAACGCACAGGCGCGCTTCGCCACGGCTCGTACGTCGCCGGCGCTGTGAATTTTTCGGATCACACAGGTCCGTCCGCCGGCCCGGCTTCATTTTGTCGATGTGGCGGGCTGCGTGGCGGCCGGCGCCGGCCGAAACTCCGGCGGGATCCGCTCGCTCGGAAACACCTGCTCGAGCTTGAGCGGCGGATTCACCGCGAACGGCCGGTAGAGCGGGTCGCCGATCAACAGCATCATCCACGAGTTGAAGTCGGTCGTGTACGCAAAGCACTCGGCCAGCGTGAACTGCCCGGTGAGCAACAGGCCGAAGAAGTCCCGCGGCTTGGGGAACGCCTGCAGGTAAGGCTCGGCGACCGAACCGAGCGTGGCGGCCACGCCATCGTTCAACAGCGCCTTCACCCAGCCGCGCTCCGCCGGCGCCTTGATGCTGATGGCCTCGAAACTGGCCATGTGATAGCCGACCGCCCCCGGCACGAAGTCGAACGCGTCCACGTATTGCCGCAGCGAGTACCAGCCGCAATACAAGGCCGCGTTGGGGCAGGACCGCGGCCGAAAGACACCCGGCTCAACGTCGAGTTTCAAGGGCAGATCCGTGAGTCGGGCGAGCAACGCCGCCAAGTCCCGCAGGTTCTGGTCATACGGGACCAGCCCGTCGTCACCGCTCAAACCGCGGGCGTCGAGATAGACCTTGCCTTGCAGGCCCGTCTTCTCGACGGCGATGGAATCGTCGATGATGCGGCGAGCCACGCTCAGCGTCGGCCCGTCGATACGGCAGGCCATCAACACGGGCGCCTGCCGCTGACGCGGCGTAAGACCCGCCAGTACGCCCGGATTGGCCCGCACGTTCCAGCTCAACAGGTTCGGAACCCAGCGATACAGGATGTAGTCGTCCCACCAAACGAGCGACAGCTCGCTGTCCAGCGAGGCGGTCGTCTCATCGGCGCGGCTCGAGGCGATGTCGTGCAACAGGCTGCGCAGATAGCCGGCCAGACCGTGGTTGTAGCGGATAAGCTGGCGGGCTTGCGCCCGCGAAGGATCGGTAAGCCCCTTGTCGAACAATTCGCGGATGCGGGCTTCGTTGGCCTGAATCTGCTCGACCGCCTTTTCCACCTGGACGGCGTTCTCCGAAGCTTGCGGCGTATTCGCCGCGGCAATGGCCACCACTCGGGCTACCCCTTCCACCGCCTGGATGATGGCGACCGTCTGACCGAATTCCTCCTGGCCCTTGCCGTCCCGGCGTAAGGCATCAATCCGCTGACCGGCCGCCACGCGGGCCCGCTCGTAGCGTGACAACAGCGCCGCCAGCGATGGCTCGTCGGCCGCCGCCGGCGCTGACTGCGGAACCGCCTCGCCGGCCAGTTCCTCCAGCCGGCTCACAACCGCCGCCAGTTCCGTCAGGCCTTTCTTGAGCTCTTCCTCCAACTGGCGAGCCACGCTTTGCTCCGCCGCCGTCGGCTTCTTGGGCCCCACGCGGATGGGCAAACCGTAGAACAAGACCAGACAACGGATGTTGCGACCGAACGGCTGCGACTCCAGGTACGCCCGGACGGCCGGTCGAATGAACCGGTCGAAATGCTCTCGCGAAATCTCTTCGGCGTTGGCGTTGGCTCGCACGCCGCACAGCCGGTCGATTGGAACGGAGCGTGCTTTGGCGTAATACTCAGCCAGCTCGCGCGATCGCGCATCGTCACGGTTGTACACGAGGAGCAGTTGGTCCGGCCGCAGCGGTTCGGCCGCGGCCGCCGGCAGGCTCAATCCGGCCGTCATCGCCAGGAGGACCGAGAAAAACAGTCGGATTGGCAAGGAGCTTGGTGTCACGATAACCATCCATAAGCAAGATTGACAGCGTTCGCCTGCCACCGCTCATTCAGTGTAACGGAACCTTCCGGCGACGGCCAAAAACCGGCCGAGATCTTGTGGTACCCCGGACGCCGGTGACTCACGCATACGGCATTTCCAAGAGCATAGGCTCTTGGTAGCTTATTCGCGATATGAGCAAGCCAGATCCGCAAAAGCGGGCCGCCGAACTTCGAGAGGAAATCCGCCGGCACGATTATGCCTATTACGTGCTGGCCGAGCCGGTCATTTCTGACCGTGAGTATGACCGGCTGTTCGCCGAGCTCAAGCAGCTCGAGGCCGAGCATCCCGAACTCGTCACGCCGGATTCGCCCACGCAGCGTGTGGGCGGTCAGCCGTTGTCCGAGTTCCGGCAGGTGCGACACGCCGTCCCCATGTTGTCGATCGACAACACCTACAACGAGTCGGAACTCCGAGCCTTCGATGAACGCGTGCGCAAAGGCCTCGGCGGCGACGACTATCACTACGTCATGGACCCCAAAATCGACGGGGTGGCCATCTCGCTGCGGTACGAGCAGGGAAAGCTGGTGCTGGCTGCCACCCGCGGCGACGGCACGACCGGCGATGACATCACGCAGAACGCCCGGACCATTCGCGCCATTCCGCTGACGCTTCGGCAATCTGACCAGATCCCGCCCGTGCCCGACGTGCTGGAAGTTCGCGGCGAAGTCTACTGGCCGGTGTCGGAATTCCAGCAGTTCAACGCCGCCCGCGCCGCCGCCGGCGAGCCAGTGTTCGCCAATCCGCGCAACGCCACCGCGGGCACGCTCAAGCAACTGGACCCGCGGATCGTCGCCGGCCGCAAGCTCTCGTTCACCGCTCACGGCTTCGGCGAGGTCCGGCCGCTGTCGGTCGATACGCAGTGGGAGCTGTTCCAGCGTTTCAAGGCGTGGGGTATTCCCGTCAACCCCTATCTACGGCGCGTGGCGTCGATCGACGAAGTCATCGCCCAAGTGCACTACTGGGACAAGAAACGAACCGAACTGGACTACGCGACGGACGGCCTGGTCATCAAGGTGGATCGGCTCGACCAGCGGGGCATCCTGGGCATGACCACTCGCTCGCCACGCTGGTGTATCGCCTTCAAATTCGCTGCCGAGCGAGCCCGCACGCGGCTGCATTCCGTGCGTTTCCAGGTGGGTAAGCTCGGCACGATCACGCCTGTGGCCAATCTCGACCCTGTGCTTCTGGCGGGCACCACGGTCAAGAGTGCGTCACTGCACAACTTCGACCAGATCGAGCGTCTGGGCGTGCGGGTCGGTGACATGGTGTACGTCGAGAAAGCCGGCGAGATCATCCCGCAGGTCGTGGAAGTGGACATCGCCGCCCGTCCGGCCGATGCCGAGCCCATCGTGCCGCCGGCCCAATGCCCCGAGTGCAGCCAGCCCACGGTTCGCGACGAAGGCGGCGTGTTCCTGCGCTGCGTCAACCCGGCCTGCCCGGCCCAGATCAAGGAACGTCTGCGGTACTTCTGCGGCCGCGACCAGATGGACATCGAGGGCATGGGCCCGGCGCTGGCGGAACAACTGGTGGACGGCGGACTCGTGCGGGAATTCGCGGACCTCTATCGGCTCAAGGATCGCTGGATGGCGCTGATGAGCCTGGAACGCATGGGGGCCAAGAGTGCCGAGAACCTGACCAACGCCATCGAGAAGAGCAAGGACAGGCCGCTGTCGCGCTTGCTAGCCGGCCTGAACATCCCGCACGTCGGTGTGAGCACCGCCGCCCTGCTGGCTCGTCATTTCGGCTCGATGGACCAGCTCGTGGCCGCCGACGTGGACCAGTTGCAGCAGATCGAGGGGATCGGCCCCGAACTGGCCCGTAGCATATACACGTTCCTGCACAGCGAGAGTGGCAAGCACACCATCGAATCGCTGCGCGAGGTTGGCGTGAACATGATCGAGCCCTCGCGCGAGCCCGCGGGGCCTCAGCCGCTGGCGGGCAAGACCATCGTGGTCACCGGCACGCTCCAGCGCTTCGGACGCAAAGAAGTCCAGGATTTGATCACCGCACTCGGCGGCAAGCCGGCTGGTTCGGTCAGCAAGAAAACGGACTTCGTGGTCGCCGGCGCCGACCCGGGCTCGAAGCTGGACAAGGCTCGGAGCCTCGGCGTGGAAGTCATCGACGAAGCCGAGTTCTGCCGCCGCGCGGGGCTGGAGTGATAAGGTACGGGTGGAGAGTGACTGTGGCACCAGCGTGCCGCCGTTGCTTGCATCGGCGAAGCGCGGGTGCCACAGCACGAAAAGCTGTAAGCTGTAGGCTGTAAGCTGTGAGCTGGAAGCGTCGGCACGACGCAGGGCCCACATCACGGGCCGTTTGACGGGAGCCGTTCCGCGATCGGCCTTAGAACGTCGCGTCGATCCAAGCGATGACCGGTGCCTCGATCAGCGCGGCGACCGCCGAGGCCAACCCATCCGTGAACCCGTCGCGCAGACCATCCTCAGCGGCGCAGCCGGCGAACAGAGCGAGCCCCAGCCCCGCGAAAACCGTCAGAAGCTTCTTGCTTGCCTTCATGCACGTTTCCTTTCTCGAAACCGCGTATAAACCCGGCCTGGTCTCCGCATCCGTTCGGACGATCCCCAGAACCGTTGGATGCACTCTTCTCAAGACGGGCCTGATGTCATCGGCGAAAGGTCGGGGAGCCAGCTCCCCCCGCTGCGGACTGCGAGCAGTGTCACCCCGTTCGCGGTCAGACGGCCTTTCGCTCCATCGGCAGGCCCTTATCGCCCTCCCGCCTCCTGAACGCCCAACATGTAGCCGATTATCCGCCAAAACGCAACTGCCGATCGTCCGGCGACGTCACGCCCGCGGAGCATTGGACAGGCTGCCATGCCCCCGATATCGTGCGACATTTTCCGAATGGGGGACGAATCCACCTGATGCGACGAGTCGATCTGTTTGCGGTTCTGTGTCTGGCCGGAGCCACGCTGAGCTGGGGCGCCACCCCGGTCATGCTCCGGGCGCTGACGACCTCGGTCCCCGACGGCTTTACAGCCAATGCCGTCCGCTATCCGTTGGCCAGCTTGCTGTACCTGCCCTGGCTGATCCACGGCGTCCGGCAGGGCGTCGGCCGCCGATTCTGGCTGATCGCCCTGATCCCGGCGGCCATCAATTTCTTCGGCCAGACCCTCTGGGGTATCGCCCCCTACTACCTGTCGGCCGGAATGATCTCCTTCCTCCTGCGGTTTTCAGCCATCTTCGGCATCCTCGGGGCATTCATCTTCTTCCCCGACGAGCGTCAGTTGGCCCGCAGCAAGGTGTTCTGGACGGGCACCGCCATGGCCCTGGCCGGCTTCATCATCATGTCCTGGGCCCAGATTACGCAGGTGGCCGGTGCAAGCTGGACCGGGCTGATCATCATGGGATTCTGTGCACTGTGTTACGGGGGTTACGGCGTGTCGGTCCGCTACGTGGTGGGCAACCACAACCCGCTGTTCGTGTTCAGCGTGATCGGCTCGTATACGTCGGTGGCGCTCATCCTGGCCGCCCCGCTCGGCCGCCCGGAGTCCTTGCTCGAGGTGTCGGGAGCGACCTGGCTCCTTCTGGTCATCTCGGCCGTGGTCGGTATCGCCCTGGCCCACGGCATGTACTATGCCGCTCTTCAACGGCTCGGAGCCGCGGTCTCCATGCTCATGCTGAGCGTCACGCCCTTCGTGACCATCGTGGGCTCGCGTGCCTTTCTGAACGAGCACTTCACCGCCGGCCAGTGGCTGGGCGGCTGCGTCCTCGTCCTCGGGGCCACCGTGGCCATGTCCGCCCAACAGCACCTGCCCCATCACCCGCCCGCGGACCCGCACGAAACCGCCAACGAGTGATCACCGCACGCGCCGCGTTGTTTTACTCGCAACGACGTGAGCACCCTCGCGAGCGGCGGGCCGTGCCCCCGCCGTCCCTTTCCGACTGCAGCGTGTTTCTCGGCGCGATCTCTTCCAGCGGATTCTGGCGCCGCTGCGTCACTCAACCCTTGCTCAGATCGTCCACGGCGCACGCATCGGCCGCGAGCGGAAGCCGTTCGCGTCGGCGTCGGCGAATTCCGCCTTCGCCGGATCGAACTTCATATCGCGCTTGAGCCACATGCAGATGTTGGCCGCGTGCACGGTGGTCATCGTGTGGTACATCACATCGGCGTTGGCCACCGGCTGCTGGCGCGAGCGAACGCAATCGAGGAAATTGCGCATGTGGTTCAATGCGCGGCCCGTCCGCTCCTTGTACGCCGACACGATCTTGTCGAAGTCCGCCAGCATGGCCGGATCCGACACGTCGGGCCGCTCGTAGTTGTCGGCCGCAGCCACCCAACCTTCCGTGCCCTCGAACCGCATGCCGCACGAGCCGCGCCAATAGCCCTCGCGATGCAGCGTCATCTTGACCCCGTTGGCGAACCTCGTCACCATCCCGTCGCCGGTCGTGTTCTTGACGTACTCGTATTCGACAGGCGAGGTATCCAGCAGGTTCAGACCCGCCTGGCACTGGGCGAACGTGTGGGCGCCCCACTCGCCGATGCAGCTCGTGTGGAAGTCGTAATGCCCGCGCCAGGCTCCGCGGACGTAGGACGAGTTGAACGGCCGCCATCGGCACGGCCCCAGCCACAGATCCCAGTCCACCTCATCCTTGGGCGGCAACGGCTCCGGCGGCAGCCATTCGTGCTTCAGTTCCGCCGCGTCCCACGGCGCGATGTGAGCCCGCGCCGTGTGCACTTCGCCGAGCCGGCCGCTGCGGGCCATCTCGAAACAGAATACGAAGTTGGGTTCGCTGAGCCGCTGCGTGCAGGTCTGGTAGACCCGGCCTAGGCTGCGAGCCGTGTCCATGACCGCTTTGCCTTCCTCGATGGTCATGCAAGAGGGCTTCTCGCTGAAGACGTCCTTGCCCGCTCGCATGGCCATGACGGCAGCAGGGGCATGCCAACGATCGCCGGTCGCGATGAGTACCGCATCGATGTCCTTGCGCTGCTCGAGAAACTCTCGCAGGTCACCGTAGACCTTGCAGTCGCTGTTTCCGTACGTGGTATCCACCAGCTTCTTGACCGCTTCCCGCCGCGACTTCTGCGCGTCGCAAACGGCCACGAACTGCACGTCCTTCTCCGGCAGCATCCACTTGAGATCGTGCGTGCCTCGCCGGCCGATCCCGATGCCGCCGACGACAATCTTCTCGCTCGGCGGAACCGCACCGTTACGACCCAGCACGGACGCCGGCACGATGTATGGCGCCGCCCACGCGCCGCCCGCTAACGTCGCCGTGCCTTTCAGCATCCGCCGCCGCGTCACCTTGCGCGACGATGACGCCTCGGTCGATGGATTGGCCGATGGTCCTTGAAGTGAATCATTTCCGTTGTTGTGTGAGATGTGTTTGGATGACATGAACGGAATTATATATGCGAGACAATGTACCGCAAGCGAAAACCCGGAGAGCGGACGTCTCGCCCGCCCCAGTTGAGCAAGCGATTTGCGCTTTCGCCCTGCGAGCGCGCAGAGTCAACAGCCGTGGGCTCGCCCTGAAAGGGCGCAAAGTAAGTCGCCGTGGGCGTGAACCCACGGGCTACCGGCTTCGCAAAATGTATTCCTTGACCATCTGAGGGCGGCTTCGCCGTCTTCAGATGGTCAAGGGGGAATTTTAGTAAAACGTGCTCACCGGCGGCTCACGCCGCCGGCTATTGACCGCCGCCTCTGCGGGGCGAGAAGAACGCCATGCTGTATGCAGACACTGAAATAGTGCACAATAATCGTCACTCAGCATTCGAGGCGGGCAAGATGCCCGCCCCCCGGCATGCGTGAAGCGGCCCGCGACACGGCACGAGCCTGCACGCCCCGCGTCGTCCGTCACTCCGACCGGATCTCGATCTTGCCCCAGTAGGCGGCCTCCCACTTCCATCCGTTGGCCGCATTGATCAGTTGCACGGTGATGATCTCCCCGGCGTACTCCGACAGGTCCACGTCGATGGTCGTCCAGCCGTTGACCGTGGTCTCCGGGCCGATCACCTTGCGCACCAACTCGCGGTCGGCGGTCACGCTCAGCAGCCAATCGCCCTCCGGATGATGCCCGACTTCCAGATGCAGCGTGGTCTTCTTGTCCGGCAGCACGTCCAGCCGGCGGCCCAGCACGCACGGCATGTTCTCGCTGATCGGGTGCGTGACCAGCACGTTCTTCCGACCGCCCACGTCGCGAATGCCCGGCGACATAGCCGCCCCGCAGTCCTTGGCCATCCAGCCGGGCGCGAACTTGGCCACCGCCTCGTTGATGTCGATCCGGGCGGCTTCGTTCGGAGGCGGCGGCGGGTTGATCCGGGCCATCTCCTCGGCTGTGAACCGGCTGCCCGCGATCGGACCGGGGTTCCAGCACTGCTCGAGCTTGCTGGGCACGGGCCGCGTCACCGGCAGCACGAAGACTTCCTGCCCGTCAGCGTCCTTTTCGATCCGGCCGCCCGACTGCACCACCGCTTCGCGAGCCACCTTCTCGCACGCCGCAATCAGCTTGGCAAAGTTGTATTCCGTGTAGACCCAGTACTTCTCCTCGTCGAGTTTCTCCTTGAACTTCTCGGGCACGTTGGAGAATCCGAGAGTGGTGAACAACACACCGGCCGCGTTGGAAGGGTTGCAGTCCGAATCCTGACCGGCCCGCATGGAAATGACGATGGTCTGATCCAGGTCACCCTTGCCGTAGAGCATACCCAGCACGATGTAGGCACCGTTGATCTTGGCGTCGATATTGAAATCGCCCTTGTCGCATGACGCCTTGCGATACGCCGGGTTGTCCTGGTACTTCTCTTCGATCCGCCGCCAGGTCGCCTCCCAATCGTTCGGGTTCTCCCGATACCAGGCGAGCACGTCGCGAACGCATTCGGCATACTGGCTGCCCGGCGGAATGCAGGCCAGCCCCGCCTCGACCAGCTTGACCGGATCCTTCTCGAAGAACGCCTCGGCGTACATGCCGCCCACGAACTGCCCGCCGTACAGGCCGTCGCCGTAGTTCATGAGACGCCCGAACTTCTCGCCCAACGCGATGACGGTGTTGGGCAGACCGGGCGACACCAAACCCGCAAAGTCGGCCTCGATCTGATAATCGATGTCGTCGGCGTGCTTGTTGAACTGCGGATGGCCCGAATCGGGCGGGGCGATGCCCGCGCGCAGCGCGTCGCGACCGGCCTTGTTCGCGTGCCACAGTTGATACCCGCTGTTGGCGAAGTCGATGCCGGCCTGTCGAATGGACACGCCGAGCCCGTACACCTCGAGCGTACGGAGGAAGGTCATGTCCACGTACAGGTCATCCTGCCAAAAGCTATCGTTGATCATTTCGGGCTGCCACGCCGGCACTTTGTCGGCAGGGATGATCGCGCCCTTCCACTTGAACTCGGTCGGCGCCCCCCAGGCCACACCCGCCATCTGCCCCAACCAGCCCGCTTTCATCTTGTCGCGGTATTCCGACACGGGAAGCCGGCGATACTCCGCGGCCTGAACCCAACCGGCTGCGGATGTGGCGATAAGCAGACTCATGACGACGCGCTTCATCATGCTGGTCCTCCTGGGTGAGGTATGGATCGATGCGAACAACTTGGAACCGCTCGCAGTATGCCGGTGGCCAGCTCGCCCGTCACCGGGCTCCTTGCTGCTGTGCCGGCGTCGTGCTGGCCCTCTGGCGGACACGTCCATCCCGCCTGCCAAAAGGCGGGCAAGATGTCCGCCCCCCATCAGACCTTCCAGCCCACGTCGGCGCAAATCTGCTTGAGGGCGTCGGCGGCCACCTTGAACAGTTCCGGGCCGGTCTGACCGGTCGAGTGCATAGCTTTGCCCAGGTGCGGTTCGAGCGCGAGGAAGCCGTCGTAACCGTCGGCGGCAGCGTCCCGCAGCATCTCGGGGATGTTGCCGTCGCCCTGCCCCGCCGGCACCGCGTGCTCTTTCTCGCCGTACTTGAAGTCTTTGATGTGGAAGTACCCGACGTAACGGCGCAGCGGCAGCCAGCACGTCTGGTAGACGTTCTGAACGTCCATGTTCACGAAGTTGGCCGGATCGAACGCCATCACCAGCTTGTCCGACGGGATGGCCGAGTGCAGATACGCGCAGCGCTCCGGGAACGCACCGAACAGGTGCGACTCGTTCTCCAACACCAGCGTGACCGGACGATTGCTGACGTAGTCGACCTTCTCGGTCAGCCGGGCCACGACCTCGCCGCGATAGTCGGCCACGTCGCGGCCTTCCGGCGGGTAGTAGCTGAAGATGCGGATGTAGCCCGCGTCGAAGAACTCGGCCAGCTCGACCGCCCGTTTGAACTCGTCGAAATGCTTGCGGTAATCGTCGTCGATGCGGACCTTCCCGATCGGCGATGCGATGCACGAGACGCGGAAGCCGCGATCGCTGAACTGCTTCTTCAGATCCGCCGCCTGCTCGTCGGAGAACTTGAGCACGTTCAGGCCCAGAGCCCCGCGCAACTCGATGAACTTGATTCCATTGGCTTCCAGGGCATCCATCTGAGCCTGTGGATCCTGGCTGATTTCGTCGGCAAAAGCGCTCAGCGTCGGCATCGATTCGTGCTCCCGAATGCGGGGCGTGGGCACCGGCTCCAGCCGGTTCCGGGCACCTCCTTCATCCTCCGCCCCACCGCCCGGGGCCGGCCATCGTTCCTGCCGGCCCGTTCGGGGCACACTATACCGGCCATGCGACGCCTGGGCCAGACCGCCCCGGCCTCGCACTCACAACCTGCGCGATGAAGACATGGAATGAAGCTGAATACGCCCGACAGGATTCGAACCTGTGACCGCGGGATTAGAAATCCCGTGCTCTATCCAGCTGAGCTACGGGCGCACGCGGCGTTGCCGCCGGCAGTGTTCCGGCCGAGCGTCGCCCGCCCCGCCGACACTGCCACCCCATTTATCTACCAAATTTCCGGACCGCCGGCCAGTCCATTTGCACGGGCTCCGCCCCGGCCGCAACGACAGGGCCGCCTCTCCCAACCGACCGCCGGCCGCCAGACCGACGCCCCCCAGCCCAGCCGACCGCAACGCAACCCGTCCCCTCTGCGACCGTCCGGCCCACCGCCCGTCGACGCGGACCAACGTCGCCAGCCCGACCGCCGGCCCGACCCGCCTCGCTGTCACGGTGTGCCATCGCTGCGTTCTCATCGTGCACCTCCGCCGGCGTGTGCCGGCCTGAACGAGAAAAAAGAAAGAGATATGAGTTCGCCGTGCCCTATCGCTGCGCCGAACCGACAGCCCCTCACGGAGTCGTCACCCCGGTCGAAGGCCTGCAGCGCCTTCGCCGGGCCGGTCAACGCAACCAAACCGACCAGCAATGCGCCCATGCTGACGTGTCTCATGCCCTATCCTCCTGCGTTTATGGCAGACTACCCTGCTACTTCGCTCCCGATCGGCTCGGAGAGCCGTGAGCCGAGCAGCAAAGCAGAGAGATCGCCGGCTCCCTCTCAGCCTTACTGTCTACCGGGTATCCGTAGGTCCCCCTTCGGCCCGAGTGCTCCAAAATTGACACACTCAAGCAGATACCCGGCCCCACAGGGATATACAACTACGAAATTGAGCGGGACACAGTTGCGTCAGCTCCCCTTACTCGAAGTACTTGCGCGCACATCTCCACGAGCAGCCGGCTTATCCGTCGTCCAGGTCCGCGTTCAGCGTGCCAGGCACGTTTTCGTCGCGCGGCTCAGGAACTTGGGTTAAGTCTCTCCCCATGCTGTCCGATAAGTCAGTTACGTGCTTCGATCGGCTGGTCCGGGGGTTGGACGGCATGTCTGCCGGTCGGGCGTCATGATCCTTCCGGGGCTGCGGCGTTCACGGATGGGCCCGGAGTCCATGATTCGGAAGGACATGGAGGAAGCCGCATGTCATCTGCTCGCAAACCCAAGAAGGCCACGAGTCGGGCCGACACCGATTCCGACACCGCATACGCCTCGCCGGCCGCTCCCCCGCTGCCGGTGGATCGCGACGACTTGGCCTACTACGTCCGGCATCATCTGAGCCGGACCGAGCGACTGATCATCATGTTACGCTATGCCGAGGAGCTGGACTTCGACGAAATCGCCGGCATCCTCAAGATGCCGCAGGCCGAAGTGGAGGAAATCCACAAGCTCATCGTCGGACGACTCAAGAGCAGCCTGATGCCGTGCGAGGCCTTGGCGGGAGTCTGAACGCTTGGCGTGGAACGCATTTCGCCGTCGACGGTACTCAACCGCGATCGGCTGAACGGGAAATGCGCCCTTCCCGCTCGGGCGAATCCACCGGGTTCCCGTGGGTCGAGTCGTTTATCGCCGAGTCGCCTGAAGTCTCACTCGGATCGGGCGCCTCCGGCGACTGCTTCTCCCGAGCCGCCAGTTCCGCCTCGGTGGGCAGGCGAATCATCAATTTGCAGCGTGGGCACTGGCCCCGCCGGCCGTACGATCCGTCCGGTGCCTTGATGCGGTAGCCGCAGACCGGGCATTTCACGCGAAGCGCCATGCCCCATTATACCGACCGCCACATTTCCCCGCCCACGACCGGGCGGTCCGCGATTTCTCACGCCACCCGAATCTTCGGCCAGTCGCCGGAGAGTTCGTCGAACACCGGCATTACGAAGTTGCGGGCCACCACGTCCCAACTCATGCGGCTGGCCAGCTTGTAGCCGCTCTCCAGGAGCGCTTCCATCGCCACGTCGCCGTCCGGCAGCAGTTCCGCCAGCTTGCTCGCCACGCCGGCCGCCACTCGCGTCTCGTGCACGTGCCGCTCGCGCCGGGTCATGCCCAGCCACTGCGCCTCGCTCCGCCGCTCGGGCCCGAAGTTGCAGTAATCCGCCACCAGCACGTTGGGCACGTCGTGTCCATCCGTGATCCGATCCACGAGCCCCGCGCACCCGCACACCTCGCTCATCACGCAGATGGCGCCGTACGTCAGCGGTTCGAGCTGGGCGATGCCGAAGGGCTCATAGATGCTCTGGCCGAACTCGACGTCCGTGCCGCGGCGGATGTCCAGCGGATCCATGTCGCTCGGCATCAGCCTCCCGCACAGCTCGGGCGACCAGCCGAACTGGTTCACGAACACGATCTTGATCCGGCGCGATCGCGCGTTGAAGTGCTGCACGCCCGTGTAGTAGATGGCCTCGCCGTACGACAGGTCGGCATCCTTCTCGCGATGGGCCACGGGCCAGCCCCACTCGGCTTCCATGCGCACGATGTCCTGTGACGAGCGGGCGGGCAGTTCGGTCGAAAGCACGAACATCACTGCCGAGCGGCCCAGCCGCCGGAACAAGTGCTCCAGATGTTCGAGCACGCGAAAATCACGCCAGAGCCCTTTACTTGTCACCATCCGGCTCACATGCGTGAAGATGTAGTCGGGCCGGTCACCCAACAAAGCCTCGGCGTAATCGCGCATGCGCTCGCGGCTTTCCTTGCGCTCGTGCAACGTGATCTGCTCGGCGGGGATGCCGTTGTACACGACCTCGATGTTCGCGTCGGCCATGCACGGACCGAGGAAGCGCAGCTCGCGTTCCACGTAGTCGCCCACGGCCAGGATCCGATCACATTGCGAAGCAGCCTTGACCAGGGCGTGCCGGTAGTAGTGGTCCTGCGAGCCGAATACGTCGTCCACATACCGGCCGCGATTCAAGGCGGACTCCAGCACGTTGTAGAACGTCACGTCGTGGCCGGGATGGTGCTCGATGATCGGCCGCACCGAGGCGGTCTCATGAGCATAGAAAACCGTGCGGAACGCGCCGGTGCGGTCGAACGTGGTCGCCAGGGTGGTGGGCAAGCCCATCCACTCGTGCGCCACGATCACACATTGCCCCGGCCTCGACGCCGCCCCCAGCGCCCGCAGCACCGCGAGCGCGGGCTGGGCCAGCTTGACGTACAGATCGTATTCCCACGAGTGCTCGTACCGGATCGAATCGATCCCGAAGGCGTCCCATAGTCCGGCTTTGAACGTGTTGACCTTCCCCAGGCACATCCGCGACACGTCGATGAGCACCACCTCGGTGGTGGCTCGCGCTCCCGTGTGCGGATTGACCCACGTGCGGTGTCCGTACACCAGTTCGACCTGAAACTCGCGCCGCACCTGGTTGAGCGCGTCGGCATACGGACCGCGCGTCACGTGATCCGGGCTGCTGTAGAGCACCTCGCCGTGTTCGCCCAGGCGGTGGCGGGCGTCGCCCGGCGCATGAAACAGCGGGCCGATCAGAATGGAGCGAAACTCTCTCGCGCGATACGGCTCGCTGGTGAGCAGGCCTTCGAGCACCGCCCCGATGCCGCCGGCCTTGTGAATCGCTTCGTGTGTCACATGGGCAATCGTGCGCATTTCTTTCCTCGCCAACCATTCGCCCCGTTCCGTAGGATTAATGCGGCGCACCAAGTGACCCGCCAAACTCTTCCCGTCCCGTCATCTCTGATTGTCAGCGAGAACGAAAAAAGGGAAGCGGCAACGCAGACCCGCGCCCGTTCGCGGTGCTCATGCGTGACGTCCGCGTCCCGGGCGCTGCGGCAGGATCATTCCACTCAAGTCCACGCCAGAACCCGTCCCGCCTCCGCGAACGGGCGCCGCGTCGGCCGTTTTCAACAGACGCACAGACCGGTTCCGCTCCCGCTCGAGGTAATGCTGCGAACGCGTCTCGCCTTCTGGTGTCACATATACAGCACGTCGGTCGCCTACCACCGGGCATTCCATCTCGCACAGGCCGCAGCCGATGCACAGCTGGGTGTCGATCTTGGGCAGCTTGAATTCGAGGTTGATCTCGACAATGGCCCCGCGGGCGGGCGGGCGTGTGAACCGCGATCCGCTGATCACCTCGCCCCCGACCGGGTCGATCTCGCCGATGAGCAGCGTGTCCGCGTCGTTGTTCAGAATCCGGTGCGTCTCGCTCGTGCCGTCGCGGTGGATGACCCGAACGTGATAGCTCGTGGTCTGATCGCCCTTGAACTCGCCCGGCCGGAACGTGCATGCCTCGCCGAACGCCATACCCGGCGGCGGATAGTCGGCCAGCGTGACCGTGACCGGCGTGCTTGCCGTCACCTGCTTCTTGCCGTCGCGGATGAGCAACTGGCGATACTCGGAATGGATCGCCTTGGGCGACGTCGGGCACACTTCCTCGCACACGACGCACGGGATGTTCTTGGACCACGGCAGACACCGCCCCAGGTCGTAGTGAGCCGTGCCGAGCTTCACCGGTCCGTCCTGAGCATGCGGACCGTAGCCGAGCTTCTGCTCGATGGTCAGCCGCTGGATGGCGCCGGTCGGGCAGACCTGGCCGCACGCCGTGCAGTTCAACTGGCAGAACCCCATGCGGAAGTTCATCACCGGCGTCCAGATCCCCTCGATCCCCGCCTCGAACATGGCCGGCTGGAGCACGTTGGTCGGACAGACGCGGATGCACTGATCGCACTTGATGCAGCGCTCCAGAAACTCGCGTTCCTCCACCGAGCCGGGCGGCCGCACCACCTTCGCCGAGAAATCCTTTGTGGTTTTGCCCGCCAGCTTCGCGAACGGATAGAACAGCACGCCCACCACGCCCGCGTAGATGGCCCGCCGCTTGGGCAGGTCGGGCCAGGCGATCTCGTGCTTGCGCGGCGGCAGCAGAGCGAAGCTCAACGCGTCGTGCGGACAATCCTCGATGCAGTTGAAGCAGACGAAACACTCGCTCTTGCGCAGCTGCGTGTGCGGGTCGCTGGCGCCCTCGCAGCTCTGCAGGCACAGATCGCAGTCGGTGCATTTGTTCGGATCGCGCTCGATGCGCCAGATCGCAAACCGGCTCAGCACGCCCAGTGTCGCCCCCAATGGGCAGAGCACGCGGCAGAAGAACCGGGGGATCACCAGGTTCATGCTCACCAGGAACAGAATCAAAAAGCCGATCACCCAGGCGAGTTGATGCTCCTTGGGGTCGCCTACCACGCGAGCCACCGGGCCCGGCATGTTGAGCGCGGGCAGAATGGATGTGCTGAACGAGCGATAGAGCAGGCAGATGGGATCGAGCAGGCCGATCTGCAGACTGCCGAAGATCGCCGCCACGATCATGCCGATCAGGATGTAATACTTCAACGCGTACAGCCGTCGATATCGGTTCGACTCGATCCGCTGCTTGGCGTTGCGCCGGTTGAACAGCCACCCCGTGAACTGGTGCATGATGCCGTAGGGGCAGATCCAGTTGCAGAAGATCCGGCCCAAGAACAGCGTGGGGATCAAGAGCACCAGCGCCCAGGCCAGCCCCTTGTACAGCGTGTGCGTGGTGATGACCGTGGCCGCGGCCACCAACGGGTCGATCTCCAGGAATTTGCTCACCCAGAACTTCAGGGCCGGCGCTTCTTCCAGCCAGGCGAACGTGGTCACGAACACGAACGCCAGGAAGAGCGACATCATGAGCGTCTGGACAATAATCCGTACCGTTGTGATCCGCATTGGCGCAATCCCACCCGATCGGTCAGCAAGTCCTCATCCGCCCGTGCGCGGCAAGCCTCGTCCGAGGCAAACCTCACATGAGGCGAACCTCACATAAGGCAAGCCTCACATGATACGTCTTTCAGATGCCGGTTTCATCCTCCGGATGACAAAACGTCCCCGCATCCGCGGGCCGGCGGGCCCGGGACGAGGGAAAACTCACTCGCAGCCTTCGGCGGGTCGTCACTTGCCCGGTACGTTGCAGTTACAAGGCGCGGGAATGAGACAGATGAACTCGCAGGTCTCCCGGCTGGTGTTGCAAAACTGGTGAATCTCGTTCGGGGCGACGTAGATGACGTCCCCGGCCTTGAACGGCCGATCCCCGTCCGGCGTGTGGGCTGTGCCTTCGCCCTTGAGCACCAGGATCTCATGCTCGTAATCGTGAGCGTGCCGGGGCGTGCAGCCGCCCGCCTCGACCTCGAAATGTCGCATGTGGAAGTTGCCCGCCCCATCGTCCGGTCCGATGAGCACGCGAATCCGCGCCCCCTTGGCCCCGGGAGCAACCACGGGTTCCTGCCGGTGTGATTTGAGAGATCGAATCTTCATGCCAACCCAGTGTACCCATCGGCCATGCCGGGGGGAAGAGGGTTACCAGTATAGGATGTACCAGTTGTCATCGCGCAGTTGCGCGTTTGTCGGGTCGGTCCCTCCCTCTCACCGGGTCCCTTCTTTACTCCCCAATCCCGCCGGCGGCACCAGGCTCGCCAGGGTCTGGCGAGCCACCCGTACCGCGGTCTGCCGCTGAAGCGGATAGATCGTGTCCTTGATCCGCTGACGTGCCCTCCTGCCCAGAACGAAAGCCCCCGCCAACAGCGTCCCCACGATACTCAGGAACACAATGAAAGGCTCGTCGTCCTTGCCACGCTCTATCCACCTTAGCATCATCACTTCCCCGAAGGCCAGCCCTATCGTCGTCGGAACCACGACCACCAGACCATAGAGATGACAACTCAGCAACGCCCGCCGCCATTCGGGACTGCCTCCACAAGAGTGCTTGAAGGCAACAGCAGCCCAGATCCACGCCACGATCGATACGACCAAAGGTGTTCCGCAGCAGACGAGCCCGTCGGTATCGCCCCTTTAAGAGCACGAGCGTGATCATGCCCGCGAACAACAGCGCGGCGAGCGTCGCCGCCACACACACGGTCGGCGCGGTCTCCATCCGCCGCAACTCCCGGGCGACTGCACCCGCCGGCACTGTCATGACGCTCATCGGATCCCCCGACAGGCCGCGGAGGTTGTACCCGCAGTTCAGACAGTACAAATCCAGGTCGGCGTCGTTGCCTTGTCCGGTCATGGTCGTCTCTGCGTTACACCATCGGCTGGTCGGTTTCGCTTGCGGATGTGGATCGTAAGCTCACCGTCCCCGTCGTGAGCACTGACCGACCGCCAAGCCACTGTAACCCCGGTTCCCCGGTTTTCCACTCCATCCACACTTGCCAAATCGGCAGGTTTCCCGGAAAGTACTCCGCATGTCTTGTCTGGCGGCTTCGTTCATCACATTCAACCGCCGGCGTGTCGGTGGTCGCCTTGCCGCAAGCGTAGCGCTGCTTGCCCTTGCCCTGCTGGCCGGCTGCGTGCGCAGCGAGCCCGACGACGGCAAGCTCCACTTGACCTATTGGGAGAAGTGGGAACGCTTCGAACGCGAAGCCATGCAGCGGGTGGTGGACGACTTCAACGCCTCGCAGGACCGCATCGTCGTGCACATGCACACGTTCGGCTCCATCGACAAGAAGATCCTCGGCGCCACCGCCGGCGGTAACCCGCCCGACGTGGCCGGCGTCTGGATGCCCTACATCGTGCCCTTCGCCGAACGCGGCGTGCTGACCCCGCTCAACCCCTACCTCGAACGTGATGGCATCAAGCCCGACCACTGGATCAAGGTCTACGCGGACATGTGCACGTACAAGGGCACCATGTGGGCCGTCCCCACCACGCCCAGCGCCACTGCCCTGTACTGGAACAAGGCCATGTTCCGCGCCGCCGGCCTCGATCCCGACCGGCCGCCCCGCACCATCGCCGAGCTCGACGAGATGGCCGAGAAGCTCACCAGGTACGACGCCGACGGCCGCATCATTCAGATGGGCTTCCTGCCCACCGAGCCCGACTGGTTCCTGCCGGCCTACGGTGCCTGGTGGGGTGGCGAACCGTTCGACGGCCAGAACATCACTGCCAACACGCCCGGCCATGTCGAGGCCCTCGATTGGATTCGCAGCTACAGCCTGAAATACGGCGTCGATCGCCTCAAACGCTTCGCCAGCGGATTCGGCAACTTCTCGTCGCCGCAGAACCCGTTCTTCTCGGGCAAGCTGGCCATGGTCCTGCACGGCGTCTGGCTGCACAGCTATATCAGCCAGTACGCGCCGGGCATGGACTACGGCGCCGCTCCCTGGCCCAAGACGCCCCGCGGCCCCGAGAACTTCACGCTCGCCGACGCCGACGTGCTGATCATACCCGCCGGCCTGCCTCAGCATCGACGTGACGCCGCCTGGGAATTCGTCAAGTTCGTCTCCTCACAGCGGGGCATGGAGACGCTTAACCTCGGCCAACGCAAGAACACGCCGCTTGCCGAGGTGAGCGAAGGATTTCTCGAGAACCATCCTCACCGGTACATCCGCTTGTTCATCGATCTGTCCAAGGGCCCGGGCGTCTGGCACTATCCGCAGATGGGCATCTGGAGCCGATACGACAACGAGATCCGAGCCGCCGTCGAAAAGATGCGATACCTCGAGATCAATCCGGAGACAGGCCAGCCCTACACGGGCAAAGAGGCTCTCGACATGGTCCAAACCCGCATCAGCGCAGGCTGGGCCCGCTATCAAAAGTCGCTCGCCCTGCGGGCCGCCCGGCAGGAGGCTGCCCCATGACCCGCGCCGAACGACGGCATTTGCGCAACGGACTGTTGTTTGCCGCCCCGTGGCTCGTCGGTCTGGGCACGTTCCTGGCCTTCCCCATTCTCTCGTCGCTGTACCTGAGCTTCTGCGACTACTCGACGCTGCAGCCGCCCGTCTGGATCGGCCTGCAAAACTACCGCGACCTCATGGGCGACACGGTCTTTCACAAGTCGCTCTCCAACACGTTCATTTTCGCGGCCATGGCCCTGCCCGCGGGACTGGTCACCGCATTGTTCCTGGCCATCCTGCTCAACAGCGGCGTACGCGGCCTGCCCATCTTCCGCACGCTGTTCTACTTGCCCTGCCTCGTGCCCGCGGTGGCCTCGGCCATGCTGTGGCTCTGGGTATTCAACGGCCAGTACGGCATTCTGAACTACGCGCTGAGCGGCGTGCTCGATCCGCTCAACAGCTTGATCAACTCGTTGCTGAGCAGCCTGGGCTCGGACGCCCGGGTCCATCTCGCCCCGCCCACGTGGCTCAGCGACCCCAATTGGTCCAAGCCGGCCCTGGCCATCATGAGCGTCTGGGGCGTCGGCGGCACCATGATCGTCTATCTCGCCGGACTGCAGGACGTGCCGGCCGAGCTCTACGAGGCAGCCGAAATCGACGGCGCGGGCTGGTGGCGAAAGCTCTTCCACGTCACAATCCCCTGCCTGTCGCCGGTGATCTACTTCACGCTGATCATTGGCCTGATCAACGTCATGCAGTTCTTCACCGCGGCGTACATCATGGGTGGCGGGCCCATGGGCGGCACGGCCGGCATGCCCGCCCGTTCGACGTTGTTCTATGCGATTTATCTCTGGGGCCAAGCCCTCGAGTGGCTGCACATGGGTTATGCCTGCGCCATGGCCTGGATCCTGTTTATGATCGTCGTGATCCTGACGCTCATCGCCCACGGCACGGCCCGGCGCCGGATCACGTATTTGGGATAGCTATCAGCTGTCAGCTATCAGCCATCAGCTGGATGTCTGGCTCATAGCTCACGGCTCAAAGCCCACAGCTTTTGCCCATGGAACCGAGGACGATCTACGGCCGAGTTCTGACCTACATCCTGCTCATCGTGGGCAGCTGCGCGTTCGTGTTCCCGTTCGTGTGGATGCTGGGCACGTCGCTCAAGCCCATCGAGCAGACCAACACCATGCCGCCGCGGTGGGTGCCCTACGACTACAAGGCCACGCTCAACGGCCGCTATCAACCGGTGATCCGCGACAACAACCCGCTCACCGCGCCCGTCCTGGTGGTCCGCATGACCGAGGGGCCGCAGGCCGGCATCAAGCGAGTCATCGGCGTGGATGAATACAAGGACGGCAAGGCCCGGACCGTCATCGCCGGATCCACCGAGTGGCTGGGCGCCACGCTGCTCTACCGGGCCGAGCCGGGCTGGTACTACGTGAAAGAGCGCAAGGAGACTGAGCAGATCGACGCCCCCGCCGAGTGGGATCTGCTCCCGCCCGAGAAGATCGACGGGCGGGCTCGGCTGTTCTGGGAAAACTACCCCAACGCGATTCGCAAGATGGGCACGACGCGCGTGTGGATCCCGTTCCTCGGCGAGCGAACTATTCCGCTGTTCTTCCTCTACCTGCGCAACTCGCTCATCGTCTGCACGCTCGGTGTGATCGGCACCGTAATCAGTTCCGCCCTGGCCGCCTACAGCCTGGCCAAGATCCCCTGGCGCGGCCGCGGCGTCCTGTTCGCCGTGACGCTGGCGACCATGATGGTGCCCTTCCCCGTGCTCATGGTGCCCATGTACGCCCTGTTCAAGACGTTCGGCTGGGTGGGCACGCTCCTGCCGCTCTGGGTGCCGCCGGCTCTGGGCACCGGCTTCAACATCTTCCTCCTGCGACAGTTCTTCCTGACGATCCCTCGCGATCTCTCGGAAGCCGCCCGCATCGACGGCTGCAGCGAGTTCGGCATCTTCTGGCGGATCATCCTGCCACTGAGCCGCCCGGCGCTGGCCGTCGTGGCCCTGTTCCATTTCCTGTATGCCTGGAACGACTTCCTCGGCCCGTTGCTCTACCTGACGCGCCGCGAGACCTTCACCCTCTCGCTCGGCCTGCAGGCGTACCAATCCCAGCAGGGCGGCGTCGACTGGTCCAGCCTCATGGCCGCCAGTACGCTCGTCTGCGTCCCCATCATCGTGCTGTTCTTCTTCACACAGAAGACCTTCATTCGCGGCATCGCGACGACGGGGATCAAAGGGTAGAAAAGCTGTCAGCTATCAGCTGTCAGCTATGAGCTGTGAGCTATGAGCTGTGGGCCATACGAGAGGCCTCACGCAAGCGGCGGGGCTTGACCTCGCCGTCTCTTTTCCTCGTCAGTTTGCTCCCCTCTCGAGAGTTCCGGCGCGGACGACGTTGCACCGCCTCACTGCGGAGCCGCACTCACGAACGCGCCGAGGTGCGGGCGGTTTCGTAGGCGGTGGCCATGGCGATGCGCTTGGCCGTCGCCGGGTGGTCGTCGAAGAGGATCTCTTCCCACCGCGGCGGGTCGGGGTCGGCCAGATTCATGCGGGTCAGCAGTTCGAACGCTCCGCGGAACGCGGCGGGGTCGTCGGTCATTTCCAGCGCCTTCCAGTCGGCCTGACGCTCGAAGTGCCGGCTGATCGCGTTGGTCAGCGGCCCGATCAACAATGGGTACACCGTCGAGATGAGCATCACCGGCGCGAAGGCTGCCACCGCCCCCGTCCAATCCGCCTGCGATCCCGCGTACGGATTGAGCCGCCAGTAGAACAGAGCAACCAGCACCGATGTCACAGCGGCCGACAATGCGATCATCTTGATGATGTGCCGATGAACGTGATGCCCCAGCTCGTGAGCGAAAACGACGGCGATCTGATCGGCGTCGAACGTCCCCACGAGCGTGTCGGACAGGTACACCCGTCGCGTCGCACCCAGCCCGGCCAGCATGGCGTTGGCTTTCTTCGTGTCCTTGCTCAGGCCCAGGTTGTATACACCGGTGATGGTCATGCCCGCTCGTCCGGCCAGCTCGCTCAGCCGCTGTTCGAGTTCGGGCTTCTGCAGCGGCGTGGCCGGATAGAACAACGGCAGGATCACCAGCGGAAACAGCTTGGCCAGCACCACGCTGAGCACCATCAGGCCGATCCACAGCCACACGCCCCATAGCGGACCCGCGTACCAGACCGCCCCATACAAGCCGCCCACGAGAATGACCGCGAGCACGCCGCCGACCGCCCAGGACTTGAACTGGAACACCAACCAGGTCCACGGCGTCTGATTGCTTAGCTTGAAGCGCTGCTCGACGACGTAGCTGCTGTAGTAATCCAGCGGCAGACCGACCAACACGCTGCCGCCCACCATCGCGCCGGCCGTCACCAGCAACCCCAGCCACCGGTTGTCGATGAAGCCGTCGAGCCAGCCCACAAACGAAAAGGCGACCGCCGTCCAGAAAACCCAGTACGCCACCGAGATTGCGATGCCAGACAAATGGCACCAACGCTTGACGCGGGCGTAGTCCTTGATCTGAGCCAGGTCCAGCGCGGGCACGGCCGCCGACGTATCGGCGCCGTCGGCATCAGCGACGCCGGCGGCTGCTTGGCCATTCTGTTGATCTTCACGAACGGGTTGATCGGTCATCGTGTCGCCTTTATCGGGTCCGAGATCGGCCGCGCGTCCGGCCGGGCGATCGCGTCTTCGTCTCCGGTGCCCTTGACTTGCCCGCCGGACCGGCCTGAGGTTGCGCGGACGGCTCCGGCAAACCCATGCTTTCGCGAAACTGCTTTTGTGTCGCTCGAATGCGCTCACCGAACTCGGCCTCGAGTTGCTCGGGCGATACAAGCGTCATCTCCACCGCCCCGGAGGCCAGGTGAACCGGCCGCCCGGACCGATCGACGATGATCTCGTTCACCGGCGGCAGGAGTCCTTCGCAATCCTCGATCTTGTAGCCCGAGACCCGCCGGCCGGCGACCGTCACCTGGGCCGGCCCCGCCACGCGCAGCGTCCGCAACGACATGCCCCGCCGCTCCGTGTCATACATGCTGAAGGCGTACAACTCGGGCGAGTCCAGATCGACCAACCGCGGCAATAGCAGCGGCAGACCGGTCGAGCCGTACGAACGATCGATCTCGATGGCCTTGTCCTGCCGATCGTTCGGGTTCTGCCCCGCGTACTTGACAATCAATTGATCGCCCCGGCGAATCCCCGCCTCCATGTGCATGATCACCCGCTGTTTGGGGTCCGTCTGCTTGCTGGGCATGAGCTGCGTCAGGTTCCGCCACTCGTCATACGTGAAATCCGCCGAGATGAACTTCTCCTCCTGGAGGAACTGAACACTCCCGTCGGGATTGAAGATCCATGCCTGCTGGAGGTTCCGCACGCCCTCCTTGCCGGCAATCTTGTCCACCTTTTCGTGAATTTCCACCATCCCCACGGGCTGACCTTCGCGCGTCAGCCGCAAGGTCACCGGCTCGAGAATGCGATCGGTAATCTTTTTCTCCCCGTGCCCCGCGCGTTGCAGGAGATCGGCTCCGCGTTCCAAAGCCGCCTCGATTTGCTTCTGCTGCGTCTCGGTTCGCACGATCTGGAAGCTTTCGAGGATCTCGGAAAACGTCCGGCCCGCCACGTCCAGATCGTCGTGAGGCGTGGTCAGGATCAGCAACACGTACTCTTTCGGCCGAAGTGGAACGACCAGTTGTTGCCGCAGCCAGATCTGCCCCTCGCCCGAGAACGCCGCGGCCAGCCGCACCCCTTCGCGCGGGCCGACCTGCACTGTCTCCGCGAGCGTCACCCGCCAGTCCGGGTATTGAACGGACAGGTCGAACTCCAAGGCCTCCCGGGCTGCCTCGACGTCGATGGGCCGCTGGCTGCTCGACAGCCGCACGGCCAACGACCACGCCACGTCCAACCGGACAAACTGCGCGAGTTGCAGCCGCCCTTCCACCGTTCGTTTTCGCCGGTCGATGGTCGCACCGGCCAGCGGCCGAAACCCGAATCCGAAACTGGCATCCACGTACTGAGGGCCGAGCGTTCCCTTGGGCACCGCGCCGGCTGCCGGCGCCGGTCCGGTCTGCGAATCCGGCGCGGTCGCGCCCGCTCCCGCCGGAACCTGCCCCGTGCTGACGGACGCCCGGCTGCCGAGCACCAGGATCGAGGCGCACACACCGGTCAGGAGAGAACAACGCCTCATGAGTCAGAAAACTCCTCTGGGATGAGCGACGCCGAATCCGATACGAATGACGATCTCAGGCTCCGCCGACGCCTTCGCGCACCAGCGTCACACCGGCTCCAGGCCCACCGGGCTCTTCGGGTCGGTAGACCTGAACCGAAGGCGACGGACCGGGTTTCTCGGCATCTTCAGCCCCCTCGACCGGTCCGTCAATCGCGTCGTCCGCCCTGCCGCGAGGCGACGGCTGCGACTGGTAGATGACATTGTCGCTGAATGCCGCGATCAGCCGCCGGTCCCGCCGGGTAACCGGCCCCTCCGTAATGAGCAGCACACCGACGACGTGTCGATCGGGCGTGGTCGCCACGTTGGCCAGGCCGCTCTGCAGCCCCCCACCCATCGCCGGCGACAAGACCATTAACTCGTATACCTCGCTCTCGAGCCCCCCGAGCTTGGATGGTCCCCCACGTCCGGGTTCGCCACACCGGGCGTCAGGATCGATCGCCCGGACCGCACGCAGCACCGCCGCCAACCGCGTCATCTGTCTCGGCCCGCGCACGGACGGACGCATCCGGAACACAACCAGATGCCGACCCAGCTCGCTGGACGGGTCACTGGCGACGACCACTTGCCCTCCCGCGACCGCCTCGGCCGGCGCGATCTCCCAGCCCCGGGGGAAACCGGCCTGCAGATGAAGCCCGGGATACAACTGCCGATCCCCCAGAACAATCTCCGCCTGCCTAGACTTCTGATGTGAAACCAAGCCCGCAATCGCGGTCGTGAGGAGGAACAGAATCGCGGTGGCCATAACCGCCCAGCGGGGGTTGCCGGCCCGGTTCATGGAGAAAACCTCGTACATTCACCGGCATCTTAGGGCTCCCGCCCAGGGATTGCAAACCCTAGCCCATGAGCAGGTTGGGGCAGTTTGAGCCTCTATTGACGCAGAACGGCCCATGCCGTACATTCGAGTCGAGTCATGGCTCGGCCGGGCGCCGCCCCCGGCGTCGCCCCCCGGGTTTTGACTTACCCGAAGGTCGCCACAGGGGTGCGCACCGCTCGGCTGGACCCGACTCGAACCCCGGCCCCGAGGGCCGGATCAGGAGACATGCCTTGGAGATATCCGTCACGGGACGACACCTCGAAGTCACGGACTCCATGCGTCAGTTCGTGAACGAGAAGGTCGCCCGACTCCAACGCTTTTACGACCGGATCGAGTCGATCCAGGTACTCGCGGACCGGGAATCGATGCGGTTTCGCACGGAACTGCTCGTACGGACCGATCATAAGCAGACATTCGTGGCCCAGGTGGAGGCCGACGAATTTCACGAATCGGTGGATCTCGTCATCGATAAGATGGAACGACAATTGCGTGAGCACAAGGAGAAGCTCCGCAACCGCAAGCACCAGCCCGGGTCCCCGCCCCAGCCCGAGAGCTGAGCCGTCCCCGTCAAACGAGCTGAACGAGTCCCGCGTAAAGGGTTTTTTATGAAACTGACTGACTTCATTCGGACGGATGCGATTATCCCGGAACTACAGTCGGCCGACCGTAACGGCGTGATCCGGGAATTGGTGGACGCTCTGGCCAAGAGCATGGGTTGGGATGAAAAAGAGGCCACGGCCATCAGCAAGGCCGTGATCGCTCGGGAGAACCAGGGCAGCACCGGGTTCGGCAAGGGAGTCGCCGTCCCCCACGTCAAGCATCCGTCCATCAAGCAGATTTGTGCGACCATCGGGCGCTCGAGCACCGGGGTGGACTTCAACGCCCTGGATCGGGCTCCGGTCTACCTCGTCGTGCTCCTGCTCAGCCCCGTGGACAACCCGGACCAGCACCTGGCATCCATGGAGAATATCTTCCGGCACTTGCAGCGGGAGAATTTCCGGCGATTCCTCCGGCAGGCTGCCACCAAGGAGGAGATCATCGAGCTGATCCAGGAAGCGGACGAGTTACCTAGTTGAGTTGGTGAGGAAACACAGGCAAGACCCCGCCCGCCGGCCCGCCCGGCGAGCGGATGATCAGTTCAGTCGAGACCCGTTTTGGCAGAGGAAGCGCGCATTGTCACTGTCGTTAACCCCCAAGGGCTCCATGCGCGCCCGGTAATGCGGTTTGTCGATCTGGCCAACCAGTTCAAAGCCCAAGTCCGGGTCAAGAAGGGCGAGTGTGTCGTCGACGGCAAGAACCCCATGGAGATGATGCTGCTCGAGGCCTCTCAGGGGTCGACCATGGAGTTGGCCGCGGATGGCCCGGACGCCGCCGGCGCCATCGAGGCCCTCGCCGCCCTGGTCGCCAGCGGATTCGGCGAAATGTAAATACGTCGGGGGGCCCGGCGCAAATTGGCCCGTTCGTGGGCACGCCGGGCCGTTTCCAATCGGTCCCCCGCCGGCCGGCCAGCAATAATATCGAAGCTCATGGAGATCAAAAAAGGCATTGCGGTTTCGCCCGGCGTGGTCATTGCCAACGCCGTCGTGCTCGACTCCGGCGAGTACCGGATCCCCTACCGGAACGTTCCCGCCGAGCAGGTCGAGGCCGAACTGGAGAAGCTCCGGAAGGCCTTCGAGGACTCCATCACCGAGCTGAACAGCCTGCGTGACGCCACCGCCGAGCAGTTGGGCCGCGACATCGCCTCGATCTTCGATTTCCACTACGGCGTGCTCACGCAGGGCCGCCTCCGCGAGCAGATCGCCCAGCTCATCCGCAACCAGAACTACTCCGCGGCGTTTGCCGTCCGCGAAGCTTTGCGAGGCTACCAGCGGCGGTTTCTCAAGATGCAGGACCAGCTCCTGCGCGAGCGGTACAAGGACGTTCGCGACATCGAGCGGCGGCTGCTGCGCAACCTGATCGGCCAGGAACACGAGGATCTGAGCAACCTGCCCGAGCCGTCCATCCTGGTCGCCCACGATCTGACGCCGTCGCAGAGTGCGAATCTGGTCAAGGCCAAGATCATCGGCGTGGCCATGGACGCCGGCGGACTGACGTCGCACACCGCCATCGTCGTGCGGTCGATGGGCATCCCCGCCGTCATGGGGCTCCAGAACATCTCCGCGGGAGTCTCGACCGGCGATACGATCATCCTCGACGGAACCAAGGGTCTGGTGATCGTCGGGCCGGACCCGGAGATGCTCGCCGAGTACCGGGCCGAGGAGCGGCGGCTGGCCGCAGTCAGCTCCGGTCTGATCGAGCTGCGCGACAAGCCTGCCGTCACCGAGGATGGCGTTCAGATCTCGCTCCTGGCGAACATCGAGTTTCCTTACGAAGTCCAGACCACACTCGAAAAAGGTGCCGAGGGCATCGGCCTGTATCGCACCGAGTTCCTGTACCTGCGGAGCGAGAAGGAGCCCACGGAAGAAGAGCACTACGACGCCTATACGCTGGTCATGCGCAACATCGGCCAACGGCCGGTGATCATCCGCACGCTCGATCTGGGCGCCGACAAGTACACGCAGTCGCAGGCCCGCGATCCGGAACGCAACCCGTTCCTGGGCTTGCGCTCCATCCGGTACTGCCTGCAGAATCTCCAGCCGTTCAAGGTGCAGTTGCGGGCCATCCTGCGGACCAGTGTGGAAGGCGACGTGCGGATCATGTTCCCCTTGATCTCGGGGCTCATGGAGCTGCGGCAGGCCAAGATGGCCCTGGGCGATGCCATGGAAGATCTGGAAGAATTGGGCATCCCCTTCCGCCGGGACATGCCGGTGGGCATCATGGTCGAAACGCCCGCCGCCGCCATCCAGATCCGCGAACTGCTCCGCGAAACCGACTTTATCAGTATCGGGACCAACGATCTCATCCAGTACACGCTGGCGGTCGATCGCGGCAACGAGCGGGTGGCCCCGCTGTACACCGCCTCGCATCCGGCCGTTCTGCGAATGCTGCGAGACATCATCCGGGAGGCCAACCGGGCCAACGTGCCATGCAGCCTGTGCGGTGAGATGGCCGGCGAGCCGATGTACACGCTGTTCCTGCTGGGCATCGGCCTGCGATCGTTCTCCATGGCTCCGAACGACATCCCGGAGATCAAGAAGATCATCCGGTCCACCACGATTGCCCGGGCAGTCCGAATCGCCCGGCGGGCCCTGTCGTTCGACACCGACCGGCAGGTGAGCAACTATCTGCGCGACGAGACGCGCCGAATTGCGCCCGAAGCGCTGTAGGACAAGACGGCCCGCCCGCGGGTGGGCCGCGCGATCGATATCCGGCCTCGACGGCCGGGAAGGTCATCCGGCCGACTCAGGCCGGGAGGTCAGGAGGGATTAGACGACGAAACACGGCCCGCACGGTGCGGTGCCGAACGAATCGGAACACTGTTTTCACAGGTAGTACAGAGCGATTTGCGGTACAAAGTAGCGATCCGTTTCGCTGTCCAGGACGATGTCCGGTTCATCTCGCATCATGACATGATGCGGCTGTTCGAGCGGGCCCTCGCCCGCACCCAATTGCCGGTGCGGTTTTCCGAGGGATTCAACCCCAGGCCCAAGCTTTCGCTGCCTCTGCCTCGACCGGTTGGCATCGCTTCCACGGCGGACGTGCTGGTGGTTGAATTCACTGGCCCGATGGACCCGCAGGAAGCCCTTCGACAACTGGCGGCCCAAATGCCAGGCAGCGTGACACTCGAGGAGGCGTGGATTCCGCCCGGGCAGCGTCCCATGCAACCGGAGTCGGCCACCTACAGCCTGGAGCTTCCCGCCGATCAGGTCGCCCCCGTCGGCGAACGGATCGGCGTTCTCCTGCAGGCCTCGAACTGGCCCATTCGTCGGAGCGACAGTGAGTCCGAACCGGGCAAGGAGCTGGACCTGCGAAGCTATTTGCTGCACGCGGGCATCGAAGGCCGCCGCCTTTCCTGGACCGTTCGGATCAGCGGTGGCGGCACCATCCGGCCCTCGGAGTTTCTGGCCGCCGTCGGACTGGACCCGGCCCAATGGCACCATCGGGTCTGTCGAACGGCGATCGCCTGGCGAACCCAGGCCCCGGCCGGTCCCGAACCGCACAGCCCCGCAGACGAGTAGAAGACTCGGCGAGCTGCTTTCACCGCCATCGCTCAGGACAAGGATGTCACCGAGCAAGTAACCATGACAGACAAAGACAAACCCGAAGCACAAGACAAGCCGAAGAAGACCGGACGAACCACCAAGTCGACCACTCGCAAGACCACGACGACCAAGACGGCGACGCGAGCCAAGAGCAGTACCGCCGCCAAGAAGTCGACCACTGCCAAGGCGACGAAGGAAACCAAGGCCAGGACCACACGGACTCGCCCTCGCCGCGTGAAGCCGAAATCAGAAGAGACCGTTGAAGCGACGGAAGCGATCGAGTCGGCACAAGCGGTTGTGGGAGCTTCGACAGTCGAATCGTCGGCCCCCGCAGAGTCCTCGGCACTTGCCGAGTCATCGTCAATCGCCGAATCATCCGTGCCCACCGTGCAGGAACTCGAAGCGCCCGTGGAGGCGGTGGCTCAGCCTGAGCCGGTCGAAGATCCCGGTGCAACGGCACTGGCCGAGTGGGCGGCCGTGGGCGCGAGTGACGACCGCCGCCGGCTGGCTAACCGCGGACGAGGTCGGCCGCTTCGTCCCTCACGGCCGACTGGTTCGGCCGTGACCGAGAAGCCCGCCCCGCGTGCCGATTCCGAGTTGCTGGACATCCCGGCGTGGCCGGAACTGTCCGATGATGCCCCCGCTGCTGCGGCCAGCCCGGCGCCGCGAGCCGAGCCGCAGACTCCTGCTCGTGCGGACACCAAAGCGGCAGAGCCTGCATCGAAAGCGGCACCTCGTCCGACCCGGCAGGCGCCCGCTCAGCCCGCCAAGTCGCAAGAGGCCGGCCGCGAGCCCTTCCGTCCGGTGGACCAGAAGGAAGCGGACGTCGATTCCGACTTCGGTGCGGGACTCGAACTGGAGTCCGAGGCGCAAGCCGAGCCCGATGCCGAGAGCGAGGTCGAAGATCAAGCCGTTGCGGAGGCACCTGCGGGTGAACCGACCACCGATGAGGAACGGCCTCAAAAGTCGCGCCGTCGTCGTCGCCGCCGTCGCGGCCGTCATCGCAAAGACCAGCAGGGTCAGGATGAGCCGGGCGAAGCACAAACCAGCGGACAGAGCTCCGGTTCAACGGCGGCACCGGTTCAGCCCGAAGCGTCCGCCGACAGCTCGGCCTCGTCGACGAACTCGCCTACCTCAGAGACCGCCCTGGCGGCACCGCTACCGGCTGACACGGAGTGGGACGCCGAGTTGTCCGAGGAGGAGCTCGAACCGACAACTCCCGTGGACGAGAAGAACGGCCGGCTCATGCTGATCAACGTGGCCGAAGGCGAAGAGTGCCGGATCGCCATCCTGCATCAGAATCGGCTCGAGGAACTGTTCATCGAACGAGCCAGCGCCGAGTCGCACGTGGGTAACATCTACAAGGGACGTGTGACAAACGTCGAGCCGAGCATCCAGGCGGCCTTCGTGGATTTCGGCCTGCCCAAGAACGGCTTCCTGCACATTTCCGACCTGCAACCGCAGTACTTCCCCGGCGGCATGAAGACCGTCGAGGAAGTGGGCCGCAAAACCCCCCGCCGGGATCGGCCGCCCATCCAGAAGTGTCTGCGCCGCGGGCAGGAAATTATCGTCCAGATCATCAAGGAAGGCATCGGCACGAAGGGTCCGACGCTGACCACGTACATCTCCATCCCGGGGCGATACCTGGTGATGATGCCCGGCATGAACCGCCTGGGCGTGTCGCGGCGAATCGAGGACGAAGAAGCCCGGCGGAAGATGCGCAAGGTTCTGGAAGAGCTGAACCTGCCCAAAGACATGGGTTTCATCCTGCGGACCGCGGGCCTGGACCGCACGAAACGCGAGCTCCAGCAGGATCTGCTCTACCTCCAGCGATTGTGGAAGGTCGTGGAGCGGCGCATCAAGACCGAGCGAGCCCCCTGCGAGTTGTACCGCGAATCGGACCTGGTCATCCGGACCATTCGCGATGTGTTCTCGCCGGACTTCTCCAAGATTCTGGTCGATGACGCTCAAACCGCGGAGAAAGTCCGCGATTTCCTGGCCATCGCCATGCCGCGCAGCAGCGCGCCCGTGGAGGTGTACACGGGCCATCGCCCGCTCTTCCACGAGTACAAGCTCGAACAGGAAATCGAGCGGATCAACTCGCGATACGTTCCGTTGCCCTCGGGCGGCTCGCTGGTCATCGAGTCGACCGAGGCTCTGGTGGCCATCGACGTCAACAGCGGTAAATACCGCGAGCACGACGACGCGGAAGAGACCGCATACCGCATCAATCTCGAAGCGGCTGAGGAGATCGCCCGGCAGTTGCGACTGCGAGACCTGGGCGGGCTGATCCTCTGCGACCTGATCGACATGCGGCTGGAGAAGCATCGCCGCGGCGTCGAGCGGGCGCTGCGTGAGGCCCTCAAGAAGCACAAGGAACGGGCCAAGTGCCTGCGGATGAGCCAGTTCGGCATCATCGAGATGACGCGGCAGCGCATGCGGCCGTCGATCAAGCGCAGCATCTATCAGGACTGCCCGCACTGTCGCGGCACCGGCCTGGTCAAGAACAGCGAGTCCATGACGCTGGACATCATGCGGCTGCTGCGTCTGGCCACGCATCACGACCAGGTGGACACGGTGGAGGTCCGCGTGGCGCCCGCCGTCGGGTTCCAATTGCAGAATCGCAAGCGTGCGGCCATCCACGCGCTCGAGCAGGAAACCGGCCGGCGCATCATCATTCGGACCGACGAAAATCTCGGACCCGACCAGTACTCGTTCGAGTGCCTCGACCAGCGCGGCGGCACGGTTCGCATCGAAGATCTGCCGGAAAGCGCACGATCCATGCCCGAGCCGCGATCCAAGCGCCGCTCGGGCGGCGGCGGGTCCGATGCCCGCTCCAACGGCAACGGCCGCGAGACGCTGGAAGATGTCTTCGATTGACCACGCCCAGCCCCCCGCGCGGTTCCCCGGTCCTTCGCTCGCCGGCGAGCGGAAGCGACACGGCTCGTTCATCGCCGTACTGCTTCTGCTCGTCGGCGTGTGGGTGCTGGCCATGCTCTTTCGCTGGGAGATTCGCGCCCAGTGGTGGGCGTGGCAGGCCGTCCGGGCGGAAACACGTGAGACGCGCGACTACTACGTGGTACGGCTGGCGTCCATCCGCGATCAATCCTTGCCCGCCCTTGCTCGGCTGATCGATGATCCTCGCGCGGAGGTGCGCGAAGCCGCAATCACGGTTCTTCGTCATTGCGAGGGTGCTCGCGGCGCCGATTGTCTCCTCGACTTGCTGGCCGACGAAGAGCCGGACGTAGCGGGGCTTGCGGCCACGGCGTTGGCGTGGCGGCGCGATGCCCGTCAACACGTCACCACCCTTCAGCACGTGTTGTCGCGGGGCGACGATCCTCGGGCCTGGGGTGCTGCCGTGGCTTTGGGGCGGATTGGAGGCCCGGAGGCGCAAGCCGCGCTGTGCGAAGCCGCAAGCCGGCCCGCGCCGCCGCACGTGGCCGCCCAGGTCATCGATTCGCTCGGCTTGCTGGGCTGCCGCGAGGCGGTGACGCTCATGATGCGAGCTCGACATGATACCCGTCCGATCGACGTGTTGCCCTACTCACAGATGAGTGCACAACGAGCTATCCAGGCTCTGCAGGGTGACTTGCGCAGTCGCGGCGTGGATCCGGCGTCGGCTCTGGCGTCAGCCTCGAGCCCGGCCACCGTCGCCGGCGTGGCCGAGCACTGGATCCGCCTGCTGACAGGTACGCCGGCCAGCGACCTTGCGACACAACCCGCCACCATTCTGGCCCCGGATTCGCAACCCGCCCCCCGTCCGGGCTGAAAGCGGAATCGCCGGCGGTTATGCTGACGTCATATGAGTCGGCACGATGCTATTCCGCTCACGCCCGAACTGCTGGTCGCGGCCTACACGGCCGGCCTGTTTCCCATGGACGTCGATGGGCAGATCCAGTGGTTCAGCCCCGACCCGCGGGCCATCATTCCGCTGGACGAGTTTCATGCGTCGCACACGCTCCGCCAGACTTGCCGCCAGGGGCGGTTCGAGGTGCGCATCGACGGCGACTTCGAGGCCGTCATGCGCGGCTGTGCCGATCGCGCCGAAGGCACCTGGATCTCCGAGGAGATCATTGAGGCGTATGTCACGCTGCACCATCTGGGGCTGGCTCATTCCGTGGAATCTTGGCGAAACGGCGAGTTGGCGGGCGGGCTATATGGCGTGGCACTCGGCGGTGCGTTCTTCGGTGAATCCATGTTCAGCCGCCAGCGCGACGCCTCCAAAGTGGCCCTGGTCGCCCTCGTGCAGCGTATGCGCGACCGCGGCATGACGCTCTTGGACATCCAGTTCCTGACCCCCCACCTGGCCCGGTTCGGCGCCCGCGAAATCCCCCGCGACGAATATCTCGACCGCCTCCAGGCCGCCCTGGCCATCGAAACCCGCTTCGCGGATTAGTGATGGCTCCCGTCGCCGACTTTCACACAGGGTATGACCACCTTGCCCGCCTTGGCCCGCCGGGCCTATTAGTTCTCCAGGCGAGGCTCGGCCGATATAATGGTTGACGGGACGTCCGGGAGAAAACACATGGTCATCAGAGGGCATTTTGACGGGGAGAACATTGTTCTGGACGAGCCGATCCCGGAGGAAGTGCAGCCCAATACTCCGGTGGAGGTATCGTTCCAAGCCCCCAAGCCGACCGTATTCGACGAACTCGTCAAGCTGGCGCGTCCTTGCGAGCTGCCTCCCGACTTTGCCGCTCAACATGAGCACTACGTCAAGGGTGGCCCCCGCCGATGAAATACACCTTCGTGGACACCTCGTGGCTTCTCGCCCTTCTTGTGAGCAGTGACGAACTCCACGAAAAGGCGCTTCGCCTCCAGCTGTTACTTCGCCCGCCCGTTCTCACCACCGAATACGTGCTGGTCGAATTTGCGGATGCATTGTCCAAAAGAGCGCGCGACGTTGTGAGCCGCACCTTGAAATACCTTCGTGAGGATCCCGACACGAGAATCGTCCAGTGTTCCAACGCGCTGTTTGAGAAGGGCCTCGAACTCTTTGAGAACCGGCCGGACAAGCCGTGGAGCTTGACGGACTGCAATTCTTTCATCACCATGCGCGAGCACGGTGCCACCGATGCCCTCACCTGGGATCACCACTTGGAGCAGGCGGGGTTTCGGGCGTTGCTGAGGTCGCCGGTGGCTGGAGCGTGACGGGATGTCGCGCGGATGGGGTTGTGGCAAGGATGGCCAACATCGCAACAATGCAGCAAACGGCCGACGCGGTGTATTGCCGGAACATGGCGGCGTTGTTCCGGTCGGACCCGCGGCTGGCGCAGCGCATCGATGAGACGCCAGACGACGGAACCGTCGTCGTCGAGCCAAGCCGTGCCGGTCCTCCCACCGCTTCGGTGAAGGTGAACGGCCGCTCGCTCCAGTTGCACAGCCGATTCGATCCGCTCGCCGAGGCTCGGCAACTCGCCGAGGCGGTCGAGGTCGGCGAATCCTTCTGCTATTTCGTCAGCGGCTTCGGCCTGGGCTATCACCTGCAGGCCCTGCGAAACCGGCTCAAGGGTGATGCGTTCCTGATTGTGGCTGAGCCGAATCTGCAGGTGCTCCGCAAGGCGATCGAGTCGGTCGATCTGGCCGACTTGCTGGCCCATGATCGCTGCATCGTGCTGACCAGCACCGACCGAAGCGAAATTCAGACCCGTCTCGAGCCGTACAACAACCTGATGATGATCGGCACGCAGTTCGTGTCTCACCCGGCGTCGGAACGGTTGGCCGGCGAGTTTCACGCCGCCATGCGCAAGCTGATCGCCGAGCACATGACCTACTGCCGCATGTGCATGGTCACGCTGGTGACCAACTCGCGGATCACCAACCAGAACGTCGCGAACAACCTGCCCGCCTTTCTCGCCACGCCGCCCATCGACTGCCTGCGCGACCGATTTGCGGGCTATCCGGCAGTAGTCGTTTCGGCCGGTCCCTCGCTGCGCAAGAACATCGACCAACTGGCGAGCCTGCGGGGCAAGGCGATCATCATCGCCGTTCAGACCACGTACAAGCTGCTGTTGGACAGAGGCATCGAGCCGGACTTCGTCACCTCGCTCGATTATCACGAGTTGTCGCGCAAGTTCTTCGAAGGCATCTCGGATTTCGGCCGTACGCACCTGGTGGCCGAACCCAAGGTCAGTTGGCACGTGGTCGACGCCTACCGAGGCCGCGTGTCGCTGCTCGCCAACGATTTCGCCACGGCCGTTCTCGGCGAGAAGCTCGGCCGACGCGACGGGCTCAAGGCCGGCGCCACCGTCGCACATCTGGCGTTCTATCTCGCCGTTTACATGGGCTGCGATCCCGTGGTGCTCGTCGGACAGGACCTCGGTTACACCGGCCACGTCTATTATTCGCCCGGCGTGGCCTACCACGACCTGTGGCGGCCCGAGCTCAACCGCTTCTGCACCATGGAGATGAAAGAGTGGGAGCGCATCGTCCGGCACCGCAAGATCCTCATGAAAGTCAAGGACATCGACGGGCACGACATATACACCGACGAGCAGTTGTTCACGTATCTCCAGCAGTTCGAGGGTGATTTCGCCACGGTGCCGGGCCGAGTGATCGACGCGACGGAAGGCGGCGTGCGCAAGGCCGGCACGCGGGTCATGTCGCTCGCCGAGGTCACCGAGCGTTACTGCACGCGGCCCATTCCCCAGGAGGCGTTCGCCGAGCTCGATCGCATGACCTGGCGCGACCTCTCCAAGCTGCCGGCGGGCCGCGAGCAGGTAGTGGCCCGCATCGCGGAGGTTGACGCGCTGGAGGACACGTGCCGAGAAATGCTTTCCGTGTTGCGGGCGCTCACGGAACTGCTCAACAACCCCGTCGAGTTCAATCGCCGGATTGCCGAGGTGGACGCCCTGCGGGTCAAGATCAAGTCGCACGAACGGGCTTACCGGATGGTGAGCAGCGTCAGCCAGCACGCGGAACTGCAGCGATTCACCGCCGATCGCCGCCTGTCGCTGGCCGATCTGGACGGTCCCGCCCGGGCCCGCCGCCAACTCGAACGCGACATTCGCTTCGTCGAGGCCGTTCTCGAAGGCGCGGAAGCGCTCAAACAGATTCTTCAGACCTGTCGCGATCGCTTCGACGCGGCCCTTGCGGAGGCGGGCCGATGAAGACGATCGCGGTCATCTGTGCCGACTTCGAGCGGAGCTTCCTCGGCCTGCCCTCGCGGCTGCAGGAGGAGTTGTGCGGCGAAACCGTGATCCGCCGCACGATCATGCAGCTTCGCAAGACGCCGCGGCTGGCGAGTATTCACCTGCTCGTGGACGTCTCGCAGGAGGCGACCGCGCGTTCCGCAGTGGGCGACCTCGATGTGTCCGTGGAGACACATCAAGCGGGCCCGCCGCCGTGGAGCCGCTATGTCGCCAGCGGTCGCAAGTGGTCGCTGGACGCCTGGCGCGGCGGCCTGGCCGGCACGATGGTCTACGACGAGACCATCCATCCGTGGCTGCTCGAAGCCCTCGCCAGACGAGAGAGTGCCGACGCGGTGATCGACGTGCCGGCTACTGCCCCCCTGCTCGATCCCGTGCTACTGGGCGAGCTGGTGAGCTACTACGAGAAGATTCGCGACGACGTCCGATTGGGACTGGTGCAAGCGGCGCCAGGGTTGTCGGCCGCCATCTATCATCCGGTATTCCTGGCCGGCCTGGCGGAAGCAGCCCAGCCGCCCGGCCGGGTGTTGGCGTACCACCCCGAAGATCCCCGGCACGACGCGATCCATCAGCCGTGCTGGTTCGCCGCTGACGCCACCATCGCGCACGCCTGGGGCCGGTGCATCGCCGACACCGGCACGGCCATAGCTCGGCTCCACCGAGCTTACCGCGACTTGGCCGGCAGCAACGGCGAAACGCCCGACGCGCTGACGGTGTCGCGATGGCTCCTGGATCACCGGACAGAGGGATTGGGTTCTCTCCCGCAAGAGGTGGAGATCGAGATCACCACCGACGACCCCTTGGCGGACTCGCCGCTACGGCCACGCGGCACCGCCCTCGGCCGACGCGGCGTCATGGATTTCGAGCAGTACCGGCGCATCATCGACGAGCTGGCCGCGTGTGACGATCGGCTGGTGGTCCTTGGCGGCTTCGGCGACCCGCTCTGTCACCCGCAGTGGCCGCAATTTGTCCAGTATGCCCGCAATCGCGGCATCCTGGGGATCGCTTTACGCACCACGGGCGTCAACCTGGACGCGGCGGCCATTGACGCCATGATCGCCTGCGAGCTCGACGTGCTGAACGTGCTGGTCGATGCCGCCACGCCCGAGACCTACCGCAAACTGCATCATTCGGACAATTTTGAGCGCGTCGTCGCGAACATCGAGCAACTCTGCTGCGTACAGCAGCAACGGCAAGCTCCGCGCCCGCTGATCGTCTGCGAGATGATCAAGACCCCCGAGTCGATGGACGACGTGGAGCCGTTCTACGATCGCTGGATGCGTCAGACGGGCTCGGCGGTCATTGCAGGCCCCAGTCATTACGCAGGACAATGGCCGGACCGGGCGGTGGTCCGGATGTCGCCGCCCAGTCGATCCGCGTGCGTGCGACTGGCCAAGCGGGCGATCATCCTGGCCGACGGCCGCATGACGCTGTGCGACCAGGATTTCCGAGGCCAACACGCGATCGGCTCACCGGCTGAGAACGGCCTGGCCGCGATCTGGCACGGGCCCGCTCTGGCCGAAATTCGACAAAAGCACGCCGACGGCGCCTATCATGATTTGTCCCTTTGCCATGGCTGTGACGAGTGGCACCGCCCGTAGATCCTGATCCGGTGTTGTGGATGTCTGCCCCTCTTTCGCCTGCGGCGCAACCTTGTTGCGGTCCGTTTTCCGAGTTGTTACTTTGAACGTGATGTTAACCCTGGAAACCGCTGAACAACTGATCCTGTCCTCCAAGCCTCGTGGCGGCCTGATTCGCGGCCCGATGTTCATTTTGCTGGGTTTTTCCGTACTGCTGGGCGCTTTGTCGGCCGACACGCAGTTCCTGCCGCCCAACGGCGTTCTGACCTGGCTCCTGCCTCAAGTCGTCCTGCTCGCGGTGGCCGGGATGATGGTCTATTCCGTCTGGCGTCAGAAGGAACTGGCCCACTACGTGCAGGAGAGCATCGAAGCGGTGCAGCTCAAGCAATGGCCTCGGGCTCTCAACGCGCTGCACCGGCTGTTGCGACGGCCCGTTCCACACCCGACGGCACGGGCGGAATCGCTGCTCGCGTTGGCGGCGGTGGCCGAGGCCGGCGATTCGTTCGATGTCTCACAGCGCATTTACGAGCATCTGTTGGAAGAACGGCTGGCCGACCCCATTCAATTGCACACCGCCCGTGTGGGGCTGGGAGCGGCCATGCTGCGGACGGGGCAGACGACCGACGCGGTGGGGTTGATCGATCGGCTCGAGCGTGAGGAACTGCCCGGCTCGCTGCGAGCGCATATCGAGTTGCTCGGACTGTTCCGCGAAGTGACCATGGGCCACGCGACCGATCGGCTGGACCGCGCGGAAGAGCGCCGCGCCTTGTTCCGCCGGCACCTGGGCAGTCGCGCGGGCTACGGCTACGCCCTGCTGGCCGCCGCATTCGACAGCGCGGGCCAGACGGAGCAAGCCGCTCGCTACTGGCGTGCTGCGACCATGCTGCTGCCCGCGTCCGAGTTGACGCACCGGTTCAGCGAACTCGAAAGTGTGGGCCGCAAGTATCCGGCAGCAGTGATCCCGCCCGGGCTGCGCAACTCACCTTCACCAGCGGAGGTGGCCGGGTGAACACGCCGCAACTCGATGCGCTTCTGCGAGGATTTCGCCGCCAGCTGCGAATGATCCGGGTGGCTCGATTCGTGCTGCTGGCCGGCACCGCCGTCGCTGTGATATGGGCGTCGCGCCTGCCCCATCCGGACAACAAGCGGATGATGTTCGCGATCTTCATCGGCACGCTGGTGATCTGGGTGCTCACGATGATCAAGAACGCCAAGGACGGCCGGTACGTCCAAACCGCCGGCGCGTTGCTCAGCGTCGGTCAGCTCGACGATGCGGAGGTCTGGCTGCGGCGGGTGCTCGAGCAGTTCTCGCTCTCGGCTCGCGCGAAGTTGGTGGCCTGCCAACAACTGGCCTCGCTGCTGTTTCGCCGCGACGACCACCAGAACGTCGTGCGAGTTTGCGCCGAGCTCCTGCAGCAGCGGTCGGGCCGGCTCCACAGCATCTGGATCAACACTCGCCTGATGATGGCGGACAGCCTGCTCATGCTCGACCGCGTGCCTGAGGCATACGACGCGATCCGGCCGGTGTACGACGCCACGCTCTCGCTGTCGGATCGGATGAAACTGCTCCCGCTGCAACTGCGGTATGAACTGGCGGCCGACTACCCTTCCGCGGCGGTGCAGGCGTTGCCGGAAAAGCTGCAGATCGCCGAGTTGCTCGATTCGCCGCGAGCGGCCCTGGTGCACGCCCTTCTGGCCGAGGCGTGCCGGCGCACACACATGACCGAACAACAGGCGTTTCTCACCGAACGAGCTTGGCTGTATCACGACCTGGACGAACTGGCCGTCCGCTACCCTGTTATCGCCCCCATTGCGGCTTCACGCGCGACCGGCGCGTCGGCGTGAGCTTCCCCCTTTCCGCTCGCTCCACCAGCGGGCGTATAGGCGTTTTTTGTTGAATCCGGGCGGGGTTCCCCTAAAATATGGCGTACCCGTGTTTTACGCTTCCAGACTTTTGACCCGCTCGGCGGGAACGAGACAGATTGGAAACAGATCAAAGAAGCAAGTTTTCGGTTGCACAAGAGCGAGCCATCCTGGTCGGCCTGGTCGTCCGCGGGGCCACACACGACGGCGCGGAATCCCTGCTCGAACTGGCGGAATTGGCGGAATCGGCCGGCGCGAGAGTCGTAGACCGCATGCTGCAGCGGCGCGACGCGGTGGATGCCCGGTTCTACATCGGCAAGGGCAAGGTCGAAGAACTGGCCGAACGGGTCAAACGGCACAAAGCCGACGTCATCATTTTCGACGATGATCTCTCACCCGCCCAGTTGCGGGAGGTCGAGGAAGTTTGCCGCTGCAAGGTCATCGACCGCAGCGAGCTGATCCTCGACATCTTCGCCAGCCGGGCTCGCACGAGCGAAGCCAAGCTGCAGGTCGAACTCGCCCAGTTGGAATACACCGCTCCGCGACTGCGCGGCATGTGGACCCACCTCGAGCGGATCGCCGGCGCGGGCGGCGGCACGGGAGCGGGCACGGTCGGCGGCATCGGCACCCGCGGCCCAGGCGAGCGACAGATTGAAATCGACCGGCGCATCGTCGATCGGCGAGTCACGTGGCTCAAACGGCAGATCGCCGCGATCGACAAGCGCAAGGTACGGCAGGTCCGAGCCCGACATCAGCACTTCAACGTCTCGCTGGTCGGCTACACCAACGCGGGCAAGAGCACGCTCATGAACGCGCTGACCGATGCCGGCGTGCGAGCCGAGGATCGGTTGTTCGCCACGCTCGATACCAAGACCGCCCGCTGGAACCTGGGCGACGGATTGCACGCCCTGCTGAGCGACACCGTGGGCTTCATTCGGCGGCTGCCTCACCACCTGGTCGCGTCGTTCCGGGCCACGCTGGAAGAGGCCATTCACGCCGACCTGCTCCTGCACGTGGTCGATGCATCCAGCCCCACGGCCTGGAAGCAATACCAGGCGGTGACTGAAGTGTTGGCAAGCCTGGGCTGCGAGCAGGAGACGCTCGTGCTGCTGAACAAGATGGACCTGGTCACGGATGTGGCCGAGGTACAGGCGATCCAGCGCAAGCTGCCGGATGCACTGCCCATCTCAGCTCGCACGGGCGTCGGGTTGGCGGAAGTCGTGGAGACCGTACGCAAGCTCCTGGCCGGCACACCGCAGCAGCTCACACTGCGAGTCAAGCTCAGCGACGGGAAGGCGATCAGCGACATCGAGAAGCATGCCGAAGTGCTGGAACGCCGGTACGTGGATGGTTCGGTCGAGATGGACGTGAGCATCGGCGCGAGCACGTTGCACCGCTTACAAGTGGCGCATCCGCAGATTCAGATTCTGCAGCCTGCCGTCTGAGGCGATGCGTCACCGCGAGGCGCTCGGCCACCGCGGAGCGGCTCCTCGCACCTCGGTCTGTCGTTGACGCTCCACTTCCTCGCCGGTCGCAGGATCGGTCGTTCGGACGGTTTCCGTCTTGATCACGCAGCCGATTCCCGCGAACAGGAGCGACCACAGGAAGGCAGTGAGCAGAACACACCACTTGCTCATGTGAACCTCTCCTTGACGCGACGCGAGCATCCGTGCCGAATCCGAGAAGATGCCGGCGTCAGTACATCTTGGGGACCTGCGGCCGAACGCTGTCCAGTTCGGTCGTGTCGCCGGGCTCGGGCTCGACGTACCCCGCGGCCTGACTGCCTCGGACGTCGCCTTCATCATTGGAGGCACAACCCGAGGCCCATGCCGCCGCAATCAACAAGCCCACCGCCATCCAGCGGCCAACGGTTCGCCACACGCTCATGAGCTTCTCCCTGTCGGTGTGAATTCCGCCCGCCGGCCCCACCACGCCGGCGGCACTGGCGGTTGCGGCCACGGCACAATTGGCAGTATTGTAGGCCGTGTCTATCACCGCGACGCCGCGTGTTTCCCTGAGGCCGCTCTACTCGCGGTTGCTCGGGTTGATCGAGAGATACCGGATCAGTCCGAGCCGGGCGTTCATGACATGAGGACGATGAGAGTGTACGGCCGGACATTGGCGACGCTCATCTTCCTCACCGAGCACGACGATTGTCTCGGCGTCGGGCGGTAGAGCGAAATCAGGGCAACTTCGCCCGGATTTCCAGTTTCTTCCGGCCGGTGATCGGGTACCGAAGCAGTGCACCGGCTTGACAACCGGCCTGGAACCACGAGGAGGACACTTCATGGCTGACATGAACATCACGCGACGCAATCTGCTGGTCGCCGGTGGATTGGGGATGTTGCCGGTGGGTTCATCCGCGAACGGACAGCCCGTCGCATCCACGCCCCATCGCGGAACGGGCGTTCTCGAAGCGGACGTGGTAATCGTAGGGGGCGGGATGGCCGGCGTGTGTGCAGCCGTGGCCGCGGCCCGCTGCGGTGTGTCTGTCATCCTCGTGCAGGACCGCGCGGTGCTGGGCGGCAACGCCTCGAGCGAGGTGCGCATGCACTGCGTGGGCGCCGACATGAGCGGCGGTCGCCGGAACACCGACTGCCGCGAGAGCGGCATCATGGAGGAGCTGCGTCTCGAAGACGCGGTGTGGAACCCGCAGCGGTCGGCGAGCATGTGGGATTTGCTCCTGTACGACACCGTGCGCAAGGAGTCCAACATCCGGCTGTTGCTCGATACGCACTGTTACGGCGTGAGGATGGCGGACGCGCGGCGGATCGAGTCGATCGAGACCCGCTGCTCGACCTCCGAAGAAACGTTCACGATTCGCGGCAAGGTGTTCGTGGACGCCAGCGGTGACGGCTTCCTCGGCGCCACCGCCGGAGCGGAGTTTCGCATGGGCCGCGAAAGCCGCAGCGAGTATGGCGAGTCGATGGCCCCGGAGAAGGCCGACAAGCTGACGCTCGGCAGCACGCTGCTGTTCATCACGCGGCCACACGACAAGCCCATGCCCTTCAAGGCTCCGAGCTGGATTCGCAAGTTCCCGAACTGCGAGGATCTGCCCCACCGCAGCCACGGCAGCTGGGAATACGGCTACTGGTGGGTGGAATGGGGCGGCGAGCTCAACACCATCACTGACAACGCCCGCATTCGCGACGAACTGGCGGCGGCGGCCCTGGGCGTGTGGGATCACATCAAGAACAGCGGTAAGCATCCGCAGAGCGAGAATTGGGCGCTGGAGTGGTTCGGCTTCCTGCCCGGCAAGCGGGAGAGCCGCCGCTTCATGGGCGAGCACGTGCTGACACAGCAAGAGGTGCAGCGAGGCGAAGTGTTCGAAGACGGCGTGGCCTTCGGAGGCTGGCCCATCGACCTGCATCCGCCGGACGGCATCTACAGCAAGGAAAAACCGGCGCTTCAGATCGATGTGCCGTTGTACAACATTCCGCTGCGCTGCCTGTACTCCCGGAACATCGCCAACCTCTTCTTCGCCGGCCGCAACATCAGCGCGTCGCACGTGGCCTTCGGCAGTACACGCGTGATGGCGACCGGTGGGGTCATGGGCCAGGCAGTGGGCACGGCAGCGGCTATGTGCGTGCAGGGCAAGGTGCTGCCGTCGGCGCTGGCTCGCGATGGTATCGCCGAGCTGCAGCAGCTCTTGCTCAAGCACGATGCCTACATCATTGGCGCGAGCAACAGCGATTCGTCGGATCTCGCCCGCAAAGCGGACGTGCGTGCCTCCAGCGAGACACCGAACGGTGCGGCCGCTTTGGTCATCAACGGCGTTCATCGCGGCGTGGGTAGTACGACCAATCGCTGGATCTCCGATCCGGCCCAGCCGCTCCCGCAGTGGATCGAGTTGCGCTTCGGCGGCCCGACCCGCATCGGCGAGGTACACCTGGTGTTTGACACGGGCCTGAACCGGCCGTTGACACTGAGCCATAGCGATCATTACACGAGCCGAATGATCAAGTCCGCCCAGCCGGAAACCGTGCGCGACTATGACCTGCAGGTGCTCGACGGCGAAAGCGTGCGCACGGTGGCCGAGGTCCGCGGGAACTACCAGCGCAAGCGGATTCACCGCTTCGATGCCACGACCGCGAGCGGGCTGCGTCTGGTGGTAAAGTCCACGAACGGCGACAAATCCGCCCGCGTCTTCGAGATCCGGGCATACGCGTAGCGATGGTGGTGCAGGCACCCTGCTTTGTGATGCAGGCATCCTGCCTGCACTGTGCACGCTGGAAGCGTGCACCACAACAACCGTCAGGCCAGAAGGAGTGTCGGAGCCTTCGTCCGCTGTCCGTTCATGGTGAAAAACGCTTGCATCGGGTGAACAACTCGGGGAAGATACCGCCCGATCGGTCCGCCTGGCCCGGAGGCCGTCGCAGGACAAGTCGGCCGGCAAACTGAACCTGAAAACCGCATGACACAACGCACGGCGCTTCCACATCCATCGGGGCTGACGTTCAAAGCGCTGCTGTGGGCGGCGGCGTGGCTGCAGTTCGCGGCGCTCGCCGCCGGACAGCCCAGCTCGCCCTTCCTCCAGCAGCAACGGGCCATCGAGGAGACCGTTCGCGAGGAGTTCAACCGGGATCAGCCCACCGACCAGCGCTTCGATCTGGATTACGGCGGCTGGTACAGCTTCTATCTGTTCCTGTGGGACGACGGCGTCAAGAGCTCGCGCACGTTCCGTCAGCACGATCTGCGGCTGTGGAGTTCGCTCGGACTGGACGAAGGGGCTCACTACTTCTACGCCCGCCTCAAGATGCAGTGGCAAGACTTCAACCACGGCGACGGCTTCGACGACGAAGACGACTTCGTGGGGCCTGACCTCGACCGAGGCTTCTACGAGTTCAACCTGGGCCGGGCCTTGCGGGCGTATCGCGGCGACGAAGTCGAGAACAACCTTCGGCTCAAGGTCGGCCGCGATTTCGTGGACTTCGGCACGGGCTTCGCGCTCTCGTTGCCGCTGGACCAGGTGCGTCTGACCGCCGACCTCGGCAAGCTGGAGATCCAGGGGCTGGCCGCCACGACCATCCGCAGCAGCAACGATATCGACCTGAGCCGGCCCAACGCAGGTGATTCGGAGCGGAACTTCTGGGGCGCCCAGGTTCGATACAAGGGTTTCAAAAAGCACCAACCGTTTGCCTACTTCTTCTACAACGAGGATCAACACCGGGAAGCGTGGTACAGCCTGCTGAACAACTTCGATTACGACAGTTGGTACGTCGGGCTGGGCTCGGTGGGCGAACTCGTCCGCAACCTGCGCTATCACACCGAGTGGGTCATCGAGGGCGGGCGAAGCTACATCTACCGCCGCAGCCTGCTCGAAGAGAATCGCCGGGCGGCCATCCAGGCCTGGGCAGTGGACTTCGGACTGGACTATCTGACGCAGTGGCCCATGCATCCGAATTTCAGCGGCGAGTACATGTTCGCCAGCGGCGATCCGGACCGTTGGGGCAGTCCGACCAACGTCATCGGCGGCAACCGCAAAGGCAATGACAACAGCTTCTCGGGCTTTGGCTACCGGTACACGGGTCTGGCGTTCGCCCCGCGGCTGAGCAACATCCACATCTGGCGGGCCGGTGCCGCATTCTTGCCGCTGGAGAAGCTCCGGGGCTTCGAGCAGTTCGAGCTGGGCACGGATTGGTTCCTCTATGCCAAGAATCGCTCGCACGGCGCTGTATCCGACTACACGGCGGACGAGGCGTCGGGCTATCTCGGCTGGGAGATGGACTACTTCGCGAACTGGCGAATCACGTCGGACCTTTCCTGGACCATCCGATTCGGCTCGTTCTTTCCGGGCCGGGCCTTCAGCGACCAGACTTGCCGAACGTTTTTCCTGACCGGCGTGACCTACAGCTTCTGACGGGTTGAACATGCGACACACCAGGTACATGTGGGCGGTCTGCACGATGGCGACACTGGCAACGGCGCTGCCGTCCGGGTGCAGTCAGGTTTCGCGGCCGGAGCAGGCCCAGGCCGGCGAGCGGGTCGGTCCCGACCAGTTTCTGCATGAGCACCTGCAGCGTCAGGCTGTGGTCACGGTGAGTGAAGCCTACCGGGCAATGGTCATGCTGGCCGAGGGCGACGACCGGTTCGACTCGTTCGCCGCTCGCGAGGAGTACCTCCTGGCCAAGAAGATCGTCCGTCCCGAGTGGAAGCTGAAGCGAGACGCGGCCATCGACCGGGGCAGCGTGGCCTACATGGTGCTGCAGATTCTCGACCTTCGCGGCGGCGTGAACATGAACGTCTACGGACGGATGCTGGGCGTGGCCGACCGCCGATACGCCGTGCGCGAGTTGGCGTACAAGGGGATCATGGTCAATCGTCCGCCCTACCGTCTGATCACCGGGCCCGAACTGGTGGATGTACTGGCCCGGGCCGATACGTACATGGCCGAGAACGGCCGATACGACGAGCCGCCGACCAGCGTCGTGGAGCAAGTCGAAGCGGCCGACGCGCCGTAGTCCGGTGCGGGTCCTATCGTATGGTATGGCACCGGCATCTCGCTGGTCATCCTTGCATTCGGGGACGGGGAACGATCCATGAGACTCATCGCGAGCGCATTCGCAAGCTTGGCGATCATTCACTCCATCCTGGCCCAGGCGTCCGCCGATTCGCCGGTAGCGACGGCGCCTGCCGATGCACCCGCCGCAGTCGGCCCCGCGACGCAGCCTGCCCCCGACATCGACGAGCCGTTCCAGGCCACCGTTCTGCGAGTCGTGGGCAACGTGCAGTACGCGCTTCCCGATCCCGACGGCCAGCCGGGCGAGTTTCAGCCCGTCCGCGAGGGTGATCGCCTGCCGGCCGGCGCCATCATCCAGACGCGACTGCGATCCAAGGTCATGCTCGCCTTCGGCCCCGATACGGTGGTGCTGATCGACCGCGTGACCATGGCCAGCATCGATCAGTTCCACCGCACGGGCGACACCAAGAAAGTGCAGTTGGGCCTGGGCCACGGTCTCATCCGCGCCGCCGCCGTGGAAGGCACGCTTCGCAGCGACATGACCATCTCCAGCCCGGTAGCCACGCTCAGCAAGCGTGGCACCATGGATTTCGGCATGCGTTATGAGCCGGGCACGGGACGTTACATCGTGTTCCTCAACGAGGAAGGACTGGTCGAGCTGATCGATTGGCTTCGCGACGCCCAGCGGACGCTCGAGCCCGGCCAGTACGTGACGCAGGCCCTGCTTCGCTGGATTGAGATGCGAACGCTCGACCGCTACGTGCCGATCAACGATCCGTGGGGCATGACGGTGGCCGAGTTCCGCTGGAACGCCTGGTACGGCAGCCAGGGCCTTGGCGTGGTGGAACCGGGCTTGGGGGCCTACACCTTCCGGGCCGATTACAGCCCGTCGAACCGGCCGCCGCCGCGGCCGACACAGATTCTGTCCGTCCCGCCCGTGTTTCTGCCGCCGGCGCCGGGCGGTCCACTACAGGTCGGCCGTCCCGAAGGCAACTTCGGCACGGGTTTCGGCCAATAGCGTGCGGGGGACAGGCGTCTCGCCAGGCTCGGCCAAGGCAATGCCCTGCTCCCCGGGCCACGGACAAGCGAGATGCTCGCTCCCACAAGATCCGCGTAGGACGTCTTCATGTTGCGGCAATGGTTGGTTCAGCAACGGCTCGCCCTGACCGTTGGGTTGTCACTCACCATCGCGACGGCGGCCGTTCATCGCCTGGGCTGGACCGAGCGAGTCGAGTTGCAGCTCTACGATTGGCTGGTCCGCCACTTCAGCCACGTGCCCGCCTGCGAACACATCCTGCACGTGGACATCGATGACGAAGCACTTACCCGCTATGCGAGCTGGCCTTGGCCGCGCGATGTGCAGGGTGAACTGATCCGTCTCCTGCACGAACTCGGCGCCGAGCGCATCGTGGTCGATCTCGTCTGGAGCGAGCCCAGGCCGCGCGAATTGCGCGGGCCCATGCTGGACCCGTATGCCGAGCTGGAAGGCGACATGCCGCTTCTGGGCGAGTGGTCCGCCGCGAACCAAGTGCTGCCCGACGACGAACTGGCGGCAGCCCTCCGCAGCGTCGGATCCGTGTACCTTTCCTTCTATCACGAGCCGAAAGCATCGTTGTTGCAGGACTCGCCGCTGGCTCGGCGAATGGCAGAATGGCTGCGTAGTGAGTTCGGACTCGATGCGAGAGCCATGGTTGAGAGGTTGAAAGAGTCCGCAGAGTTGAACCCCACCGATCGTGACGGTTGCGCTCAACCGGACGAACTGCTCGCTGAGATCGAGGCGGTACTCGCCACTGTCAAGCGACTCGTCGGGCGCGAGTTGGTAGCCGACCACATGAAGGGCGATTCGCTGCCGAGTGCACGGCAGATCCACGAGGCGCTGCTCGCCACGCCATTCGAACGGCCGACCCCCGACCGCGCCGACATCCTCGCAGCGTATCACCGCGAATTGGGGCTGCGCAATCTGCGACGGCTTTGCCCGCCGGTTCCCGAGCGGCTGCGAGGCAAGCTGCCGGTCGTGCACGGCGTCATGCCACCCATCTATCAGGTAACCGCCGTCGGTCCCCGCGTCGGCTTCGTGAACTTCGAGGCCCAGGCCGACGCGGACGGCTCGCTGCGACGAATCCCGCTGATGGTCGAATGGGAGGGACGGCTGCTCGAACAGTTAGCCTTCGCGGCCGCCCGCGACGAGCTGGGTATCCGGACCGACGAGTTGGCCATCGACGACGCGGGCGACCTGCGTATCGACGCCGGGGCCGACCGGCCGGCCATGCGCGTGCAGCTCGACGATCGCGGCCGGGCGCTGATCAACTGGCACTCCGCGTGCAAACAGTGGCAACACTGCTTCGCCCACCTGCCAGTCACACGGCTACTGCAGGTGCACGACTTCCGCAGGAGCATCCGTCATAACGAAACGCTCATTCAGGCACGCCTGGGCGAGGCCATGCGTCTGATCAAGGACGATGTTGGTTTCGCCGCCTACCAGGCCCAAGTGCGACGGCTGAGCGAGCTGCGTTCGTTCCTGCATCTGGCCGAATTGAAGAATCAAGTCGATACCGCCGAGGCGAGGCAGGCCCGCGACGAAGCCGAACAACTGGCCCGGGCGATCGACCAGGAACATGACCTGGGCGTGCGGCTCATTCGCGAAACATGGGCGGAACTCGAAACCGAGGCCAATCCGGATGCCCCGGAGATTGCCGCGGAATACCGCCGGTTTCGCGAGGCCCATGCGATCGTCAGCGAGATCATTCCCGACATCCAAGCCACCAACCGGCGGCTGACTGATCAGGCGGCACAGCTCCTGGCCCAGCTCCGGCCGATGGTGGCGGGCAAGACCTGCTTTCTCGGCTACACGGCGACGGCGTTGGCCGACATGGTCACCGCCCCGCCGTTCGACCGCATGCCGGGCGTGATGGTCCACTCACAGTTGTACAACAGCTTCGTCGTGGGCCGGTTTCGCACGTGGTCGTCGCCGGCCGTGCAGACACTCGCCATCTTCGCGCTGGGTCTGAGCGTCACGTCGGTCGCCACGCTGCGAGGCCCGCGCGCGAGCCTCCTGTTCGTGATCTCGGTCATCGTGACGGCGCTCGTCCTCAATGCGGCAGGCCTGTTCGCTCGCCAGGATCACTGGCTGCAGTTGGTGACGGGTCTGGTGCTGACGTTCGTTGCCTGGGCGCTGATCGTGATGATTCGTTACCTGGTCACCGACCGGCAGCGCCGCCGATTCAGCAAGGCGGTGGCCCAGTACGTCTCGCCGGCCATGGCCCGGCAGATCGGCGAATCGTCACAACCGTTGAGCTTCGCCCCGGTCGAAGCCGTCGTCACCTGTCTGTTCACCGACCTGGCCGGCTTCACGGCCATGAGCGAAGAATTGGGCCCGGCCGGCACGCGAGCCGTCCTCAACCCGTACCTGGAGAGCATGTCGGCCGTCCTGCATCGGCACCAGGCCCTCATCAACAAGTTCATGGGCGACGGTGTGTTCGCCTTCTTCAACTCGCCCATCCTGCCCTGCCCCGAGCACGAGATTGCGGCGTGCGAAGCGGCCCTGGATAGCCGTGAAGCCCTGTTCGAACTGGTCGCCCGTCATGCCGACTCGCCGCTGGCCGGCTACTTCCAGCGGCTGCAGGTCCGAACCGGGATCGCCAGCGGACGGGTGTTTGTGGGGGATTACGGGAGCGAGGACAAGCTCGACTACACCTGCATGGGCGACGTGGTCAACCTGGCGGCGCGGCTCGAGTCAGCCAACAAGCAGTTTGCCACCGCAATTCTGGTGTGCGGCAACACGCGTGCGGCCACGGGCGACCGATACATTTTCCGCCATCTGGGCATGATCCAGGTCAAAGGCCAGCGTCGGGGCATCTCGGTCTACGAATTGTTGGGGCGGCGCGGGCAGGTCGATGCCGCCATGCAGGAGCACGCCGAACGCTTCGATCAAGCGGTGCTCGCATTCGCCCACCGGGACTTCCAAGCGGCCGCCGCCGGCTTTGCCGAGTGCCTGCAAGCCCGACCCAGCGACGCTGCTGCCGCCCGGTATCTGCCTCTGGTTCGTCACTTGTCGGCGAACCCGCCGCCGACCGACTGGACGGGTGCCATCGAACTGACGGAAAAGTGACCGTGCCTGCCGACGCGAGCCGCCTTGTGTCGCAGGGGTACCGTGCCGGAATTCTGTCCCACCCAACGCTGCTCACTTGAATTGGGGAATTCGACCCCAGGGAATACCCCTAATCTCCCCGATGGGCAAGAACGGCAAAGCTGTAATAGGTGAAGAGCCGACGCGAACATTGCCGCGGCGAGTCATATTTACTTCACAACTACTGCGTGTAAGCGCACCCGAACGCTGGAACACATGCACAAAATCGCTTAGAATAGAGATATTGTTAACTGCATCGGAACTTCGGGGTCGATCATAAGGCACCGTGGTGCTCGCCCGCTGCGTGGCGAGAGGTACTTGTGGATCATCCCGTAGAGTTCCGCTTTTGTCCGGTTCAGCAAGGAGCAAGACCAATGGCAAAGAAGAAGACGTTTGTGCAGGGGATGGGCATGCTCAACCTGCTCAGCGACCGTGACTGGATCACCATTATTGCAGTCCTGATCCGGGACGGCGGGAAGGAGGCCCAACCCCTGGCGGAGACCTTGCTCTCCCGGACCAAGCATGGTCGCCAGATTCGACTGCTGCGGCTGATCCACGAGAAGCAGCCGACCATTCCGGAAATGCAGCGAACGATGAAAGTCAGCCGGCGCACCATCTTCCGGGATTTGAACAGCCTGGAGGAATACGGCGTTCAGTTGAACGTGGACGACTCCTATCACTACAGCATCACCGACCTGCCCAAGAACATGAGCCGGCTACTGTAGACGGTTCGCCTCCCGGCAAAGCACCGATAGTCGCGGCAGTGACTCCCCGAAGCACGCTGCATTCGAACGAGGCCACCGGGCCAAGCCCGGTGGCTCGCTTTTATGCGCGCAACGACGCGGGCCTTGATCAGCGAGAAACGGCGTTGAGCAGGTGAACGCGGAAGAATGCGGTGAGGGCGTCGAGGTCCACCTCGTGCCCGCCGGGATGGACAACCAGCCCCGCGTAGCCGGGCACGCCGTAGTGCGTGTAGATCCGCTTGATGTCCATCATGGCCTCGCGAGCCAGGGCGACCGTGAACTGGGTGGGCGGCTCGGCCTGTCCGTTCTGGCACTGCAGCGGACGCGGGGCGATCAGCGAGTAGATGTCGGCGAAGTCCACCAGTTCGCGCAGTCCGTCGAACTTCCAGCACATGCAGTGGTTCTTCTCCATCTGATCCATGCAGGTCAGGAAGCCGCAACTGACCGTCCCAAAGATGCGCGTGTCCAAGGCCCCCAGCCACATGGCCATCTCGCCGCCGAGCGACAGGCCGGCGCAGCCGATCCGTTGGGGATCGACCTCGGGCAAACTCACCAGAAAGTCCACGCAGCGCACCAGATCGCAGAGCCGTTCCCCCATGAGCGTGCGGCCGGCTTCGTAGACTTCGTGTTGCCCCACGTCGGTCGAGATGGTCATGTAGCCGCTCGCGGCCAGAACAGCGGCGAAGCCCTTGTACGGTCCGGTCGCATCATAGACCGACATGCGGTCGCCCCCGTGACCGTGGATGCAAACCACGGCCGGGCACTTCTCGCCCGGCGGTAACGCGGTGGGCACGGTGACGACGGCCTTGATCCGGCGTGTGGGCGTGGAGTTGAACTCGACCTCCCGCAACCAGTAGCCCTCTTTCCGCTCGTTGGAGAGCAGCTTGGGGGCCAGCGGCCAATGGGGTTCGAGCAGGTCGGTCACTTTCATGGCCGCCGCCAGACGTGCTCGCACGTCGGCCTGCCAGGCGACGGCGTCGTCCTTGTCGCGGCCGGTATAGCGTCGCGTCCGCAACTCGGCAGCCGGCCGGCTCGCCGCCGCATCGTCCAGCGACCTGATGGTGATCAGGGCGGGTTTGTTCGCTTCGAGCGTCAACGGGAACGCCCACAACTCGCGCCCGCTGACAATTCGGGCGGACTCGCCATCGAACCGGATCTCGTACTTTGCATCGCCGGCCACCGTGAACCACTCGGGGAACTGGTTGATGCGAGCGTAATCGATAGGCATGTTGAGATACTCGCGATGCCGCGCCCGGTCGAATCGCAGCCGCCCCGCCCACGGATAACCGCTCTTGATAAACACCCGTACCACGCCGTCGGCGTCGCGGCTGGCTCCGACCTCGAGGTCAGTGCGCCACGGCACCAGCGTCAACCCCTGCGTTTTGTACAAGGCATACATGAGCGCGGTCCGTGTGGAGTTGCCGTCGCCGTACCAGCCCTCCATGATCCCGTCGGGCCGCTGCTTGGAGAACAAGACCGCCATCTCGCGATCGATCCACTCGAACGTGCGTTCCACCGGCAGGCGATTCAACAGGTTGAGCGCTCCCTCAACGGAGTCGGCCAGTTCATCCACGCTGCGGTCGAGCCCCGGCGTGTTCAGGTGCTCGTACTTCACGCAGTTGCACAGCGCGTGGGCGACAGCGTCATGGTAGCGCGGCTCGTCGTCGACCGCGGCCACGGTCAGAAACGCGTCGTACACGTAGCCCCAGCCGTCGCTGATCTGTTTGTCCACCGGCTCGCCGGTTCGCGTGTTGATCGAGACGTACATCATGCCGTCCTCGTTCACGCCATGCCGGAGGATGAAGTCGAGCACGGCCCGCAGTTCGGGACGGTACTTTTCGCGGCGCTCGGAATCCTTGTAGGCGGCGATGACGTAGGCCTCGGCCAGCCCGCCGATGATCTCGCAGCCGTGGTCGCGCAGCTTGATGGTGTCGAAGCTCAGCAGTTTCTTGTGAAACAGGTACAGATCGGCGATTTTGAATGTCCACTCCTTGTACTGCTCGTCGCCGGTCAGCCAGTACAGTCGGCTCATGGTCTGCAGCAGATCGCCGTCCACTTCGACGTTGGTGGTGGGCACCTTGCCGAGCGGCGAATCGACGGCGGCATGCTTCCAGATGTCGCGGATCAGACCGGTCATGCGTTGCGACCACGGGCTCGGGCCGATCCACTCGGTGATGGGGATGAGCCCGTCCTTGGCGTATTCGGCGGCGCCGAAGATGAGGCTGGGCATGTGCGGTCGATCGGTCTTGAACGCCTGCGTGTCGAAGGCGAATTCGTCGGGCAGGCTGTCCACGCGAATGGTGAGCTTCTGCTCCTGCTCGAAAATGTGCCGGGCGATGCGCTCCAGGTGATAATCACCGGTCATCAGAGCATACAGCGTGAGGAACGGGTAGTTGTCGGCGGCACAATCGTGAGCGTTCCAGAAACGGTGGGCGGAGTTGTCCACGCGGCGAGGCAACAGCCCGGTGACGGGATCGGCGTGGGCGAGCCAGCCATTCACGTAACGTCGGCCGAACTGGATGGCCTGCTGGCTGTGCCGAGCGTTCTGCTGAGCGATCCGCCAGGGATCATCCGCGGCCTGCACGCCCGCGACGGCCACGAGAACGAGGATTGACGATAACCTCATGCTTGACCTCCTCGACGGGATAGGCTGACGCGACAACGGGGATGAGTACAACGCTTCGGCGGGCTCTTGTCAAAAAACAGCCGTCCGCGCGAGACGCCCCCCCCGTGCACCGAGTGCAGGCATCCCAGCCGCACGCGCGAAACGGAAGTGACGCCACACGCGAAGAAGGCGGGCGGGACGCCCGCCCCCCGGTGCTACGCGCGGAGGAGGCGGAGGGCGTTAGCGGCCACGACCAGTGTGCTGCCCTCGTGAGCAATGACAGCCCAAGGCAGGTCCACCTTGCCGGCCACCGCAAACATGGAGAGCACGACGATGACGCCGATCGCCAGCGTGAGATTCTGGAGGATGATCCGGGCGGTGCGACGAGCGTGGCGGGCGAGGAATTCCAGCCGCTCGAACTTGTTGCTCATGAGCACGATGGGCGCGGCCTCCAGGGCGGCGTCCGAGCCGATGGACGCGATGGCGATGCCGACGTCCGCATGCGCCAGAGCAGGCGCGTCGTTCACGCCATCCCCCACCATGGCCACCATCCCCACCGATTCGCGGATCTGCCGGACGTGCTCGATCTTGTCCTCCGGCAGCAGGTTGGCGTGGTAGGCGTTCAAGCCGAGCGTCTCGGCCGTCCGTCGCGCCACCTCGGGATGATCGCCCGTCAACATCACCAGATCGCGGAACCCCATCGCTCGCAGATGGGCGATAGTTCCAGCCGCGTCCTCGCGGATGGGATCTTCGAACAGAAGCACGGCCGCCTGACCGTCGTACGCCATCAACGTGGCCGTGCGGCCCTCGGCGCGAGCCTTCTCGACGGCCTGCAGCATCGGCTCTTTCACCGCCGGTGCGAGATGGTTTTCGACGAACTCGCTGCGGCCCAAGGCGACGGTCTTGCCGTCGATGTTGCCCACGAGACCGTGGCCGGCCGCCATGCGCACGTCAGCCGCCTGCAACGGACGCAAGCCCCGCTCCTCCAGCTCGCGGTTGATGGCCGCGGCCAGCGGATGGCTGCTCGACGACTCCAGCGCGCCGGCCGCCTGCAACGCCGCCGCATCGGTGAGTCCGTCGCTGGTTTTCACACCGACGAGTCGGGGCTGGCCCACGGTGAGCGTGCCCGTCTTGTCGAACACGATACCGCGACAACGGGCGAGCAGCTCGAGATAAACGCCGCCCTTGATCATGACGCCGTGGCGAGCCGCCGAGCCGATGGCCGACAGATAAGCGGTAGGCGTGGCGATGATCAATGCGCAAGGCGACGCGACGATGAGCAGTGCGATGGCCCGGTACAGTGATTCTCGCCAGGAAATATCCGCAATCAGCGGCGCCAACGCCCCCACCGCCACCGCAGCGGTGATGATCACGATCGAATACGTCGGGCCGATACGGTCGAAGAGCCGCTCGAGCTTGGCCTTTTGACTGCGAGCCTGCGTGACCAGCCGGATAATCTTGGCCAGTTGCGTGTCCGACGCGGCCCGGGTGACCTCGATGACCAGGCGACCCGCTCCGTTGATCGTACCGGCATAGACGGCATCGCCCGGACCTTTTGGCCGCGGCGCCGATTCGCCGGTAATGGGCGCTTCGTTGAGCGTCGATTCGCCTTCGATCACCGTGCCGTCCAGCGGCACGCGATCGCCGGGCCGAACCAGCACGCGGGCCTGCAGCGGCACAGCCCGGGTGGGCGTCTCCCGATGCGTACCGTCGGGCTGGAGCACGAGAGCATCCGACGCGCTCAACTGATGCAGCGCTGAGATCGCCCGCTGCGTGCGGCGGGTGGCCTCCTCTTCCATGGCCCCGGACAGCGCGAACAGGAACAGCAGCAAGGCCCCTTCGATGGGTTGACCGATAACGGCCGCGAGCACCGCGCCGAGAAGCATGAGGACGTCGATGTCGATCTGCCGGTCGAGCAACGACTCCCACGCCGACTTGAGCCCCGGAATGCCGCCGAGCACGAAGGCGATGAGGATCGCCAAATCGGCCAGCGGCTGCGGTCCGCCATACTTTCCGAGCAGGTAGCCTGCCAGCAGACACGCCCCGGCGGTCAGCGCGCCGATCAGCGGAATGAACCGCTCGACACGCAAAGCCGCGGGCGTGAGGAAAGCAAGCCGAGGCCGCTCCTCGTCGAACACCAGACGGTCGGCGAGGATGGGGTTGAGGGCCCGCCGGGCCGAGAACGTGAGCGTCTGCGTGGTCATGCGGCCAATCCGACGAAGAATCGCCCCAGTAAGAACGCGATGCCCGCGACGAACCCGGCCAGAATAGCCCAGCGGGCGAACGATTCGATTCCCGCCCGTACGGCCAGGCCGTGCCGCACCAGGCACAGGATAGCCAGCACGATGGCGGTGGTGACGACGGTCGCCACGGGTTCACCGCTGCCGGCGGCCAGCGCCACCAGCACACCGCTGGCCAGGGCCGTAATGCCGGTAAACAGTCCGGTGACGATCGGGTGGTTGCGCTGCTCGAAGAAGATGCCGAGTTCCTCTTCCAGCATCACCTTGAGCAGACGTTCCTCGTCGTTGAAGATAGTGTTTACCACCATCTCGAGCAGTTCGCCGCTGAACCCCTTGGCCTGGTAGAGCGTGCGCAACTCCTCGCGCTCGTGTTCGGGCTGAGAGCGGATCTCGTTCCGCTCGCGGACCAGTTCGGCTTCCCAGTATCGCAACTGAGCGTAGACGGCCAGGGCGTTGCTGATTCCGGTATGCACGGCAGCGGCCATGGCGGCGGCAAGCAGCCCGGCGAACGCGTGCTCCATCGCTCCGATGCCCGCGAGCACGGCCCACAGCATCAGGACCACCACGACCGCATCACGCCCCGCGGTCGCCGCGTGCACCAGCTCGTAGGGCCGGTCGTGAGCCACTTCCGCGCCAAACAATCCGCGTGCCCGCCGGCGAGCCTGCTCCAGATGCGCGGCGGTGGTGCTCTCAGTCTCACTTGCAGGTACGGTGGTTCGCATCTCTCCGGATAATTTGCTGCTCCCGCCGTGTCGGCATCGGCGCCTCGCCGACGGACCGAGCCGTCTCGCCCATGGCGATACGGTGTCACGCATCGGGTCGCATGAATGGTAGACGTCGTCCCGGCGAATGGGTACCCGAGCAGCCGATTACCGGACCACATGGTCGCACAATGGAGTATCCGCAACCGTAAGAGCCGGACGTCCGGCAAAGGTAAACGGCCGTGAATCCCCGCCCGCTTGACAAACCAGGGCCCATGGAGCAACAATGGAATGATCATCGGTCGTGCTACCCCACGGCCGGAAAGCAGGACGCATGAGCCTGGGAACGCACAATTCGGCGACCGCTCACAACGTCGCGCCCGGCGTTGTCGCCCCTTCCCTGTTCAGCTATTATTCGTGGTTCTGGTTTAGCCGGGAGGTGCGCTCCGGGGCATAGTCCGAGCGATCGTGACGAAAACCGTAATGCCCTGAGACGCACCGAGCGGCGACTCAGGGTTTTTTGTTTGTCACGTCGGCACGGACTGACAGAGGTCATCTTTCGCGGCACTTTGGAAGGCAGAACATGATCGACATCAACGCCATTCGCCATGATCCGGAGCGTTTCAAGCAGGCGGCCGTGCTCAAGCGGGTGAACTGCGACATCGACGCGCTGCTCGAGCTGGACAGCCGCCGCCGGAGCTTGCAGGCTCAGCTCGATCAGCTCAAGCACGCCCAGAACGAGACCTCGGGGCAGATCGCCCACTACCGCAATCCCAAGAGCAAGTGGTTCCAGGATCAGGTGGCCAAGGGCCGCACGCCCGAAGAGCTCAAGGCCGAGGCCGAGCAGTTGGTGGCCAGTGTGACCGAGATGAAGGCCCGCATGAAGGACCTGGAGACCGAGTTTCGCGAGGTGTCCGAGAAGTTCGACGCGGCCATGCTGACCGTACCGCAGCCGCCGGCCCCCGAAGTACCCGTGGGCAAGGATGAGAGCGAAAACGTCGAAATCAAGCGAGTGGGCGAGCTGCCCAAATTCGACTTCGAGCCGCTGGACCACGTCAAGCTGATGACCGCGCTGGACATGCTGGACATCGATCGCGGCGTGAAGCTGGCCGGCACGCGAAACTACGTGTTGAAAGGCGACGGCGCCCTCCTGCATCAGGCGGTGCTGCGGATGGCCATCGACATGATGGTCGAGCGCGGCTTCACGTTCATGACCGTGCCCGTGCTCGTGCGCGATGCCATGATGGTGGGCACGGGCTACTTCCCGGGCGGCGAAGAGCAGGCCTACCGCTGCGAGCGCGACCAGATGAGCCTGGTCGGCACGGCCGAGGTGCCGCTGACCGCATACTACAGCGACGAAGTGCTCAGCGAGGACGAACTACCCAAGAAGTTCGTGGCCGTTTCCACCTGCTTCCGGCGCGAGGCGGGCGCAGCCGGCAAGGACACCTACGGCCTGTACCGCATCCATCTGTTCGACAAGGTCGAGCAAGTGATCGTCTGCAAGAACGACGAGGCGACTTCCATCGCCTTCCACCAGGAGATCCTCAAGAACTCCGAAGACCTGCTCCAGCGGCTCGAGCTGCCCTACCGCGTCGTCAACGTGTGCACGGGCGACCTGGGCCAGGGTCAGGTCCAGAAGTTCGACATCGAGACCTGGATGCCGTCGCGCAATGCCTACAGCGAAACGCACTCGGCTTCGCGGTTCTATGAATACCAGGCTCGCCGCCTGAAGCTGCGGTACAGGGACAAGGATCGCAACCTGCGGTTCTGCCACACGCTGAACAACACCGTGATCGCCAGCCCGCGGATCCTCATTCCCATCGTGGAAATTCACCAGACCCGCGAGGGCGGCATCCGGATCCCGCCGGCGCTGCGGCCCTACATGGGCGGGCGGGAGATGATCGAGAAGAAGGGATGAGCACGTGACGTGTGAACGCAATTCCGAAAGGGATTTGCAGAGGAGAAATTGAGATGAATGCCGAACAACGTTCAATCACCCAACTGGTTCACCAGGCCCGATCGCAGGTCCGCCAGGTGTACACGCTGTGCAACCGCGTCCGTGAGAGTCTGACCGCTCTGCAGAGCGGTGAGGAGGCCGCGGAGGGGGGTTGGCGTCGCTACGCTGACTGAACCGAATCGAGAAACCCCATGTTCGTGCACCCCGTCCATCCCGTTCGAGTCGGCAGACAGCCTTTCGGCCGCTGCGTGTTCAACTTTAGCCGGCCGCCGGAGCGCTGATCCTTCAGCCACGGCGGCCCAACCCCATGCTGTCCCTCGCCGAGGGTCCCTCACCGAACACCAACGGCTCAAGACTGAAGATTGCGAAACCGGCAGTTCCTGCCCGTCGAGGCGAGCTGCCCGAGAACCAAACACTGGAGATCATTCCATGATTGTCGTCATGCGTGCAGGCTGTCAGAAGCCCGATGTGGATCGGGTCGTGCATCTCGTCCGCGAGATGGGGTTGAAGGACCATGTGATCGTCGGGACCGAGCGTACCGTGGTCGCGCTCATCGGCGACGACCGGGCCAAAGACAAGTCCAAACTCGAAGCTTGCCCCGGCGTCGACCGCGTGGTGGATATCCTCGCCCCCTACAAGATCGCCAGCCGCCAAACGCATCCCGAACCGAGCGTGATTCCGCTGGGCGGCGCGCTCAATCCCAAAGTCGGCGGCAAGCAGGTCTGCATGATGGCCGGCCCCTGCAGCATCGAGAACCGCTCCATGCTCATGGAGATCGCCCACGCCGTGAAGGAAGCCGGCGCCACCTGCCTGCGCGGCGGCGCGTTCAAACCCCGCACCAACCCCTACGAGTTCCAGGGGCTGGGAGAAAAGGGGCTGGAGATGCTGGCCGAGGCCGGCGAGGAGACCGGCCTGCCCGTGTGCACCGAGGTGATGAGCATCGACCAGGTGCTGGTCGTCGCCAAGTACGCCGACGTGCTGCAGATCGGCACCCGTAACATGCACAACTTCAACCTGCTCATGGCGGTGGGCAAAACCGACAAGCCGGTACTGCTCAAACGGGGCTGGAGCGCGACGCTCAACGAGTTCCTCCTGGCCGCGGAATACATCATCCAGAGCGGCAATCCCAACGTGATTCTCTGCGAGCGGGGCATCCGAACTCATGAGGACCACGTTCGCAATACGCTCCCGCTGGCCACCGTGCCGGCGGTGAAGCGGGAATCGCATCTGCCCATCGTGGTCGATCCCGCCCACGGGACAGGCCGCGCCTACATGGTGCCGTCCATGGCCCGGGCCGCCATCGCCGCCGGAGCCGACGGCATCATGGTCGAAGTCCACTGCGATCCGCAGCACGCCTGGACGGACGGCGCCCAATCGCTCACGCTGGACGCCTTTGCCCAGATGATGCGAGAATGCCGAGCCGTCGCCGAGGCCGTCGGTCGGGAGCTGTGATTGGCAACTGTCAGCTGTCAGCTGTCAGCTATCAGCTCTCAGCCGTCGGCTATGAGCCAACCGTCGGTCGCGATTGATCGGAGCAGTTCCGCAACCGCAAGAGAGTCCACGAGCCGGGTGCGGCCTTCCGCGCCCGGCCCGCGGAGCGATTGGCCTGGGGCCCGGGTTGATCCCAGAGGCGGGCTGCGACGCAAGCCGAATCGCGGCGGATCGGACCGGCGGGCTTGCGTCTTTTCTCGACGTGCGCGCGTACAATGACCCACAGATTCGCTTGATTCGAGCGGGTCCGGAGTTGCGCCCGCATGGATAGTGGACGACTGCCCATGGGAACGATCACACGCCTCGGCCGTCTCCGGCCGGCATCATTACACAATCACGTTTTGTTGTTGAGTTCACTGGCCGGCCTGCTGCTCGCCGGCTGCGCGTTACCCGAGCGGCAGCAACCGCTCGCTCGATCTTCCGAACAGCCTCTGGCCGAAGAGCAGCCCGCTGAGCGGCATCCGCAGGAAGAGCCAATAGCCGAAGGAAAAGCCAAGCCGGACCAGCCGGAGGTCGGGCCGGCCCAAGAGCAGGCTCTCGCGCCAACGGTAGAGGCCCCGAGCTCAGTATCGGGCAAGTATGCTCGCGACAGCGAGCGGATTGCCGCCGATCCCATCGCGTTTCTCCGCGAAGTCGCAGCTAAGACGGCTCAACTCGACGAGTATCGCATGACTTTCTACCGGCAGGAACGTCTGGGCATCCCGCCGCGTTTGGGACCGCTGGAGAAAATGCAGGCCACATTCCGGCAAGAGCCCTTCAGTGTTCGACTGGTCTGGAATGATGAGGAGATGCCCTATCACGAATCCGTGTATGTCGAGGGGCGCAACAAGGGCCAGGTCCTTGTCCGCGAGCGCAAAGGTGCCTTGCCTCTGCTCCCGCCCACCGTGCGCCGCGTCGATGTGGATCTGCCGGTGAAGATCGGCAAATCCAAGAATCCCATCACCGACTTCGGTCCGCGCCGGCTGCTGGAACGTACGCTCGCTCCCTTCGATGATCCGCAACTTGCCGCGATCACGACCGTTCGATACGAGGGGATCGTCGAGCTCGAACCGATGAATCGGCCGGCTCATCTCATTCGAATCGAGCGGTCTCAGACGCCCGGCATCGCCTACACGCGTCAGGATCTCTACTTTGATGCCGAGACCTTACTCCCGGCCGGAACCGATCTTTATCTTCCCAACAATGTTCTCGACGCCCGATACCGTTACGCCGACATCGACACCAACGTCGACCTGACCGACGAAGATTTCCGTCTGAGCAAAGACCATCCCGAGACGTAGCCGCAACCGAAATTTCGCTCTCACGTTCTTGCGTGGCGACTCGGCTGCCGCGCGCCGCTGCCGACGATTGTCACATCGTCCGGCTCATAGTTTTAAAAAAAAAAGACGCCCGACTCGTCGCAATACGAAGTCGAGCGTCTTTGGATAGCAATAAACAGTGTGTTGAGTGTTCGCCGGGTCACTCGATCGCTCTCGTGACCACGAGTTCCGCAGAACTCGTTGACAACGTGCTGACCTAAGAACCGCGGTTGATAGTAAGCTTTCGCCGAGCATAGCTCGCTACTTGCTCGCCGCGATTCATCTAGGTAATCCCCTAGAAAGGAGGTGATCCAGCCGCAGGTTCCCCTACGGCTACCTTGTTACGACTTAGTCCCAGTCACCGGGCTTTCCGTCGGCACCACCGAATCGTGGCGACTTCGGGAACTCCCAGCTCCCATGACTTGACGGGCGGTGTGTACAAGGCTCAGGAACTCATTCACCGCGCCATGGCTGATGCGCGATTACTAGCGATTCCGGCTTCATGAGGTCGGGTTGCAGACCTCAATCCGAACTGAGGGACGCTTTCTGCGATTTGCTCCACCTTACGGTCTTGCGTCGCTCTGTACGCCCCATTGTAGCACGTGTGACACCCTGGGCATAAAGGCCATGA